>FWPV01016967.1_pt1 | contig 10166 bp, 12 predicted proteins | sample 2228371 | NCBI WGS metagenome assembly FWPV01 (sample SAMEA103939776, study PRJEB20133) | metagenome
CAACACCTACACCGGCACCGGGACCATCAGGGTGAAGGAACGTCTTCCCCAGGGGACGCCAACCCCGACTTGGGTGGTGGTGACCTCCACCGGCAACGCCAACTTCAGCGGGGTTACGGTTGAGGGACCGATTGCTCAACGCTAAGGACTGAGATGAGCCCCTGCCTCAGGCCGGCCGGCCCAGGGGCAGCCGGGCAGCATCTGATTCAGGGCGGGTGGCGCGGAGCATAGCGTCACCCGTCTCTTTTTGTGGGCGCCGCCGCCGGGCCGCGTTGACCTGGGCCGTGGTTCCTGCTAAGCTGAAGCAGCCCACGCCCCTGGGGAGACGCGCCCATGCTCGCGGCTGACCTGTACTTTGACAAAATCGACCTGGCCCGCTACCTCACCCCGGCGGAGGCGGCCGCAGCCGGGGCCAGGGACGTCGCCGACCTGGCGGCCCGCCTCAGAAGCGACACCCTGAAGCCCGAAGACTGTCCCTTTTTCCCGCCGGGCAAGCGGCACGCCCTCACCGTGGCCCTCCGGGGCAAAGAACTCCTCCCCCCGGTGCAGTCCCTGGAGCTGCCCCGGCCGGTGCCCCCGGACCTCTATGAGCTGAACGAGCCCGGCCCCGACGCCCCGCTCCTGGTCACTGGCAACAGCGAGTTCACCCTGGCGGTGATGACCGCGCTCCTGGCCCTCACCGTGAGCCCCTTTTTCCTCCTGCTGGTGGACTGCCGGGGCGACACGGTGGACATGGCCATGGTGTACCGGAGCTTCACCCCCCAGCGCCTGGACCAGGGGCTCCTGGCCCACAAGCTGGCCGCCCGGCTGAGCCGGAAGCGCCTCATCCTCCCCGGCGTCCTGGCCCCCCTCAAGGCGGAACTGGCCGCCTACACCGGCTGGGAGATCGCAGTGGGCCCCATCTGCGCCGCGGAGCTGCCCCTGTTTTTGGGGGAGGCCTGGCAGCCGCCCCCCGAATAACCGCCCCGCCGGTCCTTTCTCTTGCCCCGCCGGCCTCCCTGGCTTATATTGAGGCTATCGTATGGGTTATTCGGGGGAGGGGGCAAAAGGTCGCGGACCCTTACCCCCTCTCCCACCCCCAACCCTCCATCGGGGGTGGGGGGGAGTTTGAGGGGAGGGTGGGGAGCCAGGTTCCCCCGGCCCTCCCCTCAACCCCGAACGGAGACCGCCCTATGAAAACCATCCTGGTGGTGGACGACGACAACGCCATCCGTGAGCTCCTGGTGGAGGAACTGAAGGATGAGGGCTATAACGTCCTGTCCGTGGACAATGCCCGGGACGCCCTGAAGCTGGTGGAAAACGAAGTTCTGGACCTGGTCATCCTGGACATCCGCATGCCGGGCATGGACGGCCTGGAGGCCCTACCCCGCATCCTGGGCCTGAAGGAGCACCTGAAGGTCATCCTGCACACGGCCTACTCGGCCTACAAGGAGAGCTTCATGAGTTGGGCCGCGGACGCCTATATCGTCAAGTCCTCGGACTTCGGGGAGCTGAAGGACAAGATCCGGGAGCTCATCGGCTCTTAGGGGGCTCCATGGACCGCCTGAAAAAGCTCACCACCATCGTCATGGCCGGGGGCAAGGGCGAGCGCCTCTTTCCCCTCACCCGGGACAAGGCCAAGCCGGCCATCACCTTCGGGGGCATCTACCGCATCATCGACTTCACCCTGTCCAACTGCCTCAACTCCGGCATCCGGCGCATCTTTGTCCTCACCCAGTACGGCAGCCTCTCCCTGGATTTGCACCTGCGCCTCAACTGGAATCTTATGCGCCCGGAGCTGGGGGAATACCTCTATTCGGTGCCCCCCCAGCAGATCACCACCAACCGCTGGTACCGGGGCACCGCGGACTCCATCTACCAGAACCTCTTTCTCCTCCAGCAGGAGCAGCCCGAGCAGGTGCTCATCCTCTCCGGCGACCATGTTTATAAGATGGACTACCGGGCCATGCTGGACTTCCACCTGGACCGGGACGCCGACCTGACGGTGGCCACCGTCATGGTGCCCCGCCTGGAGGGCCGGGCCTTCGGCATCCTGCACACCGCGGCCGACGGCAGCGTGGCGGCTTTCCTGGAGAAGCCCGCCGACCCGCCGGCCATGCCGGGCAACCCGGAGGTGGCCCTGGCCTCCATGGGGGTCTATGTCTTCAAGGCCAGGACCCTGGTGCAGGAAGTCATCCAGGATGCCAAAAACCCGGCCAGCAAGCACGATTTCGGCATGAACATCATCCCCCAGATGGTGGGGAGGAAGCGGGTCTTCGCCTACACCTTCAGCGACCCGGTCAGCGGGGCGCCCAGTTACTGGCGGGACATCGGCCAGTTGGACGCTTACTTCGCAGCGCACCGGGACCTGCTGGGGGAGAACCCGGTCTTCGACCTGTTCGGCCGCGACTGGCCCATCCGGGGCCATCTCAGCCAGCTGCCGCCGGCCAAATTCTTCAGCCGGGAGCAGGCGGTGACGGTGACCGACTCCCTCATTGCGGCGGGCTGTGAAATCAATGAGGCCCGCGTGGTGCGCTCGGTGCTCTCGCCCGGCGTGCGGGTGGGACGGGGGGCGGCGGTGGAGGAGGCGGTGCTCTGGGACGGGGTGCGGGTGGGGGTGGAGGCCAAAATCCGGCGGGCCGTCATCGAGGACGGGGTGAACATCCCGCCGCGCTTTACCATCGGCTACGACCCGGAGGCCGACGCCCGCCATTTCACGGTCACGCCGGGGGGGGTGGTGGTGGTCCCCAGCAACGTCATCCTGGAGGGGCCCTGATGCGGGTGGCCGCCCTGCTCCAGGACGAGCGCCTCACTCCCACCCGGCTCTACCTTATGCGCCACGGCCAGGTGGCTGACGGGCACACCCACCGCTATCACGGCCACACCGACGTGGGGTTGAGCGAAACGGGCCTCAGGCAGTTCGAGCGGCTGGCGGCCCAGCTCCGGAAGGTGCCGCTGGCTGCGGTCTATTGCTCGGATCTGAGCCGCACCCAAATCGGAGCGCGCCTTATCGCCGCCGGCCGGGGGCTGGCGCCCCAGCCCTGCCCGGAATTTCGGGAGCTGGGCTTCGGGGTCTGGGAGGGCCTGACCTTTCAGGAAATCGCCCAGCGCTACCCCCGGGAGCTGGAGGCCCGCTTCCAGGACTTGGCCAACTTCCGCATTCCGGGCGGGGAATCCCTGGCGGACGTCCACGCCCGGGTCATCCCCAAGCTGCGGGAACTCCTGACCCAGCACCGGGGCGAGGCCATCGCCCTGGTGGCCCACGCCGGGGTCAACCGGGTCATCCTCACCGAGGCCCTGCACCTCTCCTTCAGCCACATCTTCCGCCTGGACCAGCAATACGGCTGCCTCAACATCATCGACTACTTCCCGGATTTCTCCCTGGTGCGCCTCTTAAACGGCGGGGTCAACGGCGAAGGGTGGGGCAGTGACCAGTAGAACCTCTTTCAAAACCCTATCTTAGAAAATTGTCATGCTGAGCGAAGCGAAGAATCTTGTATTTTCAATTAGTTGAGACCATGCGCGGCGCTCAGTGTGACAGCAAAAGAGGTTTTGAAATTGGTTCCAGTCAGTAGCCGGTAGCCGGGAACCAGCAGCCAACAGCCGCAAACCTAAAGAACTGACCACTGATTACTGACTGCTTGCTATCAGTCCCGGCAGGGGGTGGCGCCGAAGGGGTTTTTCTCCAGGCGGGTGAGGAGGTCCAGGAGGAGGCGGGCGGTGGCTCCCCAGATGCAGGTGTCGCCCTGGTGCCAGCAGCAGACGCTGATGGTCTTTCCCTGGTAGGTGTAGGGCTCGGTGCGCCAGCGCTCCGGCGGGAAGAACTCCCGCAGGGGGATGATGAGGAGCCGGGCCACTTCCTGCGGATTGAGCCGGAAGACATAGGGGTAGGGGATCAGGGCCACGAAGGGGTTGATCCAGAAGCCGGTGACGGTGGCGGTGGGCCGGAGCATGCCGATGACCTCCACCCGCTGGGGATCGAGGCCGATTTCTTCCTGGGCTTCCCGCAGGGCGGTGGCCAACAGGTTTTCGTCCCCGGGGTCGGCCACGCCGCCGGGGAAGGAAATCTGGCTCTGGTGATGCTTCACCGTGCCGGTGCGCTGGGTGAACAGCACCTGGGGCTCCCCCGCCGCGCAGAAAAGCGGCACCAGCACGCCGGCGGGCTGGCACCCCGGCGGGCCCGGGGAAGTGAGGTCCAGGGGGGAGAGCCGGGCCTTGAGTTCGGGGAGCGACGGGGTTTCCGTGGGGGGAGCATTGGGCGCCATGCTGCCATTGTGAAGCAGACCCGGCAATTTGGCAAGGGCCTGCGGCGGAGGGGTCGGCGTCAGAAAGAGCTGGAGCATGCGGCTCCGGGAAAATTGACACGCGGCGGGGGGCGTATTATGTTGAGAGAGGATTTCTGCTGACAGGAGTCCCAAAGCCCGGCAAAGACCCGGGCACCTGCCGGTCCGGCCGGCGGCTGCCAAAGGAGCGTCAACCATGACCACGGTGCGGGATTATCTGCTGACGGCCCTGAAGGAGGCCATCCAGATGGAGGTGGACGGCCGCCAGTTCTACCTGGAGGCCGCCAAAAAGGTGGAGAGCGAAGGCGTCCGGGAGATCCTGGAATACCTGGCGGAAGCTGAGGTCTATCACATCAAAAAATTCAACGAAATTTACCACAGCCTGGAAAAGGACCCCAACTGGACCGAGACCCTGGCCTCCTTCAAACCCCCCAGGATCGAGCCGTACGCCTGCGTCCTGGCCCTGGAGAAGGCCACCCAGGGCGCCGGGGGCAAAGACGACCTGGAGGCCCTGAGAACCGGCCTGCAGATGGAGCAGTGCGCCATTGACTATTACACCAAGCTGGCCAAGGAGACGGAAGTCCCCCTGGCCCGGCGCTTCTTCATAAGCCTGGCCCACGAAGAGCGGGGCCACTACATGATGCTCCTGGACATGCACAACTACCTCACCGACCCCGCGGACTGGTTCTACGTGCACCAGCGGAGCCACGTGGACGGGGCCTGAAGAAGTCCAAAGTTCAAGGCCCAAAGTGCAAAGTGAACCTGCAGGCAGAGGCCCAAGCCTCTTGCCTGGGTTTTCACCCGGCGGACCTGAAACTTTGAACCTCGAACTTTGAACTTTGGACGGTTTTATGGAGCTCATCGTTCTGGGTTCGGGCACCGGGGTTCCCTCCCTGCGCCGGGGGGCGCCGGGGTATGCGGTCCGGGCGGCCGGGCGCCTGATCCTTCTGGACCTGGGCCCCGGCTCGCTCCGGGCGCTGCTCAGGTATGACTTAAACTTCTCCCAGATCGACATTCTGGCCCTCACCCATCTGCACCCGGACCACGTAGGCGATCTGGTTCCCTTCCTCTTCGCCACCCACTACTCCCTGGGCTACACCCGCACCCAGCCCTTCACGGTCCTGGCGGCCCGGGGGTTCGGGGAGTTCCACCAGCGCCTCCAGGTCCCTTTCGGCCATTGGGTGGAGCCCCCGCCCGGGCTCATGGAGCTGCGGGAGCTGGCCCCGGACGGCCCGGATGGCGTGGACTTTCCGGGGCTGTCCATCAGGAGCGCCCCCACCAACCACATCCCCGGCAGCCTGGCCTACCGGCTGGAGGCGGAGGGCGGCTCCCTGGTGTACTCCGGCGACACGGACGTCAGCGACTCCCTGGCGGAGCTGGCCCGAGGCGCCGACCTGCTGCTCCTGGAGTGCGCCAAGCCGTATAAGATACCGGGGCACCTGACCCCGGCGGAGGCGGGCCGGCTGGCGGCCCGGGCCGGGGTGACGCGCCTGGTGCTGACCCACTTTTACCCTCCCTGCGACGAGGTGGACGTGGTGGCCCTGGCGGCTGAGGAGTTCAGCGGCGAGATCGTCCGGGCCGAAGACGGCCTGCGGCTCATGGTCCCGGCATGAGGGGGACGTCGGCAAACCCAAGTTTGGGCGGCGGCCCCACCGCCCCCCATACCCTGCAGCACGCAAACCCCTTCAGCGAGGTGTCCAGCCATGGCAGAGATCACGATTTCCATCCCGGACCAATTCCTGCCGCTCCTGGATGAATTGGTGGCCCAGGCTCCCGGAGTGGGCTCCCGGGAGGAGTGGGTCAAGAATTTTCTGCGGAACTTCCTGCTGGATTACCAGATCAAGAAGCAACTGGGGCCCCAGTATCAGCAAATGATGACCTACCTACTGGGGATCTGGCCATAGCAGCCCGGATATGCCGGAAAGGAGGAGGCAATGGCCGAAAGAGATCTCTGGGCCGTCATCGGCCGCAGCCGCATTGACCCGGAGTTCGGCATGAGGATGCTCCAGGACTTCGAGGGCGCCCTCAGAGAGGGGGGATTCAGCCTGGATGAAGAGGAAAAAAAGACGGCCCAAAAGAGCTTGGGGATGGCCGGCTTTCCCCCTCCGGGCGTGCTTCCTGCCGACCTGCCTGCCAGCCCCGATCTGCTCCAGTTTCAACAGGAATTGACCAAGAAAAGGTTCGCCGCCCAAGTCGCCCGGATGAATGATCTGGGGGAATACACCGTCCAGATCCTGAAGAGCACCCTGAATAACGCCGCCCGGGCTTACGACAAGATTACCCTGATGAACTCCGTCATGTTTTATACGGGTATCACCCTGTTCATCTTTGCGGCGGGTTACGGGGCCATTTCCCGGGAAATCCTCTTTTCCCTGGTGTTCGGCGGTCTGGGCACCGCCAGTTTCATCGCCTTCTTCCTCCTCGGCCCGGTGGAAAAGACCCAGGTGGCCCTGTCAAACCTGGTGCAGGTGGAAGTGGCCTTCATGACCTTCTTTGAGCAGCTGTCCTTTTGGGAAAGTTACGCCTTGGCCCCCCAGGGCAATCCGCCGGCCCCGGACCCCGCCAGAATTGAACGGGCCAGCGCCGGCCTGCAGGAACGCACCGCCGAAATCATCGCCCTGCTGCAGCAGTATGTGGAGAAAGCGCCCTCCCCCCTAAGACTCATGAAACAGAAGGTCGCGGGTGGCAAAACGGCGCTGCCTCCGGGGGGTTGACTGGTGGGGGGATTTTGCGGGGAGAGCCGCAGGCGGCAGCCTGAAAGAATCAGGAGGAGCGCTCCAGGAGCATCTCGGTAATCTTCCAGAAGTAGCCCTTTTCGGGGGACTCCGGAAAGATCTTCAGGTTTTCCTGGGCCGCCCGGGTATAGCGGTGGGCCAGGCTGCGGGCGTAGTCCACGGCGCCGCAGCGTTCCAGGATATCCCGGATCTCCCCGGCGTTTTCCGGCCGCACGTCCTGGGCCAGCTCCCGGAGGCGCCGGCCGTCGGCTTCACCGGCCCGGCCCAAAGCGCTGATGAAGGGCAGGGTGATGCGGCCCTCCTTCAGGTCATTGGCCACCGGCTTCCCCATCTGCCGCTCGTCCCCGGTGAAATCCAGGATATCGTCCACTATCTGGAAGGCGAGCCCCAGGTTGAGGCCGAAGGCGCTCAGGGCCGTCTCCTGCTCTTCCGGGGCGCCGCTGACGATGGCGCCGATCTGGCAGGCGGCGGACATGAGCACCGCGGTCTTCCGGTGGATGACCTCAAAATACTGGTCCTCGGTGAGGTCCAGGTTGCCGGCGTGCAGCAGTTGCAGGATTTCCCCTTCGGCCATCATGGTGGTGGCCTGGGCCAGGACCTGGAGGACCTTGAGCCGGTCGGTGGTGACGGCCAGGGACAGGGCCTTGGCCAGGAGGAAGTCCCCCACCAGGATGACGGCCTGGTTGCCCCAGATGGTGTTGGCCGTGGAGATGCCCCGGCGCACCGTAGCCGCGTCCACCACGTCGTCATGGAGCAGGGTGGCGGCGTGCAGGTACTCGAAAATGGTGGAGAAGTCGGCCAGGTGGTTGCTGCGGCAGCCGCACAGCCGGGCGGACAGCACAAAGAGGAGCGGCCGCACCCGTTTGCCGCCGCTTAACAGGATGTGGCGCCCCACCTCGGAGATGAAGGGCACGTGGGTGGTGAGGTTGGCCGCCAGGGCCCGGTTGATGGCCTCAATGTCCGGGGCCAGGGCGGCCAGGATGCTCGCCTGCGACATAAGTTCATTCCGCCAAGTGAAAAAAATAACTTAGAATGCCCCGCCTGTCAATGTTTTGCCACTCCCACCCAGGGAGGGACCAGCACTTTCCATGGAAACGACCTGCAAATTCTGCCGCCTCGTCGCCGGTGAACTGCCCCGCTTTGAGGTCTGGGAGGACGAGGCCACCTTCGCCTTCCTGGACCACCGGCCCCTGTTTCCCGGCCACTGTCTGTTGGTGCCCAAGGCGCATTATGCCACCCTGACGGACCTGCCGGCGGACCTGCTTCTGCCCCTGTTCCGCGCCGCCCGGCTGTTGGCCAGGGCGGTGGAGACGGCCCTGGAGGCCCAGGGGTCCTTTGTGGCCATCAACAACACCGTGAGCCAGAGCGTGGGCCACCTGCACGTGCATGTGGTGCCCCGGCGTCGGAAAGACGGCCTCAAGGGGTTTTTCTGGCCCCGCCAGAAATACCGGGACGAAGCGCACCTGCGGGAAGTCCAGACCCTGCTCCGCCGGACCGCAGCCCGCCTGCACGGGGAGGGGTGGTGAGGAAGGGGTCTTTGAGCGGGAGGGTGCGGCCAGGGGAAAGCCCCCGCCCTCCTTTCAACCGCCTCCCCCTTCCGCTGCAAATTGCCCGGCAAAGAAGAATTCTTCTTCCGGGAGTTTCACGCAAGTGAGAAAGTTGCCGTACACCGCGCCGGTGTCGATGCCCAATTTGTTGGGCATGATAAGCGGGGCTCTGAAGGGGGTGTGGCCGAAGACCACCTTTTTCCCGAAGTCCTCGAAGGAGGCGATGAACTCCCCCCGGATCCACAGCAGGTCCTCCTCGCTCTGTTCCGTCAGGGGCAGCCCCGGCCTGACCCCGGCGTGGACGAAGAAGTAGTCCGGGGTGTCGTAATACGGCAAGAGCTCCCGGTAAAAAATCTCGTGCTCCGGCGGCAGCCTGAGCTCCGCCAGGTTCATCCAGTTCTCCCCCCAATACTCCCGCAGGGTGCTGCGGCCGCCGTTAAAGAGAAACAGCTCCGGTTCCCTGCCGGCCAGGAAATCCAGGAACATGGCTTCGTGGTTGCCTTTGAGGCAGATGATGCGGCCGGCCGGGTGCTGGCCTTTGAGGCGCACAAGATAGTCCACCACCCCCCGGGAATTCAGGCCCCGGTCAATGTAATCCCCCACGAAGATGAGCGTATCCCGGCTCAGGTCAGGTTCGACCGTCTCCAGCAAGCGCTGGAGGTGCCCCAAACAGCCGTGGATGTCGCCGATGACGTAGATGCTCATGGGCTCCAGCTGCTCATGAAACGCAGGAGCTTGCAAGCCCCTGGGCCTTCTCCCCCATCACAGGTCCAGCCACCGGAACAGCTTTTCCCGGCGGTCCAGGCGGGTGAGGCCGGCGTCCCGGGCGGCCTGTTCCGCCGCGGCCAACTCCCGGCCGGTGGGAAAACGGGTGAGGGAGGGGTGCTCAGAAGCCCGGCCGCAGGGGCGGTATTGGGCCATGACGTTGACATAGGTATTGGGGGAGAGCTCGTGGGCCAGGAATTCCATGCACTCCTTGGTGCCGGCCAGGTTGTCGGGCAGCACCAGGTGGCGCACCAACAGCCCCCGCCGGGCGATGCCCTCTTCTTCCATCACCAGGTCCCCCACCTGGCGGTGCATCTCCTTGAGGGCTTCCCGGGCGCGCTCCGGGTAGTCCCCGGCGTTGCAGAGCTTGCCCGCCACCTCCGGGTCCCAGAACTTGAAATCCGGCATGTAAATGTCAATGACGCCGTCCAGCAGCCTAAGAGTCTCCACCGCGTCGTAGCCCCCGGTGTTGTACACCAACGGCACGTTCAGGCCCCCCTCAATGGCCGCCGGCAGCGCCGCCAGGATCTGATACACCTGGTGGGAGGGCGTGACGAAATTGATATTGTGGCAGCCCTTCTTCTGCAAAAACACCATGATGGCCGCCAGGTCCGAAATGGTGATTTCCTCCCCTTCGCCGCCGTGGCTGATTTCGTAATTCTGGCAAAAGATGCAATACAGGTTGCAGTGGGTGAAAAAGATGGTGCCGGAGCCCCGTTTGCCCACCAGCGGGTCCTCTTCGCCGAAGTGCGGGCCGTAGGAGGCCACCACCGGCCGATCCCCGGTGCGGCACAACCCCACCTCGCCGGCGTGCCGGTTTACCAGGCACTCGTGGGGACACAGCGTGCACGAGTTCA
>FWPV01016968.1_pt1 | contig 10166 bp, 10 predicted proteins | sample 2228371 | NCBI WGS metagenome assembly FWPV01 (sample SAMEA103939776, study PRJEB20133) | metagenome
TGTGATGATTTTTTAATATTTTCTAATATTTTATCATAGGAGGGCATATTTGTCCGAACTTATGTCCGATCATCATAGTTTATTGTTTAGCTCAGGATTTTTAGTCTTGACAAGTCACTTTGATTAATTTTAAAATTGGTTTACTAATTCCTGTAAATTGAATTTTCTCATTATTCTAAATCTGATTTACATATATTTTTTAGGAGATAGAGAAATGACTCCAAGAGAAAGATATTTGGAATGTGCGTTATTTGGTAAGCCCGATAAGATACCATTTGCCCCGGGTGGACCAAGGGAATCAACGCTTGAAGCATGGCATAAGCAAGGATTGCCAAAGGACAAAAATTATATGACCGCTTTATATGAGGCAATTGGTATGGTCCCTGATCATCCCAAAAAGCAAAACTATGGGATAAATGTATCTTTTCGTATGATGCCAACTTTTGAGGAGAAAGTGCTTGAACATAAAGATGGTCATTACATAGTTCAAGATTGGATGGGAGCAATAACAGAGATATCAGACAAATATGATTATACATATATCCGTTCTGCAAAGGACTTCGTAACACGTAAATGGCACAGATTTCCAGTTCAAACTCGTGAAGACTGGGAAAATATGAAGAAAAGATATAATCCCAGAGAGCCGGGTCGCCATCATAAAGACCTAGTTGAACATTGTAAAGCTATGAAGGACAGGGATTTCGTGCTTGGATTCGGATTTAACGGTCCCTTCTGGCAGATACGGGAATGGGTCGGAATGGAAAATCTATGTATAATGATGGCTGATGACCCTGATTTTGTAATGGAAATGGCTGAGTTCTGGACAGATTTTGTGTCAAAAACTATGGAGCCAATACTAGATAACATCGCAGTTGATCAGGTCTCTATATCCGAAGATATGGCATACAAAGCACATAGTATGATCTCCCCAGAAATGACAAGAAAATTTCTATTACCTGCATATAAACGATGGAGTTCAGAGCTCAAGGCTAGTGGTTGTCCGTTAATATATATGGATTCCGATGGATACGTCGGCGAATTAATACCAATTTGGATTGAAGGCGGAATAAACTTCTCTGGACCTAATGAGGTTGCAGCAGAAAACGATATAAACGAATATCGTAGGATTTTTGGAACAAAGATGGCATTCAATGGCGGAGTGGACAAGCGAGCTATTGCAAAAGGTGGAAAAGTCATTGAGGATGAACTCGAAAGGCTTATGCCTACTATAAAAGGCGGCGGATATATACCGGGCTGTGATCACGGCGTCCCGCCAGATATATCGTGGCAAAACTTCATTGAATACGGAAGGCTTTTGGCAAAGATAACAGGGTGGATATAAGCAAAAAACTACTATTGATGAATATTGGACTTTATGGATATAATTAAGTAAAGAGGTTGGCTATGAATAAACCATTTGTTATCCAATATCGTGGAGGCGAAGAAAGATTCAGTATAAAGGATTTGGAGGAAAAAGGATTTAAGGTCAAATTTAGGGATTTTGCGGAAAATATAACATCACTAGCAACGCCAGGAGGGAAACTCGCTTTAAATACTCATTATGACAAACTAGAGGCTGTTACTGTTGAATGTTTTCCGCCGACTGACATCGATATTGTTGTATATAGGGGTAGTTGGGGCGAATTTAAGCTCAAAAATCACGATACAATTGTAATACCTCCTGGGTTTGATCACGAGGCAGAAAACATATCTGATTTACCTGTATCATTATTAATTACAAATTTTATAGTTAAATAAAATATAGGAAATCTAATTATGTCACCTAAAATGGCAAGAATATTGGTTGATGTTTGTAATGAACTTCCGTTTGTGAATTGGGACCGCTATATTGATCTTGGTAGCACAGTGTTAATATTCGGCTGGATAGACAGAAAACAGGATAGTTATAAAGATTTCGTTTCGGTGGAAGTAAATTCTAGAGGTCAAGTCCAGTATACCACGTCATCTGCAGAATATAGCGAGGAAATTGCAGAGATATATGCAGCTTATGGACGGTTGCCCAAAGGTTCACACGAATCTTGCCAAAGGGTTGAAGACAACGAATTATTAAAAGGCATAAAGCACTTCATAAAGATCAGAGACAGATAGCAATCATTAATGAGGAGGGAAAAAATGGCACTAGCGAGAAAAATATATTTCCCCCAAATTGCTGCTGGAAACTGGGCAGATTGGGTTCAAGTTGTGAATATAAATCCACAGCCCGCAAATGTCCAAGCAATTGTCAGAAATATACAAGGAACTATCGTGTGGCAGACAACAACCACATTGCAACCGTATCAAGCTTGGGTTGTCCCTGTTGACCCCGTGCATCAACAGGCTGATGTATCATTGACAGTTATATCAACTTTACCAATAGTCGGAGAAAGGCATTGTCATGCAGGGACAGAAGTTTTGGCTTTTCCAGGCGCAGCGCCAGAGATGAAAACCGCAGGGACAAGGTTATTCTTTCCAGAAACTGTTTACGGATGTCACGACAATTTCAGATTTTTGAATATAACTGAGTATTATGCGTTTCTGACAGTCATATCAAGAGATATAAATGGTTTCACAGTCCGTAGATTTACAGGTCAAGCGGCACCATTTGGATTTTGGATATTCACAGATAACGAGATCGGCAATGTTCAAGGAACGCTTGAAGTGTTTTCCACTCAACCAGTTGTCGGAGAAAGACATCTTCATTACGGCAACGGCGTTGCGGTCGGTCAATTAGGTCAAGTTCTCAGTTAGAGCATAATGGAGGGATAAAAATGCCGCTTACAAATAGATTATATTTTGCCCAAGTTGCTGCTGGAAGCTGGGCAGACTGGGTTCAAGTCGTCAACGTCAGCGGAGAGAATGCCAAAGTCCAAGCCATTGCAAGGGACTGGAATGCTAATATTGTGTGGTCAAGCGAAAGAATGCTAAGTCCATTTCAAGGTTGGGTTGTGCCTGTTGAGCCGGCATCCAAGACTCAAAATTTGTCCTTAGTAGTCTTATCTGATAAGCCCATAGTCGGAGAAAGGCATTGTCATCTTGGCACAGAGGTCCTGGCTTTCCCTGGTGCCTCGCCAGAGATGGGAACCGCTGGATACAGGCTTTTCTTTCCTGAACTTGTCGCAGAATGTGCAGACTGGTTTATAGTGTTTAATATAACAGAAATTGAATCTCGGGTCGATGTGATCGTCCGTGATGTCAACGGCACAACAGTAAAACAATTCGGGACAAGGTTAAAGGGCATGGGCGGATGGGTATTCTCTGATGTTGAAACAGGAAGAGTTCAAGGGACAGTCGAGGTGATATCAGAACAGATGATTGTCGCAGAAAGACATCTACACTATCAAGGGACATACCATCCAAATGGCGTTGCAGTGGGTCAACTCGGTCAGGTTATTGATCCATTTTAAAGGTTAAAAATCTAGTATATCTAAAATTGAAATTCAGGGCTTGGAAATATCGTTAGTAATATGATCTTTAATCTTCATTTATTATGAGGTGATAAAATGGCAAAGATTGCAATTATAGGAGCGGGAAGCATTGTTTTCTGTAAAACATTGATATTAGATGTCCTTGGAACAGAAGGATTGGAAGATTCAGAATTCGCTCTTATGGCACCGAGCACAAGACGGACTCCACAAGTAGAAAGGTTCGTAAATAGGGTTATCAAGGCAAATGATCTGCCAGCGAAAGTCTATGTAACAACTGATGTTAGAGAAGCGGTAAAGGGCGCCAATTATGTTATAGCCACTTTTCAAGTTGGAGGATTAAAAGGATTTGAATATGATTACAAGATACCATTGAAATACGGCGTTGACCAATGCATAGGTGATACACTCGGACCCGGAGGAGTCTTCCGAGCATTGAGAAGTATACCAGTTATGCTGGATTTAGCTAAAAATATGGAAGAACTCTGTCCTGATGCTTACCTATTAAATTATGTCAATCCTATGGCAATGGTATGCTGGGCTTTAGGGACGACAAATGTCAAATTTGTCGGTCTGTGTCATGGCGTTCAAACAACACTTGATCTGATCTCTGGATATGTAGAAGTCCCAAAAAATGAGATAGATTTTCTCTGTGCTGGAATTAATCATATGGCTTGGTTTTTGAAACTTACGCATAATGGCAAAGACCTTTATCCAATTTTAAGAGAAAGATTTGAAAAGCCAGAATATTATGTCAACGAAAAGGTAAGAGGGGAGGTCTTCAGGCACTTTGGCTATTTTATGACTGAATCAACAGGTCATCTTGCTGAGTATGTCCCATATTTCAGAAAGAACAAAAAAGCGTTGGAATTATATTGCGATGAACCAGGGTTTGGTGGTGAAAGTGGTGCATATTATTATTGGTGCGAATCTGTCGGTGAAAAATACAACGAACAAGATATTCTTGCCAATGAGTCATCTGAACTGCCCCCAAGAAGTATAGAATATGGTTCTTATGTTATAGAAGCCCTTGAAACAGGGCGAACATTTAAATTAAATGGCAACGTCATCAACGGTGGGATGATAACCAATTTACCAGCTAATTGCTGTGCAGAAGGACCCTTATATGTGGACAGGACAGGAATTCATAAAACCATAGTAGGAGACCTTCCTCCTCAATGTGCAGCGTTAAATATGACAAATATAAACGTTCAAGGATTAGCTGTCCAAGCAGCGATAACTGGCGATCCAGAACACATAGTCCACGCTTGTGCTCTTGATCCGTTGACCGGTGCAGTCTTGACACTTAAAGAAATAAGAGATATGGCAAGTGAGATGCTTGAAGCACAAAAACAATGGTTACCACAATTTGAAGGAAAGACCATAAGACCAACTCCAACGATAAGTATTCCTAAAGACGTCAAGCGTGCCGATGTCCCAGTCGATCCTGCTTTGGCTATTATGGCAAGGTTTAAAGAACTATCTAAATGATACAACATAATTATAAACGTGTCTGATCTAAAGATTGGATTGTATTTGATGATAAATACCGGAGTTGGTAAGGTTGAAGAGTCGCAAGAGGCGGACTATATATGAAATTACAGGCAAACAGATAGTGGTAACTTTGTTTATTGCTACTTTTGCCTTAACATTAGTCTTTTTCATTGGCGTCTATGTAGGTAAAAATGTTGTGTTCAAAACTAGCATTGGCGAGCAGGCTTCAATTACATCGAATCTATCAGATAAGTTTAAAGAGACGATAAAAACAACCATTCGTAAAAATTCAACTACCGCAGAGAAAGAGTTAGACAAACAGAAAGCTCCGGATAATGTATTATTGAAAAAACCAGACATATTTTCAAGCGAGGTTGTTTCATATAGAAATCCTGAACAGAAGGTCACTACAACAGATAACATTACGTTTGAAAAGAATATGTCTGAAAAGAAGATAAATCGGGATTCGACAGTGGATCAGAGAAAAGAAGGGTCACAAAAGACAAAAGTTAAGGAGAAAAAATATACCGTCAAAGTTGGCACTTTTACAACCTATGAGAATGCGAAAAAGCTTTATGATTCTCTCAAAAGCTCCGGTTATAGTCCACAAATAAAAGCAGAGACAACCACAGAAAACGATTTTTACCATATAGTAGTCGGCGAATTTGATAGCATAGAGAAAGCAAAAGAATATGGAAATTCTATACGTGACAAATTAGAATACATAAACGACTATGTGATCAAAGAAGTTATCAGATAATATTGAAAATAAGGTATATTGATATATAAGGAGGTTTACCGATGGCAACTTTTGTAGTTGACGAGGATACAATGAAAGAAATATTTGAATCAAAGGAGAATGTGAAGAAAAGTGTCTTCGCGGTTATGGACAATCGTTTAACTGCTGCACACTTGGCTTCTGACGTATTCGCTTTGTTAGAGTTACTTGATAAACTAGAGATCCTTTTGATAGGCGAACCACTTGTCCAACAAATCCCTGAGCAACAACCAACGCAAGAGCAACCTGCTCAGGAACAACCAGCCCAAGAACAACCTGCACAGGAACAAGCCCAAGAATCCACACAGGCAGAAAAATCTCAGACCGAGCAAACTCAGGGATAATAATAAACATTGATTTCGCTTGTTATTTTAATCCTCCTGATTTTCATACATAAATTTTTGCTATCAGGAGGATTATATAATTTTTCAAATATATCAAATGATCTTTTATATCAATTCCTTGACCGCTGAGATGATCTTCGCATCATTAGGGAGAAAAGCTTTTTCAAGCACTTGCGAAGATGGAGGAGGAACATCAGGAGCACAGACTCTTAGAATAGGCGCATCAAGATAATCAAATGCGTGTAATTGCAATTGTGCAATTATTTCGGCTCCCATCCCCATAAATTCACATGCCTGATGGACAACTACAGCACGCCCGGTTTTTTTCACCGATTCTACCAAAGTATCGATATCTAACGGACGAAGTGTTCTAGGGTCTACAACCTCAACCTCTATTCCTTCTTCTGCAAGCTTGTTGGCAGCACTCAAAGCGATAGGAAGCATATATCCATAAGCTATAACCGTTGCAGATTGACCTTCCTTTGGGTTATCGACTTTCCTTTTGATATCAGCTTTACCTATCGGTATAAGGTATTCTTCTAATGGCACGACAGAAGCTCCAACCGCTTCGCCATAAAGATTTTGATGTTCAATGAACACGACAGGATTATCGTCTCGTATAGCGGACTTTAAGAGACCTTTTGCATCATAGGCAGTAGATGGCATAATGACCTTCAACCCAGGGAATTGGGCTACTATCGCTTCAAGGCTTTGAGAATGTTGCCCAGCATAGCCTTTTCCACCACCAGTAGTTGTCCTTATGGTCAAAGGTAATGTTGGTTGCCCGCCAGACATAAATTTCCATTTTGCCGCTTGATTGCCAGTCTGACACATCGTTTGGAGAATGAAATCTATATACATAATCTCAACGATTGGTCTGCAACCTGTCATTGAAGCTCCAACGCCTGTTCCGATGATTGCTGCTTCGGAAATAGGGGTATTGAATACTCTGTCTCTGCCGAAAATATCAATTATACCTCTTGTTGCACCGAAAGCCCCCCCATATTCCGCGATATCTTCACCATATAATATCACTCTATTATCTCGGAGCATTTCTTCTATCATAGCTTCAATAACCGCTTCCCTATATGAAATTTTGCCGTCTTTTCGCTCAAACGGTTTATATTCCTTTAATACGGTCACATTTTGATATTCAGGAGGCACGATGTTTGAGTTAGTATCACTATGAAGTCCAAAGAACATATCTTTTGGATCAGGCATTGGTCCCTGAGAAGCCTTTAAAGCCATATCTTCGTTTCGTTGTCTGGCTTTTCGTCTCAATTCATCAAATTGGTCCTCAGTTATAACACCTGCTTTTATAAGTTGTTGTGGAAATGATAGCAATGGATCAACGCAATACCATGATTGAAATTCTTCCTCTGAACGATAAGCAGTCGTTGGATCACTTAACGAATGTCCTTTAAATCTGCAACCCCAATATTCAAGCAGGACAGGTCCGTCACCACTTCTGACTATTTCAGCGGCTCTTCTTGTCGCGTCCATAACAGCCAATACATCCATACCATTGACAACTTCTGCGTGCATAGCAACTTTGTTATATCCCAAACCACGTTCCGCTAGAAAATCAATGCCTGTGACCTCTCCTCGTTGTTGTCCGGTCATACCATATTGATTGTTAACTATGCCAAAGATGATCGGAACACCAAATTGCTTGCTCATTAGTCCGTTAGTGAATTGTCCCATTGATGCGAAGTTCATAGATTCGTGTGCGATACCGTTGTTATATGCACCATCGCCTGCAAAACAAAGCACGATCTTTCCATTGCCTAGATACCTTGATGAGAGAGCAGCACCAACAGCCATGCCCATACTTCCACCGACAATTGCATTTGCCCCAAGATGACCAACACTGAAATCTGCGATGTGCATCCCGCCACCTCTGCCCTTGCAATAACCATCTTCACTTCCAAAAAGCTCAGCGATCGCTCTGTAAAGATGAAGAGTTATGGATTGATCAATTAATTCCTCTCTACTTTTACCTTTATAATCAATCCCGAGATGTTCACACATTTGAGGCACTTCTTCAAATCGCCTGATCAATTCCTCATCGGTCATATTTTTGATAGCAAAAAACCCCTTCGCCAAACTGTCACCATGTCCCCTATGTGTGCTTGTAATATAATCAGTTGGATTGATTCCGGCTATTGCTCCTGTTGAGATCGCCTCTTGACCGATTGAAACATGAGAAGCGCCAACATATATAAATTGTCTCAAAGCACCGTAACGCCCTTTGTTATCTTTTAGCTCAACTATCATCTCCTCAAGGTTTCTGATAAGAAGCATGCATTCAAGAAGATCAATACAAAGTTCAGGTGTAATGTTGCCTTCTTTTAGTTCGTCTTCAACAGTTTTATCATACTGAAACACGGGGATTTTTACATCTCTTGTGATAAAACACGGCTCAAAATTTGCTATGACGTCTATTTGTTTAACCATTAACTCATTTCCTCCGTAAATATAATTAGACAATTATTAGTGTTTAACAGATATTTATCGATAATTTTTTATCTTTCTCTTTAACAACCAATAACTAATAATCAATTACTATAATTCTATAGATCTATTCATCAAAAGGTCTAATGAAGCGGTTTCAATGAGGTCTTTCAATCTTGCCAAGAATTCTCCACCTTGGGCTCCGTTTATAACTCTATGGTCGATTGATAAGCTGAGTGACATCATTTGTTGTGCGATGATCTGCCCTGGTATGACAATCGCCCTTGGTTCAATTGTCCCGACCGCTAATATGGCAACTTGTGGAGGATTAATTATAGCCTTAAATGATCTGATGCCAAACATTCCCAGATTTGTTATCGTAAATGTCCCTCCTGAAAGGTCATCAAGCGTGAGTTTTTTATCTCTAGCGGAATTTATTAATCTGGCACTTTCTGCTGCGATCTCTTTAATATTCTTTCTATCTACATTTTTGACAACAGGAACGATCAGGTCTTCGCCAACAGCAACTGCTATGCCAATATTAACATCGGTTAATAAATGAATGCCATCTTCGCCATAAGTTGAGTTGAATTTTGGAAACTGTCTGAGCAATATAGCAACATATTTAGCTAAAATATCGTTGTATGAGGCATTACAGCCTTGAGCCCTTAAAAATGTCCTAAGTGTTATCATTTTTTCACAGTTGACGTCTATTAATAGATCAATATGCGGCGCAGTGCGATAACTCATAGATAGACGTTCTGCAACTGTCTTCTGAATTGGTGAAAATTTTACGATCTCACCCGGGATCAGTTTTGTCTCAATTGATGGCTTTTTACCTTCTTGGATAAATTTCAACACGTCGCGACCAATGATCCTTCCATTTGGTCCTGTCCCGACAACATCAGCTATATTTATCCCTGACTCTTTTGCAAGCCTTTTTGCTCTTGGCGAAGCAAATATCTTACCGACGGGTTTCTCAATAGATTTTTGTTCAGTTATTATTGCTTTTTCCTCTATGATTTCCTGTTTCTCAAGGGTTTCACTGATGACTTCATCTGCATTTCCAATGATCCCGACAGGCTTTTTTACTGGGACCTCTTCGCCTTCATTGGCTATAATTTTAAGTAGAATTCCAGATGCTGGTGATTCAACTTCAACATCTACTTTGTCTGTTGTGATCTCTATAATTGCCTCGCCTTCTGTAACTTTATCGCCCACTTGTTTCAGCCATTTAACAATAGTTCCGCTTTCCATAGTGGACGCAAGTTGAGGCATAACAATTGTAGTTGCCATATTTCATTTGACCTCCATTGACAAGGTTAAAGATTCTAGATTTAGCTTTTTGATTCTTTATTGAAATGTGAAATATCAACTTGTGAAGAATTTTCTTTTAAACCATTCAAAATTCTGTATGTCATTATATCATCTTTGGTAATTCTATGCAACATAAACATTTTAGAATAGTTGTATTAACTATGGGCATAGGTAACAGATTTATACATATCAAGATTCCTTAGTTTCTGCAATGATGTTATTTTACCAGTTCCCATGTGCGGTCGGTCACTGTCTACATACTATACAAATTCCTTATGGGATTTCTGATCTTAGGACATAAGTTCGGACATTTCCCAGTGCAATACTACCAAAATGACTGAAAATTCATGTTATCAT
>FWPV01011523.1_pt1 | contig 10165 bp, 10 predicted proteins | sample 2228371 | NCBI WGS metagenome assembly FWPV01 (sample SAMEA103939776, study PRJEB20133) | metagenome
CTGGGGTGGGGGTGGCGAAATTATTCGTAATGACGCTGAGTTGCTTTATTCGCCCCCCTCCCCCAACCCCCTCCCGCCGTGGGGAGGGGGCTTATAAACGCGATTATGCAAAATTCTACCGGACAGCACTGATCTTGAAATATCTATAGTGCATCATCTTCACCTTCTGCCGTACCCTCCCGCCAGCCGTGGCTGAAGGCCCGGTCGTAGAGCTTGGACAGCGCCTTGGGCTCTCCCGGCCCCAGGGTAGGCCCCACCAGGATGAGGGCCTGGCGGGTGAGGCCCGCGGCCTTGACCTTGGCCGGCAGCTCCGCCAGCGTGCCGGTGATGAGGCGCTCTTCTGGCCAGCTCACCCGATAGGCCGCCACCGCCGGGGTCTCCGGGGGATAGCCGGTGAGGAGCTCCCGCACCACCTCATCCACCAGGTGGATGCTCAGGTAAATGGCCATGGTGGCCCGATGCTGGGCCAGGCGGGCCAAGGCTTCCCCCTCCAGCACCGGAGTCCGCCCCGGCGCCCGGGTGAGGATCAGGGTCTGGGTGACCTCGGGCAGGGTGAGTTCCCGGCCCAGCGCGGCGGCCGCAGCAAAGGCTGCGGTGACCCCGGGAATGACCCGGTACGGCACCCCTTCCCGGTCCAGGGCGGCCAGCTGTTCCTGGATGGCCCCGAAGAGCGCCGGGTCGCCGGAGTGCACCCGCACCACCCGCCGGCCGGCCCGGTAACCCCGGACGAGATGGCCCACAATCTCCGAAAGGGCCAGGGAGGCGCTGTCGATGAGCTCCGCTTTCGGGTCGGCCCAGCCCAGCACCGCAGGGGACACCAGAGACCCGGCATAGACCACCACATGGGCCCGAGCCAGGGCCCGCTGCCCCTTGACCGTGATGAGTTCGGGGTCGCCGGGGCCGGCGCCCACGAAAATGACCGGGCCCGGGTCAGTCATTCGTGCTCTCCGCCGGCGCCCCGGTGATGAGCCACACCGGGTTCAGCGCCTGGAAATAGAGGTCGCCGGCCAGGGGCCGGGAGCGGCTCACCTGGAGCTGGGTCACGTCCACGGTGAAACCGGCGTCGTCCAGGTGCCGCCGGGCCGTCTCCAGGGTGCGGAGCAAAGTGGCGGCTACCACCACCCGACCCCGGGGTTTCAGGCGCCGGGCGGTTCCGGCCAGGATGGCCGGCAGGGCTTCGCCGCCGCCCCCCACAAAGACCCGGTCCGGATCGGGGAGCGCCGCCAAGGCCGCCGGCGCGGCGCCGGCCACCACGGTGAGGTTGGCCGCCCCGAATTTCTCCCGGTTGGCCCGGATCTGGGCGGCCCGGCGGGGATCCCGCTCCACCGCAAAGACCCGGCCGCCGGCAACCAGGAGACTGGCCTCCAGGGCCACGGACCCGGAGCCCGCGCCCACATCCCACACCACCTGGCCCGGCAGGAGGCCCAACCTGGCCAGCGCCGCGGCCCGCACCTCCAGCTTGGTGACCAGGCCGGCTTCGTGGGCCAGGGCGTCTTCGGGCAGGCCCAGGTGGAGGGGCTCGGCCACCAGGCGGTCAAATTGCACAAATACCAGGTTCAGGGGGGCAAATTCCCGGCTTGCTGCATCCGCCGCCGAATACCAGCCCACCCGTTCCTCCGGCTGGCCCAGGTTTTCCAGAACCGCCAAGCTGGCCTGATCCAGCCCCCGGGCCAGGAGTTCCCGGGCGATGGCCCCGGGGGTGTGCTCCGGGTCGGTGTAAATGAAGAGCTTGCCCCCGCGGGCCAGGGCTTCATCCAAGCGCTCCCAGCTGCGGCCGTGCAGGCTCACCACCCGGGCGTCGTGCCAGGCCACCTTGAGGCGGGCGGCAGCGGCCTGCACCGTGGTGACATTGGGCCACATTTCCACCCGCTCCGGCCCGAAAATCTGCACCGCCAGAGGCCCCACCCCGTAATAATTGGGGTCCCCGGAGGCCAGGATCACCAGGCGGCGGTCCGCGGCCCGGCCGGCCAGGTCCCGGAGGGTGGCGGCCACGTTCCGATCCAGCGGCACCTTCTCCGCCGGGTGCTCGGGGAAGTAATCCAGCAGGCGCCGGCCCCCCGCCAGGACCTCGGCCGCGGCCAGGCGCTCCCGGGCCGCAGGGGTCAGGTCGGCGGGACCCATCCCCAGGCCCAAAACGGTGACGGTGCCCCCCGCCATCTCCCCTACCCTTCCCCCTGCCACAGGGGCAGGCCGGAGAAGTCCAAAATAAACGCGGTAAGTCTGCAACCGCTCCCACCGTAAGTTTTCAATGCGGCCAGGAGGCGCCGCCCCACTTCGGCCACCACCGGCCCGGCCTCCCCGGTCTTCAGGAGTTCCAAGGCCTGCCGGGCGGTGTTGGCCTGGGCCACGGCCTGGGCCAGGGGGTTGCTGCCGGTGACGCCTCTGACCCAGCGCCCCAGTTCTTGCAGGTCCACCAGCCCCCGGGAGGCGTGCGTTTGGCCGAAGCCCTGGGCCATCTTCACCGCCTTGCCGAAAAAGGCCGCCACCGTCACCCGGGCAAATCCCAGGTTGGCCGCAGCCTTCAGGGAAAAGCGCAGATAATCGCCCATGAGCACGAAACTCTCCTCCGGCAGCTGGGGCCACAGCCGGCGCATGGCCTCTTCGCTCTTGCCGCCGGTGGTGAAGACCACCTCCCGCAGGCCCGCCGCCCGGGCCACCTTGAGGGCGGTGGCGATGGTGGCCCGCCAAGCCGCGTGGGAATACGGCCGCACCAAACCGGTGGTGCCCAGGATGGAGATGCCGCCCACTATCCCCAGGCGGGGGTTCAGGGTGTGCCGGGCCAGCTCTTCTCCCCGGGGCACGAAGATTTCCACGTTTACCCGCAAAGGCCCGGAGGCCCCGAGGCTGTCCCAGACCTCCCGCACCGCCCGGCGTAATTGGCGACGGGGCACCGGGTTGATGGCGGGCTCCCCCACGGCCACCGGCAGTCCGGGTTTGGTCACCTGCCCTACGCCCTGGCCGCCCGCCAGGGATATAAGCTCACCGGTGCCGGCACCGTTGGCCCAGCCCACCCGGGCGCCGATTTCGGCCCCGTGGGTGACGTCCGGGTCATCGCCCGCGTCCTTGACCACCACCCCCTCGCCCCGGCTCCCCAGCCGCCCTTGCCGGCAAATCGGCACCGCCAGCCGGACGCCGCCCAGCGGCAGGGCGACCTCCAGCGCCGGGGGGCAGGGGAGCTCCAGGAGCTCATAGAGGGCTGCCTTGGCCGCGGCTGCGGCCGCGGTGCCGGTGGAAAAGCCGGTCCGCAGCGCCTTTCCCGGGCGGGCGGGCCTTTCCATATCAGCCCCAGGCTCCATACACGATGGTCACCAGGGCCAGGCTGGCCAGCCGCAAGCCCTGGCTGGTCAGGAGCAGCCGGGTCCCCAAGCCGGGAGAGAAAATTCCGGCATGGGAAGGCAACTGGTGGCGCAGGGCCCGGATGGGCGCGGCCACCAGGTTCGCCAGCACCAAGGCGTACACCGTCTGGCGCACCGTCAGGGCCCCGGACTGGAGCAGCGCCCCGGCCGCGGCCAGGCCCGAGGTGAACTCCGCGGCGACGCTGAAGACCACCACGCTGGCCGCCTCCACCGGCAGGAAACCCAGGGCCAGGTGCGCGGCCGCGGCCTCCCGCAGCCAGCGGAACAGGCCCCAGTCCGTGGCCACAAAGATGAGCAGATACACCGGCAGGGTCACGGCGGCCACCCGGGTGAAGCGCCGGCGGAATTTCTGCCAGATATCCGGCCAGGCGGCCTGCCGGCGCCTCGCCGCCTCCGGGGTTGCGGCTTCAGCCGGCAACGGCGGCAGCGTCAGGCGGCCATACGCCAGGAGTCCGGCGGTGCGCAGCAGGGCCGCAGCCAGGGTCAGCCCCAGGTAAATGAGGCCCGCCTGCCGGGTGAAGGGCCAGATGATGAAGAAGGTGGTGGGCAGGTGCAGGAGAAACACCGGCAGGCCGCTGTTCACCAGATAGCTCAGGACCATTTCCCGCTGGGAGAGCCTGCCCTCCTGGCGGAAGGTCATGAGCAGGGTATTCCCCAGCAGGCCGGAGAAGCAGGCCGCAGTGAAGCTGGCGGCGCTTTCCGGCTTCAGGCGGCCCAGGCGCAGAAGGGGCAGCACCAGGCTGCCGGCCCGCCCGGCCCAGCCCAGGGACTCCACCGCCTGCCCCACCAGGAGCCCCAAGGCCAGATAGCCGAGCAGCCGGCAGAAGGGCCCGGCCAGGTCGCGCTGGAGCTTCTCCAAGCTGGGGTGGGGCGCCAGGGCCCACCACAGCGCCAGAATCCCGCCGGCCAGCAAGATGCACCGCCACCCCCGGCGACCACCGGGGCCGGGATGAGGCTGTCGCTCTGAGGTGGGCCACTAACTCCGCCCCTTTTTCTTAATGATGAGCATGGAGAGGTAGGGCAACTCCCGGCCCTTCAGCTCCCGGAGATCCTGCACCACCGTCTCGCCCTCCAGGCCCACCCGGCTGATGAACGTGGCGCAGTCCAGCAGGTTGAGCTCCTCCAGCGTGCGGTAAATTTCGGGAAAGCACCGGTAGGTCTTGAGCAGCACGATGTTGTCCGTCTGGCTGAGCGCCTCCTTCAGCCGCTCGGCGCCCAGGGCCCCGGAAACCACGTAAAACGATTCCTCCCCTTCGGACAGCGGCGTCTGGCTCAGGGCCGCGGCGGCGCTGTACGAGGTGATGCCGGGGATGGTGACCACCCGGACTTCCGGGTCCAGGCGCTTCAGGGTTTGCAGGAGGTACCCGAAGGTGGAGTAGGTCAGGGGGTCCCCCAGGGTGACGAAGGCGGCATCCCGGCCCTCCCTCAGCACCTGCAACACCCGCCGGGCATTCTGCTCCCAGGCCGAGGCCAGGGTTGCCGGGTCCTTGGTCATGGGGAACGGCAAGTTTTCTATGCGGGCGCCGTTCAGGTGGCAGCGCACAATGCTCAGGGCAATGCTGTAGCTGTTTTTCGAGGAGGCCGCGGCAAAAATCTGAGAAACCTTCTTAAGTATTTTCACCGCCTTGAGGGTGATGAGCTCCGGGTCGCCCGGCCCCACCCCGATGCCGTAAAGAGTCCCGACGGTTGCGGTCATGGCGCCATCTCCTCCAGGGCCAGGATGGCCAGGGCGTTCACGACGCTGGCGGCCACGGCCGAACCGCCCTTGCGCCCCAGCGCGGTGATGTGCGGGTAATCGGTGCGGCTCAGGGCCTCCTTGGACTCCGCCGCATTGACAAAACCCACCGGCAGGCCCACGATGAGGGCCGGCGGCGCAGCCCCCTGGGCCAGGAGCTCCAGGAGCCGCAGGAGCGCGGTGGGCGCGTTGCCGATGGCCACGATGCCCCCGGCCAGGCCGGGGAGGGCCCGCTCCATGGCCACCGCCGCCCGGGTGACGCCCCGCCGGACCGCCTCTGCCGCCACCTCCGGGTCGTCCATGAAGCAGCGCACCTCCACCCCCAGTCTGGACAGGCGCCCTGTGGAGATGCCGGCAGCCAGCATGCGGGTGTCCGTGGCCACCGGCCGACCCTGCCGCAGGGCCGCCACCCCGGCGGCGATGGCCCGGGGATGGAAGCGGGTGGTGGTCAGGTAGTCAAAGTCCGCGGTGGTGTGGATCATGCGCCGCACCACGCGCCAGGCCGGCCCGGCAAAGCAATGGGGGCCGGCTTCCGCCTCGATGCGCCGGAAACTCTCAGCCTCAATCTCCTGGGGGCGGAGCCGGGCGTCCATGGAATCTCCTTGCAAGAGTTGCCTTAGGGCGGGCCGGGGACCCAAGCTCCCTGCCCTTCCCTCCAACCACCAACCTTGCCGTTGGGGTGGGGCGAAAGTTTTGAGAGGGAGGCAGGGTCAGCGACCCCGGCTCCGGCCCTCTTCCTCAAAGCGCCTGGTCATAGCCTGTCCCGAAAACCCCGGCAGGCGGCCACCAAGGCCCGGGCCGCCTCCGGGTTGCTGCCGAAGTGCAGGTGCACGTAACTGGCCAGCACCTTGCCGGCGGCGTAGCCTTCGGCCAGCGGCTGGCCGCCCTGGCGGGGGGTCAGCCGATAGATTTTCCGGATGGGGGCGGTCTCGGCTTCGATCTCCGAGTAGTGGAACTCATGCCCCCGCACCCTGGTCCCTGCCGGTCCCAGGAGAGTGTCGGCGGTCAACGTGACTTCCCGGTAGCCCAAGGCCTTCAGGCGAGGCAGCAAGCGCACCCGCAGGGGCAGCAGGCCGGCCATGGCGTGGCAGTCCCCGGCCAGATCCCGGAGGTCTTCACTCAGATACATGAGCCCGCCGCATTCGGCATAGATGGGAAGGCCGCCGGCGGCACGGGCTCGCAGGTCCGCCAATAATGACCCGTTGGCGGCCAGCTCCCGGGCGGCCAGTTCGGGGTAGCCGCCGCCCAGGTAGAGGCCGTGGAGGCCGGCGGGCAGGCGGGAGTCGGCGAGCGGCGAAAATTCCACCAGCTCCGCCCCGAAGTGCCGCAGCCACTCCAGGTTGTCCGGGTAGTAGAAGCAGAAGGCCCGGTCCCGGGCCACGCCCAGGCGCACCTCCGGTGCGGCGGCCGAAAGGCGGGGGAAGGGCTTCGGCGCCAGCTCCGGGAGGGCGGCAAAGAGGCCGTCCAGATCCAGGTTCGCCTCCACCAGGTCCGCCAGATGCGCCAGGTAATCGCCGCCCAGGGGGTGGTCCTCGGCGGTGGCCAGCCCCAGGTGCCGCTCCGGGATGCCCAGGGTCTCTTCCCGGGGAAGGCCCCCGAAGCAGGGGATCTGCGGCAAGGCGGCCATGGCCTCCCGGAGATAGGCCAGATGGGTGGGACCGGCCACCCGGTTGAACACCACGCCGGCCAGGTTCAGGTCCGGGTCGAAGCCGGCAAACCCCTGCACCAGGGCGGCGGCGCTCCGGGCCATGGAGCGGGCGTCCACCACCAAGAGCACAGGCAGGCCCAGCCACTTGGCCATCTGGGCGGTGGAGCCGGCCTCGCTCCGGCCGTCATAGCCGTCAAAGAGGCCCATCACTCCTTCCACCACGGCCACGTCGGCGTCAGCCAAATTTCTCCCGAATATTCTCAGATTCTCTTCCCGGGAAAGCATCCAGCCGTCCAGGTTGTGGGACCGCCTGCCTGCGGCCTGAGTGTGGTGGCCGGGGTCGATGAAATCGGGGCCCACCTTGAAGGGCTGCACCCTCAGGCCCCGGCGGCGCCAGGCGGCCAGGAGGCCCAGGGTGAGGGTGGTCTTGCCCACGCCGCTGGCGGCCCCGGCCAGCACCACGCCCCGCACCTGACCCCCGGCGCCCCTCATTTGGCCTCCGAATCCCTGCTTTCGGGATGGAGAAAGCCGGCCAGCAAGGCCACCGCCTCCGCCGACCGGGGGCCGGGCCGGGAGAAAAGCTCTTCTTCCACCACCAGCACCCGGCGGTTTTTCACCGCCCGCAGTTCCTGGAAATTGGGCCGGGTGTCCAGGTCCTGCGGACTCTTGTTCATGGGGCCCCGCTGGATGAGATAAACTTCCGGATTCTTCTGCAGCAAGGCCTCCAGGCCGTACGGCACCAGCTTCTGGGGATGGTCCAGGACGTTGACGCCCCCGGCCCGGGTGATGATGTCGTTCACCAGGGAGCCCCGGCCGGCGCCCAGCAGGTTGGGATACCGCACCTCGAAAAACACGCTGGGCTTGGGTTTCCCGGCCACCCGCCGGGCCACCTCGGCCAGCCTGTCCTCCATGCCGGCCACCAAGGCGGCGGCTGGCTCCTCCCTGCCGGTGAGCGCTCCCAAGCGTCGGATGACGCTGAAGAGCCCGGCGAAATCCCGGGGGTCGAAGAGGGCCACGGCCACCCCCGAGGCGGTGAGCCGCTCCAGGGCCGGCAGGCCTTTGGCCACCCCGCCCTGCACCACCAGGTCCGGCTTCAGGGCCAGGATCAGCTCGACGTTGGGCTGTAGGTGCGTGCCCACGGTGGGCGCCCCGGGCACCGTCTGGTCGCCCTGGATGCGGCCCACGATGCGGTGGCTCAACCACAGGGCCGCCAGGATCTCGGAGAGGCCGCCGGACAGGGAAATGAGCCGCTGGGGCGGGGCCGCCAGGTTCACCGGCACGCCCCGGTCATCCTGGACGACGCCGGCCCCCCCCGTTCCTGGGCAGGCCAGGGCCAGTACCAGGAGGGCCGCCCCCGCCGCCAGCCGCCCGCTCATGCCGCCGCCCCTCCCCTCGCTTCCCCGGCTTCCGGCTTGCTCAAGGGCAGGGTCAGGGCATAGGGCCGGCCATAGCCCGGGTGGGTGATGACTTCCATGGGCGTGTCGTAAATCTTCTCCAGGATGGCCGCAGTAAAGACCGCCTCCGTGGGGCCGTCCACCGCCAGGCGCCCTCCCTTGAGAAACAGCAGGCGCCGGCAGTACAGGGCCGCCAGGTTCAGATCGTGCAGGGCGCAGATGATGGTAAGCCCCTGGGAGTTCAGGCGCTTGAGCAATTCGAAGATTTCCACTTTCTTGCGCACGTCCAGGGAAGAGGTGGCTTCGTCCAGCAGCAACAGGGCCGGCTCCTGGGCCAGGGCCCGGGCCACCACCACCCGCTGGCGTTCGCCCCCGGAGACCTCGGTGATCGGCCGGTCCGCCAGGTGTCCGGTGGCGGTTTCCCCCATGGCCCAGAGCGCCTTGGCCAAATCCGCCTCCGTCAGGCTGAACTGGCGGCGCCGATGGGGATAACGGCCCATGAGGACAATCTCAAGGCAGGTGAAAGGAAAGCGCACCTCGGTGGACTGGGGCACCACCGCCACAATGCGGGCCCGCCGGCGGCTGGCCAGGGTCGCCAGGGGCTCGCCGGTTAACAAGATCTCCCCTTGTTGGGGAGGCAGCATGCCGGCCAAGGCGTGGATCAACGTGGTCTTGCCGCTGCCGTTGGGGCCCAACAGGCCCACGAACTCGCCCGCCGCCACGGAGAAATCCAGGCCGTCCAGCACCGGCCGGTGCTCATAACCCAAGGAGAGGTTGGCCACCCGGATCACCAGATCCCCCTGGCCCGTCGGGTCTTCAAGAGATAAAAGAAAAAGGGGCCGCCGAGGAGCGCGGTCACCACCCCCACCGGCAACTCCTGGCCGCTGGCCAACAGCGTGCGGGCGGCCGCGTCGGCCCAAATCAGGGTCAGGGCGCCGCCCAGAGCGGAGAGGACCAGCAGGCGGCCGTGGGCCGGACCCAGCCACATACGCATCAGGTGGGGCACCACCAGGCCCACGAAGCCGATGACGCCGCTCACCGACACCGCGCCGGCGGTGAGCAGCGACGCCCCGATCAGCAAGGTCAGCCTGACTTTGGAGACCGCCACCCCCAGGTAATGGGAATGCTCCTCCCCCAGGGCCAGGATGTCCAGCTCCCGGCTGTGCCGCAAGGTCAGGGCCGCGCCCAACAGAGCATAGGGCAGGATCAACCCCACATGCACCCAGCCCCGCCCGGAGAAGCTCCCCATGATCCAAAAGACGATGGACGACAGGGATTCCTCGTCCAGGCTCTTGATGAGGCTGATGAGCGCGGAGAGAAAGGTGCTCACCACGATGCCGGCCAGGATGAGGGTCTCTTTGCGGATGCGGCCCGCCTCCCGGGAGAGGAGCAGCACCGCGGCCAGGGCCAGGAGCGCCCCGGCCAGGGCTCCCAGGGGCAGGGGGCTCAGGCCCAGGAAGCTCCCGCCCACGCCCAACAGCACCAGCACCGCCACCCCGAAGGCCCCGCCGGTGGACACCCCGATGGTGAAGGGGTCAGCCAGGGGGTTTAAGAGCAGACCCTGGAAGACCACCCCGGCCACGGCCAGGGAGGCTCCCACCAGGCCGGCCAGAATGACCCGGGAAAACCGGATGCCCCAGACCACCACTTCGGTGGTGCGGTCCACCGTGGCCGGGGCCAACCCCAGCTTGGCCAGGAAGACCGCGGCCAGGGCCTCCCAGGTCAGCTCCAGGCGGCCGAGCCGCACGGCCAGGACCACGGACAGGGCCAGGCTGGCCAGGAGGACGGCCAGGGCCAGGGCAAAGCGACGGCGGCCGGCGCGCTGGCGGGCCAGGACCTGGGCCAACTCCGCGGCCGTGGCGGTTTCGGCCAGATCCGGCGGGGTGGGCGGCAGCACCTCGGCCATCGCCGCACTCCCTTCCCCGGAAGGAAGTGTTGGTTTCATAAAAAAAAATCCCTAAGTCCCATAAGGACTTAAGGATGCACCCAGTTTGCTTGTCCTTAAGTTGTCGGAGCCGCTTGTCCAAGGCGA
>FWPV01016969.1_pt1 | contig 10165 bp, 9 predicted proteins | sample 2228371 | NCBI WGS metagenome assembly FWPV01 (sample SAMEA103939776, study PRJEB20133) | metagenome
GGTTTTGGCCACCAGCTCCATCATGGGCGCGAGCGTGTTGATTTCGGCCATCACCTGGGGTTCGGCACCACACGCGCGGAAACACTCGTCCAGCATCTGGCGGGTGGCAAAACTGCCGGGCAGCAGGGCCATGGGCAGGTGGTTCAGCTCCACCATGCGCACGCGCTTGCGCCGCGCCAGCGCGTGGCCCTTGGCCACGATGAGCACCATCTCTTCGTTGTACAGCGGCTCGAACTGCAGGCCCTCCGGCGCGCTGGGGCGGTAGGCCACGCCCAGGTCCAGCGTGCCCTGCCGCAAGCGGGCCGCGATCTGGTCGGCCGGCAGTTCTTCCGCCACCACCTTCACGCGTGGGTGTTTTTGCTGGAAGGCGGCGATGCAGTCGGGGATGAAGCCGAGGTTGAAGGTGTGGGTGGCACCGATGTGCAGCTCGCCCGCCATGTCCGAGCCGTCGCGGCGCAGCGCGCCCAGGCCGAGGTCGATGGCCTGCAGCGCGCGTGTGGCGTGGTGCAGGAATTCGTCGCCGGCTTCGGTGAGCGCCACGCGCTTGCCCACGCGGTCGAACAGCGGCCGGCCCAGCTCGTCTTCCAGCTGCTTGATCTGGTGCGACAGCGTGGATTGCGTGATGTGCAGCCGCTCGGCCGCGCGGGTGAAGTTGAGCGAGCCCGCCAGGGCAATGAAGTAGCGCAGGTGCCGCAGTTCCACGTGGTTTCCCTTCCATCATCGACACCATCGATGGTATCCATGAAAAACCATCATTGTTAAAAATCGTTGGCGCTCGCTACAGTCCGCTCCCAACAGCCCACCCCACCGGGTGGACACACGACAGGAGACAACGCGGTGCACAAAGTCCTCAGCGGCATCAAGGTGCTGGAGCAAGGCACGTTCATCACCGGCCCGGCGGCCGGCATGTTTTTGGCCGATCTCGGTGCCGAGGTCATCAAGATCGAACAACCGGGCAGTGGCGACCCCTTCCGCGCCTTTCGGGGCGGGCTCTACAGCACCCACTTCCAGACCTACAACCGCAACAAGCGCAGCGTCACGCTCAACCCCAAGTTGCCCGAAGACGCGGCGGTGTTCGACGAGCTGGTGAAGGACGCCGACGTTTACATCCAGAACTTCCGCCCGGGCGCGGCCGACCGCCTGGGCGCGGGCGAAGCCAAGCTGCGTGGCCTGAACCCGCGCCTGGTGTACTGCGCCATCAGCGGCTTTGGCCAAACCGGCCCGGCCGCCGGCCGCCCCGCCTACGACACCGTGGCCCAGGCCGCCAGCGGCTTCTTGAAGCTGCTGGTCAACCCGGCCAATCCGCGTGTGGTGGGCCCGGCCGTGGCCGATGCCATGACCGGCTTTTACGCGGCCTACGGCATCCTGGGGGCGTTGGTGGAGCGGGGCCGCACGGGTGTGGGCCGCAAGGTCGAGGTGTCGATGCTGGAGGCCATGTGCCACTTCAACCTCGACGCCTTCACCCACTACTTCTCGCAGAGCGAGATCATGGGCCCCTTCAGCCGGCCCAGCGTGTCGCAGTCCTACGTGCTCGAATGCGGCGACGGCAAGTGGATCGCGCTGCACATGTCCTCGCCTGAAAAGTTCTGGCAGGGCCTGGCCAACGCCATCGAGCGGCCCACGCTGTTTGAAGACCCGCGTTTTGCCAACCGCGAAGGCCGCATCCAGCACCAGGAGGACCTGATCGCGCTGCTGGGCGGCCTGTTCCGCCAGCACGACCGCGCCACCTGGTGCGCGCGCCTGGAAGCGCAGGACGTGCCCCACGCCCCCATGTACGACACGCAGGAAGCCATGGCCGACCCGCAGGCGCGCCACCTGCAACTGGAGGTGAGCGCGCCCCACCCCGAAGGCGGCACCTGGCGCACCGTGCGTTCGCCTGTGAGCTTTGACGGCGAGCGCGCGCTGGAGGTGACCGCGCCGCCCGTGCTGGGGGCCGACAACGACGCCATCCTCGAACCCATACGCCGCCGCTTGCGCGGCGCATGACACCCACCAGAAAAAGGAGACAAGACCATGACCCCGATGACCGAAGACGACCTGACCCGCGCCGTGCTCGACCGCCTGGCCACCGCGCAAGACCCGCGTTTTGCCGAGATCATGGCCGCGCTGATCAAGCACCTGCACGCCTTCATCCGCGAGGTGGATTTGAAGCCCGACGAGTGGATGGCCGGCATCCAGTTCCTCACCGCCGTGGGCCAGGCCTGTGACGACAAACGCCAGGAGTTCATCCTGCTGTCCGACACGCTGGGCGCGTCCATGATGGTGGTGATGCTGGACCAGTTGCGCGCGGCTGCCAAAGCGAAGGCCCAAGCGCAAGGCGCCGCCCACAGCGCCACGCCCGCCACCGAAGCCACCGTGCAAGGCCCCTACTACTGGGAAGGCGCGCCCGTGTTGCCCTGCGGCGCGAACATCGCGCCCGGTGTCAAGGGCGAGCCCACCTTTTACAGCGGCCGCGTCACCAACACCCAGGGCCAGCCCATCGCGGGCGCCACGCTGGACATTTGGAGCGGCGACGGCGAAGGCAACTACGACATGCAGCTGCCCGGTGACGAGATGGCCGCCCGCGCGCGCATCCAGACCGACGCCCAGGGCCGCTACTGGTTCTGGTCCATCAAGCCCACCTACTACCCGGTGCCGGTGGACGGCCCGGTGGGCCGCATGCTCGACGGCATGGGCCGCCACCCCAACCGCCCCGGCCACATCCACATGATGGTCTACGCCCCCGGCCACGTGAAGCTCACCACCCACCTCTTCGTGGCCAACAGCCCCTACATCGACTCCGATGCCGTCTTCGGCGTGCGACCCAGCCTGATCGTGGACTTTGAACAGCACCCTGCGGGCCAGGCCCCCGACGGCAGCCAGCAGGCCCAGCCCTACTGGTCGGCGCACTACGACTTCCGCCTCGACACCCAAGTCGACTGAAAGCAGAGCCCCATGAAAATCGGCAAATCCACCGTCCCCCACACGGCCATCTGCACGTCCGACGAAAACACCATCGTCGTGCGCGGCCTCAACCTCTGCGATGACCTGATCGGTCACCTCTCCTTCGCAGAGGTCTTCTTCCTCCTGCTCACCGGCAACAAGCCCGATGCCGCGTGCAGCGCCGTGCTCAACGCCACCCTGGTGGCCATTGCCGAGCACGGTTTTGTGCCCAGCGTGCAGGCCAGCCGCATGACCTACGCCGCCGCGCCCGACGCGCTGCAAGGCGCGGTGGCCGCCGGCATCCTGGGCTGCGGTTCGGTCATCCTGGGGGCCTCCGAAACGGCGGGCAAACTGTTTGCCGAGGTGGCCGCGCGGGTGGATGGTGGCGTGTCGCTGGATGACGCGGCCCGCGCCGTCATCAGCGAACTCAAGGCCAGCCGCAGCCCCATCCCCGGCTATGGCCACCCGTTGCACAAAGCGCGCGATCCGCGTGTGGACCGCCTGATTGCGGTGGCCACGCAGGCCGGTGCCAACCTGCGCTATGTGGAGATTGCACAGGCCATCGAGCGCGTGATCCCCGGCATCACTGGCAAGGACCTGCGCATGAACGTGTCGGCCGCCATCCCGGCGGTGTTGATGGGCGTGGGCTTCCCGGTGCGTTCGCTGCGGGGTGTCCCCATCCTGGCGCGCACCGCCGGCCTCATCGCCCACCTGGCCGAAGAGGCCGAGACACCGGCCGGCTTTGCGTTGTCCTACCAGGCCACCCGCGAGCTGCAATACGACGGTGTGCTGCCCGACGGCCTGAACCTCAACGCGCACTGAACAACCATGAGCACCACCGAGTTGCACCCCGTACAGGCGCTGGATGACGCGGCGATGGCGCGCCTCTTCACCGACGCCCGCACCCACGCGGCCTTTGATCCCACGCGACTGCCCACGGCCTTGCTGCAGCGGCTGTACCAATTGGCCAGCCTGGGCCCCACCTCGCAAAACTGCCAGCCCGCAAGGTTTGTGTTCGTCGCCACCGAGGCCGGGCGCGAACGCCTGTTGCCCCATGTGGCGGCAGGCAACGTACCCAAGGTTCAATCGGCGCCCGTCACCGTGATCGTGGCGCGCGACACGCGCTTCTACGAGCACATGCCCACCCTGTGGCACGTGGCCGAGGCGCGCGCGAACTTCGAGAGCAAACCCGCCCTTGCGCGCGAAACGGCGGTGCGCAACGCCAGCCTCACGGGCGCCTACCTGCTCATGGCCGCGCGTGCCCTGGGTCTGGCTTGTGGGCCCATGAGCGGCTTTGATGCCGTGGGCGTGAACCGCAGTTTCTTTCCCGACGGACGCTGGGAGGTGGACTTTCTCATCAACCTGGGCTGGCCTGCGGGCCCGGCCCCACGCGCGCGCGGACCGCGGCTCGCGTTCGAACAGGCCTGTGTGCTGGCCTGACACAGCGGCGAATTTCTTTTTTCATCAACAAGCGAAACCCCTCGCAACTGGAGACTTCACATGACCATCCGACGCCACGTGCTGGCCGCACTCACCCTGGCCACCCTCGCCGGCTTCTCGCACGCGCAGGAAGCCAACTGGCCCAACCGCCCTATCAAGATCGTGGTGGGCTTTGCGGCCGGCACCCCGCCCGACATCTTTGCGCGCCTGTACGGCGACTACGCGTCCAAGAAACTGGGCGTGCCCGTGGTCATCGACAACAAGCCCGGCGCGGCCGGCAACCTGGCCACCGACACCGTGGCCAAGGCACCGGCGGACGGCTACACCTTCCTCTACAACCTGTCCACCGCCTTCACCATCAACCCTTTCATCTACAGCAAGCTGCCGTTTGACCCGCAGAAGGACCTGGTGCCGGTGGCCACCACCATGCGCCAGGGCTTGGTGCTGATCACCAAACCCAACATGGAGGCCAAGTCGGTCAAAGACCTGGTGGCCGCCGCCAAGGCCAAGCCGGGCACCATCTCGCACGCGTCTTACGGCGCGGGCAGCCCCTCGCACCTGATCGTGGAGTGGTTCAAGGAAGAGACCGGCACCGACATGGTCCACGTGCCCTACCGCGCCAGCCCCGTGCCCGACGTGATGGGTGGCCAGGTGGACACGGTGATGGAGCCCATCGCCACGGCGTTCCCGCTGATCAAGGACGGCAAGGTGCAGGCCTTGGCCTACTCGGGCCCGGCGCGTTTTGCCGCCCTGCCCAACGTGCCCACACTGTCGGAAACCGTGCCCAACCTGACCATGATGTCCTGGCACGGCATCTGGACGTCGGCTGCCACACCGGCTGCGATCGTGGACCGCATGAACGCCGTGTTTGTGGAAGGCAGCAAGGACGCCGACGTGTCCAAGCGCATCCGCGATCTCAACAGCGAACCTCTGGGCGCATCGCGCACCGAAATGGCCAACATGATTCGCCGCGATGCCGATATTTACGGCCGCATCGTCAAGGCGAAGAACATCAAGATCGACTGAGCGCCTGACGCAGGCCGGTGTGCCATGGGGCGGTTCTAGAATGAACCGCATGAACACTGGCCTGCCGCCCGATTCGTCGGGGTTCACCCTGCGCGCGCCCCAACCGGGTGACTTGGGGCAAATCATCAGTGGTCAGGCCCGCCTGTACGCGCAGGAGTACGGGTGGGACTGGACCTTCGAGGCGCTGGTGGCCGAGATCACCGCGCAGTTCATCCGCGATTTCAAGCCCGAGTGGGAACGCTGCTGGGTGGCCGAGCGCGATGGTCGGGTGGTGGGTTCGGTGTTTGTGGTGCACCAGGACGCTGACACCGCCAAACTGCGCATGTTGTATGTGGACCGCAGCGCGCGCGGCTTGGGTCTTGGCCGCCATCTGGTGGCGCAGGCGTTGGCGTTTGCCCGCAGCACCGGCTACCGTCGCATGGTGTTGTGGACCAACGACGTGCTGGTGTCGGCCCGGCGCATTTACGAAGCCGAAGGCTTTCGGCTCATCGAGGAAAACCGCCATCGCAGCTTTGGCAAAGACCTGGTGGGTCAGGTCTGGGCGCGCGATCTCTGAAAGCCGCACACCAGGCAGCGCACCCAGGCGCAGCGGCGCCCTGACACCGTCCACAATTGGCACCGCCCACAGGGTGTGCTTTGCGCTACCTTCAGGCGCCAATTCCTCCCCACCGGATTTCACAAGGACCTCACCATGGCCATGGGTCAATTTGCCTTTGCGAACAACAGCAACCGCTTTCTGGCCTGCGCGCCGTTGGCCGATCAGCCTTTTGCCATCGCAGGCGTGCCCTTCGATGGCGTGGTCACCAACCGCCCCGGGGCGCGTTTTGGGCCCCAGGCCATCCGCGCGGCCAGCCTGATGCTGTGCGACGGCATCCACCCGCACTTCAATGTGTCGCCCTTGGACCAGCTGGGCGACGCGCTCGACATGCGCCTGCCCAACGCCTCGCCCCTGCCCGAGGTGCGCCGCCACATCGAAGCCCAGGCCGCCGCGCTGATGGCGCGCCACCACTGCGTGTTCCTGGGCGGCGACCACTCCATCACCCTGTCGCTGCTGCGCGCCGCGCAGGCGCGCTTTGGCAATGGCGAGCCTTTGGCCGTGGTGCACTTTGATGCCCATTGCGACACCTGGAGCGACCACTTTGGCGAGCCCTCCGGCCACGGCACCTGGACGTATGAAGCCTTGCAAGAAGGCCTGGCCAGCCCGGCGCACACGGTGCAGATCGGCATACGCTCCAGCGGCGAACGCGCCGCGCGCGAGTACGTGGCCGACCAGGGCGGCCTGATCTACAACGCCCGCCACTTGCGCGGCAAGGACGGCGAGAGCCTGGCCGGCATCATCGCCGCCATCCGCGAGCGCATCGGCCAGCGGCCTTGTTACCTCACGCTGGACATCGATTGCCTGGACCCGGCCTTCGCGCCCGGCACCGGTACGCCCGAGCCCGGTGGCATGACCAGCTCGCAGGTGTTGACCTTCATCGAAGAACTGGCCGACCTCAACTGGGTCGGCATGGACTGTGTGGAAGTGGCCCCGGCCTACGACCACGCCGAACTCACCACCAACGCCGCCGCCACGTTTGTGTGGACCTACCTGGCCGGCCAGGTGGCCAAGCGCCAGCACGGCAGTCAGCAACGGGGGGGCTGAGCATGTTCAAGACCTCGCTGCTCAACTCCGACACCCGGCTCAACCAGCGCAGCTACTACGAAGCCAGCGTCCACCGGCCTCCGCCCTTGCCCCCGCTGCAGGGTGCGGTCACGGCCGACGTGCTGGTGGTGGGCGGCGGTTTTGCCGGCCTGTCGGCTGCGCTGGAGTTGGCGCAACGCGGCCAGCGTGTGGTGCTGCTGGAGGCCGACCGCGTGGGCAGTGGCGCCAGCGGGCGCAACGGCGGGCAGTTCATCGTGGGCTACGCCAGCGGCCAGGGCGAGTTCGAGAGCCAGCTCGGCCGGGCCGACGCCAAACGTGCCTGGGACATGTCGCTTGAAGCGATTGATCTGATCGACCGCCGCATTGCCCAGCACCAGATCGAATGCGACGCCGTCAAAGGCTACCTCTACGTGGCCGATTCGCCACGCAAGGCGCGCGCCCTGCTGTCCGATCTGGAGAAACAGCAGCGCGACTACGGCTTGACGTGCGACCTGGCCACAGGTTCCGACGTCAGGCGACTGATCGACAGCCCGCTCTACCAGGCGGCCGGCTACGAGGCCATCTCGGGTCACCTGCACCCGCTCAAGTACGCGCTGGGTCTGGCCCGTGCCGCACGCGAAGCCGGTGTGGTCATCCATGAGGGTTCGCCCGTCACGGCGCTGAGCCAGGACGCCCAAGGCGTGACCGCCGCCACGGCCCAGGGCAAGGTCTCGGCCCGGTTTGCCGTGCTTGCGGGCAACTGCATGCTGCCCGAATTCGGCCCCCAGGTGGCGCCCCAGATCCACCCGCGCATCATGCCGGTGGGCACCTACATCATCGGCACCGCGCCGCTGAGCCAGGCCCAGTGCCGCCAGCTCATCCCCAGCAATGCGGCGGTGTGCGACAACAACTTCGTGCTTGACTACTTCCGCTTCAGCGCCGACCACCGCATGCTGTTTGGCGGGCGGGTGAGCTACACCACCCAGACCCCCGCCCACCTGCAAGCCGTGATGCAGCAACGCCTGGCCAAGGTCTTCCCCGCCCTGGCCGACGTGCCCATCGAACACGTGTGGGGCGGTTTTGTCGACATCAGCATGAACCGCGCGCCCGATTTCGGCCGCGTGGGCGACAAGCTGTATTACCTGCAGGGTTTCAGCGGCCACGGCGTGGCCCTCACCGGCCTGGCCGGCCAGTTGGTGGCCGAGGCCATCGCCGGGCAGTCAGAACGTTTTGACGTGTTTGCGCGGCTCAAGCACCACGAGTTTCCCGGCGGCCCGCTGCTGCGCACGCCGACGCTGGCGTTGGGGATGTGGTGGCATCGGATGAAGGACGCGCTCGGTTGACGATCAAACGGCGGCCACCACCGCACGTGCCACCAAGGGGCCATACCGCTCAATGGCGGCCAACGGTGCGTAGCCATAGCCGATGACCAGGCCACGCAGGTCGTCCCGGTGCAGGCAATACGCCGACAATGGGCGCACGGTCAGGCCTTGCTGGCCGAGGCGTTGCGCCAGGGCCTGATCGTCCACCCGGTCGGGCAGGCGCAGGCACAGGTGCAGGCCTTGTTCGGCACCGCCCACGTACACGCCCGCCTTGGGGTCTTGCAGGCAGGGCGCCAGGGCCTTGACCAGCGCGGCGCGGCGCTCGGCATAGGTTTGTCGCGCACGCCGCAATGCGCTGCTGAAGTGGCCCATCTCGATGAACTCGGCCAGCGCCGCTTGCAGGGGCATCTGGCCGGGGCGGTTGAGGTCGTAGTGGGCTTGCTTGAAGGCGGCCACCAGGGGCTTGGGCACCACCAGGTAGCCCAGCTTGAGGCCGGGGTAGAGCACCTTGGAGAAGGTGCCCATGTAGAGCACGCAGCCGTCCTTGTCCAGGCCTTCGAGCGATGAGATGGGCGGGCCGCTGAAGCGGAATTCGCTGTCGTAGTCGTCTTCCAGGATCCAGGCCTTGTGTTGGGCGGCGCAGGCCAGCAGCTGGTGGCGCCGGCTCAGCGACATCACCGCGCCGGTGGGGTACTGGTGTGACGGCGTCACGTAGATGAGCTTGGGCACGGGGTGGGCGTCGTCGCTGCCCGGTGCGATGCCTTGCTGGTCCACCGGCACCGCGTGCATGTTCAGGCCGGTGGCCATGAAGGCCTTGACGGCGCCCCAGTACGCCGGGTCTTCCACCCACACGGTGTCGCCGTGGTCGGCCAGCAGCTGGGCGCACAGCTCCAGCGATTGCTGCGTGCCGCTGGTGATGATGACCTGGTCGGCGTCGAGCTGCACGCTGCGGAAGACGCGCAGGTAGTCGGCCACGGCGCGGCGCAACGGGGCGTAGCCGCCCGAGTCGTTGTAGTCCAGCATGTCCGGGTAGGTCATGCGCCAGTGCTTGTTCTGCAGGCGCTGCCACAGGGCCACCGGGAAGGCGCTGAAATCGGCGATGCCCGGCGTGAAGGGCTGCACCTCCAGCTGGTTGGCGCAGAACGTGCTTGCCAGCGCCTCGCCTCGGCGCGAGAGCTGACCCGATGGTGTGGCAGCCACCGCCGTGGGGCGCGGCGAGGCCTTGGGCACGCTGTCGGCAACGTAGGTGCCACTGCCCACCTGGCTCACCAGGTAGCCCTCGACCGTGAGCTGGTTGATGGCGGCCACCACGGTGTTGCGCGAGAGGTTCAGGTCTTGCGCCAGGTCGCGGCTGGAGGGCAGGCGCTCGCCGGCGGCCAGCTTGCCGTCCAGCAGGGCGCGGCGCAGCGCCTCGTAGAGCTGGCGGTGCAGCGGCAGCGGGTCGTGCAGCGCCAGGCGTGTCATTTCAGATAAAAGGAATTCGGACAACATGGCCACACACCACCTGGTAAATGCCCGAGGCTCCCCGGGTTTACCCCGAGAATTGGCACCATGGCCTTGCCCCAACTGGCCCCCATTGTGATCCAATTTGGCCCCACAATGCCTTCACAGAAACGGAGTTTTCAGATGACAGCAATCCCAGGCATGGTCTGGATGCCCGCCGACCACCGCTTGTTGGGTGACCACGGCCATCAGATGCCCTTCCTGCTGCTGGGCGACAAGTACGCCCGAGCGGTCAAGGTCGGGGCCCAGGCCCAACCCGTGATGTTCCCTTTGGCCGACGCGGCCCAGGTGGACGAACTGCTGCCGTTGGTGGATGGTGTCATGCTGACCG
>FWPV01016972.1_pt1 | contig 10164 bp, 9 predicted proteins | sample 2228371 | NCBI WGS metagenome assembly FWPV01 (sample SAMEA103939776, study PRJEB20133) | metagenome
TTCCGCGACCGCTGGTCGCGGGGTCGCGGATCGCGGCGACGGGGCGGCCGGTCAGCTCCTCGCGAGGACGACCCGGAACTCGAGCGTGCCCCTGTCCTCGACGGCCACGAAGCCGCCGATGTTCGGCGCCTCGATGTCGTAGTCGGCGAAGACGATCGGGAGCGAGCCGGCGACGACGACGGTGCCGTCGTCCTGGAGGCGGGCCTGGGCGGCCATCTCGACGTCGCGGGTCACGCCGTGGAGGGTCAGTCGGACGGGGAGAGTCACGTCCACGTCCTCGCTGCCGAACGCCGCCGGGAGCGCGACCGGGCCGGTCACCTCGAAGGTCGAGGTGGGGAAGGTGTCGGTCTGGATGCCGCGGCCGCGGAGCTGGTTGTCGCGACGGCCCTCGTCGCTGCGGAGCGTCGTCATGTCGACCTCGACCGTCCCGCTCGCGATGACGAGCGCGCCCTCCTCGCCCTCGATGACCAGTCCGCCGGTCACGTCGCTCGTCCGCCCGACCGCATCGACGTCGCGCCGCTGCTGGAGGAACGTCTCGCGGACGCGGTAGCCGGCCTCGCCCTCGGCGATCGTCCAGGATCCGGCGAGGCCGCCCGCTGCGGGCGGCGGGGCGGACGTCGGGTCGCCGGCGGCCGGGGTCTCGGCCGGAGCCTCGGTGGGCGCGGCCGCGGCGGACGGCGCGGGCGTGTCGAGCCCGAGCTCGGGAACCTCGGTCCCGCGCAGGAAGGCCTGGGCGAAGGCGAACCCGCCGATCGCCACGACGGCGATGACGGCGACGACGACGGCGATGACGCGGTTGCGGTTGCTCATGTCCCCCATTCGTTCGGCGTGGCTGGTTCGGTTTCGAACGGCGCAGCCTCGCCGCGGATCCTGAAGCCCCGCTGAAGCTCGCCGCGCTCGGGCCGGCCCGCGCGACCTGCCCGGAGCGACCTACCCGGCGAGGCGCTCGAGGATGACGGGCGCGGGGGCGGGCGCCTCGTCGGCGATCGTGACCGCAGCGAGAACCTCGGCGGCGGCTGCCTCGGCCTGGGCCGCCGTTCGCGCGTGGACGAGACAGATCGGCCGTTCCGGCCCGACCTCCGCGCCGATCGGCGCGAACCCCGTGAGCCCCGGCCCGTGGTCGATCGCCTGGTCGGCGCGCGTCCGCCCGCCGCCCATCCCGACGATCGCGAGGCCGATCGCCCGGACGTCCTCGGCCGCAAGGTACCCGGCCCGTGACGGCACGACGGGGAGCGTCACCTCCGGGAGCGGCAGGTAGGCGTCCGGCCGGTCGAGCAGGTCGGCCGGCCCGCCGAGCGCCGCGACCATCCGGGCGAACCGCTCGGCGGCCTCGCCCGAGGCGAGGACGCGCTCGCACGCGGCGTGGGCGGCGTCGACGGAGGCGAAGAGCCCCCCGGTCACGAGCAGCTCGGCGGACAGCGCCATCGTCACCTCGTGCTGGCGCGGCTCGCGCTCGCCGTCGCCGACCAGGTACGCGATCGCCTCTCGGACCTCGACCGCGTTGCCGGCGGTCGTGCCGAGCACCTCGTTCATGTCGGTGAGAAGCGCGGTGGTCGGGCAGCCCGCGCCGTTCGCCACGGCGACGACGCTCTCGGCGAGGGCGCGGCCGTCCTCGGCTGTGCCCATGAACGCCCCGCTGCCCCACTTCACGTCCATGACGAGGCCCGCGAGCCCCGCCGCCAGCTTCTTCGAGAGGATCGAGGCCGTGATGAGGGGGATGCTCTCCACGGTCGCCGTGACGTCGCGGATCGCGTAGAGGCGCCGGTCGGCCGGGGCGAGGTCGCTCGTCTGGCCGATGATCGCGCAGCCGACGTCGCGGACGACGCGGCGGAAGGTCGCGTTGTCGGGCGCGGTCGTGTAGCCGGCGATCGCGTCCATCTTGTCGAGCGTCCCGCCGGAGTGGCCGAGCCCGCGCCCGGAGATCATCGGCACTGCGCCGCCGCAGGCCGCGACGATCGGGGCGAGCATGAGGGACACCTTGTCGCCGACGCCGCCGGTGGAATGCTTGTCGAGCGCCGGTCCCGGCAGGTCGGCGTCCGACCAGTCGAGGACGGTGCCGGAGTCGCGCATCGCCAGTGTGAAGGCCACGACCTCGGCCCGGCTCATCCCCCGGAAGAAGACCGCCATGGCGAAGGCGGCCGCCTGGCCCTCGGTGATCGAGCCGTCGGTGATCCCGCGAACGAAGTAGGCGATCTCCTCGGGGGTCAGGGCCCGGCCGTCGCGCTTGTGGCGGATGACCTCCTGGGGCAGCATCGCTCAGCCCTCCCCGCCCGCGGCGCGCGGCCGGTCCGCCGGCTCACCGGCGAACGAGGCGACGAACGCCCGCACGAGGCGGGTGAGGTCCGCCGCGGCCATCGCCGCGCCGCGCAGCGTCTGCTCGTGATCGATCGGCTCGGCGCTCAGCCCGACGGCAAGGTTCGTGATCGCGCTGATCGCCGCGACCGGGATCCCGGCATGGCGGGCCACGATCACCTCCGGCACGGTCGACATCCCCACCGCGTCGGCGCCGAGCACCCGGTAGGCCCGGATCTCGGCAGGCGTCTCGAAGAGCGGGCCGAGGAGCGCGCAGTAGACGCCCTCGTGGAGGGTGATCCCGAGCTCGCCGGCGATCCGCAGCAGCCGGGCCCGCAGGCCCGGGTCGTAGGCGTCCTCGAGGCCGACGAAGCGCTCGCCCCACTCGTCGTCGTTCGGCCCGACGAGCGGGTTCGTCCACATCGCGTTGATGTGGTCGGTGATGAGCATGAGGCTCCCGGGCCCGACCTCCGGCCGGAGCGAGCCGGCGGCGTTGGTGAGCAGGAGCGCCTGGACTCCGAGCGCGGCGAAGGTCCGGATCGGCAGCTTGATGACGGCCGGCGCGTGGCCTTCGTAGAGGTGGAAGCGGCCCTGCATGCAGGCGACCGGCACGCCCTCGAGGGTGCCGAGGACGAACCGCCCGGCGTGACCGGCGACCGTCGACGGCGGGAAGCCGGGGATCTCCGCGTAGGGGACGGCGACGGCGTCGGCGAGCTGGTCGGCGAGACTGCCGAGGCCTGAGCCGAGAACGATCCCGAGACGCGGCACGAAGCCGGGCGCCTGCTCCCGGAGCACGTCCGCGGCGAGGCGGGCGGGGTCGAGACCGGGGTGCGTCATCGGACGGCCTCCTTCCCGAGGAACTCGGGCCCGAAGCTCATGGGGAGCAGGTCGCCGAGCGTTACGGAGCGGATGACGCCGGCGAGGCCGGCGAGGTGGACGGGGACGTCGAGCGCGGCGAACTCACGCAGGCGCTGGCGGCACGCGCCGCACGGCGTCGGCACGCCCGGGCCCTCGTCGGCCACGACGAGGACCTCGGTGACCTTCCGGCCGCCGGCCGCGACCATGACGCCGATCGCCGATGCCTCGGCGCACTGGCTCTGCGGGTAGGCCGCGTTCTCGACGTTGGCCGCCGCGTGGACGCGACCCTGCTCGTCGCGGAGCGCGGCGCCCACGCGGTACCCGGAGTAGGGGGCATAGGCCCGTTCGCGGACGGCGCGGGCGACGGGGTAGAGGTCGTCGGCGGACATCGTGACGCTCCCGGTTCGCTCGCCGCGCTTCGGCCCGACGAGGGCCACCACTGTAGCGCGACGGCGGCCGACGGCGGCGCCCGATCCGCCGCTCGCGCCGGCGCGCCGCGACTGCCGGCGGGATGCGGCACACTGCGGCGACGGTGGCACACTGCGCCGACGGTGGCACACTGCGCCGACACTGGGCCACGAGCGCGAGGAGAGCCGGTGACCGACCTCTGGACCACGCTGCTCCCGCTCATCGTGGGCAGCGCCATCCTGCCGATCCAGATCACGATCATCCTGGTGATGCTCCGCTCCGACGGCGGGCTGCGTCGAGCGTCCGCGTGGGTCGCGGGGATGACGCTGGTCCGGCTGGCCCAGGGGGCGGTGTTCGGCCTCCTGCTCGGCGCCGCCGCGGCTGAGCATGCCGGCGGCGAGGGCCCCGGGACGATCGCGTCGACGCTGCTGCTCGTCGTCGGGGTGCTATTCCTCGTCGCCGCCGCGAAGAAGGCCCTCGACCAGCCCGACGAGGATGCGCCGCCGCCGCGCTGGATGGGCCTCGTCGAGTCGATGCCGCCGGCCCGGGCGCTCGCCGTCGGTGCCGGCGTCATCGCGCTGAGCCCGAAGCTGTGGGTCTTCACGCTCGCCGCGATCGGCGTGATCGAAGAGGCCGGCCTGGACTTGCCTGCAGCGATCGCCAGCTACCTGGTCTTCGTGGTGGCCGCCGTCTCCATCCAACTGGCGGCGATCAGCATCGCGGCGATCGCGCCGGGGCGGGCCGGCGTCGTGCTCGACCGCCTGACCGGCCTCCTCGAGCGCAACGGCCGCCTCCTCACGATCGTCCTCGGCATCGTCTTCGGCGCCTGGTTCGTGCTCAAGGCGCTCGACGGCCTCGGCGTCCTGTGATCGCCTCGCGGCGTCCCGCAGGCAGGCGGGGGTCCGGTCGCCGCGCTCCTCGCGGCCGGGCCGCCGCATTGAACCGGCGGTACTCCCGGTCGCGTGGACGGGCGTTTGACGGGCTTGGCCTACCTGGGTCATACTTCGCCCGCGGGGTGGAGCAGCGGCAGCTCGTCGGGCTCATAACCCGAAGGTCAAGGGTTCGAATCCCTTCCCCGCAACCAAGCCGCATATCGTCGTCGAGAACCCCGGTCCGCCCGCCGGGGTTCTTGCTTTTCCCGGGTGGTGGCGAGGACGGTTGCCCCGACGCGCGCGCGATGGCCCGCCGGGAGCCAGCGACGTGGCGCCGGCCGCTGGAGCGCGCGGACGGGGGGTGGCGCCCGCGGACGCGGCGCCTGCCGCCGGACCTAGTCCACGTCGTCGGCCGGCACCAGCTCGGGCACCGGCTCGAGGTGCTGCGGGACGTGCGGTCCCGGCGCGCCCGGCTCCGCGGGGACCTCGCGGGGCGGCATCGGCGCGGGCGCCGCCCGCCGTTCCGGACGGTGGAGCGCGGCGAAGGCCGCCCCGAGCGCCTCCCGGACCTCGAGGGGCTGGCGGTCCCAGGTAAGCCATGAGACGACGCCGATCACGAGGAACGACGCGGGCACGCTGACGAGCGCCGGCTGGTCGAAGGTCCACAGGCCCGCGAGCTTGCCGACGACCACCACGGCGGCGATCGAGCCGCCGATCATCAGCCCGGCGAGGGCGCCCGGCTCGGTGATCCTCCGCCACCAGATGCCGAGCGTCAGCAGCGGGAAGAACGTGCTCGCCGCCACGGCGAAGGCGAGCCCCACCATCCAGGCGATGTTCGTGCCCCGGAAGCCGATCCCGACGGCGATCGCGAGGATCCCGAACCCGACGACGGCGAGCTTGGCGACCCGGATCTTCTGGCGGTCGCTGGCCTCCGGCCGGAGGATGGAGCCGTAGAAGTCGTGGGCGAACGCCGACGAGAGGGCGATGAGCAGGCCCGCGACCGTCGAGAGGAGCGCCGCGATCGCGCCCGCGGCGACGAGGGCCGTTGCCCACTGGCCGGCAAGCCCGCTCGTCACCAGCATCATCGAGTTGGGGTTCGGTGAGCCGCCCTCGACGAGGACGGCCTCCGGCCCGAGCACCATCCGCGCATACGTGCCCCAGATCGGGGTGGTGATGTAGAAGATCCCGATGAACACGAGGACCCAGACCGTGGACCAGCGGGCCTTGCTGGCGTCGGGGTTCGTGTAGAAGCGGGCCAGGATGTGGGGCAGGCCGGCCGTGCCGCAGACGAGCGCGACGAGGAGCGAGACGCTCCCCAGCAGGTCCCACTGGTTGAACGGCGAGATCCACTGGGCTCCCGTCGCGATCCGTGCCTGCTCGGCCTCCGAGAAGGCCGGGCTGCCGGCGACCGTCACGCCGGCGCCGTCGCCGAGCGCGTGGGCCAGCAGGTCCCCGTAGCTGTGCTGCGGCAGCAGCACGAACAGGGGAAGCAGCATCGCCAGGAGCATGACCCAGAACTGGAGCATCTGGGTGATCGTCACGCCGGTCATCCCTCCGAACGCGACGTAGAGGATGATCACGCCGCCGAGGAGGATGACGCCGCCGGCCCACGGAATGCCGGTGATGCTCTCCATCAACGTTCCCACGCCGACCATCTGGGCCACGATGTAGAGCGACGAGATCACGACGGTCCAGAGGATCCCGGCGCGGCGCAGGCGGAGCGAGCCGAAGCGGCCGTGGCAGAAGTCCGGAATCGTGTACTGCCCGAAGCGCCGCAGCGGGCTCGCGATGAACAGCAGCAGGAGCACGTAACCCGCGGCGAACCCGGTCGCGTACCAGACGCCGTCGAAGCCGTTCGCCCAGATGAACGCGGCAACGCCCAGGAACGAGGCGGCGCTGAGGTAGTTGCTCGAGATCGCGGAGGCGTTGGTGAAGACCCCGACGGAGCGGCCGGCGACCCAGTAGTCGGAGAGGGTCCGGGTCCGGCGCGCCGAGTAGAGGCCGATCGCCGCCGTCGCGATCAGCACGCCGAGCGCGGCGAGGAGCGGCAGCTGGTCAGCCATTGCCGGCGTCCTCGTCGTCGGTCATCTGGCGCTCCCACCGGTTCGACAGCACCGTGTAGAGCACTGCGATCGTCCAGAACTCGACGTGGAGGAAGACCCCGACGTAGAGCCAGACGAACGGGATCCCGAGCACCGGCGTCAGCATCGCGTCCGGTGCGAGCTGGTTGAGGACCGGGATCGAGAAGACGCTCAGGAGAAAGACGATCGCGAGCGTGATGCTCAGGCGCAGCTGGCGTCGCTGCATCTCCCTGAAGGTCACGGGCGCCCTCCGGCTGGTCGGCGACATCGCCAGGGCCGGGACGCCGGAACCGGTCGGTCGGGGTCGCCGCCGCTGCAGCCGCGACCGGCCGGAACGCCGTCAGTCTCGCCAGCGCGACCGCCGCGGGGAGGGGCCGTTTGGCGGGCCGTGACGGGCCATCCTGCCCGACCGGGAGGCGCCTACGGGCGACGGACGCGGAGGTCGTCGATCGCGGCCTCGACGAGGCTCGCGCGGCCCCCGTCGGCCGCCCCGATCACGATCCGGATGTTCTGCCCGGCCCAGCGGGCCATCGAGACGCTCGCCGAGGCCCAGCCGGCGTCGTCATCGTTGGCCGCGCCGCGCTCCTGGAAGACCTGCGTCCGAGTGCCGTCCTCGGCCTCGACCCAGACCCGCAGCCAGTCGTCCGCCGAGCTCTTCGCGTCGTGGGCGAAGTAGTAGCGGAACGTGAGCGGGCCGACAGGGTCGGGGAGTGGGATTGCCGCGGACCGGATCGTGGTCACGCCGCCGTCGACGTCGTTCGCCGAGGCGCCGCTGCCGGCGAGATGGCCGGTCACGAGGGCCCGCGAGCCCGAGGTCGTCGTCCCCAGCTGCTTGGGGCCGTTGGAGTACGTGGGCTGCGGGTTGCCGCGCACCCACTGCCCTCTCGTGGCGGTGTCGGTTCCATCCGGGTTCACACGCCAGCCCTTGTACCCCTCGAAGTCGTCGTAGAGCGGCCCGCAGTTCGCCCGCTCGAGCCCGAGCGGTGCCCAGGGGCACTCGGCGACGCGCAGGGCGTAGAGCAGCGCCGAGCGATTCCGCCGGGTCTCCCGCCCGATGATCTCGTCGGGGTTGTAGTGGTCCCTGGCCGCGCTCGACTGCTCGGTCGGGTAGAGCTCCCAGGTGAACGAGAAGATCCGGTAGCGCCCGTACATCCAGTCGATCTGGTCGCCGTCGGTGACGTAGAGGTCGCTCGACTGCATCGGCTTGTAGCCGTTGCGGGCCGCCATCGCCTTCCCGATCGCCACGAACGCGCGGTGGTCGGCCACCGTCATGTCCGCCGGCCGGTCCGCTTTGGTGTAGCCGTACGGCCAGAGGACCTGCTCGCCGTTCGTGTGGAGCGTGATATGGAGGCGGATCTGCTGGATTCCGCCGACGACGCGGCTGCGCACGAAGTCGCGCATGACCCGGGTCTCGGGCGCCGAGAAAGGCTTCGGGCCGCGGTAGTTCCACGCGGCCGGGTTGCCGGACGACCCGCCGCAGCAGTTCCACTTGTAGTCGTAGTTCCGGTTCAGGTCGGTGCCGACGTAGCTGGACCCGGGTGTCGGCTGGCGGTTCTTGCGCCACAGCCGCTTGGGGAACCCGGCGACGTCGTAGACGTGGCCGTCCGGGTTGAGCGAGAAGATGATCCACGTCTCGCGGGAGTCCACGAGGTCGCGCACGGTCGCGTCGGTGGCGTAGTCCTCGGTGAGGACGCGCAGGAGGTAGAGCGCCTGCTCGACGGTGAGCCGTTCCCGGGCGTGGTGGAGGGCGTCGACGAGGATCTCCGGCTCGGCCTCGTCCTCGGCCACGTTGTCGGAGACCTTGGCGACCCAGATGTCGCGGCCCTGGTAGCTCTTGCCGATCGAGCGGACCTGGACGAGCTCGGGGTACGCGTCCTGGGCGGCGTGGATCTCGGCCACCATCTCGGCGTTGGTGTGGTAACCGCTGTCGTAGGAGGGATAGTCGGGCTCGGCCGCGGTCGCGGCCGGTGCGAGACCGGCGAGGAGGAGGGCGGCGAGCGCGGCGGCGAGCGCCGGGAGGCGGCGGGATCGAGTCGGCATGGGGCGTAGGGTCACCGATCGCGGCTTCTCGGACAACCGGACGATCCGGATGGGGCGTGGGCGGGACGAAGGGACCAGTCGCGCGCACCGGGGAGAGGGGCCTCATCGGTCACCCACCGCACCCGGCGCGGTGGCCGGGGATCTCGATCGCGCAGCTTCGTCAACGGACGACCGTCACTCCCAGCGGAACCAGCGCGCCGCCGCGAGCGCGGCGCCGATGCCCCATGCCGCGAGCAGCAGCAGCGGGCCGCCGGCGTCGCCGGGGGCGGCGCCGAGGCCGATGCGCAGCAGGTCGGCGAGGGCGGCCGTCGGCGTGAGGGCGGCAAGGTCACCGATCACCCCCGGCAGCTGCGCGGCCGGGACGAGCATCCCGCCGAGGAGGATGCCGACGACGAACAGGCCGTTGGCCAGGGCGAGCGTCGCCTCCGGACGGAGCGTGCCGGCGAGGAGGAGCCCGAGCGCGGCAAAGGTGAAGGTCCCGAGGCCGAGCGCCGCGACCGCCAGCGGGACGCTCGCCCCCGCGGCGGGAGCCCAGCCCAGGCCAAGCGTCGCGACGCCCACGAGGAGGGCGACCTGGACGGCCTCGACCACGAGGACCGCCCCGATCTTCGCGACCACGAGCCCGCCCCGCGGGAGCGGCGACCCGCCGAGGCGCTTGAGCACGCCGTAGCCGCGCTCGAAGGCGGTGGCGATGCCGAGGTTGACGAGGCCGGCCGCGACGACCGCGATCGCCAGCACGGCCGGGAGCAGGGACGTCACATCGCCGGCGGCGCCGGCCCCGGCTCCCGGGAGCACCGGCACGGCCGCGAAGAAGGCGAGGAGGACAACCGGCAGGACGAGCGTCGCGAGCAGGTTCTCGCCCCGCCGGGCCGTCAGCCGCAGCTCCATCGCCAGCTGGGCGGCGACCATGCGGGGCAGGGGAGCGGCGCGGCCCACGCCAGGGCGGAGCAGCATCTCGTGCGGCCCGGTCACGGCTCGTCCTCCGGCTGGCGGACGAGCTCGAGGAAGCGCTCCTCGAGCGTGCCGCCCGTCGTGCGGATCTCGTGGAGCAGGAGACCTCGGTCGGCGGCCCAGGCCGCGAGGGCCGCGACGAGCTCCGCGTCGGCGGGCTTGTCCGTGACGCGGTAGGCCCCGGCCGGCGCCTCCTCAACCACGTTCGCGCCGAGGGCGCCGCCGAGCGCCGCCAGGTCGCCCGCCTCCAGTGGCGCGCCGGTCCGGAACCGCAGCACGGGCGGCCCGCCGGCGATCACCTCCGCCGGGCTGCCGAGCGCGACGAGGCGCCCGCGGTCGAGGACGGCGACGCGGTCGGCGAGGCGCTCGGCGTCGGCCAGCTCGTGGGTCGTCAGGAGGATCGTCTTGCCGGGGCGCTCGCGCACCCAGCGCTTCACAAAATCCCTTAAGATTCGCGAGGTCTGCACGTCCAGCCCCAGCGTCGGCTCGTCTAAGAATAAGATCTTCGGGTCGTTGAGAAACCCCCGGGCGAAGTTCATCTTCTGCTTCATCCCCGTCGACAGATGATACGATTTGGTCTTAGCGCGATCGCTCAGCCCGACGACTTCTAACATATACTGGATGCGCTCGCGGGCTGTTTTCGAATCTAACCCGTAACACTG
>FWPV01010769.1_pt1 | contig 10163 bp, 7 predicted proteins | sample 2228371 | NCBI WGS metagenome assembly FWPV01 (sample SAMEA103939776, study PRJEB20133) | metagenome
ACTTTCGGAGCCCATCCATGCCCGGCTACCCCCACCTTCACCTCGCCCAGGAAGGGGCGGTCCTCACCCTCACCCTCGACCGACCTCCCGTCAACGCCTTCGACTTCCGCCTCGCCGACGATCTGCTCGATGCCCTCCAGCGAGCGGCGGAGGATGACGGCATCCGCTGCCTGGTCCTCACCGGCGCTGGCAAATCCTTCAGCGCCGGGCAGGACGTCATGCAGATGCACGAGGTCGGCCCCACGGTCTCGTACCGAGACCACCTCGAACGCAGCTTCAATGCCATCGTCCGCGCTCTGCGCCGGATCGAGAAGCCCGTCATTGGCGCCATCAACGGCACTGCCGCCGGCGCCGGGCTCGGCATCGCCCTGGCCACCGACCTCCGCCTGGCAGCGGAGAACGCCCGCTTTGTCTTTGGCTTCACCGCCCTTGGCCTCTCCGCCGACTCGGGGACCTCGCTGTTCCTCACCCAGCATCTCGGCCCCGCGCGCGCCGCCGAAATGGCCCTCCTCAATGCGCCCCTCTCGGCGCACCAGGCGCTGGAAGTGGGCATGGTCAACCGTGTGGTGCCCCAAGAGGAGCTCCTGCCTCAATCCCTCGCCCTGGCATCTGCGCTGGCCGCTGGCCCCACCCGCGCCTACGCCCTGATCAAACGTGCCTTCAACGTCGCCGCCCACCAGGCGCTGGAAACGGTTCTCGGGCACGAAGGGGACCTCCAGGAAATCGCCAGCCGCACCGCCGACCATCGCGAAGGGGTCGCCGCATTCCTGGAGAAGCGGCCGCCGCAATTCCGCGGCTCCTGACCCCACCTCGCTGGTATGATTGCCGCGGGGGACCATGTCCTGCGAGGAGGTTGACATGCCCGTGATCGAAGGCGTGCTCTTCTGCGATCGCTGTGGGGCAGAGATCGTCGGTGCCCCGGTCGTCCGCGGCAGGCTCCGCTACTGCTGCGAGGACTGCGCCAACGGCTTGGCCTGTGACTGCGGCCTCCTCCTGGAGGACGACCGCCACCGCAGCGAGGAGAGCCGCGAGGTCTGACCTAGCGACAGGAGCCGGCCTCCGTCGGGGCACCCCGGACACCACCATGCCCTACGCCGGCGAAGTCGGGACCCTCATCCTCTGCTCGCTGGTTCTCAGCGCCGCTGGCCTTCTCATCATGCTCATCAGCGAGTGGACCCTGCGGCGCTTCGCCGCGCGCCACGATTTCCTGGTGGCGCGTGCCGGCTTCAACCTGCGGCATGCGTGGAAACCCCATGTGCTGTATGGCACCCACCGCGGCCGCTCCGCCACGATCTCCTATACCCTGGGCCACTACCTCGCCGATGGCGAGGGAACCCCAGGCAAGATCGTTCTCACCATGCCCACCTGCCCTCCGGTGACTCTCCGCATCAGGCCGGGCTGGCCCTGGTCCAAACGGAGCCTCCGCACGGGAGATGCCGCGTTCGATCGCTGGATCCGCGTGGAGGGAAGCCCCAAGGACTTGATTCTCGACCTGCTGCAGGACCGCAGCCTGCGCAGACGGCTCCGGCGCGCCATCTCTCCCGCTCTGTTCTTCACTTGCCGCATCACTCTCACCCGGAGCGGCCGCCTGACCTTGCGCCACAGGTCGCTCTTCCTGACCCAGCGGATGCTTCGCCGCGACCTCGAACTTCTCAGCGACCTGGCCGATCGGATTTCGGCCCTGGCGGCGCCGCACGCTCCCCAGCCGGATATGTGCCAGCACAACCGTCCGACGAGCTGCCCCCAGCCTCTCTGCGCTCCTCCGCGGGGCCATGAAGAGGCGCTCCAACGGCTGATCTCAGGTAGATGCCAGCGGCCGTGCCCACACAGAGAAGCCTCCCACCGGTAGAATCCGGCCAGGCGAGTGCACTGTGTCCGACCACGCTGAGCCAGCAGTGCAAGACCAGCCCTCGGGGAACTGGCGCATCACTCTAGGCCTGGGCCTGATCTCGGCAGCCAGCCTGGCCTTCGAGATCACCCTCACCCGCCTCTTCGCCATTCAGCAGTTCCACCATTTCGCCTTCCTCGTCGTCAGCCTGGCGGTGATGGGCAGCGCAGCCAGCGGCATCCTGCTCGCGGCCGGCCGCCGCCCACCCTCACTGCCCGCCCTGGCGTCTGGCTTCAGCATGTCCCTTCTCGCCAGCCTTGCCGTCTTGCACTGGCTGCCGTTCGACTCCTACACTCTCGCCTGGGACCCGAGCCAGATCGGCATCCTGCTGCTCTACTTCGCGGCGTCTGCCACACCGTTCCTATTGGCTGGCTGGATCGTCGGCGCATGCCTCTCCACAGCGGGAGCCAAGGCTCATCTCCCGTATGCGGCCAACCTGACAGGCAGTGCCTGCGGAGCGGCAGGTGCACTGGCTGCCCTCCGGCTGGTGCCGCCAGAAGGCCTGGTCGGCCTGGCGGCCTCGATGGGCCTGGCGGGCGCGGCGTCCTTCGCATTGCCCCGCCGGCGAGCTGCATTCGCCGGTCTACTTGCCCTCGCCGTGGCCGTCTTCTCTTTCCGGCTCCCCGCTTCCTGGCACGTCCCGCTTTCGCCATACAAGCCGCTCGCCATCGCCCTGCACCTGCCGGATGCCAATCCGACGCTCACGCTCAACAGCGCCTCGGCGCGCCTTGACGTCGTCGAGAGCCGCGCCTTCCACATGCTTCCCGGGTTGAGCCTCAACGCTCCCGCGCTCCTGCCCGAGCAGGCGGCGGCTTTCCTCGATGGCGAAGGACCCCTTCCCCTGACCGCCCTCGGCCCGGAAGACCCTCTGGCTTCCTCCCTCGCCAAGCACATGCCGGCCTCTCTCGCGTATCTCCTCCGCCCCCAGAGTCGCGCCCTCATCCTCGAGCCCGGCGCCGGCCTCGAGGCCCTTCTCGCCCTGGCCTCCGGCGCTGCTCAGGTCACCCTGCCCACGGATGAACCGCTCCTCGCCGACCTCCTGGCCGGGCCTTACTCCGCCTTCACTAAAGATCTCCTCGACCGTGCGGACCTCCAGCGCCTCCCCCTCTCCAGCCGTTCGGCCCTGCACCGGTCCGCCGCCCCGTACGACATCATCGACTTCGCCCTCAGCGACGGGTATCACCCGGTCACCTCCGGCGCCTTCTCGCTGCTGGAAGACTACGTGCTCACCGTCGAAGCCCTGCGCCAGGCCTTCCGCTCGCTCGACGACGATGGCCTGCTCATCATCACGCGCTGGCTGCAGACGCCTCCCAGTGAAGAAGCGCGTGTCTTCGCCACCCTGCTCGAGGCCCTCGCCCTCGAGGGAGTCGGCGACGCCTCGGCTCAGGTGATCGCGTACCGCTCCCTTCGCACCGCCACCATCCTTGTCTGCCGCCGCCCTTTCACCGCACCCGAACTGGCCGATGTCCGCGCCTTCCTCCACGCCAACGGCTTCGATGCGATCGTCCTGCCTGGTCTCTCACCAGCCGATCTCAACCGCTACAACCGCCTCCCCGAAGACGTGTATCACGACCTGTTCACCGCCCTCCTGACCAACCGGGCGGCGGCACTCGCCCAATATCCGTTTAACCTCCGCCCCGCCACCGACGACCAGCCCTACTTCTTCCACTTCTTCCGACCGGCCCAGACCCGCGCCGTCCTGGCCACCCTCGGACAGACCTGGCAGCCCTTCGGAGGCAGCGGCTACCTCGTCCTGCTGGCACTCCTTGGCTTGATGGTCGTCGTGGCCATCCCGTTGATCGCCATGCCCTTGCTGTTGCTCAAGCCCCGCCAGGCAGCCAGGCTGCGCCGCGGTCCTCTCCTCTACTTCGCCGGCCTCGGTGCAGCGTACCTGCTCGTCGAAATCCCCCTGCTGCAGCGCATGACGCTTCTCCTGGAGCAGCCCTCCCGCGCCCTCGGCGTTGTCCTCTTCACCCTGCTTCTTACCTCAGGCATCGGAAGCCTGCTGTCCGCCCGCCTGCCCCTCAGGCCCTCCCTGGCGGCCTTGGTGGCCGTCGTGATCGGCACGCGCGGGCTCCTCCCGCCCGTCATCTCGGCTGCCCTCCCATGGCCGCTGCCCGCTCGCGTGGTCCTCGCCGTCCTGCTGATGGCTCCGGCCGGTCTGCTGATGGGGGTGCCCTTCGCCAGCGGCCTGCGGCGACTGGAGTCTTGCTCCCGCGGCCTGATCCCATGGGCCTGGGCCGTCAACGGTGCAGCCTCCGGCGTGAGCGGCGTGCTGGCAGCCCTGATTGCGCTCGATGCCGGCCACACCACCACCCTTCTGGCCGGGGCGCTCGCCTATGCCCTTTCTTGGCTGACCTCGCCCAGCCTCACTCGCCCTTAAATGAAAACCGAGGGCGGGGGACTGCCCGCCCTCGGCCGCATGGGGCCCGACCTCACTCCTCGTTCTGCGTGCTGAGGTAGTTCTCGATCCCCATCTGCCGCATCTGATCTTCCTGGGCCTCGTTCCAGTCCTCGTGCCGTTCTTCGTCCTGCAGGATCTTGCGCAGCAGCTCGGCGCTGCCCTCGTCCCCTTCCTGCACCGCCACGCGGATGCCGGCGTTGTAGGCCGCCACGGCCGCGAGCTCGGCCTCCTTGTCATGGGCGATCATCTCCGGCACGGTCGCCCCGATCTTCATCGGGTTCAACTTGGAGACGATCGGCGTCCCCTCCAGGAAGATGATGCGGCCGATCAGCCACTCGGCGTGATGCATCTCGTCGATGGCCTGGGCCTCGATCGCCTTGTGCAGCCGCACCAAGCCCCAGTTGTCGCACATCTCCGAGTGCACCATATACTGGCTGATCGCCGTCAGTTCATCGGCCAGGAGGTGATTGAGTTGCTCGATGACCTTCGGGTTGCCCTTCATCTCTCCACTCCTTTAGCCCTGTGGGGCTGTCACGCCCTTGGCGGGCACCAGTATACTCTCAGCGCGCCGTGGGGCCAAGCCACCAAGGCCCCTCACCATGGGTGAGGGGCACGAAGGCCGCGCCTCCCAGGCTCTCCGACTCGTAGGTCTCCTCCCCGGTGCGCGTGATGCGCCACAGCTCCTGGTAGGCACCCACCGGCCCCACCGGGATCACCATCACCCCACCGATCTTCAGCTGCTCAAGCAGCGGCGGGGGGACGTGATCGGGGGCTGCCGTGACGATGATGGCGTCGAAGGGAGCCTTCTCCGGCCAGCCGAAGTATCCATCGCCGTGGCGCGTCTGCACCGAGGTGTAGCCCAGTGCCGCCAGACGCTCGGCTGCCTGGTCGGCCAGCGGCTCGATGATCTCGATCGTGTACACCTCGACGCCCAGCTCGGCCAGCACCGCTGCCTGATATCCCGAGCCAGTCCCGATCTCCAGCACACGCTCGCCCGGTTCCAGATCCAGCTCCTGGGTCATCAGCGCCACGATGTAGGGCTGGGAGATCGTCTGCCCGTAACCGATCGGCAGGGGATGATTGGCATACGCCTGGTCGAGATAGTCCTCCGGCACGAAGCGGTGCCGGGGCACCTTGTCCATGACTCGGATCACGGCTTCATCGGTGATGCCCCAGGCAACGATGCCGGTCTGGACCATCTTGTGCCGTGCCGCGGCGAATTCCTCCTCCCGGCTTTCAACCGAGGGGCGCGCCACGCGCAGCCCGCCGACATCGGCCGCCGCCGGGCCGATCAGCGCCGTCAGCACAACCAGGAGCAGTGTCCGCCGCAGTCTGCGCAGCGACCACCTCCCGTCGCGATTCTACCCGGGTCTGCCGTGGCTCGGCTCTGCCTCGACCGCTGCCGTCGAAATCTCAAACTGCGGGGGGTGCTCGAGATGCTTCTTGACGGCGCACTGCTCGACGGCACGGATGAGGGCAGGGCGGTACTTCTCGGGGAAGCCCTGGGGCACCTGGATGACCAGCTCCACCTTCTCCACCATGCCGGTCGTCCGATTGGTGTGGGCACGTTGGACGAGTCGCAGGCCTTCCGTCGGGATACCCCGCTGCCGACAGAAGCCGAGCACGTAGATGCCCGCACAGGTCGCCAGGGAAGCCAGGAAGGTGGCGAAGGGTGTGGGCGCCGAGCCCTCCCCTCCACCGTGCGGCGGCTGGTCGGTCCGAACCGTGTACGATCCGAAAGCGGCGTCCACGCGCGCCCCGCCCGGAAAGGTCACCGTCATCTCCATCGCCATGCTCCGCAGATCGATTCTCGCGCCAGTTGGATGTGCAAAGCGTCCAGAGGTTACCGCCGCAGCGGGCTTGCGCCCCCCGAAACGAATGATACACTCTCGCTGCCCCCCGGTCGGTGGGGGGCACGCGCCCGGGCGACGTCCTGCCTGGCACGACGGATGCATCCGGGCACTACGTCCAGCAGTCCACCGGCTGGTCTCACCCCGCCTTCTCCGGCCCAACCGCCGATGGATTGACCGAGGCCCAGTCCGCCAACGCAGCCTCTTGCGGAGGTGGGAGATGACCAAGACGGTGGGGGCCGAGCGTCTCCTGCTCATCGTCGAGGACGACGACTTCGGCGGGGCCGTGCTGACCGCCCTCCAGGCGGATCTCCCCCGGGCCGAGATCGCCCCGGTCAGCGATCGGGCTGCCTTCCTGCAGGCCCTCCAGGCGCACGATTTCGACGGGGTCATCGTTGCGGCCGGGCTGCGCTGGTCTCCGACCGCGGCCAGCATCCAGGCCTGCAAGGCGCGCTGGCCGCAGTGTCCTGTCCTCGTCTTGGCCGACTCCCCGCATGCGGAGGAGGCCGCCGAGACGATGAGGGCGGGCGCAGATGATTGCCTCCCCTTCCCGCCAGCCGAAGGAGCCCGCCTGGGGGAAGTGGTCTCCGAGGCCCTTCGGCGCGCCCGCGAGCGGCTGGCCCGCCAGCAGCCCCTTCGGGACTTCTTCCAACGCCTCCCCCTCGGCCTGTACCGCACGGCTCCCGATGGGCGCATCCTCGAGGCCAACCTGGCACTCGCCCAAATGCTCGGCTTTCCCGATGTGTCCTCCCTCCTCTCCACGGATGCCGCGACCCTCTACGTCGACCCCAAGCAGCGCACCCAATGGCGCGTGCTCGCCGAGAAGCAGGACTTCGTCCACGAGTTCGACATCCAGCTCCGGCGCGCCGATGGCAAGGTCATCTGGGCACGGGACACCGGCCGCCTGGTGCGCGATTCCGCTGGCCAGCCGCTCTACTACGAAGGCGTGCTCATCGACGTCACCGATCGCAAGCGAGCGGAGGAGGCTCTGCACGAAACCGAGGCGCTCTACCGCCAGCTCTTCGAGACCATGCTCAACGGCGCGGCGGTCCACGAAATCCTTCTTGACGACGAGGGCCGGCCGGTCGACTACCGCTTCCTCCAGGTCAACCCCGCCTTCGAGGCCCTCACAGGTCTCAAGGCAGAGGACATTCTCGGGAAGACCGTGCGCCAGGTCCTGCCTGGCATCGAGCCCGTTTGGATCGAGCGCTACGGTCGAGTGGCCCTCACCGGCGAGCCCATCCGCTTCACGGACTACAACCACAACCTGCGCAAGCACTTCGACGTGGCGGCGTTCAGCCCCCGCCCCGGCCGCTTCGCCGCCATCTTCTCCGACATCACTGCCCAGATCGAGGCCCATGAACTCCTGACGCGCGAGCGGGACTTCCTGCGCCGGATCATGGAGACCAGCCCCGCCGGCATCGTCTTCGTCGATCGCGGCGGCCAGATCACCTTCGCCAACCGCCAGGCCGAAGTCGTCCTCGGCCTGGAGGCTTCCCAGATCCAGGGCCGGCGCTACAACGCCCCGGAGTGGCACATCACCGACTTCGAGGGCAGGCCCTTCCCCGATGAACAGCTTCCCTTCCGACGCGTCATGGAGACAGGGAAGCCCGCCTTCGGCATCCAACACGCCATCGCCTGGCCCGATGGCCGGCGCGTCCTGCTCTCGATCAACGCCGCTCCCATCTTCGGCCCGGAAGGGGAGATCGACGGCATGGTGGCCACCGTCGAAGACATCACGGCACCCTTCCTGGCCGAGCACACTGCCCGTCAACTGCGCACCATGCTCGAGGTCGTCAGCGACGCCGCTCACGAGTTCCTGCGCGAGCCGTCTTGGGAGACGGTTCTGCCTTCGCTGCTGGCCCGGCTCGGCAGCGCCGTGCGCGTCAGCCGGGTCTACTTGTTCGAGAACCACCTCGACGACGCCGGACGCGCCGTCACCAGCCAGCGCTTTGAGTGGGCCGCCGAAGGCATCACACCCCAGATCGACAACCCCTCCCTGCAGAACTTCCCCTGGGAGGAGTCCGGCTTCACTCGCTGGCAGCAGGAGCTGAGCGCCGGCCGTCCCATCGTGGACCTGGTGCGCCGCATGCCCGAGGCCGAACGCCAGGTCCTCGAGCCGCAGCAGATCCTGTCCATCGTCGTCGTGCCTGTGTTCGTCTCCGGACGCTGGTGGGGATTCCTCGGCTTCGATGAGTGCTCCCGCGAGCGTGAGTGGTCCCCGGAGGAAATCGACACGCTGAGGGCCGCCGCCAACACCCTCGGCCTGGCCATCGAACGCCGCCAGACCGAGCAGTCGCTCGAACGGCGCCTCGCCGAGCTCGGAGAGCTCTACCGCACCTCGCTCGAGATCACCGCACAGGAGGCCGTCCCCGACCTGCTGCAGTCGATCGTCGCCCGCGCCGTTCGCCTCTGCCGCACCACGATGGGCGGCCTGTACCTGACGCGGCCGGATGGCCAGTCGCTGGAGCTGGTGGTGAGCCATCACCTGCCCGGCGATCTCATCGGCTGCGTCCTCCACATGGGCGAAGGCCTCTCCGGCCGCGCCCTGCAGACCGGTCAGGTACTGGCGGTCGAGAACTACCGCGAGTGGTGGGGGAGGTCACCGGTCTACGAAGGCGCACCGTTCGGCCGGGTGCTCGCCGTTCCGCTCAAGGTGGCCGACCGCGTCATCGGCGTCATCAACGTCACCGACGAGAGTCCGGGCCGCTTCACCCCCGAAGAGGTCAGCCTGGTGAGCCTGTTCGCCGATCAGGCGGCCATCGCTGTGGAGACGGCCCGGCTCCTGGGCGAGGTGCGGCGGCGCGCCGCGTACCTCGAGGCGATCACGACTGCGGCAGCCGCCCTGCGCACGGCCGCCACGCGCGCCGAGATGATGCCCATCATCCTGGACGAGGTGATGCGCCTGACCTCCGCCGAGGCGGCTGCCTACCTCGCGTACGAGGAGGTCGAACAGCAAGCACGCCTCGCGAACGCTCGCGGCCTTTGGTCTCCCCTCGTCGGCCAGCCTCTCGATTCCGACGCCTTCTGCGGCGTGCTGTCGAGCGGTGCCCCCCACATCGCCGCGAACACGTCTCAGGATCCGCGCCTGGCAGGCCTTCCGTTCGCCCAAAGCGTGGCCTCGCTGGCCCTGTTCCCCCTGATTGCCCAGCAGCAGCCGATCGGCTGTTTGGCCGTCGGCAAGGGAGAACCCTTCGGCCAAGAGGAGATCCACCTGCTCCTGGCCGTGGCCGAGATGGCCAGCAACGCCCTCTACCGCGCCGGCGTGATGGAGACGCTGGAGCAGCGCGTGGCCGAGCGCACGCGCGAACTGGCCGAGGCCAACGAGCGCCTGCTCGAACTCGACCGCCTCAAGAGCGACTTCATCGCCAACGTCTCGCACGAGCTGCGCGCACCGATCGCCAACATCCTGCTCTACCTCGATCTGATCTCCGGCCCGATTCCCGAATCCAGGCGCGCCTCCTACTTGGGCATCCTCAAGGGCGAAGCCGAACGGCTCAACCGCCTGATCGAGGATCTCCTGACTCTCTCCCGCCTCGAGCGGGGCGTGGTGCCCTTCGAGGCCGAGCCCCATCCGGTCGATCCCTTGGTGGCCGAGGTCGTCGCCGCGCTGCTGCCGCGGGCGGTCCTCAAGGGCCAGACGCTGCTCCACGAGCCGAACCACAAGCGGCCCGTCGCCCTCATCAACCGCTTGCAGATCACCCAGGTGCTGACCAATTTGATCGGCAATGCCATCGCCTACGCCCCCCAGGCTGCACGCATCGAGGTCTCCTGCCGCGAGGAGGAAGTCAGCGGTCGGGACTACATCGGTGTGCGCGTCCACAACGACGGCCCCCCCATCGTCCCCGCGGACCTGCCACACCTCTTCGAGCGCTTCTACCGCGGCCGGAACGCGCGCCAATCGGGAGAGCCCGGCACAGGCCTGGGCCTGGCCATCTGCCGCGAGATCGCCGAGCGCCATGGCGGCTGGATCGACGTCGAGAGCAGCCAGGAGCGCGGCACCAGCTTCACCCTGTGGGTT
>FWPV01014244.1_pt1 | contig 10162 bp, 9 predicted proteins | sample 2228371 | NCBI WGS metagenome assembly FWPV01 (sample SAMEA103939776, study PRJEB20133) | metagenome
CTGAATGGCGTGACCGCGGAACTGTGCATGAGCTGCATGGGCTTTGTGTCGCAGGTGCTGTTTCCCGGGCGTACAGCCGAATATGCGAACTTCCCGCGCAATTTCCCGCGCATCGCCGGCGAGGAATATCACACCACCGAGGACCTGTTGCTGTACCTGACCGGGCTGCATGCGCTGCCGAATGCGGCTGCCCGCCAGCGGCGGATCGCGGCACTGGGGGGACCGCCAGCCCTGCAGGAGGAACTCGCGAGGCTGGCGCCGCAGCTGTCTGATGTTGTTCCCACCATGACGGCTCGCGCGAAGGCGCCGGGCAAGCGCCCGCTGCGTCCGGCGCCGAAGACCGCGATCCGCCGCGCCGGCTGAGGGTCAGGTTCTCCGCTGCGGCCCCGGAAGCCTGCCGGCTCTAGAAACTTTCGTCGTCCCGCAGATAGCGCCACTGCCCGACCGGCAGGTCGCCGAGCATGACCTTGCCGATGCGCACCCGTTTGAGCCCCGTCACGGCCAGACCCACCTGTTCGCACATGCGGCGGATCTGGCGTTTCTTGCCCTGGCGCAGCACAAAGCGCAGCTGGTCGCGGTTCTGCCAGGACACCTCCGCCGGCCGCAGTGCCTCGCCGTCGAGGCTGAGTCCGTGGTTGAGCAGGGCCAGACCATCGGCCTTAAGGCGGCCGCTGACCCGCACCAGGTATTCTTTCTCGACCTGCGAGTTCTCGCCGATCAGCCGTTTGGCGATGCGCCCGTCCTGGGTCAGCACCAGCAGGCCGGTGGAATCGATGTCGAGACGGCCGGCGGGCGCCAGTCCGCGCAAATGCTGGGGACTGAAGCGCAGGGGACTGCGGTCGTTGCGGTAACGGCTGTCCGCGGCTATGAGCATGATTGCCGGTTTGTAGTTTTTCTCGGGCTGGCCCGACACATAGCCCACCGGCTTGTGCAGCAATACCGTGACCCGCGCCTGTTGGCGGTTCTGAGCGGCGGCGCTGAGGGTGATGGTCTGGGTGGGCAGGATGCGGGTGCCCAGCTCGGTGACGGGCTGGCCGTCGACCAGCACCCAGCCGCGTTCGATATAGCTGTCGGCCTCACGACGGGAACACAGGCCCTGCTCCGACATCAGCTTGGACAGGCGAATTTTTTCCATGGCGAGGCAGTTTTGTTGCAGGGACTCACAGAGTGCAGCAATTTGATAATTTATAACTAATTGTTTTTATTGATATTTTTGTCTTTCCGGGGCTTAAAGTGCAGCAAAGACTTTTGCTGCAGCTTTGAGGGTGCGCTCGATTTCCGTGGGGCCGTGGGCAGCGGATACAAAGCCGGCTTCGTAGGCGGAGGGCGCGAAATAAACGCCCTCGGCCAGCATGGCGTGGAAGAAGCGGTTGAAGGCGTCCTTGTCACACTGCATCACCTCGGCATAGGTCGCCGGCGGCGTTTCGCGGAAAAACAGGCCGAACATGCCACCGACGTTGCGCGCCGAGAAAGGGATGCGCCGCGCCTGAGCCGCTTCAGCAAGGCCGCTGCACAGCTGGTGCGCGGTGGCGGCAAGACGGTCGTGGAAGCCCGGCGCCTGTATCAGCTGCAGGGTGGCGAGACCGGCGGCGACGGCCACCGGATTGCCGGAGAGGGTGCCTGCCTGGTAGACCGGACCCACCGGCGCCAGGCATTGCATGATGTCGCGGCGTCCGCCGAAGGCGCCCACCGGCAGGCCGCCGCCAATGACCTTGCCCAGCGTCGTGAGGTCGGGCTTGATGCCGTACAGAGCCTGGGCGCCGCCCAGCGCGACGCGAAATCCGGTCATCACCTCGTCGAAAATCAGCACTGCGCCGTGACGGGTGCAGAGTTCCCTCAGCATTTCGAGGAAGCCGGGCCGCGGCGGCACCAGGTTCATGTTGCCGGCGACCGGTTCGACGATCACCGCAGCGATCTCGCCGCCCTCTCGGGAAAAGGCCGCTTCGACTCCGGCCGCGTCGTTGTAGTCGAGCACCAGGGTGTGGGCGGCGGTTTCCGCGGGCACGCCCGCCGACGACGGCTGGCCAAAGGTCAGCGCGCCGGAGCCGGCCTTGACCAGCAGCGAGTCGGCATGCCCGTGGTAGCAGCCTTCGAACTTGATGATCCTGCTGCGCCCGGTGAAACCGCGGGCGAGCCGGATCGCGCTCATGGTCGCCTCGGTGCCGGAGCTGACCAGGCGGACCTGTTCCAGCGAGGGCACCAGCCGGCGCAGCAGGTCGGCCATGTCGACTTCAGCTTCGGTGGGCGCGCCAAAGGACAGGCCGCGCTCGGCCGCCTGCTGCACGGCCTTGATGACATCGGGGTGGGCGTGACCGCAGATCAGCGGTCCCCAGGAACCGACGTAATCGATGTAGCTGTTGCCATCGGCATCCCAGACCAGCGCGCCCTTGCCACGCTGGAAGAACAGCGGCGTGCCGCCGACCGACTTGAAGGCGCGCACCGGGGAGTTGACGCCGCCGGGGATGGTCAGCTGGGCATGGTTAAAGAGTTTCTGGCTTTTTTTCATGGTGTGTTTCGAACAGTTTCCGGAATTCAGTTGCCGCCTCGGTAACGTCTTCCGCGCCGAACACCGCGGAGATAACAGCGAGGGCATCGGCACCGGCATCCAGCAGCTGTGGCGCATTCTGGGGCGTGATGCCGCCGATGGCCACTACCGGCACTTGCAGGCGCTGCTTGGCGTGGGCGATCAGGGCGGGCGACGGGCGCACTGCGCCGGGCTTGATGGTGGAGGGGAAAAAACTGCCGAAGGCCACATGATCGGCGCCCGTGGCGACGGCTGTTTCCGCGAGTTCGATGCGGTCGTAACAGGAGGCACCCAGCAGCCGCTGCGGGCCCAGCCGTGCCCGCGCCGTTGCGATGTCGCCGTCCTCGCCGCCGAGATGCAGTCCGGCCGCGCCGCATTCGAGGGCAAGGTCGAGGTGGTCGTTGATGATCAGCGGCACGCCGGCCGCGACGCAGAGGCTCTGCAGGGCCTGTGCCTGTTCACGGCGTCGCGCTGCGTCCGCTGTCTTGTTGCGGTACTGCAGCACCCGGACGCCGCCGGCGAGGGCTGCGCGTACGCTGCGCAGCAGCTCACCCGTGTCGGCAAGGTCGGGGGTGATCGCGTAAAGCCCTGCGATCGCCGGTTTCACGCCTGCGGCTCGTCTTGGCCTTCGGTTGCGCTGGAGGTTTCGTCCTCGCGCGCCCAGAACAGGCGGTCGGGAATGTATTGCCCCATGCCGGGGCGGAAGGCGAGCTTCAGCGATTGCCAGGTGTACTCCTGCGCGTCGCGCACGGCTTCCTGCATGTCGACGCCGTTGGCGATGGTCGCGGCAAGCGCCGAGGCCAGTGTGCAGCCGGAGCCGTGGTAGCTGCCCGGCAGGCGCGGCCAGGCGTCGCTGCGCACGACACCGTCGGCGTTGTAAAGCGTGTTGGTGACGTCCCCGGTGTGCTCGTGGGTGCCGGTGATCAGCACGTATTCGCAGCCGGCATCGAGTATGCGCCGTGCGCATTCGGCGAGATCAGGGTTGTCGTCCTCGTCGCCGTCATCGATTGCCAGCCGGCGCGCCTCGATGCTGTTGGGTGTGACGATGGTGGTCTGCGGAATAAGCAGTTCACGTATGGCCGTGAGCATCTCATCGGAGGCGAGTTCGTCACCGCGGCCCGAGGCCAGCACGGGATCGAGGATCAGCGGAATCTCCGGGTAATCGGAAACCACCTCGGCCACCGCGGCAACGGCCTCCAGGCTGCCCAGTACGCCGACCTTGAATGCGGCGACCGGCATGTCCTCGAGGATGCAGCGCGCCTGGTCGGCAACCCATTCGCCGTCGATCGGCTGCATGCCGTCAACACCGGTGGTGTCCTGGATCGTGATGGCAGTCACCACCGACACCGGATGGCAGCCCATGCTTGCGAGCGTCATGATGTCGGCCTGCAGGCCCGCGCCGCCGGTGGGATCGGTGGCGGCAAAAACCATCACAATGGGCGGGGAATCGGTCATGCGCGGAATTTGGGCCCGGGGAATGAGGCGCGGTGAGGGGGATCAGCTAGAATGTCGAGATGATTGTAGCTTAATAACCCCGAAGCAACCCAGAAGACGCTGATGACCACCGACAACGGGCAGTACCGTAAATACATGTGCTTGATCTGCGGCTATATCTATGACGAAGCCGCCGGTGTTCCGGACGAAGGCATCGCCCCGGGCACCAAGTGGGAAGATGTGCCGATGAACTGGACCTGTCCGGAATGCGGCGCGCGCAAGGAAGATTTCGAAATGGTGCAGATCTGAGGACGGAGTGGCGATGAGGCTGTTGCACACCATGATCCGGGTCGGCGACCTGCAGCGCTCGATCGATTTCTACACCCAGGTGCTGGGCATGCGCCTGTTGCGCAGGAAGGACTATGCCGAAGGCCGCTTTACCAATGCCTTCGTCGGCTACGACGATGAATCGCGCGCCGCCGTGCTCGAGCTGACCCACAACTGGGATACGAAGTCCTATGACATGGGCAACGGCTTCGGCCATGTCGCGGTCGAGGTCGAGGATGCCTACAAGGCCTGCGAGGAAGTGAAGAAGCGCGGCGGCAGGGTCACGCGCGAGGCCGGCCCGATGAAGCATGGCACCACGGTGATCGCCTTCGTCGAGGATCCCGACGGATACAAGATCGAGTTCGTGCAGCGCAAACCCGGCGCGGAATAAGTTGCCGCGCGGGCGGCCTGCCGGCTCGCCCGCCGTTGCCTTAACACAGGCGCTTGTATTCAGGAGCCCGTGACGGCGTCGGCAATGCGCACGAAATCCGCGACGGAAAGTTCCTGCGCGCGTGCGCCGGCGTTGATGCCCAGCCGCGAAAATGTTTCATCCGCGACCCTGCCCTTCAGCGTGTTGCGCAGCGTCTTGCGGCGCTGGCCGAAGGCGCGCGCAACGATGTCGGCGAACACAGCTTCGTCGCGCGCCGGATGCGGCAGCTTGGCATGGGGTGTCAGCCGTACCACCGCGGAATTCACCTTGGGTGCGGGTTCGAAGGATTCGGGCGGCACGTCGATCAGCTTCTCCATGTCGAAGCGGTACTGCAGCATCACTGACAACCTGCTGAATTCCGAATCGCCCGGCGCGGCGACCATGCGCTCGACCACTTCCTTCTGCAGCATCACGTGGATGTCGCGGATGCCGCCGGCGTAGGCTGCGAGGCGGAACATCAGCGGCGTGGAAATGTTGTAGGGCAGGTTGCCGGCAACGCGCAGGTCGCCGCCCAGCGCCGAAAAATCGAACTCCAGCACGTCGCCTTCATGGATGGTCAGGCGTTGCGGCGGATGGCGCCCGCGCAGCCGGGCGATCAGGTCGCGGTCGATTTCCACGACATGCAGGTGATCCAGCCTTTCCAGCAGCGGTTCGGTCAGCGCGCCGAGGCCGGGGCCGATTTCGACGACCGTGTCGTCGCGCTGAGGGCGGATGGATTCGACTATGCCGGCGATGATGCCGTCGTCGATCAGGAAGTTCTGGCCGAATCGCTTGCGCGGAATGTGCCGGGAACTTGCGCCTCCGTTCATGCGCTGCGCCGGTGACGGGCAAGATCCGCCGCGAGTTCAACCGCCGCGACCAGGCTTTCGCAGCTGGCCTTGCCGGTGCCGGCGAGTTCGAGCGCAGTACCGTGATCGACCGAGGTGCGGATGATCGGAAGGCCGAGCGTGATATTGATGCCGCCACCGAAGCTTGCGTGCTTGAGCACGGGCAACCCCTGGTCGTGGTACATCGCCAGCACGCAGTCGCATTGCCGGAGCTTGTCCGGCTGGAACAGGGTGTCAGCGGGCAGCGGGCCCTCGATTGCCCAGCCTTCGCCGCGCAGGCGTTCGAGCACCGGGCCGATGACCTCGATTTCCTCGCGGCCGAGATGTCCCGATTCACCGGCATGCGGATTGAGTCCGGCAACGAGGATCCGCGGCCGGGCGATGGCGAAGCGGGCGACGAGATCGCCATGCAGCACGCGCAGTGTGCGTTCCAGGCCTTCGCTGGTGATTGCGGCGGCGACCTCCCGCAGTGGCAGGTGGGTGGTGGCCAGCGCCACGCGCATGCCGCCGCCGGCAAGCATCATCACCACCTGCGGGGACTTCAGCCGCTCGGCCAGGAACTCGGTGTGCCCGGTGAAGGCGAAACCGGCATCGTTGATGACGGCCTTGTGCACGGGCGCGGTTGCCATCGCGTCGAAACGGCCGTCGCGGCAGCCGTCGGCGGCGATTTCCAGGGTGCGCAGCACGTAGGAGCTGTTTGCCGGATCGAGCACGCCCGGCTGCGAAGGCCTGGCGAGCGGTACGTGCAGCACTGATACGGCGGCTGTGTCGCCGGGTCCGGACCACGGCGGCAGCGAAGGTGCCGGCAGGTCGGGTGCACGGGCCCGCTCGATCAGCAGTTGTTCGTCTGCGATCAACACCACCTGCGCCGGCAGACGACGCCGGGCGAGCATCATGCAGATTTCGGGGCCGATGCCGGCAGGCTCGCCGGCAGTGACGGCAACAAGGGGTGACGACGCTGCTGCGGAGAGGTTCATGGCGCCGGCAGGCTAGCCTTCGTCGAGACGCCGCTCTATGTAGGCGCGGTCGCGCAGCTGGCGCACCCACTCCTGGTAGGCCTCGGCGGTCTTGCGTTCGCGCAGCGCCTGACGCGCGTTCATGCGCTGTCCTTCGCGGGTCATGTCCTGGCTGCGCCGCTCCAGCACCTCGATGATGTGCCAGCCGAAGGGACTGCGCACCGGCGCACTGATCTGGCCGGTCTTCAGCGCGTTCATTGCCTGCTCGAACTCGGGCACGGTGTCTCCGGCATTGAGCCAGCCGAGGTCGCCGCCGCGCGACGCGCTGGTGTCCTCGGAATGGGCGCGAGCCAGCTCGGCGAAATCAGCTTTGTTGTCGAGCCTCTCCTTGAGCACCAGCATGCGGTTGCGGGCCTCGGTTTCGGAGACCAGCTCGTTGGTCTTGATCAGGATGTGGCGGGCGCGGGTCTGCTGCACCATGATCGGCGCCTGTCCGCCGCGGCGCTCGTTGAGGCGGAGGATGTGGAAACCGTTGGGGCTGCGCAGCAAGTCCGTCAGCTGGCCGGCCTGCAGCGGGCGCAGCGCTTCGAGGAACAGCGTCGGCAGCCGCTCGCTCTCCCGCCAGCCGAGCAGGCCGCCCTGCAGCGCCTCGGGTGCGTCGGAAAAGGCCGCGGCGACCTGCCGGAAATCCGCGCCGCCCTTGATCTGCGCGAGGGCCTCTTCTGCCCGCGCGCGGCGTGCCTGCAGCTGCTCCGGCGAGGCATTCTCCGGAACCGATACCAGGATATGCGAGACGTTGAATTCGTCGCCGCGGCCCGGCTGCGCCTGCTGGCTCTGGATGAAGTTGTCGATCTCGGACTCGGTGATGACGATTTTCTGCGCGACTTCCCGTTCGCGCAGCCGCGCCAGCGTGATTTCGCTGCGTATGTCCTCGCGAAACTTGTCGAAGGGCACACCGTCACGCTCCAGCGTCGCGCGCAGTTGCGCCAGCGAGAGCTTGTTGTCGGTGGCGATGCGCTCCAGCGCCTTGCCGAGTTCGGCGTCGTCGACGCGCAGGCCGATGTCCCTTGCGTGCTGCATCTGCACCCGGTCGCCGATCAGGCGCTCGAGCAGCTGGCGCTCGATGACCTCGCGCGGCGGTGGCGGAGTGCCCTGCTGGCGCAGCTGCCGGAGGGCGAAGTCGACCCGCGCCGCGAGTTCCTTCTGCGTGATGATCTCGTCGTTGACCACGGCGATGATGCGATCGACGGTGACGATGGCGCGCGGCTTGGCGCCCTGGGCATGGACTGCCGGCGCGGCGGCCGCGAGGACGGCGACGCAGGAGAGAACAAGGCAGAGTCGGAAGGGCATGTTGAATCCAGGAAAGTCGGGTTGTCCGGCGCGGAACCGCCGGGGGCGGCTAGAACACGCCGGGTACATTGTATTGGACCGGAGCGCCCGCGCGGGGATCCATGGTCTTGTAACCGCTGATGTTGCGGAACAGGACTTCGGTCGGGTTGGTGCCGATGCGCGAAATGCCGCTCAGCTCAAGCTGGATGAAAATCGACGTGCTGGCGGCGGAGGTGGTGGTTGCGAAACGGTGTCCGACGATGCGCAGGGCCCAGCAGCGGTCGGTGTACTCGACGCCGGCCAGCGCTTCGAGGGTCCGGTTGTCGCGGATCGAGTAGTTCCAGCGGGCGACCCCGCTCCAGCGGCTGTCGATCGGCCATTGCGCGGAAAAATCCGCCTGGCGCAGCGTGTTGAGGGTGTCGCGGTAGGCCAGGTTCAGCACCTTGCCGGCCTGCGGCTGGTAGCGGCCCGCGATATTGAATTTCTGGGTCTGCTTGAGATCGGTGTTGTACTGCCAGCCGGCCTCGGTGCTCCAGTTCTTCGCGATGTTGCCGCTGATCACCGCGAGCACGTCCGAGCTGTTGCTGTCGCGCGCACGCGGCGCGACCCCCGGCACCGTCACCCGCTGCGACTGGAAGTAATAGCGCTGGGCCAGCGCCACGCGCAGGCGCTCGATGCCGGTGCTGGCGTCGATGAAGCGGGAGCTGACGCCCGCGGTCAGCTGGTTGGCGTCGTTGATGCGGTCGCTGCCGCTGAACTGGTTCTCGGTGAACAGGGTCGCGAAATTGATGTCCTGCAGCCCGCTCTCGAAGTTGGGCAGCCGGCTCTGGTCCCGGTACGGGATGTAGACATAGTAGGCCTTGGGCTCCAGCGTCTGGATCAGGGACTGGCCGCGGGCCTGCATCTCGCGCTCGAACACGACACCGGTTTCGGCGCTGAAGATCGGCAATGTGCGCGTGCGATCCTCGAGGTTGCCGGCGTTGTTTTTGCCCATCGCGTAACGCGTGATGTGGGCCCCGATTTTCGGGGTCACGAAGGCGAAGGCATTCTGCAGCGGCAGCGAAAAACTGGGGTTGAGCACGGCACGCTGGCCGTTGATCAGCGAGGGATGGTCGAAGGCCGTGTAGCTGCCCAGCAGGTCGAAATCGCCGATGCGCGTGCCCAGGCGCTGGGCGGACAGCGTGAGCTGCGGCTGCCGGTTGTACGGCGCCACCAGCGGCGCCAGCGGATCCGACTGCAGCGTCTGCCAGCGCTGGGTGAAAGCGGAAAAGCTGTAGGTGCCGCCGTTGCCCCAGGTGCCGCCGCGCGCGAGTGTCAGGTCGTTGGTCAGGAAGACCTGGGAAGTTCCGGCAATCAGGGTCGACAGGTCGGTGAAGTAGTTGCCGTCGGATACGCGGTTGATGTTGATGTTGCCGCTCCAGCCGCGACCGATGTTCTGCTGGTGTTTGGCGAACAGCGCCCAGCGGTCGCGGCTCACCTGCTGGTCACTGGCCAGCACTTCGCTGCGAATCTCGCCCTGCCAATTCGGGTTGAGGTAGCGGAATTCGCCGCCCAGCTGCAGGCCGCGCTTGGTCATGTAACGCGGATACAGCGTGGCATCCATTTCCGGCGCGATGTTCCAGTAATAGGGAACCGTGAATTCGAAGCCGGTGGTGTTCGAGGTGCGATAGCTGGGCGTCAGGAAACCCGATTTGCGTTCCTGGTGCAGCGAGAAGGACAGGTAGGGCGAGTAGAAAATGGTCTGGTCAAAGAACACGATGCTGGCATCGCGGGCAACACCGACATCGCGGCTGCGGTCGATGTCGAGCTGCCGGGCGCGGATGAACCAGGCATCGTTACCCGGCTCGCAGGTCGTGTAGCTGGCGGTCTGCACGCGGTACTGTCCGGGTCCTTCGAACAGCAGCCGCTCCGCGGTGCCGCGGCCGTCGGTCTCCCCGATGCGCGCAGCGCCGGCCGCGCCGCCTCCCGGCGGCAGGCTCATCAGCATGTAGCGCGGCTGCTCCATGTGGCCGCGGTCGGTGCTGATCTCGTAACGCAGGGACTCGCCTTCGATGATCTCGCGGTCCTGTTCGATGCGCACATTGCCTTTGGCGGTCAGCACGTCGCTGGGCGTGTCGTGGCGCATCCAGTCCGCGAAGAACGCCTGCCCGCGCTTGCGCAACCGGGCGCTGCCGTAAGCCTCGATTTCCTTGTCCTGTATGCCCTGCAGGCGATCGGCCTCGATGAACAGCGGCACCTCGTCGCCATTGTCCGCCGGGATCAGCAACAGGCTGGGCTGCGATTTCAGTTTCAGCCCCTGCTCGGCGCCGGCTACCAGCGGCAGCGCACACAGCAC
>FWPV01016979.1_pt1 | contig 10160 bp, 12 predicted proteins | sample 2228371 | NCBI WGS metagenome assembly FWPV01 (sample SAMEA103939776, study PRJEB20133) | metagenome
TTTTTTAACACAAACCTATCGGGGAAGTCAAATGAATTTTGACGCCCCTGCAATCCCTCAGTGAAGCGCGGAGAAGAGCGGAGGATCGGACAGGAATATCTTCGAAAATCTTACCAAGCGGACGATTTGGGATGATCCTTTGGCAAAGGTCACTTCGCCCATGACAGGGGAGCCCTCCCGATTTCTGATCGAATTCTTCGAGCCAGGGGACAAGCTGAGGTTTCCCACGCATCGCTCTTGGGAGGAGGGAATTCGTTTCGACTGCCCCGTGTTACCTTAGAGTTTTCTTGACAAATGATGAAAAGGCATTATTTATATTAGCGATCGATAAATCCTCTTAGGAGTGGATGTGCTCGTGCCGACCTATGCATACAGGGCTATCGATTTAAGGAAGAGTTGCCAAAAGTGCAGGGAGGGATTTGAGGTCGTTCAGAGGATGACAGAAGCCCCTCTCGCTACCTGCCCCGAATGTAAAAACGCGATCCGGCGAGTTCTCTTCCCTCCCTCCCTTGTCATTAAGGGAAGCCCAGTTACCGAAGTGGATAAGAAGATTAGGGAATATGAGAGAGAGGGTAAATGGAGCCATGCGGCAGAGCTGGCAGACAAAGAGGCTGAGAAGACAAAGCGCGAGGATCTGAGAGTTCGGGCTTTGGAGGACTACAAGAAGGCCGGTTACGATTTTGACAAGTACGACAAGAAATTTTCCGAATAAACCCCCCACCGTGAAATGGCTCCCCTTTCCCTTTCAGAGGAGAATTAGGCCCCTGGTATTCGGATGATCACCCTGAGCCACGTAAGAAAACAGTTCGGAAGCAGAGTTCTTTTCAGGGACTGCTCCCTTGAAATTGGGGCCAGGGACAGAATTGGCCTGATCGGTCCCAATGGTTCTGGAAAGACGACGCTCTTCAGGATGATCTTAGGTGAGGAACCCATTGACGAAGGAGAAATACGGATCGCCAGAGGGGTTCAGGTGGGTTACCTTCCCCAGGAGGTCATTCCGTATAAAGGAAATGGTGTTCTCCAGGAAGTCCTGCAAGGCCTTTCAGGAATCCTTTCGGTTCAGGACAAGATGGCAATCTTGGAAGAGGAGCTGGCGACGGTCCAGGACCCACGAGAGCAAGAGAAGCTAGCCAAGGAATATGGAAAACTTCAAGAAAGATATGCAGTTCTCGGAGGTTATAGTATCGAGGCCGAAGCCAAACAGATCCTTCATGGGCTGGGGTTCAAGGAGAGAGATTTCAACCGGCTCACGGATGAACTGAGCGGTGGCTGGTTGATGCGAGTTGCCCTTTCGAAGCTTCTCCTCCAGGCCCCTGACCTTCTGCTCTTGGACGAGCCCACCAACTACTTAGACCTCGATTCCCTCATCTGGTTGGAGAATTTTTTGGCAAATTATCCAGGTGCCATGGTCATCGTTTCCCATGATCGGATCTTCCTCAACCACCTGGTTGAGCGGATCGTAGAGATCGATGGAGGAGCGGTCGAAGTCTATCATGGAAATTACGATCGTTATGTCGAACAGAAGGAATTGAGGCGGAGGATCCTTGAAGCCACTTACAAGACGCAACGGAGAAAGATTGAACAGACGGAAAGGTTCATCGAGAGATTCCGCGCCAAGAACACCAAGTCGAGCCAGGTTCAGAGTCGAATTAAAATGCTCGAGAAGATGAAACCAGTCGAACTTCCGAAGGAGAGGAAAGAGGTTCGCTTCAAATTTCCCGTCCCGACGAGAAGCGGGCAAAAGGTTGTGGAGCTTAAGAATCTGCACAAGCGCTATGGAGAGACCATCGTCTACCAGGGGGTGGATCTCATTCTCCTTCGGGGAGATAAGGTGGCCCTGGTTGGCCCCAACGGGGCGGGGAAGTCGACCCTCCTTAAAATTTTGGCGGGTGTTCTCGACTTCGAAGAAGGAGAGTTGATCTTGGGGAAGGATGTGACCCGAGCCTACTTCTCCCAAAACCAGCTTGATCTCCTCAGTCCCGGGAACACGGTTTACCAAGAAATCTGTTCGGTCGCAACGGACGAGAGTCAGACGCAGCTTCGGACCCTTCTGGGCACCTTTCTCTTCAGCGGGGAGGAGATCGAAAAGAAGGTCTCGGTCTTGAGCGGGGGCGAGAAGAGCCGATTAGTTCTGGCCAAGATGCTTCTCAAGCCGGCGAATTTCATCCTCCTGGATGAACCAACGAGCCATCTCGACATTCCCTCCCGAACGGTTCTGGAGATGGCTCTCAAACAGTTTCAAGGAACCCTTTGTCTGATCACCCATGATCGTCATCTCATCAACGAGGTGGCGAACAAGGTGATTGAGATTGACCATGGAACCCTGACCGTCTTTCCTGGAAATTACGACGACTATCTTTATAAGAAACAGCGGATCCAGGCGGAGGGGGTTCGAGAGGGTGCAGGGCCGATGTCGCCACTGCCTTCGATCAAGAAGAAGTCCTCTCGGGAGATGAAAGAGGAGAGGCGGAGAAGAGCCCAAGAGATGGATGAATTCCGGAGGCGCCTTTCCAATTTGGAAAAGAGATTTCGGGACGTTGAAGCTTCCTTGGAAGAGGCGACACGAGAACTGGACAACTTGAATCGAAAGCTTGCCGACCCCAATCTCTACCTGAACCAGCGAGAGACCTACGAAACGATAGAAACCCATCGGAAGGTCCAGGAGCAGGTCAGAGAGCTCACCCGCTCCTGGGAATCCCTTGCCTTGGAATTGGAGGAGATGAAGGGGATGCCTCTTGGGTGAGGGATCTCTCGCAAATCGAGCGAAGAATATCAGCCCTTCTCTTTAAGCCTTTCGATTTCCTTCTGGACATCTTGCCACATATGGCCGTGAAGATTGAGCGTGAGCTTGCAGAAGGGACAATTGAGGATGGCTCCTTCAAAGAGCTCTTCGATCGAATACTCTTTTTTTCTACCGCAGACAGGACAGGTAAAAGGCAACTTCTCTTTCATCAGAGAATCCCCTTATCTTTCCGAGGTCCCAGCAGACCCTACAGGTCCATCTTCGAGAGAGGGAGACCGCCATAACCTATATTCTCTTTTGGGACTTCGTTGAGAACAACGCGGACCCGGTCCTTTGGGATCTGAAGGGTTTCCACGATGGCCTCGGTGACCTTCTGGATCAGTTCCTCCTTCTTCTTCGGTGTCCTTCCTTGAATCATCGTGATATGGACGATGGGCATCACAGATCTCCTTTTCCAATTGAGATGGGCTCCGTAAATTTGGCTGACCGAATTGGTTTCTCAGACTGCCGATTGCCTTTTGCCATTTCGTCTGGATTAGGCACGGTGCTCGCTACCTTTCTTGGGCCTTAAATATTTTCCACCAGGACTCTGTTCCGCCGCTGAACTTTGCTAAGGTCTCAAGTGCCAGCTGAAGTCCATCCGCCACGGATTCCTCTTCAATGCCGGGTGCCGTGAAAACGTAGACCGCAATGTTCTTGGTTGCGGGTTCGACTCTGGTCCTAAAATCTGGACCCTGGAAGAGAGAACAGACGATTCCCATACCATCGCGGAGAACGATTTCCCCCTCTTTGCAACGGATCATCTTCCCGGATACGCCTTGGAACGCTTCCTCCTCCCGGGCCAGATCAAGTCTCCATTCTCCTTGAAAGCGATCGAGATCCTGAATCGCCATCAAAATTCCATGGTACATTTCTGCAAGGATATGGGTATCGATATAGACGTTGACGATGGGAAAACCCATCTCCTTTGTCCGCTTCAGATGATCGGGCAGAGGACAGGGGTATCTCCACTCTTTGAAAAAGTCATCGTAGAGGCGGATCCGTTCCTCCACCTGAGCGAGATGAACTTTTCTCCGCATCTTCCGGAGGAGCTCCCTCTTGTATAGCTTGAAGGGCTCACTCCTCTCGAAGTAATTACATCCTTCGATGGTGCCGACCCCGAAAGGAAGATGTGGAAATCGGTTGCGGTAGGCGTCGGTCATGGTCAGGAGTATTTCCCTCGTCATTGGGAGCCCCTCTCTTGCTGCTTGGGCACATAGAGCCGCCTCAGCCGATGCATCGCTTCGATTCGCGATTCCGCAAAGCGGTTGGCAGCAACGAGCGGAGGGATCCTCTCTCTTGCCGCGGTTTCGAAGATGCGGAGCAGACGGTCATAGATTCGTTCCGTCTTCATTTTCACTCGCTCCGGATTAAACCTTTTTAAAACGTTAAGAGCTCCGCTCTTGCGTAATGACCTTCTTTGACCTCTTGAAAAACTCAGGGGACAGGACGACGCCCTGGGCCCGGGCCGCCTTTTCGTTCACGATGAGGTGAAGGGTCTCGATGTGGGTTAAGGGGATGTGGCCAGGTTCTTCTCCTCTCAGAATCCGAAGGGCTTTCTCGCCCGCCACCTGGCCTATGGTAAGGAAATCGAGGCCATAGGCTGCCAAGGCACCTTTCGACACGCTCTCCAAATCACTGGTAAGAAGAGGAACCTTCTTCTCGTTACAGATCTTCACGATCGACTCCAACGAGGCAAGGACGGTCTCATCGTAAACGAGATAAAGGGCTTGAACCTTTCCTGCCAAAAACGAAGCTGCCCCAACGGCTTCCTCATCGTTGGAAATGACCGCTTCGAGAAGCTCAGCGTTGCGTTGCTTTGCCACCTTTCTCATCTCCTGGATGAGACGGAGAGATTCGAGATCCCCTTGATGATAGATCGTCCCCCACCGCGTTACCTTGGGGAGAAGCTTTGCGTACATCTCCATTTGGCGTGAGATCGGCCAACGATGGCTGACGCCCGTGATATTCGTTCCTGTTCTCCTATCCCGTGAGATAGTCTTTGGAACGATACCTGCCTCAGCGGGATCCACGACCAAGGAGAAGACAATGGGCGTATCTTTGATCATCTTCGCCACGGCTTCGGTTGGTACGGGCGTAATTGTGTGGATGAGATCAGATTTTTCGAAAAAGAGCCTCTGGGCAATGGTTTGGGCGCTGAGGGGATTCCCCTGGGCATTTTGCCGTTCGAAGACGACGTTTATCTTGTCCTTGAACCCGGCATCGGCGAGCGCTTTTTCAAATCCCTTCTGATCTTTTTCCGAAGATTGGGTGTGGCGAAATTGGAAGACGGCGATCCGGAAGATCTTTTTCGTCTTTTTCTCTTGAGCAAGGGAGGAGGAGAGGGGGAATAGGAGGAGGAAAGCTAAAGGGAGACATGCGCTCTTCCACACGTTCGGTCTCCTCTCGGATTTTCATTCCTTCGACCACGCTCTCCCGCCGCTGGACTGTTTTATGCATACCATCTTTTCCCTCCACTGTCAATGGAAGAGCGTTCGGGCTCGTAATCGCTCAGCCCACCGCGGAAATTCGACGGAATCGGACGGGGATGTCGGAGAAAATCTTATAGCGGAACTCTCAGCCTGTCCCCGGGCTCCAACAATCCAATCTTCCCCACGCTTCAGTGACGCATTACTCGGGTTCCGGACCCAATCCGTCTCGGGTGCGAAGGGGGCAAATATTTTGACTTGAGGAGAACGCGGAGTTGATATAAGGTGGATTTATGCTTTCCCTCGTAGTAATGATCCCCATTGGGATTTTGGCGGTCTCCACGGCTTCCATTTTTATCAAACTCTGCGATGCCCCCGCTCTAATCATCGCCACGTACCGGATGGTCTTTTCTTCCCTGATCCTTCTCCCGTACGCCTTTTACAAACGAACGAAGGGGCAGTGGGGAAGGAAAGAAATTGGGTGGTTGACGCTTTCGGGATTCTTTCTAAGCCTCCATTTCGCCTTTTGGATCGCTTCCCTTCAATACACCTCTGTGGCGAGCTCGGTCGTTTTGGTGACCACCCATCCTATTTTTGTCGGGATTGGTTCGCGCCTTTTTTTGAAAGAGCGGATGGGGCCATATCTGATTTCAGGAATCGTTCTTTCGGTTCTTGGTTGTGCCATCATCGGTTATGGCGATATGGCTCTCTCTGAGGACGCCCTAATGGGAGACGGATTGGCCCTCTTGGGTGCCCTGACCGCATCGGGATACTTTCTGGTGGGGAGGAAGATGAGGAGGGGGCAGGACCTTTTCTCTTATGTCCTTCCAGTCTATTCCACGGCCGCTGCTGTTTTGATTGGTTTCTCCATCGTATTCCGACAGAGCTTCTGGGGATATTCTCCTTCCACCTATCTTTACCTCCTTCTCCTGGCCGTCATTCCCCAATTGATCGGCCACACCACCTTCAACTGGGCGCTCAAGTACCTTCCGGCATCAATCGTGGCGATCACCATCTTAGGAGAGCCCGTGGGATCAACCGTCTTGGCCTTCTTCATCCTGGGGGAAGGATTGACCCCTTTGAAAATTCTTGGGGGCATCTTGATCCTGGCAGGAATTCTGGTTGCCCTCAAAAGGGGGATGTGAGCTTCGATCGCGCGGTGGTGGGGAAGCTCTATTTAAGAAGGTTCCCTACACATGAATTGGAATTGGTAAAAAGGGTGCCTACGATCAACGAAGTCGAAAAAGCGTGAAGGACCGTTGAGGCGGAACGGAGGAAGAGATGAGATTTGTTGTCCATGAACACCACTCAACCCATCTCCATTATGATTTTCGTCTTGAGATCGGAGGAGTCCTCAAATCTTGGGCCATTCCGAAAGGCCCTTCCATGAATCCTGCCGAGAAAAGGCTTGCAGTCCAGGTGGAGGATCATCCCCTTGCGTACGGAGACTTCGAAGGAATCATTCCCCAGGGGCATTATGGGGCTGGACCAGTCGTGCTTTGGGATGTGGGAACCTTTCATCCTGAGGGAGACCCCGAGTTAGGTTTGAACCAGGGGAAGCTCAGCTTTTTGCTCAAAGGAAGGAAATTGAAAGGGGGCTTTTCACTCGCCAAGTTGAAGGGAAAAGGCTCGGGAAAGGAGTGGCTCCTCATCAAGAAGAGGGATGCCTTCGCCCAGGAGGACTGGAAGATCGAGGAGGAACTGACGCCTTCGAGGAGAAAGAAGCTTGTGGAGAAGGTTCCACCTTGTGAGACAAGCTGAACCTCAACACCGAAACAGAGGAAGCTGAGACGAAACATACTTTCTCGTCGCAGACCAGGTTTTGCCGGAACTGCAGAGATCTCCCTCCAGATCTGGATTCTTACACTGGCAGACCATAGCTTTTATCCCCGCTCTGTGGGCTATCTCCTTGATCCTTTCATATCCTCTCCTTCGTATGGCCGAGGGAAGCAGTTTCGTCTTCGTTGAAGATCCGACGATCCTCCATGTCTGGGTCCTGAAACAGGCTTCCAAGATCTTCTGGTAGAGGGGTGGAAGTTCGCTCTTCAACTGTTGCTCAATAGCCGGCCGAAGATGGAGATAACTCAGTGTCACTCTTTTGACGCCTAAACGACTCAATCTTTCAAAAAAGTGGGCAACCTCATCCTCCCTGTCCGTGACAAAGGGAATGATGGGGTCGACCCTAACCTCAGGAGGGATTCCGATCGCTTGGAGCTTTCGAATGTTCTCCATTCGCTCCACCGGCGACGGCGTCTTAGGCTCAAAGGATTTCCAGTACCTTTCCGAAAAAGAGACCAGACCGATCTGAGCCGCGATCTTTTCCCGGAATGGGGCGAAGAGGTCATAAAATCTGTGCGGAATGATTCCCTTGGTTAAGAAGGAGACACCAACCCCATGATTGAGGAGGATCTGAATGACTTGATAAGTTGTCTCAAGGATATCTGGATGAGGTTGGAAACAGTCTGAGGCGGTGTTTAAGATGACCCAAAGAGGAAGCCTCTTCTTCCTCGAAAGTTCTTCGTCCAGAAGTCTCGGGAGGTTCCAGTAGAGGTGGACCTCTCCTCTCTCGGGGGCTTGGCTATATCCGCGGGCATAGCAATAGGTACATCGGAAGAGGCAACCGTTCGTTACATTGATTGTAGGTATGCCCTCCAAGCAACCAAAGCGCCCGGTTGTCAGAGCCCTTCCCTTTCTCTTTCTTGAAACGACGGTAGAGCTTTCAAGTCCCGGTGCCGCCATCGGTTTCCCATTCGCGGTCTATATTGGCCGCGATCCGAGATTATCAGAAACATCCCTGTGGGGACGACTATGTTCTTTCCTTTTGCGCAAGAAAAGGGGAAGCGGTTGAAACGAATCGACTTTCAAATTTTATACGATTCGGGCCGAAGCAGCAAGCTGTTCTTGGTTCCTGGGGTCAAGAATCATGAAATCAGAAGAGGGCTGTCCAAAAACAGACATGGAGGTAATCCCTTGAAATTTCAAACTTTCCTCGTCAAAGGGAAAGAAGGTCCAAAATTGTCTGTCAAGTTCCGTACAGTTTCGTCCCCCATGCTTCCCTGGGAGGTAGCTGAATAAGCCCTAACCCTTTGAATATTATGGTCTTTTTCGGAAAGACCCGGATTGGTGCGGAATTTGCTTGAAATCTCTTTAGCTCACATCAGGAGGTTGTTATGAGATGTCATCGGTGCGGAGGCACAATGGTCTTTGAGAAGTTCTACGGGATCTCCGAGGAATTCTTCGGTTGGCGGTGCATCTTTTGCGGGGAGATCGTAGACCAGGTGATTCTCGAAAACCGTGCAGAACAAAAACGATAAGCCGATTTTTTCATCGTCGCGGTGCGAATGGAGGCCCCTCCAGAACTAAAGGGGCACTTCGTGTGAGATAAAATTCGCTCATGCTTCAAAGGCTAACTCCTGGTTCCATAGGGAAAGGTAATCAACGGGGGGAAGATTTACGCAAAGCCGATCGATTTGGTTTCGTGACGAAACGGAGGGAAGGAGTAGATTGGGATGGAGGCAATATGGAGGGAACTCCCCACGTTCCCGGAATTCAAAAATTTTTCCCTAAAAGAGAAACCTATTCTCGACCGAGTCTTCCGCGAATTTCCGCCCGTCATATCTGAATTCACCTTCACGAATCTTTTCATCTGGCGTCACGCCTATCAGTTCAGAATCTCTCGATTTGGCACTTTTCTCTGTCTTCTTGCTGACAAAGGGGCGGACTCCTTTTTTCTGCCGCCGATTGGTGAAGGAGACAAAGTGGAATGTATCACGACGCTCCTTCACTACCTCAAGGAAAAAGGAATCGACCCAAAGATCGATCGGGTTCCAGAGGATCTCGTAAAGGAAGTCCACTGGGAAGAGAACGGGATGAGGGCGACTCTTAACCGAGACCAATCCGATTACGTCTACCTCGTCAAAGACCTCGCGAGGCTCGAGGGAAGGAGATACCATAGGAAGCGAAACCACATCAAACAGTTTAAAGAAAGGTATTCGTACGAATACTTGCCCCTCAGCTCGGAATGGATAACCGAATGTTTGCGCTTGCAAACCGAATGGTGCGATCTAAGACACTGCGAAGTCATTCCAGGTTTGGCCAATGAAGCGGTGGCAATCAAAGAAGCCTTGACTCATTTCGATCAATTGAGTATGAAAGGAGGGGTTATTCTCATCGAAGGCAAACTGGAGGCTTTCACCTTGGGGGAAGCTCTCAATCCTGAAACGGTCGTGATCCATATCGAAAAGGCGAATCCAGCCTTCGAAGGCCTCTACCCTTTCATCAACCAGGCCTTTCTGGAAAAGGAATGGTTGGACTATCAGTTCGTCAATCGTGAGCAGGATCTCGGGGAAGAGGGGTTGAGAAAAGCAAAGGAATCGTATTTTCCTCATCACATGGTTCACAAGTATACGATCACACTGGCCGAAGGAGGGGGGACAGATGGCTAAGAAAGAATCGCTACCTTTTCCGTATGAGCGCTTCAAGAGGGAGTTCCCGGAAATTGAGAAAGAATATGAGAGGCTTGCGAAAAAATGCCATACCCAAGGACCTCTCAATGAAAGGACGAGGCGGTTGGTCAAGCTTGGGATTGCTATCGGATCGGAGTCCGAGGGGGCTGTGAAATCCCACACACGAAGGGCGTTGGCCCTCGGGATCTCCCCCAAAGAGATCCAACATGTAGTCTTGTTGGCATTGACGACGATCGGTTTCCCAAAAATGATCGCCACGCTCAATTGGGTTCACGAGGTGATGGAAGAGGTTTCTTCCAAGAGTGTCCCGAGATCCTGAGTCTTCCATAGCCATTCTTCTTTGAAAAAGGCTCCGAAAGTCTTTTCTTTCACATGAAAGAAGATGGGTTATAATTACTTTTGAAGGGGGGAGAAAGGAGTCGGGTCATGCAGGCTAAGAGGAAGATTCTGGTGAAAACGTTTACGACGGAGGTTAAGAGTGTA
>FWPV01003730.1_pt1 | contig 10159 bp, 4 predicted proteins | sample 2228371 | NCBI WGS metagenome assembly FWPV01 (sample SAMEA103939776, study PRJEB20133) | metagenome
TTCGGGCGCCGGTTCAGTTGACGAAAAGCGCGGCCTGCCTGTAGGTTGAGGTTCGAGACGGACTGTCAATTCGACCTGTTTACCATCTCGCACTACCGTGACAGGATAATCCATGCCGGTCTTCAGGCTCAGGATGGTTTGCACGAGCAGCTTGGCATTTGTTGTGTCCGTATCGGCAATCCGCACTATGACATCGCCAGCCCTTAAGCCTGCTTTTTCAGCGGGTGAATTCTCTGCTACCGACTCAACGCGGCATCCGGATTCATCCACTGCGTCCTTGACAGCGGTCCCCAGCCAGGGCTTGGAGGCCGCCTGTCTTGCCTGAAATCTGCGCTCTCTCAGGGCGCCGGCATCTTCAGAACTGATTGACGATGTACGTGCGGTCGCTCTTCCCTGAGCCACACATCCAAGACTGGGCAGGATCATCAGACTGGCAAATAGGATTGCAAGCGCAAAGCGCTGCTTTGTGAATGTTGTCATAAGCTTCCCTCGTGTAATTGAATACTCGTCATGATATTATGGCACACTTTCCTGATTAGCCGCAGCGTCAGCTTGTGCCGGCTTTCCCTCTGCGATAGATGTCATATACTGTTTATTTCAAGCGGTTCGCGCTCAGGAACTCATCAGGGTAGGTGAACGCGCTGAAGAACAACAGCCTGCCGGAAAAGGCCAGTGGAGAAACAGGCCCCACCGCCATGAATGGGAACTCTCTCAGGTCTGGCCGTGGGAAGCTATGCGGATCCCTGAATGATTGATAGAGTTCCGTGGATCTCTCGTCGCCAGGCCACTGTGCCTATCTTCTGATGGCTGGTCTCGTCCAGACACGAAAAATTTCCACTCCTACGGCTTAATCTCTTCCGAGGTCAGTGTGCAATCCAGAGTGTACTTGCCGTCCTTCCCATCCTCGTAGCGACAGGTTGCATCGACATATTGGCTTCCGCTATCAATCAGTTTCAGCAAATCAGGCTGCGTCCAGGTGCAAGTATCTTCGCCAAGGTAATCCGTGCCGCCAAAGAACGAAATGATCTCATCAAGCAGACTTTCGGCCACCTTCGCCACATCGACCAATTCCGACTCCCCTGTAGCTTCGAGCACCGACTCCGCGGTTAGCTCGGATACTTTGGCGAGGCGTCTTGCTTGCTCAACGTCGGTACCGTCATCTTCATACGCAGCCGACCAGATTCGCAGCCGGTCTTCTACTCTTGCGGGCGAACCGCCTGGACCGAAGACTTTACAGTCCTCGGGGTCCAGCATCTTGCTTGCCCCGTCGTGCATATCGCCGTACACGCGAGTTACCTTACTGTAGATTACGTTGTCGGCCTCCACATAGAAAACGACAAACACTTCGTCGTCCCCCCACCACTCGGGATTGGTTTCGTCTACACAGTGCAGGCGAGTGAACCGGACCGACGCGTTAGTATATCTTTCTTTGGGTAATAGCGCGAAGCTTAGTTTGTTGGTTATTTCCCGTCCGTCTTTTGGTCCGGCCCAGATCAGATGCCTGCCGGGCTTCAGGTCCTCATCGATACGGAAACTCAGTCTCGTGATCCACTCATTTGGGTTTGGATCCCAACTGACGCCTGGCTTCGTTTCCTGAGGCGTGGAGTCGATATAAACGACATCACTTGCCATAAACCGGCCTTCTATACAAGCCGTCATGCCCGCGCGCGGCGATGCGGGAAAGACACCTTTTGCTTCTCGAACAAATTTCGCGTCTCCCACTTCAAGCTCCAGTTTGTTGCTGCGGGCAATCACCTTCCCGTTCTCATCGAACCGCACCACCTGAATAGTATGCTTTCCAGGACCCGCCCACCCAGGAACTTCGAAAAGAATGAGTTGTCTATCGCTTAGTGGCACAATCCCGATGGTGTTTACCCTTCGTTTGTCATATCCGTCCAAGCGCACCTGATCGTCTCGATAGAAGAAACCCTCTGCTCCCACAACGAACTTCACGCTGACTGGCTGGAGGCTGGTTATGCGATCTATCTTTGGCGGAAGTTTTACCAGCATCTCGGCAGCTTTCTTCACCGACGCATCCAGCAGGCGGCGGTTGATTGCTGGGCCGGTAGGAATAGAAGGAACCCCGGGCTTCGTGGATCCCGAGCTTGGCGCGTGAGTCGGATGCGCGGGCTGGCTCTCAGAAGATCCCAGGAGCACAGCCGAGCGGAACGGAAGGACGGCCGCTCGGACCTTCCCCAGATTCATCGGTGTTCGCGCTGGTGTTGCCAGCAGCGCCGGATCCATCGAGATTTCCAGTGCGGCACGCGGAGCCTGGCGGTAGCGAGTAAGCAAAAGCTGTAAAGTCGGTTTGAGATCCGGATGAGAGTTGAACCTGGATGCAAACGCCTTATCCAGTTTGCCGCCCGCTTCGCCGGGCATCTCAAGATACCGCTCCAAGGTGTGAAAGAGGATCGGGGCAAGTTGCGCTCGTCCACCCCTGCGCTGGGACAGAAGAACCATACGCTCCTCAAGCCCCCTCGCCTTCGGCTCATCGCCCCAGGAAGCAGCAGGTGCAAAATACATCAAGAGTACTGCTCCCATCAAGAGAAGCAGTAAACATCGCCTAGTAGGCGCGCCGACTCCGTATCGCTTGTCTAAAATAGCTGTACTTGTCATCGCATCGTCTCTCCCGCATAGCAAAGATATGTGTGGTTTTATTCGCGCCGTTTCGACGCTTGACCCCGTCGAATGTCCTTGTCCACTCGCTCATTTCGGTTTTGCCCCCGGCACTCTGGTTGGTTCTTCGGAACCCGGCTTAACAAGCACGAGCTTCGGGCTGATCTTGTCGGGGCAGGCTTCCCACCCGTTGGCGATGTAGCGGATAAGCTTACTTTCATAGCGCCGCAGCCCAGTCTCCGACGTTTCGAGTTTCTTTGCCACGGCCAGTTGGTTCATGCGCCGATAGTCGTCCTTATTTAGGCCATCCGGTATTTCGATCCGACCCGATCTTACTATGTATCCTTGAGATTCCAGGATTTCGATGATGGAGTCCCTGAGTTCATCCGCCGAGGGGGTGGTGTCATTGCGGGCAATAGTCACCTGGCGTGCGCAGTCGACGCCTGGCAATACCTTTCCAGGCGGTCCGCCATTCGCTGACTCTGCAACGACTGATTGCTCGGTTAGCACTGATCCCCTCGCGTAATCTTCGGGTTCATCCGATGCCATCCCCACTAACCGATTGGTCCACGCGCTTGAACAGCATGCTTACAAAGACCAAACGCTCAAGTGCATCCATGGCAGACATCTGGGGCACATCGCCATGACTATAAAGGTTCCTCATACCTGACATCGCTCCCATCGTTAGGAACTTGAAACCTTCCTGCTCGCTCCTGTCATTCGCAGTCTTCATTTCGTTTAGAGCAATGAGTGCATTGTTCTCGTTGAATGCCTTTGCCATTAGCTCCCGGCCAAAAGTCTTGTGGTCACCCAGGATGTCTTGAACCCGCTTTTCGAAGCGCTCAAGGGCTTTCCTCACGCACTCATTGAAATGGCCATCCCCAAACATTTCCACACAGTCATCGCACAACGCCTTGTGCAGATCTAGACGATTGATGAGGGTTACGATGTCCTGCCTGGGCTCACAGACGCGAGACGGGTCAGGGATGTTAGCGGAGAAGACCTCACAACCAATGCTCAAACCAAGGGCTTCCATTGGCTCAATGATGGCATTCAACTGCTCCTTCGTGACTTGACGTCCTCGACGCGCCATCCATTGGACTCCGCCCGTGACTATGTCCAAAACAACTGACTTGGGTTTCCGTTTGTGCTTCCGAAAAAGCTTAACCAAGAACTCTGAGATCATGGTCTGCTTGTTCCTGCCATCGGTCCATAGGCTGGCTAGGCCGTGCTTCGCAGCAATGTGCCTTACACAGAAGCTGTCCTTTTGCGGCGACGTGGCTGGCGCGATTTCCGCCAATCCCTTTGCCAACCGTTCGATCTCGCGGCGTCGGTACTTGGTAATCCGCATCGCAGGTGTTCGTTTTCCTCGTGATTGGCCGTCCATGTGTACGTGTACCATCCGTCACTCGAGGTTAAGTACTGACTTGACTTCCTGCACGCACCCGTCCACGTCGTGGAACACCCGAGATCCAGGAAACCGTCGCACTGTGTAGCCCATCTCTGTCAGCCGCTTCGTTTGCCACGCATCGTGAACCCGCTGCCTGAGTGATGAGTGGAAGGCAAGGCCGTCAACATATACGAGGAGCTTCAGGTCATCACTAAGCACCGCAAGATCAGCAACCGTAAGCAGATATCCGTCGTCCATAATAGCCAATTGCTTTTCAGGCGTGGGCAACCCGGCGGCTATCATTGCGTTGAACAACTTCATCTCCAAGGGCGAACCAAATCCAGTTTCCTTCGCTCTGACCCACTCAGGGGAGTCCATCACGTGTGCGCTAGCAAAGACATCGCCAGCTTCCGCGATCTGCTCCAATGATGCCGCCGACAAAGCAGGCACGACGATTCGCCAGTCCAAAAACCCCTGCGACCACTGTCTCTGATTCGTATACGTTCGCAGGCACCTGTAGCAGGCGCTTGGGCAATCGTGGCCCTCGAGGTGGCGTAGCGCGCTGCGGGCTACCGAAGGAAAACCGGCTAAGAGTGCATCGAGGATTCCCGATCCGCCGACGACCGTATCAATCCACAGGACTTCAACGACCCTCGGATCCTGCGGGTCACTTCTGTGAAGAACCAGCGGTTCGATGTCGCCCTCGTCAATGTCAAATGCCTTAACCGCACCCTGCACTATCGCATACGCGAACGACCATGCCCACTTGACGCCGTCGAGACCCTGGGTCTCTAGTCCAGGCACGATCAGACGAAGCGTATCGGCTTGAGTCTTATGACCTAGAGACACGACCTCCGGCTTTCCGGGGCAATTCTTGGCGTGCTGGTCAATGACGGCATTCGAGTCTTTCGGCGCTCTACCTCGTCCACCGTTCTTGGCCACGGGCGGTGTTACCATATCTCCGCAGGTCAGGCAAAGTCGGAACCCCGAGCCTCCGTCTCCTGGCGAATCAACCGGTAAGGGACCATGGTTTATCCACCACAATTCCTCTTGTTTCCTGAGTTCGAAGCCCCATTCGCCAAGGCTATACAGCTTGCCGGGCACGTTTCTCTGAGGATGTGCTCGCACGTCTTGGGCACCCATGCTTCGCTCCTCTTCGCTCTCGGGCTCTACTTCGGAGAGTTCCGCGCGGAATGCTCCCGCATCCACCGCAATAACACTGTCAACTCCCAGCTCAGCGCCACACCTGGAGCAATTGTTCGCGGCATCGGCTGTGTTCGCAAGCGAGCATACAGGGCACTCGGTATAACGAAACATACTCTCGGCCTTACTGGCGTTCACGGAGCCAGGACGGTTCAGAGCCAGACCCACCACTCGCCATCTGCCGCCTCTGGCATACACTATCTGTCCGGGGGCGTACTCGCGTTGGGCTTGGACTCGACCAGTAAAGATAGGTTCAGGATCGAAGCCCAAACTCAGTGAACCAGGGTCGCCCGAGAATGCATACCCGGGCAGTATTCCGTCCTCGGCCAGGACACGAGGCAAATATGAGTATCTATAGTCTGAGCGCAAACGATGGGCCAGATCGTCAAGGCTCTTCTCCATGTCTCGTTCGCGCGCCGTCATGCCTATCTTTGATCCGAGCTCCTTCTTCTTGAGTGCAGCGCCCTTGATGAGGTTGCCTCTTCGTTCGAGGCTCTCTCTGACGAGCGCCGGCAACTCATCGACAACCTCGCAAACCCACGCCCGGTCGAGTACATCTGCCTGGCCAAAAACGCTCGTTGCCTTCGCCTTGCCGACCTCTGCGGAGGCGGTAAGCTTGTCCAGTATTTCCTTTTGAACCGCTTGGCTGTTCACGTCACCTTCCGCGCTCATGAACGCCTCAAGAGTTGCCGGGAAGTCGATGCCTGCAGACTCGAGCGCCAGGCTATGCACGTGACGTCTGATCGCCTCCTTGTTGTTTAGATTGAATCTGGGAGGAGGGATGGCGCCTGTGATAATCTCGTCCGGGTGGTCAAAGAAATAGCCGTCGTGCGGCGTGTTTCGTGAGAATCCCGCGACGATGCCCATTCTTGACGAGCGACCTGTCCGCCCCGCTCTCTGCGCATAGTTTGCGGGGCTTGGCGGCATGTTTCTCATGGCGACTGCTTCCAGATCACCAATGTTGATCCCAAGTTCGAGAGTGGGCGTGCACACTAGCATGTTCTTTGTGGGCGGATTGGCGGAAAACTCCACCTCGATTCGCGCTCGCTCATCATCGCCGACCGCCGCGCTGTGTTCAGCAGGTAAAAGAGACACAGCGAAATCCTGAGCAAGCAGAAGAGCATTGATGTTGCCGTCGGATACCGCCCCTGTCCACTGTTCCATAGTCCCGGAACAAGTCGCCCGCGGGCAAGGCCCACCGGTCCTCTCGTTGGCTACAGCCCTTCCACATACGTTGCAGCGCACAAACGAGCGTCCGACCTCAACAAGGAGCGATTCGTAGCTTATCTGATATCCAGCAACTCGCTCCTTATCCGACCCAATAGTTTCTTCAACCAGGATGCCTGTATTCTCGCTGGAAAGCAGCCGAAATAGACCCTCAAGTGATTCCATTGACACGTGCTCACCGTGCGCGTGCTTCCATATCTTCTGGACTGCGGCGCTTTGACCAACCGGGTTCCATGTCGGGAATAGCTCGTAGTCCCACTTCCTATCGCCCTTTTCGCCAGGCCACCGGAACGCGGCTGGAAGCCCCACCTCTCGTCCTATCTGAAGTCCATACTGACTGGCGAGTTTGTCGGTGCGAGTGAGGCGCTGAACGAGAGCCTCATGGTTAACCGCTCGCTTGGAGCGCATTAAGTCGAGGATATAAGGCGTGATGTACGCGGTGAGTCGCCTGTCAAGCTTGTGCTCTTCACAATAGTCGAAGAATTCCTCGCTTTTGAGCAGTTCGTCGAGCCCGGCATATCGCACCCTGACCAAAGCCAATCGTTCCAGGCTGGCGCGGACGTTGGGCGAGATGATGAACTCTCCAAGCAACTGACCTTCTATCAGCGCCTTCTCACGCTTCTTGGCGGGGACGCTGTTGGTCTTCTTCAACAACCCCTGGGAAACGAAGTTGTGGTACAGGTCTTCCGCCAACTGCTCGAAATCGTATTCCTCGGTGGCGTGTCTCAGCAGCTCATACACTCCCCGCCTCAACCGAAGGTGTCGCTCGATACCCTCGACAAACCTGGCTTGATGGGCGGCATCCTGTCTGGAGTCGCAGAAGACCAGCAGCTTTCGGCTCTCATCGGGCAGCCCTGAAATGACGGAACGAGACACGTGAGTGAGAGCCGAGGAATTGCCCAGGCTCACCGGCGTAATGACGTCGTAGCGGCCGTAGCGGCTGTTGCAGATCGGGCAGCGTGTGCCTTTGCCACGATGCAGCCTCACCGGCCTCTGCGACACGCCGCACGTGCATAACGGCCTGTGCTCATCAAGCGATATCGTCAGACACTTGGGACACATATACAGCTCCGCCTGGCCAGGACCAAGTGTCCTCTCAGGAAGCTCATCCTCGTCAAACAGGGAATCGGACACCTCCGCTGGTTCCTTGCCCGTATCCTCTTCATCCTCGGTCTCATCACCAGACAGGTCCTCTTCCGCCTCGACTTCGATTTCCTCAAGTGGCGGATCGTATACATAGACCGTGGCGGAAGAGCTCTTCGTCCTGCCCCAGCTCGCGAGCTGTCCTTCGCCCTGATCCCCAGGGGACCCTTCATATCGGCCAACGTAGAAATCCCAGCCACACGTGCGGCACAGGGCGAGCGGAAGCGTCTTGCTGCCACACTTGGTGCAAACCGATATCCCTTCCTGCAGCAGCGATCCGCAATCGCGGTTCACACACCGCCAGAACCGCGCCAGACCGCGCAGGAACCGATGGACTCTCGGCCGCAGTTTGAACTCACAGGTATCGGGCAGGCAAGGCCCGACAAGCAAAGCCGCCTCGACCTCGCATTCCAGAGAATCCCGCCAGTTTTCGCCGACTTCTCCCGGCGTCCTGCCGGGTTCCTTCGAGAGCAGTTCCACTATCTCGCCTAACGATCTGGGCTTGCGAAGCCAGTGGAGGAGGCGATACGGCAGCGGACTCTCGGCGAGAAGCTGTTCCGGTGTTCTGGGATCGTCGGCCCGCGCGCCAACGATCCTGGCTGCCAGCTTCCTCACGCTGTCCGCATCGTCCGGATTGAAAGCTTCAATGTCTTCTCTGGTGACGGCCGGCGGCGACGAGAATCCAAGCCCGGCCGGGCAGGCCGGAGGATCCGGCGTTTCAGTAATCACAGCGTAGGCTGTTGTCGTTTGTCCGGTAAGCTTGGTGAAGAACTCCGCGATTCCTGTTTTCGGATCGCTCCCCTCGACCTCAGATTGGAGCGTAGCGGATGTTCCGATATACAGAGGCGGGGTTGAACCGGGGTTGAGTTCGCTCAAGGCCGCTCGCAACCTGCGCAAGAGGCAGGCGACATCGGTGCCCAGTATGCCGTGATAGCTGTGGACCTCGTCAAGCACAACGAAGCTGACCTCGTGATCCTTAAGGATGTCTCTGCCGTCGCCGCGGATGAGCATGTATTCCAGCATCTGGTAGTTGGTGAGCAGGATGTTGGGTGGGTTCTGCCTGAACTCCGAACGAATAACCCTCTCCTCGGGTGGACAATCCGCCGGTCTTTCTCCACGGAGCTTTGTCTCGCCGGTATAGCGGCCAAAGGTGACGCCGGAACCGCGCAGCAGTTCGCGTATGCGCCGGTTCTGGTCCGTTGCGAGAGCGTTCATGGGGTAGATGATGATGGCGAGGACCTTATCTCCCTGCCCCTTTCGACGCAGGCAGTGATCTACTATGGGCATCAAGAACGCCTCGGTCTTGCCCGACCCGGTACCCGTTGCGACAACCGTCGGTTCTCCGCGCATTATCCGCCGTATCGCGTCCGCCTGATGTTTGTATGGCTTCTCGGCGATGGCCCCGAACCGATTACGTGTCTCCGGGAGCAGATCGTCGATGGGCGAGTCGTGCATGTAGGGCTGGGAAAGCGCGATGTACGGCTCTCGCGTGAGAAAGCCCTCGGTGTTGATTTCCGCTTGGAACGCCTCTTTCAAAGGCTTCTGGCGAGGGTCGAACGTTGTAGTGAGCAGCTTGAGGTAGTCCTCACGCAGCGATTTTGCTATCTGTAACGGATTCATGCTTCCCTTCCTACGGTCTGCAGGCCATCTCGGCAATAGATGTATCAAGACATTCTGGACTCATTTGGCATCTCCGTCTACTTCCCCGCTCCTGCTTTCGTCGGCACGTAGGCTACCGCGCCGAGTTCGTCTTCGGCTATTCTAACACGCTCGCGCAAGTCTCGGATCGGGCCGGTCCGGCGGGAGATATCCACGCCCGCGTCGGCGAAGAACTCCACTATGTCGTCCGGCGGAGTCTGGCCCTTGAGATCGAAATAGGCGAGCAGCGCCTTGTCGCGGGTGATGTAGCTGCGCGGGATCACCTTTTCGCCCTTTTTGGTCATTCGGATGAACACATCGCCCTCCAGCGCGGGCTGGTCGCGGTCCAGAAGCGGAAACGTCGAAAGGATCAGAGCATATTCGCTCAAGCTGATTCCGTAAAGCTCCGCAACCAGCGCGTCTATCCTCGCTCGAAGCTCCGCCCGCTCCCTCAGGTCCGTCGCCGCCTTGTCCGGCGTCCACGGGTAGCTCAGTTCGTCGGGATACTCACGCGCAAGCTCGTTCCACAGGTCCGCCATCTCAGGAGTGAAGCAGGAGAGACGGGCAGCGCAAATAGCTATCTTTCTCAGGGCGACATCAGTGTTAGCGAGGCGAGGTATCGGCAGAGACTCCAAGATGAAGAAGTTGATATTGTTGGAAACGCGCAGCCGCAGCAACCAGTCTAGGGTGAACGAGTCTGTGACTCCAACCCAATACGGAAGAGTGGTTTGGTCTCCTTGGTCAATGAACACACTCGGTACCGAGTTCCCAGATGCACATGTCTCCGGTATTAGTGCCGTCAATAGGCTACGTTCATTAGCCTGGCCAGTTACGCCGCAGAACACAGGCCGCACTCCTCGTCCATCAGGCGAGTGTCCCACAAAGTAATGCGGCAGTATTTCCTTCTCCTCAAATCCCAGCTCTCGCCATTTGGCTCTTCGG
>FWPV01016982.1_pt1 | contig 10159 bp, 8 predicted proteins | sample 2228371 | NCBI WGS metagenome assembly FWPV01 (sample SAMEA103939776, study PRJEB20133) | metagenome
AGATTGCCCCAGTATGCTATAGGCAGTTCTCCCACGGTCACCTTACCGTTTTCCAGCTTCAAGGTAATCCACTTTTTCCACTCCGGCGGATCCATCTGCGGATAATCTATCCTTTCGAAATTCAGAAATCTGCTGCTGGCTCTGCGCGCCAAAGAAGCATGTATGATGAGCTGCGAGAAGGTGAGCAGGCTCAAATCCTCCAGACTGCGCATCAGTTTATGCGGATCAAGCGCATATAGCTTGGGTACCCATTCCTTTTCAATTTCGTTAAGACAGTCAAGACCCATGCTAAGCAGCTTCTCGGTCTTGTATTCACTGCAATAGTATTGCATCACCCTGGAAATTCCGGCATGCAGTTCTTTCCATTCTATGCCCTGGCTTCTCTTGATAGGTGCGTACACTCGAGCCTTCTCGGCCGCGATCTGATCCCTTGATATCACGGGTGCACGCGAGTTCAGAGCATAATCGGCCGCTTTTCTGCCCGCATACCGGCCCGTTGCTTCCGCGTAGCTGTGGTCACCGGGGCCGTACATCTGCTCACCGGCAGCGAACAGCCCATCCAGAGTGGTCATCAAATTCCAGTCCACTACAACGCCGCCCCGGCTATTCATGCTGTCAGGCGAGCGCCAGTGATTAGGACTGCTTCCTTCGAGCAAAGTGTAGCTTGGAAAAAGATCCTGCTTAGGGTCAAAACCGGCTTCTATGTACTTACGCCGGATAGCCTTTGTGGTCGATTCCTCAACGTACATCAGATCCCAGTTGATTTTTCGCCAATCCTCCGAAAGGGAAGGAAAGTCTCCCCAGAAGGGCAGTGCCAATTCTCCTTTAAGCACCGCTTCCCGCAGATTTATCTTTTGCGGAATCGGCTTGCCGTTATCGTCGATTTGCGTTAGGTGCTCGAAGCTGGCATCGATGCCGGAATACCATTTATGTTTGTGCCCGGTACCCAAAGTTAACAACCCGGATTTTTCCATTTGGGTAACAGCAGCTCCGGCTCTGAAGGCCATCGCCGTACCGTCGCCCGCGTTGGTGCGCGACCTGAAAGTAGAAATGCCTCCCAGTTCGGTGTTGAAAACCCAGATCGATCCGATGCCCGCCGTACAGAGTACAACCGCCTTAGCTTTGAATATCATGAACTCGCCGGTTCGAGTATTCAGTCCCGTGGCTCCGACCACCTTGGCTCCCTGGATACCCTTTTCGTTCAGCAGACTGGTTGCCATCACCCGGTCGTAGATCTTGACCCCTAAACGCTCGCACTCCCTTTTCAATGCCGGTTTTAGTGTTGATCCCCAGAAGCGGAGCGCGGCATTTACAGGCTGGTACCTTTCGGCAAGTATCAATTTGGTCTTGTCGTCTCTACCCCAGCAGCCCACGTACTCATCATCGGTATCCCTAATCTTTGCGCCCATGGGCTCTAACTCCAAAAACGCATCGTAGCCCTCGCGGCATTGGATGTAGCGTCCAATGCCACAGCAGTATCCTCCGTAGCTGTCGATAATGTCCTGGCAGCGCTGCTCCGGGCTCATATTAGAAAAAGGGCTGGTCATTGCATTTTCCCAGTGGTCCCCTCCCGGTCCTCCGGCTCCGCTTCTCACGGTTGCTGCCTTCTCCATCATGGCAACCCTAACGCCTTTTTTCCGAGCCGCACTTATGGCTGCCCGACAGCCGGCAATACCGCCGCCGATTACCAAAACATCGGTTTCAACGGTTTGCTCCTGTTCGTACCTTATCGGGTAAGGCCATTCGGGTATTCTCCCGTCCTTTTCAATCAGCTCATGCCATGAAGTCATTGCTTAACCTCCCTTGCGGACATTTAGTTGCGCGATTGCAGGCGTCATTTTCGGCTACTTGGTATTAGCTTGGCAGCCGGCTGTTGCCGGAATTGTTCGCTATTTCGAACCAAGCAGCCGGCAGAGGCAAAAGGCACACCTTTTTTGCAAACAGAATTGAAATGCGTTGCTTAGGCCAGAAGCCATATGCTCGATGTTGTAATACGGCTTCAAAAGCGCCGCGTCGATGTGTCCCAAATAGGAATCTCGCTCCTACGCCGGTCGATGGTGGGCCGGTTATGAGCAAGCGAAAAACTTGGATAACGACAAAAACCAAATAGGGTTTCTGCCCATTGCCCTAATCTCTCTGCGTGTGCAGATTACGCCGAGGCTATTTTGGTGTCTACCTAAAAATAGACGAAGGAATAAAAGATGCGCTTGCTACTCAAGATACAGCTCATCGGTATCGTCATCAAAGGCAAACAGCTCGGCAAATCGTCCCCAGTTGATGGCGCGCTCCAACTGTTTTTCCGTGCGATCGTGGTAGTCCGCCCTGAGTCGCTCGATAAAGTACTCCTTGGCTACCCGATGATCATCATCACGCTGCAGAGTCTCATATATCCAACTGATGACGGGCAGGCGAAGAATGCGCCCCGCAAACATTTACTTGCGGCCGAGAACGCTTGCCTCCGCATAAGCACGTCCAAGAGGAGTCAGTAGAAGATCCCCTTCCTGAACATTGACGAAACCAAGGAGTTCGCCCGCCTCCACCACCGGCAACAAGTCGTCTAATTCCATCGTAAGCTCTCCTGCAAAGCGATAGATGTCCGCTCGGCCGCCTTCCTCTGCGAGCTTTTCAAGCAATCCAGCCAGTGCATTAGGTTGAGCAAGAGGCAGTCTTCGGGTTTTGCCTCTCCCTGGAGCCAGGCCTAATTCCTCAGCCTCGGGCAAAGTCTTTCCCGCCACCGCCGCATAGACCTTATCCACCATCGCTTGGAAAGCCCTGTCCTTCCGCTGGCGGGGATGGCGAAGATTAACGCTCATCTCGGCCACAATCCGACCCGGATCCTTGTCCATCACAACGATCCGGTCCGCCATAAACACAGCCTCTTCAATATTGTGCGTAACCAGCAGGATGGCCCGCGTCGGAATTGACTTGTTTAGCCACAATTCCATCAATTCCCCGCGCAGGGCTTCGGCAGACAGCACGTCGAGGGCTGAAAAGGGTTCATCGAGGCATAAGAGCTCAGGTTCAACAGCCATTGCTCTCGCAAAGCCAACCTTTTGGCGCATCCCTCCCGATAGCTCTCTGGGATAAGCGGACTCGAACCCGTCGAGGCCGACCACGTCGATCAGCTTTATGGCCCTGGATTTTCGTTCCTCCGGCGGCAGACCTCGAGCCTTCAGTGCCAGCTCGACATTCTCCTCTACCGTGAGCCACGGGTAAAGAGCAAATGTCTGAAACACAATAGTTGCATGGGGATTAATGCCCTTTAGCGGTTGCTTGTTATAGAACACCGTGCCGGAACTTGCCTCGGTCAATCCCGTTATGATGCGCAGAAGTGTGGATTTACCGCATCCTGAAGGACCAATGATTGCGACGAACTCACCCGCGCTGATCCGGAGATTGATATCCTGAAGAGCGATAAACTTTCTCTCCCCCGATCCGTAGGTCTTATAAACACCCCGAAGCTCAAGAAGTTCGGTGGCCTCAAGCAAGGCGGCATTTACGGGCACGGTTGCTTACTCCATCCTATAATGCTCTTCCGCTATACGGTAGATTTTACGCCAGCACAAGCAGTTAATTGCAACCACCGTCAGGATCAAGACCAAAGTGGAAGCCAACAACAGGGGATAGTTTCCGCCTGCGGTTGCCTGGGCAATCAAAGATCCAATACCGGTTACCATCAGGGTACGACCCTCAAAATGGGCGTGCTCGGCAACAATACTTGCATTCCAGGCACCACCCGCCGCAGTGATCGAACCCGTAACCAAATATGGAAGCAGCGACGGGAGTATCAAATTGCGCCACCGATCCCGGGTTGAAAGCCTCAGCAATTTTGTGGTGTCGCGCAGATCCTGCGGAATTGCAGTGATTCCCGCAATCACATTGAACAGCAAATACCATTGCGTACCCATAAGCATCAGAGCAATGGCCGCCATATTCAGCCCGCCCGGAAGACGCAGCAATATCAAAAGTACAACCGGGAAAAGAGCCGTGGCCGGTACCGAAGCTGCGATCTGGACCATGGGCTGCAGAACGGCGGACAGCCGTCGATTGGAACCGATCGCTACCCCAAGCGGCACCGTCCATGCCAGCGCAATCCCGAGCGCGATTGCCACCCGCAAAAAGGTGGCCAGAATTCCCACTCCCATGTTGAGCCAATCATTGGCCTCAAGCACTGCAAGCATCCGAATAATCCGATACATTCCCCACAGGCCCAGAGCGCCAAAAGCCATTCCCAAAGCCCATAGCCGACCCGAGGAGCCGGATTCTTCCTCATCCACAAGTGCACCTGCCGACGCTTTTGTCCATGCTTTTTTTGACATTCGCCGGTCAAGCCGCTCCAGCCAGGGCTCCAGCACCTTGGCTGCAAATTGCTGCACCAACCATGAACGCGAAACAAGGTCGTGCACTGCCGACTGTGGAGCATCCTGTCCCGCCACCGTCTCAAGCTTGAACTTATCTGCCCACGCAAGAAGCGGTCGCCAAACACACTGATCCAATAGAATGATGGTAACCACAAGCGCTCCCAGGCCTGCTATGATGGCACGTATATCACCTGCGCCCGCCGCCGTCTGTAGATATGCTCCGATGCCCGGAAGCCGGAAATCTCGCGATCCCACGGTAAATATTTCCGAGGCCATGAGGAAAAACCATCCCCCCGCCCAGCTCATCATACTGTTCCATATCAAAGCAATCGCCGAAAAGGGCAGTTCCGCCTTTCTGAAGCGCAACCAGGGACTCAGTTGGAAAATTGCGGAGGCTTCGATTAACTCACTGGGGAGGGTGCGCACCGACTGATAGAAACTGTAGGTCATGTTCCATGCCTGGGAAGTAAAAATAAGGATTATCGCCGCCAGCTCCGCGGCCAGTTTTTGCGGCAAAATTGCGCTCAGGCTTAGCAGCACGACAGGCAGAAAGGATAGAATCGGCACACTCTGTAACACATCCAGTATCGGCATGAGCAACTTACCGGCCATCCGGTTGTGCGCAGCGACATAGCCGTATCCCAGAGAAAAGGCCAGAGACAGCAGATAGGCGACCGACATGCGGCCGACGGAAAGGAACACATACCAGGGCAGCGCCCAGTAGGACAAAGAAATCTCCGGCCCGACAATCACAGGCGGAGCATGAACCGCGATGCGAATGCAGGCATACAGTAAACCCAAAAGAGAGAGTAGGATCAGAATGTCCGCAACGCCCAGCTTCCTTGTCGGTAGCAGCGCCGGACTAAATCGAAACACCTTCATTTGCAATCAAATCCGATCTTTTGTGCGAAATGCCCGGAGCAGCTGCCTCTTGCATTCGCCAAGCCAAGTATGCGCCCGGAACTCTAACAGATGCCGGTCCCTTAATACGCCGTCTTCCCCGGCCGATAATGCGCCATTAAAACACCGGAAGGCAATTACTATAGCTAAAAATTCCCGAAAAAGAAGAAAGCGGCCAAACCACCCGGGCGCTAAGAATCCGGCATCACTAGATCTACCGCCTCAATGAACAGAGAACTGCGCAATGTGTAAAGGTATCAGAACCGAAGTATGAGCAATCAGTATTGGCTTCACCAGTACACACTCCTTTGCGGTATTACCGGTTAGTAGCGAACCGGTAAAATTTTGTGTTAGATTTTTGCCATGACTAAACTCGACATAAGTATCCCGGGAGAAACCCTTAACGTCACGCAGCAGATCCTGGATCGCTATAACGTGCCGGGACCCCGCTATACCAGCTACCCTACGGCGCCTGAGTGGACTGAAGCCTTCGGGCCGGCCGACTTTGAACAGGAACTAAAGCAATCAAACCAAGACCGCCCGGTACGCCCCCTGTCTCTGTACCTTCATATCCCGTTCTGCGATCGCCTTTGTTTATTCTGCGGCTGCAATGTCGTTATCAGCAGGAATCATGACGTTGCAAAACCCTATCTTGAGAATGTGAAAAGCGAAATTGCACAAATAGCTCGCATAATCGATAAATCCCGCCGGGTCATCCAGTTTCATTACGGAGGCGGAACCCCTACCTATTTGAACGCCTCCCAGCTTGAGCAGCTATTCCTTTATATAAAGGAACACTTTGCATTTGCCCCCGACGCAGAAATCGGCATAGAGATTGACCCGCGCGTGACCCGGGAGGACCAACTGATCACGCTGCGTCGCCTCGGCTTCAACCGGATTTCCATGGGCATTCAGGATTTCAATCCCGAGGTGCAAAAAATCGTGCGCCGCATTCAGCCTTACGAGCAGACCAAAGCCGTCTTCGACCTGTGTCGCTCTCTGCAGTTTGAGTCGGTCAACATCGACCTTATCTATGGGCTTCCGCTTCAAACGCCTGAAAGCTTTCTGGATTCGGTACAAAAGGTCATTGAACTCGGTCCCGACCGCGTGGCCATGTTTAGTTACGCGCATGTTCCGTGGCTTAAAAAACAGCAGGGCGCCATTGCCAAATACCTGCCGCAGGGAATGGCAAAGTTTCAAATCTTCCGTGCCGGGATCGAAAGATTCACTCAGGCCGGCTACCAGTACATCGGGATGGATCACTTTGCCCGGCCTGAAGATGAACTCTGTTTAGCCCAGAAGGACCGGACCTTGCACAGGAACTTTCAGGGTTACACTACCAAAGCGGGTGCGGATCTGATCGGCTTTGGCGTTAGCTCCATCAGCGCCGTAGGTAAGGTCTACGCTCAAAATCATAGAATGATTAAGGATTATTATGCCGCCGTCGCAAGCAAGACGCTCCCCACCATGCGCGGCATACGTCTGAACCAAGATGACATCATCCGCCGGGCGGTTATCAGCAAGTTGCTGTGCCATTGCATGCTGAACAAGGCTGAAATCGAATCCGAATTCGGCATTTGCTTTGACCGATATTTTGCCGACGAACTCCGGCGCCTGGTGCCTTTGCAAAAAGACGGACTGGTCGTTCTGACAGACGGAAGCATCCTGGTAACCGGATTAGGCCGCATCTTTATCCGCAATGTCGGGATGGTATTCGATAAGTATCTGCGCAAACCGATCGATAAGCCGGTGTTTTCAAAAACGCTTTAACATCAATTTGAGGTTTAAGCAGATACCGCTACTGATAGGTGAAAGCCGTTGTCATCTGATGCGGCCGTTCGCAAAGCAGCGTTAATCCCGAATGCCTCGCTTGCAACACAACCTCCGGCGCCTGATCGCATCAACCGTAATTGCCCGGGAAAAACTGAGGGGAATAGGAAAGCACACTGCCGGGACCACCGTCGGGGACAACCGGATAGCAGAAACAGTGCAGATGGTCGACCGAAAAACCAAGGAAACGCTAAAGCCACTTCTCGATCTCTGTTCTGAGCTGAGCAGCCATTCGCGGGTTAAAACCGAGTTGGACATAGCGGACGATACCCTTTTTGTCGACCAGAACCTGCATTGGAATTGCATAAGCCCCGTACGCCTGCGCCACGGTTCCATCTTCATCCAGCAAAACCTGTGAGTTCAGCTTCTGCCTCCGCACATACTCGCGCACGATATCCCTGGGTTCTTGCAGGTTTATGGCAAGAAGAGCTAGCTTGCCTTGATATTCTTCTTGCAGTTTTTCAAGCACAGGCATGGTCATTCGACAGGGAGCGCAGTAGGTAGTCCAGAAATCCAGCAACACCACTTTTCCCTTGTATTGGCCCAATGAGAATTCGCGGCCTTTTAAATCCGGCAGCCTAAAGTCGGGAGCAGCTTTGTCGATCTGAATTCCGGCTTCAGGTTCAGAGGTATGAGTCGCGCATCCGGAAAAGAAAACAGAAAGGATTAAAACCGCAACAACCAATAAAAGTTTGCTCATTTTCATTCCATCGGCCCCCACGCTTTCCCGGAGCATCGTTCAAACAACGACCTTTCGCTCAAGTATACCAGCAAGCATACTTTTCCGGCAGTAATTCCCGCAGTCTGTTGCTTTTCGGCAAATAAGCTTTGTTAAACTCAGCGGCTTTGGTATCAAATATATTCTAGGCTTGAGCAGGTTTAATACAAAGTTAATGGCAACCATAAGACAGTTCCGATCAGCAGACGCCTTTTCCTGTTCCCGCCTGATGCGTGAATGCATCAGGAATGATGCTACCTATGCACCCAGAGTGCGGGACCTGCTTTCCCGACAGGAGACACCTGAAAGCATGGCCCTGCGCGCCCGGCTCTTTTACCTTGCCGTATACGAATCAGAGGACAACATCCTGGGTGTCGTAGGATTGGATATGAATGAGGTGCGCTTGCTCGGCGTCTCCCCGGCACATCGGCGTCGGGGCATCGGACGGGCGCTGATTGAGCATATCAAAGCTATGGTGCCGGGCCTACTGTTTGCCGATATTTTTGTCTACTCGTCGGAAGCGGCCGTTGGTTTTTACCGGGCATGCGGTTTTGTGGAAAAAGGTCCTTTTACTTTTAGCGTCTACGGCCAGCCGCTGCGCACGATTTTCATGACCTTGCCGATCCCAACGCGATAGAAAACTTGCCTCGAGCAGCAGGACCGAAGAATAGAAACCCATCTGCAGGTTTGCAGTAACAATCAGGAGAGGTGGCATGAGCAAACTTCTACTGTGTACTGAATGCTTAATCCTGGCAGTGCTGCTCGGACCGCTAAGCCCGCGCGCAGCCGCCGAAGTGCAAAAGCTTCCGGTTCGTAAACAGGATCCGCAAGCTCAACTACTCAGTAATTATCGCAAGTTCCCCGACCGCTACATTCGTATTTTGGACCAATCCTGGAAATACGATAGCAAGAGCGCAACGGCATTTCATTCCTTTACATTAAGGAATCTTGCCGGCGTAGCTTATTCTGGCATCGAGCTCAACGCCAGCTATTTAGACGCGCAAGGAAAGGCCTTGATGACTAAGGTACTCAAGATTCCCGGAGCCCTGCCTGCGTATCAGCTCAAGAAATACAGGGAGCTAAAGATGGCCAATGTCCCCGAAGCTGCCGAGCAGGTGCTGCTGACGGTTAAGGGCGCATCGATCGGACCGTGATTTCGTCACTTGGTGCAGAAAAATTCTGTTGCCTTTACCGCTGAATTTTGTATCATGAGGGCCGCTCATTGAGTTTTTATGGATTCGATTTACATCTCGGTTTGAATCGATGATAGATAAAGCCTGAATCCGCATCACCCTGGCAGTTGCGGACGGTTAATGCGTTTGGTCAGACAAACAGGATGGAAATCGATGAAGGGACGATATCTGGAAACCTTTTTTGTTTTTGCCATTGCCCTACTGCTTTCCTCACCCTCACTATATCCGCAAAATGCGGCAGAATTGATCAAAACCGCGGCCCAAGCCAAGCGCAGCCGGCATGTTGCGCAGCAGGCGCGTAAGGTCAATTCAGCCGGTAACTACGTTGTTCAGGCGGGCGATAACCTATACGAGATTGCGCGGGCCTTCAAGACTACTCCCAAAGCCCTGATGTCGGCCAACGGACTGCGAAGCAGCAAGATCAGGCCCGGCCAGCAAATCACAATCCCTGGCCTATCCAAAGCCGCGACCAAAACGCAAGTTGCCGGTGCTCAGCAGCCCTCCCTCCCGTGGGCCAACGATCCCGACTATCCGCGCATGTCACGATTAAGGGAAGGGAATCAAGCAACGGAAGAGAGCAACCAACCGCTTCGTTTTCAATTGATTAAGGCCGGATTCGAGATGCTGGGCGTGCGCTACCGCTACAACGGCATGTCCGAAACCAGCGGCTTTGATTGCTCCGGGTTGGTAAAAAGCCTTTTCTCCAAATTCGGCATCGAATTGCCGCGCTCCTCCCGGGATCAATATACCCACGGCCAGAAAGTGGAAAGGGAAGAACTCGAGGTAGGCGACTTGGTGTTCTCGGGAGGAAAATCGCCTAACCACGTAGGTATCTATATTGGCGAGGATAAGTTTATCCACGCCGCACGCACAGCTCGTAAGGTGATTATTAGCGACCTCAATAAGATCTGGTACTCGATGAGGTACCTCGGGGCGCGCAGAATTACGGAACTTTGGAGCGACGAGGCGGAAAGCAGTGCCCAATTGGCTGATTGACGTAGCATTGTGGCCCGTGGGCTTAAGGGCTAATTTAGTTGTGGGCGCTTAGGCGGGGCTTAAGAATCTCAACATTGTACTCAGGAGCGCGCAACAGTGCTCGATATCCTGTATCTAACTGCTTCAGGTTTTTCTTAAGAAGAGCTTTATCGTTGCAAGGT
>FWPV01009180.1_pt1 | contig 10158 bp, 9 predicted proteins | sample 2228371 | NCBI WGS metagenome assembly FWPV01 (sample SAMEA103939776, study PRJEB20133) | metagenome
TTAATGGCAAGCAATGCAACTCCAAGTACTGCACAATTGGTTGTAATCAACGGGAGGTAAATACCAAGAGCCTGATAGAGCGGGGGAGCCACCTTTTTGAGTATAATTTCAACAATCTGGACAAGAAATGCAATAACAAATATGAATGTTATCGTCTGCATAAACTCAATGTGCAAGGGTAATAAAACAAAATTCCTTACTAAATACGTAACGAGATTAGCAAGCGACATAACGAAAATTACAGCTAAGCCCATGCCCACCGAGGTATTTATTTTACCCGAAACACCCAGGAAAGGACAAATACCAAGAAACTGTACCAGCACAACATTGTTAACCAGAACTGCTGAAATAATAATGAGTATATATTCCATGGCCAAAATCCTATTTTACAGGTTAATTCTTTCTTTTATTTTATTAAAAGCGGCTATCAATAAGCCATAGGATACAAACGCGCCGGGCGGAAGTATAAAAACAAGTATGGTTGAAGCTTCTTCATTAACCAGTCTGTAATTGAAAATCGAACCATTACCAAGAATTTCTCTTACAGAGGCAAGCAAGGTTATTGCAAGAGTAAAACCAATACCCATTCCCAAACCATCAAGAAGCGCGGCTGCTACATTGTTTTTCTGTGCAAAAGCCTCAGCACGTCCGAGTATTATGCAGTTAACCACTATAAGCGGAATGAATATCCCCAGTGCATTATACAAATCAGGCGTAAAGGCTTTCATTACCAGATCGACAATCGTAACAAAAGTGGCAATGATAACAATAAAGGCAACGATACGCACTTTGTTTGGGATATAGTTTTTTAGCAACGATATTAAAACATTTGAAAAAACTAATACAAAAGTTGTTGCTGCTCCCATGCCGATACCGTTAATGGCTGCCGTTGTGACGGCAAGGGTCGGACATGTTCCCAGCACCATAACAAATGTGGGATTTTCCTTTATCAATCCATTGGTGATATATTTAATACTGCCCATATTGATCAATATATTAATTCTGTTCAGTTTTCATTGAATCAGCGGCAATTATTTTGTTCAATGCATCGGCGGCTCGCTGCATTGCATCACAGAATGCCCTTGAAGTAACGGTAGCCGCAGTAATCGCATCTACCTTTCCTCCGTCTTTTGAAACCTTCAGGCTGAAATCACGCGGATTTTTATCAAAAAACTGATTGATAAATTTCTTTTCAGTCATTTTGGTTCCAAGGCCGGGTGTTTCTTTATGCTCCAGTACTTTTATATTCACAATAGAGCCGTCTGTCCTGAAGCCTACCATAAGTTCAATATGCCCTCCAAATCCTTTTTCTGTGAATGTTTTTACGGCAAAACCGGAATACCTGTCGCTTTTTTTCCCGGGATATATTGTGACTCCTTCCAGTTGTATAGACTCTTCCGTCGGATCGTTATCAAAAGATGGTGAAACCTGTTTTATGGCTTCCATTTCTTTTTTTCTGGACGAGTCTTCAATAGGCCCTTTTGTCTGCAAATAAACTACAGTTAAAAGAGCCGACATCACCATAGCAATAAGCGTAAGTGAAACAATCATGTTTGGCAGTGTTGATTCAATCCGTTTGCTCATGCCTTAACCTCCTTTCCGAACCTTGCGGGTTTGATGTAACGGTTAATAATAGGGACAAAACTGTTCATAATAAGAATGGCAAAGGATACACCTTCGGGGTATGCACCATAAACCCGTATTACCACAGTTATTATACCGATACCCACAGCATAGATGATCATGCCTGCTTTTGTCATGGGTGATGTTACATAGTCGGTTGCCATAAATATGGCTCCCAGCATCACTCCCCCGGTAAACAGATGAAAAACAGGCGATGCATTATGAGCAGGGTCAATTAACCAGAGTATCCCTGTAAATACCGCTATAGTAATAAAAATAAAAACCGGTATATGCCATGTAATAATGCGTTTATACAAAAGCCAGATAAAGCCCAGCAATAAGGCAAGCGCTGAGATTTCACCCAGAGATCCGTTCATATAACCCAAAAATAATTTGGAATGATCGGGTAATTTTTGTGCAAAATCGGCAATCACTTCTCCATTCCTTAAGCCTTCTTTAAGTATACCTAATGGTGTAGGGCCGGTTGATGCATCAGCGTAATCTAACCTCAGTTGAACAGGAAGCGGCCAGCTTGTCATCTGCACCGGAAATGAAATTAACAGAAATACACGTCCCACAAGTGCCGGGTTAAACGGATTGTTACCCAGGCCGCCAAAGACCATTTTGCCGATGGCAATAGCAAATACACTGCCAATAATAATCATCCACCACGGAAGGTTCGATGGCAGGTTAAATGCAAGGAGTGTTCCGGTAACAATAGCTGCCCCGTCACTTATACTACTCCCGGTTTTTAAAATAAATTTTTGAATCAGGTACTCCGTTAAAACACAAGTTGTTATCGAAATTCCTGTTACAAAAAATGCATCTTTGCCAAAAATATAAAGAGATACCAGAAAAGCAGGAATCAGGGCGGTTAAAACCCCGAACATGAGTTTTCTAACCGATTGTCCACTGTAAACATGTGGTGATGGTGATACCGTAATTAATTGCTTCATGCTGATTTTTTTCTTGACCGTATTATTTTGCCCACCTGCATTTTGCCAAGGCGGATATGATCGAGTAAAGGACGGTTTGCAGGACAAATATAACTACATGAACCGCATTCAATACAATCCATTACTTTTTCGGTTTCAAGCCTGCCAAATAATTCATTTTGCACCAAGGGCATCAGCAAATAAGGTTCTAATCCCATAGGGCAAGCTGAAACACATTTTGCGCAACGGATACATGGATCAATTTTTTTCCTTAATGATTCTTTCTGCCTCAATAATAAAATGCCAGACATACCCTTGACAACAGGTATTTCTGTATTGACAAGGGCTTTACCCATCATCGGGCCTCCGGCAATTATTTTGCCTGTGTCTTCAGGAATTCCTCCCGCAGCATTTATAAGTGCCGAAATAGGCGTACCTATCCTTGCCTTAAAATTTGAAGGGTTAGCCATTGATTTGCCCGTGACTGTTATCACTCTCTCAACCAACGGCTTATTTTTCTGAACAGCTTCATAAACGGCGAATACCGTACCTACATTGAAAGCTACTGCACCTATATCTATCGGCAATCCGCCTGAGGGCACTTCGCGCCCTGTCAGCGCTTTTATTAACTGCTTTTCCCCACCCTGCGGGTATTTTACTTTAAGCGCAACGACTTTTACTCCCTGATATTTTGCAGACAATGCCTTCAAATGTTTAATGGCATCAGGCTTATTATTTTCAATGCCAATAAATGCTTTATCAACCTTAAGCGCTTTTTTGAGTATTTGAATACCAACCATAATCTCTTCACCTTTACGAAGCATCAGTGCATGATCGGCTGTAAGATAAGGCTCGCATTCAACGCCATTGATAATAAGAAATTCTGCTTTTTTGCCACGCGGTATAGAAAGTTTGACATGTGTAGGGAATGTGGCTCCCCCTAATCCCACAATTCCTGCATCAGCAATACTTTTAATGATATCTTCACTGTTTGATCTGATGTCGGTAATTAACGTGTCTGTAAGATCAACACCTTCAATCCATTCATCGCCTTCTCTGTCAATATATATGGCCTGTTTCTTATAGCCGCTGATGTCAATGCATTCGTCAATTTTTGCAATTTTACCCGAAACAGGTGCATGAATGTTGGCTGAAACAAAACCATCAGCACTGGCAATCAACTGTCCGGCCTTTACCGTATCTCCTTTGTTAACAACCGGCTTAGCAGGCGATCCGAGGTGCTGGTTGAGTAATACAATTACTGATGCAGGAAGTGGTAATTCATGAATTACTCCTCCTGCTGTGAGTTTATTTTCAGGAGGATGAATCCCGCCTTTGGAAAACGTACGTAACACCTTTTTCTTTTTAAGTTAAATATTATATTTATTTACTTTTATTCGCTTTTTTCGGCCCCGCTTATAGTATCGCTTTCGGCTACTTTTTCTTTCCGTACCGGAAAACCGGTTTCGATAATTGAATGTGTAGGGCATTCGGGTACACACTTGCGGCAAAGCCTGCATTTATCCGAATCAATGAATGCAAGATTGTTATTCATTGTGATGGCTTCAAACGGACAGACTTTAAAACATTTGGAACAACCAATACATGCTACCGCACAAGCCTTTTTTGCAATGCCTCCTTTGTCTTCGTTCATGCATGCAACGTAAATCTTCTTGTTGCCTTTCCATCGCTTACGAAGTTCAAATAAATTCCGGGGGCATGCCTTAACACAGGCACCACATGCCGTACATTTATCATCATCAACTAAGGGAAGGCCTGTAAAAGGATCCATGTGAAGGGCATCGAAATTACAGACAGCCACACAATCGCCTAACCCAAGGCATCCGTACTGGCATCCGGTTTCACCGCCATACAATGCTGCTGCAACAGCACATGACATGGCTCCGTCATAATGATTGGTTTTAGGCCTGTATTCACAAGTTCCATTACACCTGAGAACAGCAACCCTGGGGTCTTTTGATACTGCTTCCTTACCTAGAATCCGTGCGACAACCGACATCGTCTCATTTCCGCCAACAGGACAAAACAGCCCTTCGAGTGACGACGCTTTTACCAATGCTTCTGCAAAATTACGGCATCCGGCATAGCCACAGCCTCCGCAATTTGCACCGGGCAAACTGGTTTCGACTTCATCAATCCTCGGATCTTCATACACTTTAAAACGCTCAGCAACTATATAAAGTATAAATGCAGCAATAAACCCAAGCAGGCTGAGCGTGAGAACTGTATATAGTATTATATTGTCCATACTCTTTAAATCTTATGTAATGCAAATGTAAACTGATTATTCAGTTTCTTACGAAATATAAACAAAATCAGATAATAGGGAATTATGATAATAATGGCCAATAACCCAACATAAAGCTCATTTAATCCCATGTAAGTGAAAAATATCAGCCCGGTAATCAGAATAAGAAAAGGCACAAGATACCCCAAAACTACGGCTTTGATTCCTGTCGATTTTGAAACTGAAACGCTCACCCGCTCCCCTTTTTCATATCGGCCGGAATTATCATAAATTCTTATAACTTTTTTCTCCGTGCCGAAAAAAGTACAACTTTCTTTTGCATGACAGGCCGAACATGCCGAAAGCTGCATAATTCGTACATTGATAACACCTATTTCCGTGCTTTCAACGTAACCTTCCTGCTCTATACAGTTTGATGGAACCATCTCCTGTAAGTTCAATAAAAGCTACAAAAATAATTATGTTAGCATAAGAAAAAAAGACAATTGTTATTATATTGTAATTTAAAATGAGTCTAAATAAAATTGTATTATACCAAAAAATTAATATTGCCAGACATAGCTGAAGAACCCATGATTAAAGGAGAACCGTTCAAATATTTGCAGTTTATTATGGCTACCCCGACAAGAAAATCAGATGACAAATGTAGATTTAGCCAAAAAAATGGTTAAGGGGTTCTTCAGCGTGAAAACCGCGATACTAAATTTATTGCCTTTTCTTTAACCTAATCTTTCAGGTTAAATACTGCCCCGTTCGGCCCGATTTCAACTGTAAAATTTATTGTCAAAAGTGAAACCGGATCAACTATATGCATAGTGCCATTGCCGGTAAAGTTGCTTTGAAACAAAAATATATCGCCACTTTTGGGGTTTACATCGAGTCCGTAAAAACTTCCGGAAATCATTGGCATAAGAGGAATAGTATCATCAGTAATGTTCATTTTATACAATCCGTTCAGACGTAAAAAGTATATAACATCTCTATCCTTGCTTATAGCAATACGCGGAGGGGTACTGGTATAATTCCCTGCAGAGCCTGCTGTTATTTTAAGTTCGACATTATTTGTTGCGGTATTGATTTTAACGATTTTTGCCTCAGTTTCACTGATCAAGTTATAGGGTGGATCCCAGTTATACACTGCATATCCTTTGCAATAAACCCACAGGTTGTTATCCCTGTCAATTTCCATATCAATGGGGACGTCACCAACAACGATATTTCCCAAAACCATATCGGTATTTGTATTAATAATGCTTATGGTTGAATCAACACCCCATCCTCCGCTGTTTGCAACATATACTTTTGAACCTACCTTAACCATGGTTTCGGGGCCATATCCCACTTCTATGGAGTCAATTATTCTGTCGGTTTTCAGATCAATAACATACACAAATCCTTCCATGCTGCCGGCGGTCAGATAGCCTTTTTCATCGTTTACAGGCAAAAAATATCTCGGATAGGTAACAACAATAGGTTCAGCAGCAGTTTTGAACGAGTTAATATTTACAATTTCCACCTTGCCCGTTCCGTTAACGACAATGTATCCTTTATCTCCTGCAATAGCCATCGATTGAACCACATCGCCCAACGGACGACCATTGGCTGTTTCAAATATATTGTTTAAAACAATCATTGAGTCTGGATCATAAAAGGATATGGAACCATTATTTGCGCCAAAGCTGCCTTCATTGACAATAAAAACACCGTTGGTGTATCTTCCGGCAGTATGGTTTTGAATATCGGGATTATTATTTTCGCATGAAACGAATATTAAAATAATCAAAGAAAGGGCATAAAATAAATTACATTTTTTCATGGTCAGTTTGTTTTAATTAATTGGTTATCTGATTTCTTTTTATTCAATTGGAAAGACAAGAATATATAATAAGCCCGGCCGGGCATCGGATAAGCTCTGATCATTTCATATTGCCGGTTGAAAATATTGTCGGTCCTGAAGCCTGCACTTAATGATAACAAGCGAAATTCCTTTTCATATCCTGCAAAAACATCAGCAATAAAAAATCCTTCAAGGCTGATATTTTCATTGTTGCTTTCCACAGTTTGTCTTTTACTGGTAACATTTAAACAGAAACCGGCCAGTATATTTCTGTATTTGATTGTAGTATTTGATTTCAGGGTATGCAGAGGGACATACATCAGTTGTTTCCCGATGAAAACCGGATTATTATCATAGGTTTTTATAACAGTAGTACGGTTTATTGTATATGTAAACGATGAGGACAGGATTATTTTTTCTGAATTGTATTCATAAGTTGCCTGTGCTTCAAGTCCCCGTGAATATACCAGTTTGTATTCTATCGGTGTAAGAGAATCAGCGCTAATCCATTGAATCCAGTTATTAACTGACTGAAAAAATCCTGACAATGAATAAATTAATGAGGATGCTCTTTCTTTTATAAACAACTGTCCCTCAATACCTGCGTCAGTTCCCCATCCCTTTTCAGGACTAAGGTTGGGATTGCCTCCGGGACGCCAGTATTTTTCATTAAACGTTGGTTTGCGAAACTTATTAGAAATATTTGTCCTGATGTTCAGCCTGTCTGAAAAAACATAGCGCCATCCCAATGAATAAAGAACACGCGGGTCTGTACCTTCATAAAACTCTTTGCGCAGGCCGGCATTACCAATCCATTTTTTCATATTTAATTTAATAAATGAAGAAACGGCCAATTCGTTTTCTTTGATTTCCTGACGATAATTGTTGGATATACCGGTGAGGTAATTATATGATGCAGCTGCGCCTGTAATTATTTTGTCTGACCAGTAATAGCGGTATTCAAGCTCATTAAGCCATTGCTTTGATCCTATGTGAGAATCAACAGAATAATATTCATCATCCGGATTTATTTTATTGGTATAACGCAACTGGTCAGTAAAGTAAGCTGATTTTATTATGATACTTGCCTGTTCAAATAATTTTCTGTAACGGATATAAGCTCTGAAACTACTATCCTTCTGATTGGCATTTGACGGCTGGTAATTGCCCATAATAGCCGGAAGTTGCAAATCTTTCTGCTGGTACCAGCAACCGGCTTCAACAGTATTTCCGCGTGGCAGGTTAAAGAAAAGATTCTGAATAATCCCTTTTCCGTGATATTCGTTATGTTCTCTGCGTAAGCGGGGAGCCCCATATTTATAAATGTCGGTATAGGGGAAATTATTTCCGGCATCCTGTTTAATAAATGAAAGATGATATTGTACCCATTGGCGTCCGATTTTTAGTGAAAGAAGGTTGTTGTATGTTCCGAAACTTCCACCCATACCTGAATAGGCAACGGAATAAACATTTTTCCAGTTGGGTTTATTTACCAGATTGACTGATCCGCCAAAGGTACCGCTGCCAAAAAGGGCTCCTGATGATCCGTTGGTTATTTCAATCTGCTGCATAAGTCCGGCAGGTAAAAGAGACAGGTCAGCCTGGCCGGTGGCCGGTGAATTTACGGTAAAGCCATTCCAGTTAATTTGCGTGTGATTTGCACCGGTTCCCCTTAATGATATTGATGTAAGCGACCCTGCAGACCCGTATCGCCTTATGTTCGCATTTGAATGATATACCAATATGCTCCCAAGGTCATAATTACTATTTAGCTTTAATACATCAGGGTTGATTTGTGTGGTATGATAATCGTCACAGAAAAAACGTGTATTGGTTTCCGTAAGGGTAACCTCGGTAATATGATAATGAGCAATGTTTTCATTCTGTTGTGCAGACAGAGAAAACAATGCAGCATAAAATATTAATAATATTATGGCTTTTGCTTTCAATGAAAACTGATTTATGTTTCTTCCCGAACATATTCCTCTATTATGGCAGGTCTTCTGGCTTACTCCCTTGCAGGGCGCCTTCCCATTCCGGCTTACCGGAACAGTGGCAAGGTTTGCCCTGTAAGTTACGGAGCTTACAGCAGCGGGTACTGCCCGGGATTTTCACCCGGTTCCCTATTATCTGAGCTTCCGGATGGAAGTTCAGAACCATAACTTGTGCAAATATAATAAAGAAATTAAGCAGGAAAGTATTTTATAGCTTATATTATTGTTAACAATTTACTAAACAAAATTGTAATACCGGGTATCAAAATATAATTAATCGGGCGCCGAAAGCTTCCAAAATAAACCATTTCATCTGCTTAATGTTGTGTCTATCATACAGTCTTTGGCTATATACTTTTTATGTCTGTTTAGTCTGTTCATCAAACTTCAGATTTACTACCTTTACAATTAATAAAGTAAAATAACATATCTGCATGATGAAAAGGTATAAAATTGTTTTTCTTGATGCAAAAACACTGGGGAATATCAATATTATCGGGCGATTATCAACCCTCGGGGAATTAATTAATTATGATGTAACCTCGGCGGAACAAACCATCAAACGCATTAATGGGGCTGATATTGTTATTACCAACAAAGTTGTTATTGACAAAAAGGTTATTGATGCATGTCCGTCCCTTAAACTAATTTGTATTGCTGCAACAGGAATGAATAATGTTGACCTTTCCTATGCTGCTGAAAAAGGTATTGAAGTAAAAAATGTCTCGGGCTATTCAACTGAAAGTGTGGTGCAGAGTACGTTTGCTTTACTATTATATCTGGCAAACAATGTTCGTTATTATGATGATTATACCAAAATGGGCGATTACACACGAAGCGATATTTTTACGCATTTTGGCCGTCCTTTTTACGAACTGGCCGGAAAACAGTATGGTATTATTGGATTAGGCAATATTGGCAGGAGAGTTGCACAGGTAGCGCTTGCTTTCGGGGCAAATGTGGTATATTATTCAACTACCGGCAAAAACCTTAATAATCCTTATAAACACCTTACGCTTGGTGAATTGCTTTCAACCTCTGATGTTGTTTCGGTACATTGCCCGTTAACAAATGCAACAAAGAATATGATAGATTATAACCAGATTAAGCTTATGAAACCTTCATCATATTTAATTAATGTAAGCAGAGGCGGAATTATCAATGAACAGGGTCTGGCCAGGGCTCTGAATGAAGGATTAATTGCCGGTGCCGGCCTTGACGTTCTTGAGAAGGAACCTCCTGAAGCTGACAATCCATTATTCAATCTTAAACATCCCGAAAGGCTTATTGTTACTCCTCATCTGGCATGGGCAAGCATTGAGTCGAGAGAACGGCTGATGGAGGGAATTATTAAAAATATTTTAGCGTTTATCAATGAAGACAATAAATAAATAACTGCAGCGATTTATAAAATTGTTTTAATCATAAAAATCAACTTAATACAGTAATAATTTATTTTGATGTTTTCATTTGTCTTCATCAAAGTATATTTTTACAAAA
>FWPV01016983.1_pt1 | contig 10158 bp, 6 predicted proteins | sample 2228371 | NCBI WGS metagenome assembly FWPV01 (sample SAMEA103939776, study PRJEB20133) | metagenome
AATATTCTTTCTCACGGCTTACAAAAAGAGGGACTCCAGGAGTCCCTTATTTTTTTAATATAAAACTTTAAATTTATCTCCGGTTTCTTTTATAATGGTTCTGTACCATTTTTCCGGGTATGGAGGATGTTTCACTTTTTTATCGAGGGTTTTTATGTTACCGTCGAGATATTTGACTAAAAGAAAATGACCCAGTTCAAACCATTGTTTTACAACTTTTTCTGCATTCTCATTGGAGTACTGAGTAAGTACTTCAATAGCCTTACCTGGATTTGTTGAGTATATTTCTAATATTTGTTTTTCAAATTCAGGTTGATTTAAAATGAAATTATCTTCGAATTCTTTTTGTTTTAATTGAATATCAATAATTATATCGGAATAACGTAGATAGGCAAAATTGCTAACATAGTTGAATGCCCAAAATGCAGATGTAGGGGAATAAGTGTATAAATCACCGTTTTTTTCTTCAACACAGTGAGGAACTTTCTGAATAGAGCAATAAAAAGGCATATAGACTGTACTATAGGTATCGTCTACGCCAAACCATAAGATTCCGCCTATTGGATTTGGAAGCCAGTTACGAGATTGTGATATAAAGGAGAAACCTGTTTGTTGAGTTGATATTGCTCTTTCATTAAAATACGTAACAGAGTCTATTGTCCAGGTTAAAGGACGCCATCGGTAAGGACATGCAAATGGCCCTGCACCTACATCCTGAGTCATGTCAAGTTCGGTACCTTCGAAATGGTCGCGCATGAGAGCAAACATTTCCTTAAGTCCAATTTTTTTGTCGGGTTTAACAAATAAAGGATAAGGCTCTGCTCCTTTTATACCTTTTGCGTAGTCGATAGAAAGATTAAGAGAGGGGGCAGATCGATGGAATATGCTATAAACTCGAGCCTCACAAAAGCGTTGTGCATCGAATGTGAGTGGTGCATATGTGTCTGCAAAACTAAAGTCTTTATCTTCTCCTTTAAAGTAACCTTTTTTTCGTGCAAACGAAATTACATCAGGTGCATATTTACAATTTTCTGGGTCATTAAGAGGAAATTTTCTTATACGTGCTTGGTTGGCATGTGCACAAATGTAACCATCTGGGACACGCATTGCTACCCATACTATACCCTTGTTATGATAAATTTTTGTTTTTCCCTTTATATCCTTTATTCTCTCAGGTGATCCTTTACCTATTAACTCCATAATCCATACCTCATTGGGGTCGGCTATGGAAAAGGATTCTCCGGTACTGTAATAACCATATCTATTTGCAAGAGCAACAATAGTGTCAATGGCTTCTCTTGCATTCCTTGCTCTTTGAAGGGTTATATATATTAAACTTCCATAATCTAATATTCCTGTACTATCTCTTAATTCTTCTCTTCCTCCGAAAGTAGTCTCTCCTATTGCCAATTGATATTCGTTTATATTGCCTACCACCTGATAGGTATGACGTGCCTGGTGTATTTTTCCTAAGTACTTTCCTGTGTCCCACTCGTAAATATCTAATAATTCACCTGCAGGATAATCTTTGGCCGGTTTGTAATATAATTCACCATACAGTGAATGAGAGTCTGCAGCATAGCTTATCATAACAGAACCATCGGCCGAAGCCCCTTTACTTACTAATATATTGGTACAACTAAAAAGCTTGTATTCCACAAGTAATAGTGTTAAAAGGATAATTTTTTTCATGGCTGGGTATTTTAGTTTTAATCATTGAATATCAAAAGGAATTCCAAAATAATCGGCTATTTCCTTCACCTCTTTAGCTATTGCAGGCACTAATGATATGCCTTCTTTTGCAATACGTTCCTCATTATCAAATTCAGGTTCACCGGGAATAATAACTTTTTTTCCAGGAACGGGTTTAGCATTTTTAAATGTTTCAATCCATTTATCCATTTTTTCTTTGAAAGCATCAGCAGGTTGAAATGCATCGATTCGCATTGCTCCAAAAAAATGTCCTGTACCCTCACCAACCTTTTCATCGAGAACTGGCAAATAGGCTACAGAGGGAGGAACAAATGGGCCAAAATTAGCTCCAGAAAGTACAGATGAGAAAATATCAATAATGGCTGCCAGGCAATAACCTTTATGAGATCCATGCTCGTAATCGCCACCTAAGGTAAGCATAGATCCCCCTTTTGAAAGAATTCCCGGATCGTTGGAGGAATTTCCATCTTTATCCTGCACATAACCTATATCACATGTTAATCCCTTTTTTTCCATGACAGCAAGTTTGCCTCTTGAAATAGGTGTGCTCGAGAAATCAGCTACAAATGGGCGATATTTTCCCGTTGGAATAGCAACAGCTAAAGGATTGGTTCCCAGCATTCTTTGAACGGAAAATGTGGGGGCAACTAAAGGATTGGCATTAGTAACCGATAATCCTATCATTTCCTCCTTTAAGGCCATCATTGCATAATATCCTGCAATTCCATAATGATTGGAATGTCGAGTGGCTACCCAACCTGTTCCTACCTTACGTGCCTTTTCTATTGCAATTTTCATCGATCGGTATGCTGCTACCATTCCTATAGCATTATCAGCATCTATTACTGCAGTACTGGGGGTTTCGTGTACAATCCTTATATTGGGTTTTACATTTATTCTATTGGCCTGCCAAAGTAGAAAATAATCTTTTAATCTTAACATTCCATGTGAAGGTAAACCCCTTAGTTCAGCACTTATAAATACATCTGAGATTATGCTTGCATCTTCCTCAGAACATCCCATGCTGCAAAATACTTGTTCAACCAATGTTTTTAAATATTTAATCTCGTACATAAAAGAAATGTTTTTGTTTCAGCAAATATAGATTTTAGTTATAATTTTTTTAGACTTAAGAAGATTTTTTATTTAATTTAAATATTTAGTAAATTGCAGTATAAATATAACACAATGATGAATAAACGTATTTTTCTATGGTTATTCATATTTTTTTTAAATTCCATCACTGGGGAATGTTATGATTTTTTTCGGGCAGGAGCCCAACCTTCCGCTCTTAGTGGTTATTATGCTACGCTTTCTGAAATTTGGTCTTTGAATGGAAATCAGGCAGGTATTACTGACATTACTTCTCCAGTGGTTTCCTTTTTCTATCGGCAAAGATTTATGCTAAAAGATTTGTCTGATAAAGCAATTGCTTTTGTATATCCTACTCGCATATTGCATTCAGGGATAGCGTATCAGGAATTTGGAAATAGCAGCTATAGAGAAACAAAATTTAGTATTGGAACTGCTCGAAAATTTATGCAAAAAGTATCAGCAGGTTTACGATTTTGTACATATCAAACTCATATGATAAGTCAATCCCATAAATCAAAAATATATAATTTTAATTTGGATGCAGGATTTATTATTAACACGTTAGAAAATTTTTCCCTGGGTTGTTACATTCAATCATTGATACCCTATCGAAAAAATAAAAATTCGGTAACCAAAATACCAACCATAGTAGGGTGGGGTGCTGCCTATAATATTGATAATAAAATAAATTTAATGACAGAATTTCAATTGTATAATATTCCCTTTTATGAGTGGATAGGAGCAATTAAAATTCTTACAGGAAAAAATATTTCAATTCAATCGGGGTTTGCTATATCCCAAAATAATACTCATAGTTTTTCTTTTGGTTTTGCTTTAGAAATGAAAAAATATGAATTATCATTGGCTTTTTCTCAGCATAATGCCCTGGGTATTACACCTTCTTTTCAGATCAATTATAATTTTAAAGGGAAATAAATTTTCTATATTTTTATTTGCTCTCTTTTTCTATCTTGTATCTTCAATAGCTCAGGATAATGATTCTATTTCTAATGAAAATAGTGACGAATCGTTTGAACAGATATATGAAAATGTACTTGAATATAATTCCCTCAATACAGATGAAGAGCAACATTACGATGTTAATTTTAAAAAAATAGAAATTAATAATGCTAGTTATAACGATTGGGCTGAGTTGGGTTTACTTTCTCCTGCACAAATACATGCTATTTTAGAGCATAAAAATAAACATGGGGATTTTATTTCGGTATATGAGATAGGAGCTGTAACTGGAATAAGTGAAAATGTTTTAAAATCATTATTACCTTTTCTTTATGTTAACAACTCAAAGTATAATTATAACCCCCAAAAGCAAGAGCTATTAACCTATGTAAGTGTTCCATTGAACAATGATACCAACTCAGTAAAGTCATCAAAATTACTTAAGGTTAGGCATAGGTTCATTTATGAACAATCCAATCTTTCTATAATTGCATTGGCAGAAAAGGATAAGGGCGAACAATGGTTCTCGAAACCTATTAAAACCTATGATTTTGTATCGGCAGGAGTTGATTATCAATTTTCTGGAAAAAGAATAACCATAGGTGACTATACAGCTCAGTATGGGCAAGGACTAGTAATATGGAATAGACAATCAATTAGCCAGAATTTATTTAATGGTCAATTTTTTCGTATTAGATCTGGAATTTATTTGCATCGTACCTTTGAAGAAAATAATTTTTTTAGAGGAGTTGCTTTTTCTTATAATAAAAGAGGTTTATCTTTTTCACTTTTTGGAAGTTTAAAAAATCGTGATGCATCAATATCCCAACGTGATTCAACAGGGAAAGCTCTTTCAATTTTAAATTTTCAAAATTCAGGGTTACATATTGAACCCTTCCAACTCGAGGGTAGGCATATTGTTAATGAGAAAGTTGTTGGTGGAAATGTGCAATATGAATGGAGGAATATTGTGGTTGGCACATGTGGATATCATAGTCATTTATCCTTGCCCATAATACCAACTTCTCAGCCATATCAAGTATATAATATAAGAGGAAATAAGCTAGGAGGAGGATCGCTATATAGCCGATTCAATACCAAGTTTTTAATTTTTTATACAGAAACAGCTATATCAAAAGGAAGTAATATGGCATTTTTAGCAGGAGTATGTTATTTTCCATTTGAATATTTTACTTTTAATGCTTTTTATCATTACTATTCGCCAGGTTATTTTTCTCTTTACGAAAGCGCATATAACTTAACCTCAAGGTCGGGTAATGAAGAAGGTATTACCTTTCATTTTCAGTATTCATTAAACAAGAGTATTACCTGTTTTCAAATTGATAGGGTAATGTACCCGTGGTTAAAATACGGAATAGATGTTCCTTCCGATCAAATACGTTGTGTTTTTTATCGTGAATATTTCTTACCATCATTTAAAATATCATTTAAATATTACTATAATAGTAAAACAAGTGAAGTACTAGAGGATAATAATATAATCTCACATAAACACAGGATTACTCTGCAAATGTGGAATAATGTTGGCGATAAACTGATTTTTCGTCATCGTGTGGAATATAGTTTACTTAATGAGACAAAGCTATATAGGGGAATGCTCTTGAGTGAAGAAATTAGTGGAGTATTGAGTGCCAAAATAAAATGTACAGCGCAATATACTATTTTTATGATTGATAACTGGAATAATAGGATATATACCTATGAAAAGAATATATTGTATGCTTATCCTATAGTTATATATTATGGCAAAGGAATAAGTACATCGATAATGTTGAAGGGTCAGATTTATAAAAATTTACAGTTCTGGGTTAGATATAGTTATTTTTTATCAAACAATTCTATCCGTGAAAATGATAATCAAGATAGCCATTTTATAGCACTTCAAATATTATGTAAGTTGTAACAACGACTGTTCAACTTATTCGAGCGCAACGTTTAAATTCTTTAGTTGGGTCGAATAGGTATCGGTAGGTGATATGAATTTTTACGGGTTTACAGCCTACTTCTTCCACCAGGTGCATCATAGCAGGGTTAAAGTCACCAATCCAGTTGAGTTCCAGTTCGGTATAAGGGAAGTTGGGTTTAAGTGCTTCCTGTGCATATGCCATAATTAAAGCTCCTTCGACCCCTTTGCGTTGAAACTCAGGAATTATTCCAAAAACAAAACCAAAAGATTTTTTGCAAACCCCTTTCCATTTGTAGTACAGAAATTTTAGTTTACCCAGAAGATCGAGCTTTCCATTTAAATGTTTAACTATTGCATTAATTTCGGGAATCATAAGGAAGCAAGCTATTGGCTCTTCCTTGTAATAACCAAACCAGATCAAACGTTCATCCATTATGGGTTTTAATGCTTTGAACATAGCTTTGACGTGAGTTTCAGAAAGAGCTTTTACACCTGGAAATTTTGCCCAAGCTTTATTATAAATAGTTAAAAAGTCTTTAACGTAACGTTCTTGATTTCGTTTTTGCATATGTATAAATTTGTAATGGGGGTTTGCCATAATTCGTCGAGCTTTTTCTCGAATAATAGGATTCATATTACTGTCGTCAATGGGGGTATGGTAAGTTATTTGTTTAAAATAATCTTTAAAACCATAAGCTTCGAATAAATTACGATAGTAGGGAAAATTATAGTTATTGCAGTAATTAGGAGAAATAAAACCTTCAACCAGGCATCCCCACCAGCGATCGCGTTCACCAAAATTAATGGGGCCATCCATTGCTTCCATTCCCCTTTCAGAAAGCCATTGCTTGCATGCATCGAACAGGATAAAAGCAGCCTCTTGGTTATCTATACAATCGAAAAACCCCATTCCACCTGTGGGCTGTTCATTTTTTATTGCACTTTTATGATCCACAAAAGCCGCTACACGACCCACTGTTTTTCCCCTATCATCTTTCAATATCCAGCGAATACATTCTCCCTGTCGAAATAATTTATTTTTTTCAGGATCAAAAACCTTTTCTACATCTGCATCAAGTGGTCGTATATAGTTGGGATCGTTCTTATAAAGATGCACAGGAAATAAAATAAATTCTTTTGCTAATTGTGAATTATTAATTTCAATAAGTGTGTATTTCATATAATTTTTTTAAAAAATACTAAAACGGTAATATTGGTTGACTTTTAAATTATTCAACACTGTAAACCATGGCTTTCATTTTGATAAAAGGGAAAGCACCATATTCTCTAGTAATGTTTTTACTAGTAATTTTTATTACATTACCTTTCATACTTGCTGCTCGTTTTTTTAATAAAATCTCACCATTCCTAATTAATTCGCTGTTACTCATATTTATTCGTGTTGCAGTATATTCCACTTCAATCTCACCTTTCTCATTAAATCCCGATAAGTTACTTCCCTCATTGGCCACTATTATTCTTGACCAATCACTTGTTTTGCCCTGAACTTGTTCTTTACCCATTTGACCTGTTTTGGCCTCTAATACTTCTATTTTTCCATTACCATAGCGTATCTCTTTAATTATTTCATTATTAATACGAATGGCTTCTCTATTACCCAATAATTTAAAATATACCTCAAATTTGGTCTTTTTTTCAACTTTTCCTATTAAAGGTACTCCCGATTTTTTTATGATGGTATCGGGAACATTTGTGGATTGGTTTGTTCCATAAATTTGATTAAGATTAATATTAAGAGTATAGATTAAAATAATAAGTAAATAAAATTTTTTCATACTTCATTACAATTTATAAAGTCATTACAAAGATATAACAATAGTTTTATTAGGAGTTTGAAATAAAATCATAAAAAAAACGTTCTGATGATTTATTTTTCAAAATTACCAGAACGTTGAGATAGGCTTTTAGGAAGTTTATATTGTCTCTTCAATGGGTGTCTTTTTAATAAACACAATTCCATCACCAAAACTATCTATCCAAACAAAATCATTTTTAACAAATTTTTCTGCAATTATTTGTTTAGATAATTCGTTGAGTAAATGTTTTTGCATGAGTCGTTTAATAGGGCGTGCACCATAATGGGGATCGTAACCATTTTCAGCTAACCATTCAATGGCAGCATCAGAAATTTCTAATGTAATTTGTTGTTCTGCAATTTGTTTTTTAATTTGATTGAATTGTAACTTAACTATTTCTTTTACATCATTCTTTGTTAGGGGACGGAACATAATTATTTCGTCAATACGATTGAGAAATTCGGGACGTATTGTTTGTCGCAAGAGGTTTGTAATATCGATTTTAATTCTTTCCAAAACTTTTTCTTTATTGGTTTCATTCATACCATTGATTCCCTCCTGGATAAGGTGAGAACCAATATTGGAAGTCATAATAATAATGGTGTTTTTAAAGTTAACCACTCTGCCCTTATTATCGGTAAGACGCCCATCATCGAGTACCTGGAGTAAAATATTAAAGACATCGGGATGAGCTTTTTCTATTTCATCGAGTAAAACTACGGAATAAGGTTTATGACGGACGGCTTCTGTCAACTGTCCTCCTTCCTCGTATCCTACGTAACCAGGAGGTGCACCTACAAGGCGAGATACAGAATGTCGTTCCTGATACTCACTCATGTCTATTCGTGTCATCATATTTTCGTCGTCAAAGAGGAATTCGGCTAAAGCTTTTGCTAATTCAGTTTTACCTACTCCCGTAGTACCTAAGAAAATGAACGAACCAATGGGACGTTTACTATCCTGCAGTCCTGCACGGCTTCTGCGTACAGCATCGGCTACGGCAGAAATAGCTTCATCCTGTCCCACTACTCTTTTATGTAATTCTTGCTCAAGATGTAAGAGTTTTTCTCTTTCACTCTGTACCATACGAGTAACGGGTATACCTGTCCATTTAGCAACTATTTCTGCAATATCTTCTGCGGTAACCTCTTCTTTTATAAGTGGTCTATCGCTCTGAATCTTTTTTAATTCATTTTGTAATTGTTCAATATTGCGTTGAGCTTCCTGAATTTTTCCATAACGAAGCTCAGCTACTCTTCCATAATCTCCCTGACGTTCGGCTTGTTCTGCTTCAATTTTATACTCTTCTATAGCCTGTTTATTCTGTTGTATTGCTTCAACAATACTTTTTTCTTGTTGCCATTTAGCTCTAAGTTGTTTGCGTTGTTCCTCAAGATTAGATATTTCTTTTGCAATTTCTTTAACCTTATCCTCGTCACCTTCTCTTTTCAAAGCTTCTCGCTCTATTTCGAGTTGCTTAATTTTACGTTCTAAGTCGTCTATTTCTTGTGGAACAGAATTCATTTCCAGCTTAAGTCTCGAAGCAGCTTCGTCAATTAAGTCAATAGCTTTGTCGGGAAGATATCGGTTGGTTATGTAGCGATGAGAAAGATCGACTGCCGCTATAATAGCTTCATCTTTAATACGCACTTTATGATGGTTTTCGTATCGTTCTCTTAAACCTCTTAGAATAGAAATGGCACTTATCTTGTCGGGTTCATCTACAATCACAGTTTGAAAACGACGTTCGAGTGCTTTATCTTTTTCAAAATATTTCTGATATTCATTAAATGTAGTAGCACCAATGGCTCTTAATTCACCACGTGCCAGTGCTGGTTTTAATATGTTGGCTGCATCCATAGCACCTTCAGTTTTTCCAGCTCCCACCAGAGTATGAATTTCGTCAATGAAAAGTATGATTTCACCATCGGAAGAAATTACTTCGTTGACAACGCTTTTGAGCCTTTCCTCAAATTGCCCCTTGTAGCTTGCACCAGCAATGAGAGCCCCCATATCTAGCGAGTATATTTGCTTGGTTTTAAGATTTTCTGGTACATCACCATTTACAATTCTGTGGGCTAATCCTTCAGCAATAGCAGTTTTTCCTACACCCGGTTCACCAATAAGAATTGGATTGTTTTTAGTTCTTCGTAATAGAATTTGTATTACACGCCTTATTTCTTCTTCACGTCCAATAACAGGATCGAGTTTCCCCTGACGTGCTCTTTCATTTAAGTTTATAGCGTATTTGTTTAGGGCATCATAAGTATCGTCCGAGGTATGCGATGTAACTTTGTTTCCCTTTCGCATCTCATTTATGGCTGCTCTCAAATCTTTTTCTATCAATCCTGCATCTCTAAGCATAGTGGCTACTTTGTTAGAAGTAGCCACTATACCATATAATATGGACTCTACTGAAATAAATTGATCTCCCAACTGAGAACTAAATTCTAATGATTTTTGTAATGCTCTACTCGATTCAGAGGAAAAATATTTCTCTCCTCCACTTACTTTTGGGAGCGATTCAAGCTCTTTGTCCAGAGCTAAAAAGAAATAGTGGGTATTTACTCCACATTTCTTTAATAAAAAATTAGTTACATCATCGGCTTTTTCATGAAGTCCCTTCATAATATGTACAACCATGAA
>FWPV01016990.1_pt1 | contig 10156 bp, 6 predicted proteins | sample 2228371 | NCBI WGS metagenome assembly FWPV01 (sample SAMEA103939776, study PRJEB20133) | metagenome
ATCCGAATAAAAAGAGATAACCATTTGTCTGACAGGAGGGAAGCCTCGTAATGAAATTTTAATGAAGCTATATGTGTCGGATTTCTCAGTATGTCTGAAAAGAATTTTGTTTAAAACACAAACGGCGAGAATGTATCTCGCCTTTGTCAAGCTGAAGAATTAATTAAATCAATTCTGCATCGTTGCTTTTACCATTTCCATTACCATTGCCGTTCACACCTTCATCTTCGGAAATTACCCTTGCAATGTCTGCGATAGTATCACCATCATTTAAGCGGATAACTCTTACGCCCTGAGTATTTCTGCCCATTACGCGTATATCTCTAACACTTTGCCTGATTACCATTCCCTGGGTTGAAATAATGACTAATTCATCTTTATCAACAACTTCCATCATTGCAATCATCTTTCCCACTTTATCCGTTGTCTTTACTGTTATTACTCCTTTACCACCTCTTTTGGTAATTCTGTAATCATTTATATCCGAACGTTTACCATATCCTTTTTCAGTAACTACAAGAACGCTTGTCTGAGGATGGCGGATTACCAAAAGTCCAACTACTCTGTCACCTTTGGTTAATCTGATACCCCGGACACCAGTTGCAGTTCTTCCCATATCGCGAACATCTTTTTCGTGAAATCGAATCGCAAAACCGTTTCTTGTTCCGATAACGATGTCATTGTTTCCATCGGTCATTTTAACTTCAATAAGTTTATCGCCGGGAACAAGATTAATGGCATTTATACCGCCTTTACGAACATTACCGTAAGCGGATAAAACTGTTTTCTTCACGGTTCCTTGTTCTGTAACCATCATCAGATACTGATCATCACGGAATTCCTTTACTGCTACAAAAGCTGTTATGTTTTCTTCTTTATCTTTTTCAAGAAGATTTATAATTGATCTTCCGCGGGCAGTTCTTCCGCCTTCAGGGATTTCGTGAACCTTCAGCCAATAACATCGCCCTTTATCAGTAAAGAAAAGAATATACTGATGAGTTGAAGCAACAAACATATGTTCAATAAAATCATCTTCTTTTGTTCCAACCCCGGTAACTCCTTTTCCTCCTCTTGCCTGTTTTCTGTATCCGCTAACAGGAAACCGTTTTATAAAACCCTGATGTGAGATTGTTACAACTACATCTTCTTCAGCAATTATATCCTCAAGCGAAAACTCTTTATAATCTTTGATTATATCTGTTCTTCTCTCGTCACCATATTTTTCTTTCAGTGCAATTAGCTCTTCTTTAATTATTTGTTTTCTTTTCTTTTCGCTGTCCAGGATTCCACGAAGCTTCTCAATTAACTTTATAGTTTCTTTATATTCATCTTCTATTTTCTTTCTTTCAAGCCCTGTGAGTCGTTGCAGCCGCATATCAAGAATTGCTTTTGCCTGAATCTCACTCAACTTGAATCGTTTCATCAAATTGTTTTTAGCGGTTTCAACATCTTTAGATTTTTTAATCGTTTCAATAACCTCATCGATATTATCAAGAGCAATTATATATCCTTCGAGAATGTGTGCACGTTTCTCTGCTGCATCTAGCTCAAATTTGGTTCTTCTAATCAATACATCCATCCTGTGGTCAAGGAAGTGCTGCATCATTTCCTGAAGTGTAAGAACTTTCGGTACACCATGAACCAATGCTAACATTATTACACCGAAAGTAACCTGCATCTGTGTATGCTTATAGAGCTGATTCAGCACAACAGTTGGCTGAGCATCTCGTTTTAATTCAATTACTATTCTCAATCCATCTCTGTCGGATTCATCTCTGATATTTGATATATCATTAATCTTACCTTCCCTTACAAGTTCAGCAATTTTTTCAATGAGATTTGACTTATTAACCTGATACGGAATTTCTGTTATAATAATGTTTTCTCTGTCGTTCTTCAGAGTTTCAATATTGGCTTTTGCACGAAGAAGAATTCTTCCTCTTCCAGTAGTATAAGCTTCTTTAACGCCTTCATAACCATAAATTATTCCGCCTGTTGGAAAATCCGGGGCTTTAATATACTTCATCAGGTCTGCAGAGGTGAGTTTGGGGTTTTCAATTAGTGCAACCAGTCCGTCTATCACTTCATTAAGATTATGCGGAGGAATGTTTGTTGCCATTCCGACTGCTATACCACTTGAACCGTTTACTAGCAGATTCGGAAGATAAGAAGGAAGAACAAGCGGTTCCTGAAGTGAGTCGTCGAAGTTCGGTCCGAAGTCAACAGTGTTTTTATCAAGGTCTCTTAACATCTCTTCAGAAATTCTTGCAAGTCTTGCTTCTGTATATCTCATTGCAGCAGGGGAATCACCATCGATAGAGCCAAAGTTTCCTTGCCCGTCAACCAAAGGATAGCGAAGAGAAAAATCCTGAACCATTCTTACCATGGTGTCATATACAGCGCTATCCCCGTGAGGATGGTACTTACCAAGAACTTCTCCTACAATTCTTGCAGACTTTTTATAAGGACGGTTGTAAGCAAGACCAAGCTCGTGCATTCCGAAAAGAACTCTGCGATGAACCGGTTTTAGTCCATCGCGAACATCTGGCAAAGCACGTGCAACGATAACGCTCATTGCATAATCGATGTAAGAGGATTTCATTTCCTCTTCTAATGTAACGGGTACAATTTTTTCAAATATTGTTGTCATAATTTCTTAATCAATTAAATGTTTATTAAATATCAAGGTTAGCATACTTAGCATGCTTTTCTATAAATTCTCTTCTGGGTTCAACTGCATCGCCCATAAGAGTTTCAAAGATTTTATCTGCCGCAGCAGCACTTTCAAGATTAACCTGCAGAATAGTTCTTGTTTCGGGATTCATTGTGGTTGACCAGAGCTGTTCAGGATTCATTTCACCCAATCCCTTGTATCTTGTTATTACCACGCCTTTGGGCTGTCCATCTTCATCTGTTTCAATAATCTGCTCGCCTCCGGTTTCTGCTTCTTTTAATTTTGCCTTAGCTGCTTTGCCATCAGCTTTGAATCGCTTCAGTATCTGATCAAGCTCTTCATCATCAAATGCAAAAACCTCTTCTTTTCCTTTTTTTACTTTATACAAGGGCGGTTGAGCAATGTAAACCCTGCCCGAAGTAATGAGGTCTTTCATGTGACGATAGAAGAATGTGAGCAGAAGGGTTCTGATATGGCTTCCGTCAACATCGGCATCAGTCATAAGAATTATCTTACCGTAACGTGATTTTGCGGGATCAAAATCTTCGCCTATTCCTGCACCAATAGCAGCAACTATTGCCTGAATTTCCTGGTTCTCAAGAATTTTATTCAGCTTTGCTTTCTCAACATTTAAAATTTTTCCTTTAATTGGAAGAATTGCCTGAAATCTTCTATCGCGCCCCTGCTTTGCTGAACCTCCCGCAGAATCTCCTTCAACTATATAAATTTCACAATGTTCGGGATCAGTAATCGAGCAATCAGCAAGTTTACCCGGCAAATGCATCGAGTCGAGAGCATTTTTTCTTCTTACCAGTTCGCGTGCTTTTCTGGCTGCTTCTCTTGCCTCTGCAGCTTTCAATGATTTCTCAATGATTTTTCTTGCAACAGCTGGATTCTCCTCAAGATATTCAGATAGCTTTTCACCAACTATGGTTTCAACAACTGATTTTACTTCGCTGTTACCAAGCTTTGTTTTTGTTTGACCTTCAAACTGAGGTTCCATTACTTTAACCGAAACAACGGCTGTAAGCCCTTCTCTGAAATCATCGCCGGTTAATGTTATTTTGCTGTTCTCTTTTATCAGTCCGTTCTTGTATGCATAATTATTAAATGTTCTTGTTAAAGCGGTTCTGAATCCGACCAAATGAGTTCCACCCTCAATTGTATTGATATTGTTTACATAAGAATGAACATTTTCAGAATATGAATTGCTGTATTCAAAAGCAATTTCCACAGGAGTATTATCCCTTTCGCCTTCGATGTAAATTGGTTTGTGAATGGGTTCCCTCTGTTCATCCAGGTATCTTACAAAATCAACCAATCCTCCTTTATATCTGTAGGTTTCTTCTGTTCCCTCGTTTTCATCTTTCAGAACCATCGTTACTTCTTTATTCAGATAGGCAAGCTCTCGTAGTCTTTCAGCAACTGTTTCGAAATTAAATTTTGTTGTTTTAAAAATTGCCTTATCGGGCATAAAAGTAATTTTTGTTCCGGTCTGATCGCCTTTATAAGTTCCTATTTCTTTCACCTTATCAACAGGCACACCTCTTCTGTATTCCTGAAAATAAATCTTATTGTCTCTTCTAACTTCAACTTTCATCCATTCGGATAATGCATTAACAACAGATACTCCGACGCCGTGTAAACCACCGGAAACTTTATATGAACTTTTATCAAATTTTCCTCCTGCGTGAAGCACTGTCATTACCACTTCGAGAGCTGATTTCTTTTCAACGGGATGAATATCCACCGGAATACCTCTTCCGCGGTCTTCAACAGAAACGCTTCCGTCTTTATGCAGGGTTACTATCACGCGATCATTAAATCCTGCAAGGGCTTCATCAATACTATTATCAACAACTTCGTTAATAAGGTGATGTAATCCTCTTGTACCGACATCACCAATATACATTGCCGGGCGTTTTCTTACTGCCTCAAGACCCTTGAGCACATTTATATTTTTTGCACTGTACTCATTAGAATTATTATTCTTTGTCATATTCTCACTTTACTTATTTGAAAACTTGATTCTTATAACTCTTTCTTCCTTATAGAAAGAGTTTATTCTTTCAATAATTTCTTTTTCTCTGAATTTCAGTTCGTTGCGAACTGTTGAGTTATCTGATTTTAATGTTAAAGTCTGTTTTGAACATTTAACAGCTTTAACTATCGTTTTGAATTCCGGAAATATTATATGAAAATCTTTAACTAAATCTCCGTCTTCTATCAGTTGTTTTAAATTCTTTAGTTCGGGTGTTGATTCAATAATTTCTTTTAACGATTTAAATGAATCAGGCATAAACCGGTTCACCATTCTGAAGATTTATTATATAATCATTTTCAGATTTACTCAGATATTTAAAATTTGCAAAATCCGTTAGAGTGATAAAAGCTTGTCCAACTTCTTTCAGATACTCACTTACTTTAGAGGCTCTGAATGCATCAAGTTCACCGAAAACATCATCAAGCAGAAATATAGGTGTGTTGCCGGTTATATCTTTCAGATAAAAGAATTCTGCAAATCTTAAAACGGTCTGAAAAGTTTTATTCTGACCCTGTGAACCAAAGGTTTTTAAGTTTATTCCGTTAATTTCAAAAATGAAATCATCTCTGTGAGGTCCGATTAAATTTGTTCCTCTTCTTATTTCATTTTTTCTGCTTTGTTTAAATAAATCTGTTAATCTCAATTTAATATTCTCTGCACTTTCAAAATCAATGGCTTGATACCTGATTTCGGGAACTTCTTCATTTCCCATTATTTTAAAGTAAGAATGTTTCAGATATTCGTTAAAGCGTTTGATAAATTCTTTTCTGTGCGAAATGATTTCAGACCCATTGTTAATAAGATTCTCTGTCCATGCATCAAGCTCATCAAGCAATGAAGGCATTATATTTTCAGATAGCTTAGTTAAAACAACAGCTCGATGTTTTAATGTTCTGTTATAATCAAGAAGTATGTTCAAATATGTTTTACTCGACTGAGATATAACAGAATCAACAAATTTCCTTCTTTCCGAAGGAGATCCTTGCGTAATTGAATGATCTTCCGGAGTTAGTATAACAACAGGAAATTTTCCTATAACATCAGATGATTTACTAATAATCTTATCATTCAGAAAATAAAATTTCTTTGAGTCAGCAGAACTAAAGTAAACCCGAACTTTATCAGTTGTAATACCACTGAATAATCCCTTTACCTCAAAGTCTGTGGCATCAAAATTCAGCATTTCAGAATCTTTTGCATAAAAACTTTTAGTTGAACACATTAAATAAATTGCCTCAAGCACAGTTGTTTTACCAACGCCATTACCACCGACTATATAATTCAATCTTTCTGAAAATCTGAGATTTGTGTTGATATGTTTTCTAAAATTTCTAAGCTCCATTGAAGAAAGGATCATTCGCAAAAGATCCTTTTTGATTAATTGTTCAATCTTACCGGCATTAGCAACATCAATATTTCTTCATTTTCAGAAATCTTATCTTTGCCTGTCTGCTGATATTCTGGTTCAATAATACAAGCTTTAGTAGGAGAATGAAGTTTGAAAATTACTTTTTCAGAATCCAGATGAGAAAGAATATCATTCACATAGGCAGTGTTAAATCCGATATCCATAGGTTCGCCATTATATTCACACTGAATATTTTCAACAGCATTAGAGCCAGTATCTATATTCTCCGCAGAAATTTCAAGATTATTTGCTGAAATAGAAAACTTTACCTGTTTTGAAGTTCCTGAAGAAAATATAAGCATTCTTTTAACTGTGGAAAGTAGCTCTGAACGATCAATTGTTAAATAGTTTTCATTCTCTAAAGGAATAACACTATTATACGCAGGATATTTTTCGCCAATTAATCTCGTAATAAATTCTATATCACCTGTAATAAAAGAAGCATGTGTTTTACTTAAGTAAATCTTAACATCTCCGTCTCCCAAAAGTTTTGAAAGAACAGAAATTGCTCTTTCAGGAATTATATACTGTTCTGTATAATCTGTAATAATTGATTTGTTTAAGTATCTTACAAGTCTGTGTCCATCAGTAGCAACAAATCTTAATCCGTCTTTTGCAAATTCAAGCAGTGTTCCTGTCATTGCGGGTCGCATATCTTCTTTACTCATAGCAAATGATGTTTTATCAAATGCTCTTTTCAAATCATCAGATGCTATTATTATTTCTTTATCACGAGATACTGTTGGTATTTCAGGAAAATCTTCAGGTGAAAAGTAGGAAATATGATAAACACCTTTATCAGTTTTTAATTTTAACCTTGAATTTGAGTCGGTAGATATACTAAGCTGAATATCCGGCAGAGAACGAACTATGTCATATAACAGCTTTGCCTGAACCACCATTTTAGCATTACTATCTGCAGCTACATTTTGTGAAGACTTTAACGCGATTTCAAGATCCGTTGCCTGAACAGTTAATAAACCATCTTTAATTTCAAAAAGAAAGTTTTCCAAAATTGCCATCGGAGTTCTTGTAGGAACCGCCGGTATTACCCTGGAAAGAAGTTTATCAAAACTTTTACTGTTGATCTTAAATTCCATAAAAATATCTCCTATTGAAACGAACAAAAATAAGGATTTATAAGTGTAATCTCAATTTATTTTGATGGTAAAAGTAAAGTTTTTATATATCGGAACAATGTTTATGGTGAATCAAGTGCTGTAAAAAGCAGAGCAGGACGGATAAAATTTCCAATCAACTTATCCAATAAACAATAGTATAATTAAAATTATTCTTTAAAGTTTAAATAATGTAACAACAATAGTAATCTTGTTAATATGTTGATAATCAAATAAACTTATACGAAATCATATTTTAGAAGATAAAGTTTTCAACAAGTTCAGTTCTTTATGACTCAGATTTTAACATAAAAATTATTAGTGTTTATAAACTACACTTTTTCAACAAGTAAACTTTCGGTTATTAACAAAATATTAACTTATATTTTCAAATTGGATATAAGATAATGATGGAACTGGATAAGGAAAGCTAATGAAATGAATTTGAATTTTATTTAAGCTATTTGTAGTGAAGTTCAATTTTCATTTTTAATTTGTTAACAATTTCCGCTAAATGTAAATCCTCCTTCATCTCAACTTCGACACTATTACAGGCGTGTATAACTGTTGAGTGGTCTCTTCCTCCAAAATGTAAACCGATAGTTTTTAAGGATGATTTTGTATATTCTTTTGCAAAATACATAGCAAGTTGTCTTGCAATAACAATTTCTTTTTTCCGCGTCTTGTCCCTTACTTTATTTTCCGGAACATTTAGAAATTCACACACTATTTTAGTGATATCATCAATACCCAAATTAACTTTTCTGTCAGATGCAATCTCACGAACAATTTTTCTTGCAAGATCAAGCGATATATCTTTTGAATTAAGAGACGCGGTTGCAAGCATTTTTATCAGGCAACCTTCAAGCTCACGAATATTTGATGTGATGTTACTTGCAATGTATTCAATAATATCCGGTGAAATTGACATTCCGAACTCGTCAGCTTTATTTTTCAGAATAGCTATACGCATTTCGTATTCAGGCGGTTGAATATCGGCAGCAAGTCCCCACTTAAATCTGGAAATTAGTCTGTCATCCATTCCTTTTAATTCTTTCGGAGGACGGTCACTTGAAAGAATAATTTGCTTTCTTGACTGATGAAGTGTATTAAAAATATGAAAGAACAAGTCCTGGGTTTTTTCTTTTCCGGTAAGAAACTGAATGTCATCAATGATTAAAACATCAATGTTGCGATAAAAATTCTGAAACTCGTTAACACGATTTGATTGAATTGCCTCAACGAATTCAACCGTAAAAGAATCGGTTGAAAGATAAATAACTTTTTTATCGGGAAACTTTTCGAGAATTCTGTTTCCTATCGCCTGAATAAGATGCGTCTTTCCTAAACCAACACCTCCGTAAACGAAGAAAGGATTAAAAGATGTTTCTCCTGGATTATTGCTGATTGCTCCGGCAGTTGCACGGGCGAGCTGATTTCCTTCTCCTTTAATAAAATTATCAAACCTGTATCGGGGATTAAGATTGGAATTAAAGATACTATTTCCATTTGAGGATTTATTAGCAGAAGTCTGTGGTTTTGACCCCTCCGCTGTCCTTGCAACGGAGAATCCTGATTCTGGCTCAGATTCTTTTTCATCTGCAATTATATAAGTAAGTTTACCATCACTACCGAGTACTGTCTGAATAGCTTTATTAAGAATGTGATTATAGTGTTCATCGATCCATTCCCAAAAAAACTGAGTGGGAAGCTGGATTTTTATAACATTATTTTCAAAGCTAACAGGACGAATTGGTAAAAACCAGGTATTAAATGTAAGAGGGTTTACACTCTCTTTAATAATTGTCAAGCAGTTCTTCCACACGGAATTAGCATCAACTGCTTTTGTTTCCAAAGGATATTCAGCCAAACGAACTTTTAAGTTATCCACAGAATTACCAGAACAAATTATTTTAATTTATAGTTAATAAAACAAAATTTTATATGAACATCACAATAATATCAACAACTTATCAACATCAGATAAGTGGTGTTAAGAGCTTAAAAGCTAAACAATTATAAAAATTTATATTAAACATTTTCACAAACAGCTGTTAAATTTGCCCTTCGACACGAGGAAATTAAATTGTGAAACATTGTCACAAGACCGAAATATCAACAAGTTATCCACATAAAATTATTCAGCCGATAGCATTGTGAAAATAGAAAGTAAGAGTATTCCAAGCAAATTAATTGAAAAAATTTTTTACTAAAAAATACTTTTAATCGGGGAGTGCTTGATTAAGAGGTCAAATCCTATTCAAAATGTTACGAGAATAAAAAATTCATTGAGTAAGAGCTCCGGTTGTGAGTTAAGCTATATTAAAATCCTTGTTAAAGATAGCGTATATTTATATTTTTACGCACTTTTTTATAAATAAGGAGAATAAATACAAATGAAAAGAACATTTCAGCCAAGCAACCGGAAGAGAAAAAACAAACATGGTTTTCGTGAAAGAATGAAAACCAAGGACGGAAGAACAGTTCTTTCAAGAAGAAGAGCCAAAGGAAGAAAAAAATTAACAGTAAGCGACGAAAAGTAAACACACTTTGAAACTCTTTTCTCTTTCAAAAGGCGAGAGAATAAAAGAGAAGAATAATATTCAACTACTGATACAGACAGGGTCTTCTGTATTCTCGTCTAAGAACTCTCTTAAAGCGATATATTTAATTCGGGATTCTGATAATGCAGGGGTTAAAATTGCTGTTGGCGTTTTCAGAAAAGCCGGCAAAGCCGTATGGAGAAATCGGCTTAAGAGATTAATCAGAAATGCATACAGATTAAATAAAATTTCTTTAATAAAGTCAGCAGAGCAGAATGGAAAATTAGTGCTGATTTTGTTTACATCCGTAACTTACAATGAACAGGATAATAAAAAGCTTTATTACAGGGAAATAGAATCGGATGTAAA
>FWPV01016991.1_pt1 | contig 10155 bp, 8 predicted proteins | sample 2228371 | NCBI WGS metagenome assembly FWPV01 (sample SAMEA103939776, study PRJEB20133) | metagenome
CCGTCGACCCGAGATCGTGACCCGCGCCCCACCGGCGGCCAGGTGTCGTGCGGTCCCCTCACCGATGCCCGAGCCACCTCCCGTCACGAGCACCGACATCCCCGTGAGCTCGCGCATCAGCGGTCACCTCCGCCCGCCCAGCACGTCGCCTGCACCAGCAGGCGGGCGTGCGTGGGGTGCTCGATCGAGGCCACGTCGTGCCCCAGCGCGTCGTACACCACCCGCCCGCGCCCCCTGGTCGTCGCCCAGACCACGGGCTGCGGCTCGTCGTCGACGGTGCGCCGAGCGACGGCGAGCACCTCGATGCCGGCACGCAGGTCGAGTTCGCCGTAGATCTCGTCGACCACTCCGAAGCGTTCGGGCAGGTCCGCCACCACCGGGTGATCCGCCACCACGTGCACCTCGGCGAGCGCAGGCGGCGGGTGCGACGATCGACCCCAGACCCACGCCCCGCCGAGCAGGTCCCCCCACCCGGGCCAGTCGTCGAAGCAGATGCTGGCGGTGTGGCTGCCGACCAGCCCCCCGCCACGGTGGACGAAGTCGACAACCGCCTGGCGAGCCTCGTCGGGCAGCGACAGCGCGAACTCGGCTCGCCAGCGCTCGTACTGGGGCGCGCCCATCCGCCACCGCAGCGCGTTCACCACGACGACGTCCACCCCCGGCTCGGCGAGCCGGGCGAACGCCCTCGGCACGTCGTCGGTGAGCTCGACCTCGTGACCGGCGGCTGCGAGCAGGCGTTGCAGAGCCGGTCCCGTGCCGGTCACCGGGTCGAGGAAGTCGTGGGCGTGATCGGGTCCCGGCCCACCGGTGACCACGAGCACCCGGCTCATGAACCCACCCCGTCGACGGCCAGCGGCCGGGGCAGGTGGGCGATCACCGATCCGGTGACACCGCCGTCGACGAGCAGGTTCTGGCCGGTGACGTAGGCCGCATCGTCGGAGGCCAGGAACAGCACGGCCCGCGCGATGTCCTCAGCTGTGCCGAGCCGCCCCAAGGGCACCTTCGACTCGCGCGCGGCGCGCACGTCCGCGTCGGCGTAGATGGGTGCCGACATGCCAGCGTCGATGAGGCCCGGGGCCACGGCGTTCACGCGGATGCCGAAGCGGCCCCACTCGAGTGCCATTTGGGCCGTGAGCAGGGCAACAGCAGCCTTGGAGGGTCCGTAGGCGCCCGCGTTGGGGCCGGCGGCCACACCGTTCATCGAGGTCACGTTCACGATGGCCCCACCTCGACCCGCCCCGATCCAACGACGCGCCACGGCTCGTGCCACGAGGAACGTGCCGGTGAGGTTGACCTCGATCACCGAGCGCCACTGCTCGGTGGACAGCTCGACGAGCGGGCCGAACCGCACGATGCCCGCATTGTTGACCACGACGTCGGGCAACCCGAATTCGTCAAGCGCGCGCTCGACGGCCGCCTCGTCGGTCACCGAGGCCTGGATCGGTTGCACCCCGTCGACGAGCGGCGCCTCACCGAATCGCACGTCGAGCGCGGCGACCCGGTACCCGGCGGCCGCCGCGCAGGACGCGATGACGGCCCCGATCCCCGCACCGGCCCCGGTCACCACCATCGATCGCTGCATCGGCACAGCGCGACCCTACCGAGGCCTAGAGTGCAGGGGAAGGGGGTAGTCGTGATCCGCCTAACGACGTATGCAGACTGCCGGGACGCCTTCCGCCAGAGGGAACTGCGCCAGGCCCTCTACGACGAGGGTCACCGGCTGATGACCGGCGTCATCGTGAACCTGCACGGCGAGGAGCACAAAGCCCGCCGCCGCCTGGAGAACCGGTTGTTCCGACGCGACACCTTCTCGTGGTACGAGCGCGAGGTCATCCCCGCGGTGATCGGCGAGGTGCTCGGTCCGGCCGTGCGGGCCGGGCGGGCCGACCTGCTGCCGATCGCCCGCCGCACGATGATGACCCTGGCCGTGCGCATCGCCGGGGTGGAGGTGGCGGCGCAGGACTTCGACCACTTCTACGGCCTCATGGATCGGCTGGCGAGGGCCTCGACGGTGGTCCATGCCACGGGCGACAAGGCGGCCATCATCGCCGACGGTGACGCGGCCTTGGTGGAGTTCAGCGAGCGCTACCTGGCACCGTCGCTGGCGAGGCGCCGTCGCATCATCGACGACGTCGCCGCCGGCCGCGCGGGCGACGACGAGCTGCCTCGCGACGTGCTGACCACACTCCTGGTCAACCACGACCGCCTCGACCTGCCCGTCGAGGTCGTCGAGCGGGAGGTGGCGTACTTCCCCTGGGTCGGCTCGCACTCGACGTCGCACCAGCTCGTGCACGCCATGCACCACGTGCTCGACCGGTGCGAGCGCGACCCCACCGAGCGCGATCGCCTGATGGGCGATCGACTCCGCTTGCAGCGTTTCGTCCACGAGTCGCTCCGATTGCACCCCGCCAGCCCCGTGGCGATGCGCCGAGCGCTGGCTGACGTCGAGCTCCGCAGCGGCGCCACGATCCCAGCCGGCGAGCTCGTGGTGCTCGACCTCGTCGCCGCCAACCGCGACCCCGCCGTGTTCGGACTCGACGCCGACCGCTTCGACCCCGACCGTGCGCTCCCCGAGGACGTGGCGCCGTGGGGTCTGTCGTTCGGCCACGGGGTGCACGCCTGCTTGGGACAAGAGCTGGCCGGAGGACTGGCCTTCCATCCCGGTGACGACCTCGGCCATCACCTGCTGGGGGCCATCGTCGTGATGGCTGGGGTCCTGCTCGGCCACCAGGTGCGGCGCGACCCCGACGACCCACCCGTGCGCGATGCGGCGACGCAACGTGACGTGTTCGCCCGCTACCCGGTGCTGCTCGACTGAACGCGCTGGCGTCCGCCGGCTGACTTTCAGCTCAAGCACCGCTCGGTCAACACGCGGGCCAAGTGCGCCCGATACTCCGCCGAGGCACGCAGGTCCGACGGTGGCTCGGTCCCCACGGCGGCCAGGGCGGCCGCGTCGGGCGGCGGTGCTCCGTCGGCGAGCGCGGCCTCCACGGCGAGTGCTCGGATCGGCCGGTCGGCCATCGACGCGAGCGCCACCCGAGCGCCGGAGCGAGCCACGGCCACCGTCGCCCAGTCCTGCGCCCGCGTCGTGAACTTCTCGTACGCCCAGGGCTCGGCGCCGGCGGCGCGCGCCACGCGAACCTCCACCAGCAGCTCGTCGGCGCGCATCTCGGTCGACCAGAAACCGGTGAAGAACTCCGTGGCAGCCACGGATCGCCGCGCACCGTCGGCCGACTCGAGCACGAAGCTGGCCTCCAGCGCGAGCAAGGCGCACGGGAGGTCGGCAGCGGGATCGGCGTGGGCGATCGTGCCGCCGAGCGTCCCCCGGTTGCGCACCTGGGGATCGCCCACCAGGCCGGCGACGTGCGCGAGCAGGGGGACTTCGGCGGCGACCAGTGGGGAGCGCTCCAGGGTGCGGTGCCGGGTCAGGGCCCCGAGGGCCAGCTCGTCGCCCTCGATCCGCACGTAATCGAGCCCATCGATGCCGCCGATGTCGACGAGCACCGACGGCGTGGCCAGTCGCAGCTTCATGAGCGGCAGCAGCGAGTGGCCGCCGGCCAGCACCCGGGCTTCGTCGCCGTGTTGAGCGAGGACCGCGAGCGCTTCGGGCACGCTCGCGACGGGCACGTGGGTGAACGGCGCGGGGATCATGGGCGCTCGACCTCGGCGTGCTCGGGCATCGGGTGCTCGGCCGCCCATCGGACGGAGCGGACGATCATCTCATAGCCGGTGCACCGGCACAGGTTGCCCTCGAGGGCCCGGCGGATCGTCGTCTCGTCGGGGTCGGGGTGCTCGGCCAACAGTGCGGTGGCGGCCATCACCATGCCCGGGGTGCAGTAGCCGCACTGCAGTCCGTGCTCCTGCCGGAAGCCTTCCTGAACAGCGCTGAAGCCGCCGAAGGGCCCGCTCACCCCCTCGATCGTGGTGACCTCGTGGCCGTCGGCCTGCACGGCGAGCACGGTGCAGCTCTTGACCGCTTCGCCGTCGAGCAGCACGGTGCACGCGCCGCAGTTCGAGGTGTCGCAGCCGACGTGGGTGCCGGTGAGGCGCAGACGCTCGCGCAGGTAGTGCACGAGCAGCATCCGGTCCTCCACCTCGTGGGTGGTCGGGGTGCCGTTGACCGTGATCGAGACCGTGCGCATCAGCGTGCCTCCTGCAGCACTCGCCAGATCTTCTCGGAGGTGACCGGCATGTCGAGATGCTCCACCCCGAACGGGCTCAGGGCGTCGACGATGGCGTTCACGACCGCAGCCGGGGCACCGACGGCCCCCGACTCACCGATGCCCTTGGCTCCGAGGGGGTTGTTCGGGCACGGGGTGCTGATCCTGCCGGCCACGTAGCCCGGCAGGTCCGGCGCGGAGGGCACGAGGTAGTCGAGCAGGTTGGTGGTGAGGGGTTGCCCCGTGTCGGGGTCGTAGACGACCTGCTCGTAGAGCGCCTGGGAGATGCCCTGCGCGACCCCGCCGTGCACCTGGCCCTCGGCCAGCAGCGGGTTGATGACGGTCCCGCAGTCGTCGACGAGGACCATCTTGTCGATGGTGACGCGACCGGTGCGACGGTCGATCGACACCACGCACGCGTAGGCACCCGACGGGTAGGAGAAGTTGGGTGACTCCATGAAGAGGCGCTCCTCGAGCGAGCCGGGAGGCAGCTCCTCGGGCAAGCGCAGCGGCTGGAACGACGCCCAGGCGACGTCACCCCAGCTCACCTTCTTGCCGGGGGTCCCTCGCACGTTGAAGGCGTTGTCACGCACCTCGAGATCTTCTTCGGCCGCCTCGAGCAGGTGCGCGGCGATCTTCTTGGCTCGCACGAGCACACGTTGGGACGCCACCTTGACCGCCGAGCCGCTCGTCGGGACCCCTCGCGATCCCATCGTGCCGATGCCCTGCAGCACCGTGGCGGTGTCGCCGAAGCGCACGCTGATCCGCTCGTAGGGGATCCCGAGCTCGTCGGAGGCGATCTGGGCGAAGGTGGTCTCGTGGCCCTGGCCGTGGGGGGACGAGCCGGCGAAGATGATCGCCGAGCCATCGGGCTGGATGCGCACCTGCGCCGACTCCCAGGACCCGAGGTGACCGAAGCCCTCGAGCGACCCGTTCGGGCCGAACCCCGCGATCTCCAGCCAGCACGACAGCCCCACCCCGAGGAGCGGAGCCGCCGGATCGTCGCGCCGCCGGGCCTGCTCGGCACGGACCTGGTCGTAGTCGACCAGCCGCAAGCACTCGGCGAGGGCAGCCGGGAAGTCACCCGAGTCGTACACCACCGGGTCGTTGTGGGTGGCGTAGGGGAAGTCCTGCGGTGGGATGAAGTTGCGGCGGCGCACCTCCGCGGGATCCAGCCCAGTGCGCCGCGCCACGAGGTCCACCACGCGCTCGATCGTGTAGGCCGCCTCGGGGCGCCCCGCACCCCGGTAAGCCGCGACCGGGGTCGTGTTCGTCACGACGGTGCGGAACGAGGTGGCGACCTTGGGGATCCGGTAGCAGCCCGCCGCCATCCAGCTCGTGAGCACCGGCAGCCCCATCCCGGTGGGATCGGGGTAGGCGCCCAGGTTCTGGGTGACGATCAACCGCAGCGCCTTGATGCGACCGTCACGGTCGAAGCCGACGTCCACGTCGTGCTCCTGGTCCCGGCCGTGCGTCATCTGCACCATCGCCTCCGAGCGGGTCTGGGCGAACTTCACCGGGCGGCCGGTCCACTTCGACAGCAGCGGCGCCAGGAACAGCTCGGGGTACCAGACGATCTTCGCGCCGAAGCCGCCGCCGACGTCGGGGGCGATCACCCGACACTGGTTCTGCGGGATGTCGAGCCAGGTGGCGAGGTAGTTGCGCAGGTGGTGCGGGGCCTGGAACGTGGCCCACACCGTGAGGCCGTCCACCGCCCAGTCGGCGATGCACGCGACGGGCTCGATGGGGACCGCGGCGCAGCGCTGGTTGACCAGGTGCAGCGAGGCTCGCAGGTCGCAGCGTTCGAAGTCGGCCTCGAGGTCGTCCATCATGGGGACGGCCGCGATCACGTTGGAACCGTGGTGCGGGAACAGCAACGGCGCGCCCGGGGCCGTGGCCGCCGCCACATCGGTGACCGCCGGCAAGGGTTCGTACTCGACCTGCACCGCGCCGGCGGCGTCGGCCGCGAGGTAGCGGTCCTCGGCGACCACCACGGCGATCGGCTCACCCACGAACCGGACCGTGTTGCGAGCCAGCACCGGGCGCTCGAGGTCGGGCGGGCCGCCGGGCAAGTCGGGATGGTCGAGGAGGTCCTCGGCGGTCCACACCCCGAGCACGCCGGGCATCGCAAGGGCGCCACGAGCGTCGATGGCCGTGACGTCGGCGTGCGCCTGTGACGACGTCACGAACGCAGCATGGGCCAGCCGCGGCGGTGCCAGGTCGTCGACGAACGTGCCCCGGCCGGTGAGCAGGCGCGGGTCCTCCTTCCGCAGCACCTTGGCCCCCACGAGGCTCATCTCGGCTCCTTCCTGCTCGGGGTCATGAACTCGTCATGGCTTGAGGTGGTGACCCTCGCGGTCTTCGGGGTCGTACCACCACTGCTCGGCGTTGCGCTTGGACTGCTCGGTGCGCGGCCGGCCCCAGCCCAAGAGCCGACCCAAGAAGTACTCCGGCCCGCTCTCTTCGCGCCGCCACCAGCGCCGTTGTCCGCCGTAGACCTTCTTGCGGTACGACGACAGGCCGACCGCCACGATCAACGCCACGCCGAAGAACAGGTTCTCGACCCAGGCGGCACCGACCCCGGCGAGCTGGAGCCCCTTCACGCCGGACTGCAGCACGAACACCGCGAGCACCGTGCCCCAGACGTTGAAGCGGCGCTTGAACTGGGTCGCTCCGAGGAAGGCCGCCGCGAACGCCGGTAGCAGGTACGGCGCGCCCGACTGGGCCTGGGTGGACCCGAACTGCGAGGCCAGCAGGACCCCGGCCGTCGACGCCACCGTGGCCGAGGTGACCAGGGCGCCCCACACGTAGCGGTCCGTCTGCACGCCGGCCAGCCTGGCTGCCTCACGAGCGCCGCCGGTGGCGAACAGGTACCGTCCCAGCGCCGTGTGCTCCAGCACGTACCACAGCACGAGCGCGGCCACCACGGCGATGGCCACCGTGCGGTTGACACCCCAGGCCAGTGGGGCGGTCAGGCGCTTGAACTCGGGGGGGAACCCCAGGATCGACCGGTTCTTCGACAGCCAAACGGTGAACGCGGTCAGGACCGAGCTCATGCCCAAGGTCGCGATGAACGAGTCGATGCGGATCTTCACCACGAGCAGGCCGTTCACGGCACCGATGAGCAGGCCGGCCCCCAGTGAGATCACGATCGCGACCAGGATCGACCACTGTTGTTCGACGAGCACCCAACCAGCGAGCACCGCACCCGTGGACACCGCCGCCCCGATGGAGAGGTCGAACACCCCGGCGGCCAGCGGGACGAGCAGTCCGAGCGCCACGACCAGCAAGATGGCGTTCTGGTTGAGCACCGAGCGGTGGGTGAGCCATTGCGTCCAGGTGTCGGGCACCCACCACGTGAACACCACCCAGGTCAGCACGTAGAGGTAGACCACCCCGATGTTGCGCGGGTGGAGCTTGGACCACTTGAACGGCGAGCGGCGGGTGTCGAAGCGGCTGTCGATCCGCTTGCGGCGCTCGACCCGCTTGGACCGCACCCGATGACGGCGGGTGAGCTTGTTCTTGTCGAGCACCAGGCGAGCTCGCACCTCGCCGGTGCGCTCGTCGATCTCCACCTCACCCACCTCCCCGGAGCCGGCGAGCGGCACGGCGCACCCACGACGCGAAGCGGCCACCCGGGTGGGTGGCGACCGATACCTCGACCGGCGCCGAACCCTCGTCTCGGTCAGGTTCCGGTTCGCGCCACACGTCGGCGTCGGAGCGGACGATGCGGGTCCGCACGTGCCGGTGCGTCACCCGTTTCACCCGCCGATTGGTCGTCGTGCCGAGCGTCTCGGCGACCACTTGCTCCTCGGTGAGCCAGGGGCCGGTGAGCTCGGCCACCACCATGCCGGCGCGCAGCACGAGCACCCGGTCGCACAGGTGCACCAGCTCTTTCGGGTCCGACGACGTCACCAGCACCGCCGTGCCGGCGCGTGCGGCGTCGGCGACGTGGTGGTAGATCGCCGCCTTGGAGCCGACGTCGACACCTTGGGTGGGCTCGTCGAGCAGCAGCACCTTCGGCTTGGTGCGCAACCATCGGGCCAGCACCGCCTTTTGCTGGTTGCCGCCGGAGAACTTCTCCAGCCGACGATCGATGAGCGGTGGCTGCACGTCGAGGCGCTCCACCCACTCGGCCGCATCGGCCCGCAACGCCGGGTGATCGAGCTTCCACCACCGGGCGGGCCGGTCCAAAACCTCGCCCAGGCGCGGCAGCGGGATGTGCTCGACCACGCGGTCTTCGAGGTGGAGTCCGAGCCCCTTGCGATCGGCGGGCACCAGCGCCATCCCGGCACGGATCGAGTCACGCGGGGAGGCGAACACCTTGCGTTTGTTGACCAGCACCTTGCCGGCGAAGCGGGGGGTGAGGCCGAACAGCGCCCCGGCGATCTCGTCACGACCCGAGCCGACCAGCCCTGCGACGCCGAGCACCTCACCGGCGTGCAACCGCAGGCTCACCCCACGCAAGGTGACGCCGAACAGCGATTCGGCTTCGAGCACTGCTCGGCCGGTGCGGTCCGGGGGTGTCGGGAACAAGTCGTCCACCGCACGTCCGACGATCAAGCGCACCAAGGCCTGCTCGTCGAGCGAGGCGGTCGGCTCTCCGGCGGCGACCACCTGGCCGTCACGCAGCACGGTCACCCGATCGGCCAGGCCGAGCACCTCGTCGAGCACGTGGCTCACGAACAGCACCCCGGCACCGAGATCGGCGAGCCGGCGCACCTCCGTGAACAGGGCCTCGACCTCGCCCCGGTTCAGCGAGGCGGTGGGCTCGTCGAGCACGAGCAGTCCTGGTTGAGAGGTGTCCCAGTCCTGTATCGCTCGCACGATGGCCACGGCAGCTTGCTCGGCCGGGCTCAACGAGGCCACCGGCTGGCGCACGTCGGGGGCGAGCCCGAAACGCAGCAACGCCTGCTGGGCGTGGCGGACCTCGGCGCGCCAGTGGATGTTGCCCAAGCGCCCCCGCGTGTAGCCGCGACCCAGCCCCAGGTTCTCCACGGTCGACAGGCTGGGTACCAGTCCGAGGTCCTGGTGCACCACGCGGATGTGGCGGCGCTGCTCATGGCTCAAGTGCCACAGGTCGACCGGGACACCGGCGAGCTCGACGTGAGCGCCGTGATCGGCGCGCACGTACCCGGCCAGGATCTTGATCAGCGTGGACTTCCCCGATCCGTTCTGGCCGACCAGGGCGTGCACCTCGCCGGCGCGCAGTTCCAATCGGGCTCGATCGAGCGCCACCTGGCCCGGGTAGGTCTTGGAGAGCGACTCGATGCGCAGCAAGGGGGTTGGACCAGCGCCAGCGCCAGTCCAACCCCCTTTGCGTTGCTCGTGCTCGACCGCTACCACCATCGACGAGGTGCCGAAGTCAGCGACCCCACAGCGCCGTGAACTGGTCCTGGAAGCCTTCCACACCCGGCCACAGCGCCGTCGGATCGCCGATGGAGTCCCGCTCCAGGATCTGCAACGGCAGGCCGTTCACCAAGATGTCGGGGTGCCCGGGCACCGCCGCTTGGGCCGGAGGCGTCGCCGAGCCGGGGCCCTGGCCGGCCAGGATGCGCGCCGCCGCGTCGATCGCACGCCAGCCGAGCAGCTCTGAGGCCAAGGCCACCTCGGCCACCTGGTGCTGGCCGTTGGCGATGAAGCCGAAGTTCAAGGGGCCACCGGCCTGGGAGATGGCCTTGGCCTGGTCGGCGAGCCCGGCGTCGGCGAGCGCCTCGGGGACACCGAAGAGCATCCCGCCGAAGGCGTACGCCACGAAGTCCAGCTCGGTGTTCGCCTGCAGCTTCGACACGACCTGGCCGGGCAGGTTGGTGCCCAGATCGGTCAGCGCCGCTTCGAACACCTCGACCTGGCAGTCCGGGCAGACCCGGGAGATCTCGTCCTGGAATCCCTGCTGGACCGTGGACAGGACCGGGAACACCGGCAGACCCACGAACATGATCTGCTTGGTCTGCGAGGTGACCGCCGCGTAGTCGGCCATCAGCCCCCCGTCGAA
>FWPV01016992.1_pt1 | contig 10155 bp, 10 predicted proteins | sample 2228371 | NCBI WGS metagenome assembly FWPV01 (sample SAMEA103939776, study PRJEB20133) | metagenome
GCTTCGGGACGGGGGGGGGCACAAGCGACGGCTGACGGGACCGAGGGCATCCTTTTCGGCAGTACAATAGGGGCAGTGTGGGAAACAGCCGGGGAGGGCCGGATCATGGACGTGTGGGAAGCCATCCGCAGCAAGCGGGCCGTCCGCCAGTTCGCCGATCGTCCGCTGCCGGAGGAGGTCGTCAGTCGCATCCTGGATGCGGGTCGCCGCGCCCAGAGCGCCAAAAACTCCCAGCCGTGGGATTTCATCGCCATCCGGGAGCGGGAAACGCTGCGCGCTCTGGCCGCTACCGGGCCGTGGATGGGTCATGTGGCGGGGGCGGCCCTGTGCGTGGTCATCGTCACGCCCGCGCCGGAGGGCAATGATCGCTATCCCTGGCATATGTTCGACGCCGGCCAGGCCGCCGCCTACATGCAGCTTGCCGCGCAGGCGCTGGGCGTCGGTTCCTGCCCCGGGACGATCTACGATGAGGCTGGTGCGCGGGCGCTGCTGGGCTACCCGGCGGAGAAATCGGCCCGGCTGGTGCTATCCTTTGGCTATCCGGCGGGGGAGGCGGCGCAGCCTCGCCCGGCCCGTAAGGGCGGTCGCCGCCCCCTGGCCGAAGTCGTCCACTGGGAGCGGTGGTAGGGGGCGGATCACCCCATCTTCGGCGGCCCCTGGGCGATGCGCTGGCGGATGTTGGGTACGATCTTCTCTACCCACAACGGGTCATCCCAGGGCACGTCGCCCAGCGTATCGGCTACCCACCAGGTGACACCTGCTTCCGCATAGGGGGCGATCGCTTCCGCTGCCGCGTCCGGATCGGTCGGTAGCGGCCCGCTATGCACAGCGTCAAACGGCTCTTCGCTCGTCCGGTGGTGGGCCACGTGGGCCAGGATCGCCCGCCAGTCATCGGGCGTGAGCGGTCTATCCGCCCCGGGACAGGCCCCATCCCAGCGGGCGGCGCGGGTCATCGGGCGGCGGTGGGGCCACCAGCCGCCCACCCAGATCGGGATACGCGGCTGCTGCAGCGGGCGTGGCAGGAAGATCAGTTCCTGCAGGCGGTAGTGCTTACCCTGGAAACAGAACGGCTCTCCGCGCCACAGGCCGGTGATGATCGCCAGTCCCTCATCCAGCATTTCCGCCCGGATGTGGTTGTCGGTTGGCTCCCCAAAGAATCCAAAGTCCCACTGTACAGGGTCACCCAGTCCCACGCTGAGGATCAGCCGTCCGTTGGACAGCCAGTCGAGCGTGACGGCCTGGCGGGCCACCTGCCAGGGCCGGCGACGGGCCAGCGGGGTGAGCATCGGGCCAAGCCGGATGCGCTCTGTGGCGGCGGCGATGGCTGCCAGCGCTACCCAGGGATCGGCCACCGGATTCCCGAAAGGATGGAAGACAACATGATCCCACAGGAAAAAACCATCCCAACCGGCGGCTTCTGCCTGGCGGGCCAGCGCCACCAGGGCGCGCGGATCGGCCAGCGCCCCGAACGGCGGGATGTTCACAGCGAACTTCATGCGCGTACCGGTCATTGCTCTCCCCCCTCAATCGCGCCATACGGCCTGTAAGTGTGCCAGAGAAGTGGCGCTCTGACCAGCCCGTGTCGCAGGGGATTAGCGTCGCATGGCCCGCAGCGCGTCCAGGCGGTTCCTGGCGTCCGGGGTGCGGGAGAACAATTCCTGCAGATGGCGGCAGGCCGGGTAGTCCGCGCAGAAGGCGCAGGTTGAGATGCCCATCGTGCGAGCGCAGGCGCGCAGCGGGCACTCCCGGCACCAGCGGTTGAGCCGTCCGCTGTTCGCGGTATGGCAGCCATCGCAGCGGGTGTAGGTGGCATTCGCTTCGCCGAACCATTGCAGCGCCAGCGCCTCCAAACGGGACGTGTCGTCGTCCTGTGTGGCGCGGTAGGCCGGGCATGTGGCACAGTCGATCCCACAGTAAGCGATCATCTCGTCGATCATCGATCCGTCTCCGGGGGCTAGACGAACGATCAATCACTATAATAGCACAAATGTTCTAATTTTGCAAGTGAGAAATGACCGCAGGCTGGCCTGTCCTTTACAGCCGGCGCCACAGGAACGGGACGAGCATCTCCCACTCGGAAAGGCCGCCGTGGACGCTCAGCAAGCCCTCCGGCGGGGGTTCCAGGCGTGTTCCCAGACGCGGGATCAGGATCAGGTCGCCGATGCGGTGAGCGGTCTCTTTATAGGGCGGCTCCGGACCGAGCAGCCCGGCCTCCAGCGCCGCCGCCGAGTCCAGCCAGGTTACGCGATCGGCGAAGTGTCTCTCCAGCGCATCAATGACCGCCCCGCGCCTTCCATCGCGCACGAAGGCGTAGGCCAGGCGCGCCTCCCCGCTGAGTCTGCCGCGCAGCGAATCGGCCAGCGGCGCACCCGGCGGTGACTGGTAGATGTCGATCCAGTTCGGCGCGTTGTAGTGGCCATGATCAGCGGTGAGCATCACCAGCGTATGACCATCATGCAGGTGGTCATCGGTCAGGGCGTCGGCCAGTTCGGCCAGCTCGCGCCGGATCGTATAGGCCGCTTCCGGCGAATCCGCGCCGTAGGTGTGGCTGACGCCATCGATGCCGGGCAGGTAGATGTTGACATAGCAGCGCTGGCCGCGCGTCGCAGCCAGCAGCTGGCGCAGGCGCAGCCATTCGTCAAAGTGAGCGGTATGCACGTAGAGGCGTTCCTTCGGAATGCCCCGCTGAAGCATGGCCGTCAGGGCGCTACCGATGTACTCCCCGCGCACCAGAGCATAGGTCGGCACGCCGCCCGCCGCCAGATGTTCGGCGAAGCCCCGCACCGGCAGGAAGGTCATCGGATTGACGCCGAAGTCACGCACCAGACTGTCGCGGGGCAACGTGCCCATGCATGGCCGGAAGAACAGGGGGATGGTCAGCATGTCCAGCCAGCGCAGGTAGACGGTGAAGCCGGTCAGGCCATGCGCCGCTGCGCTTACCCCGGTCCACAGGGTAGTCAGGGCGGTGGCCGTTGTGCTGGGGACAACCGACGTTAACGGGAGGGGGCCGCGCCCGCCGCTGAGCGTATCCACACTGGCGGTGAGAACCGGATCAGCGGCCATGTGGTGCGTCAATCGGCGGTAAGACAGCCCATCAGCGATGATCAACACCACGCGGCTGATCCCCTCCGGGGCGCGTTCCCCCCAGACAGCGGAGTCCAGCGGGCGGTTGTAGGGCATTGGCACACCGAGCAGTTCGGCGACCGAATGGATCAGATTGAGGATGGACAGGCCGCCGTAGTGAGGGAAGATCAGCTCGTCCGCCCAGGGAGCAGGGATGTCGATCAGGTGGTTGGTGCGGATGCGCGCTTCAATGGCGGCGGCCAAAGGTGATGGTTCGGCAGTCATCGGCGCTCAGCTTTCTGCGGGCAGGGGGTGTTCCGCCCCTCAGTCCGCAACAGAGTCGACGTATGTGTCCAGCAGGCTGCGCAGCGTAGCGGCGCGGTCGAGCAGCGTGGGAGCGTCCAGTTGTTCCAGCGCCAGCAAGCGCAACAGAGCATCGTATAACGCCGGCAGGCCCAGCATTTCCACCAGTTGCTCGTGGATCCACTTGTTGTAAGCGATGGGGTAGACACGTCGGCTGATGAATAGTGCCTGCAGGAATTCACCGCAGGCGTTGTAAAGGCGATCAAAACACTGAAAGAACAGCCCACGCGCAGCATAGAGCGGGATGTGATCCAGGTTGTTCTCGCAATGCCAGCGTGCTATGCGCAGCCGCTCCCGGCGCAGGTCTTCACCATAGTAGGGCAGCCAGGCTGCCTGTACGCGCCGGAAGGCATCGCTGCGCTCCCACAGCGGGTAGCCGTAGGCGCAGAAGTTGCCGATCTCCAGTTCGAAGGAATCCGGCCCGCCAGCCATCAGGTGATCGCCGGGGGCAAAGTGACCGCTCTTGAAGTCCAGGTGCACCTCGGCGAAGCGGCCCGCCGCCTCCAGTTCACGGAAGACCGTCGCTTCCGCGTAGAAAGCGCGCCATGGCTCCTCCCAGGCGGCGTATTCAGGGGAGCCTTCCGGCCCGCCCAGGGTAGGGACAAGCACGTTGATGTCCAGGCAGCTATCGGGGGTGGCTTTGCCGCGTGCGCAGGAATTCACCAGTACGACAGCTTCGACTTCCGGCATGGCGGCGAAGTGAGCGACAATGGCTTCAGCGGCGCGCCGGTGAGCGATGGTGGGGTAATGGGCGCCCAGTGGCATTGGTGTTCCTCATTCAGGGAGTGGGTCAGGGTTCTAGAGCAACGCCAGCGGCGGGGTTCCCGCCGTGTCAGGCAGGCCCAGCACGCGCGCGATCTGCTCCAGGTGATCAACGTCGTGCAGCGGTACCTGCATGGCCTGCTCCAGCAGGGTATATTCCCCGGCCTCCGGATGCACGCCGACCCGCCGCCAGTCAGCTTCGTCGCGGGCCTTGAGCCAGTCCAGGAAGGCTGCCCGCCGTGCCACGTAGGCTTCAAACGCCGCGTGCAGGTCTTCCTGGCTGTAACGGCGTTCGATCGCCATCTGCTCATGGTCGAACGGCTCCAGCACCGGGCGCTCTTCCTCCACGATGCGCCGCGCCCGCATGAAGAAAATCTCCTCAAAGTCGCGCAGGTGGCAGACGATCTCGACCACGTTCCAGCCATCTTCGCCGTCGCGGGCGGCCAGGGCGCGTTCCTGAGTGATGCCGTTGAGCAGCGAACTGAGCAGAGCCGGGGTCTTCTTCATGCCGCGAATGAAGCGGCCGGGGGTCAGCATGGTCATGGCGAAGACGCTCCCTTGATGCATGGCGCCGGCGTGCCTCTGCCCGGCGCAACCAGGATACGCGCCCGTCAGGCGCTGGCCGGATGCAGCCGGTCGGCGGGCGTCAGGTGATGATGGCGGAACCGCACCTGCCAGACGCGCAGGGCGGCTTCCAGCTGGATGCGCAGATCCATCTTGCTGCGGCCCAGCCGCCGTTCAGCGAAGTGGATCGGCACTTCGTAGATGGTGAAGCCCAGCCGTTCGGCCACGTAGGCCATTTCCGCCTGAAAGATGTAGCCATTGGAGCGCACCCAGTGGAAGTCGATCGCCTCCAGCACGCGACGATTCCACACGCGGTAGCCGCCGGTGGCATCGTGGACGCGGGTGCGCAGGATCAGGTGGATGTAGACGCGGTTAGCCCACCAGCTCAGCAGCTTGCGGTGCCAGCCCCAGGCGGTATCCAGCGTGCCGCCCGGCACATAGCGCGAGCCGACCACGATATCATGGCGCGGCTCCAGGGCGCGGGCGACCATCTCCGGCAGCTTTTCCGGCGGGTGGGAAAAGTCACAGTCCATCTGAACGATCAGGTCGGCGCCGGCGGCCAGCGCCCGCGCGAAGCCATCCACGTAGGCACGGCCCAGACCTTCCTTCCGCGGGCGATGGACGGGATGGACACGACCGGGATGCTGCGCTGCCAGGGCGTCAGCGATCGCGCCGGTGCCATCAGGCGAGTTATCGTCCAGAATCATGATTTCCAGACCGTCGATGGGCAGGGCCAGCACCGTCTGAACCATCCTGGTCAGGTTTTCCGCCTCATTGAAGGTTGGGATCAGGACCATCACTCTGGTCATCGCCTGCTCCTTGCGCCGGGTCCCGATTGTTGTGATCCACTGCACGGGCAGTATAGCTGCAGGGGGGCTGTCCGGCAAGGTGTCAGCCTGACGTCAGCCCGTGCGGGCCGTTTGCCCCTATAATTAGAACAAGCAGGGATGGCGCCGCTGATCTGTCCGGCGCCAGAAGGCAGGCTCCTGTGGTGTAGCGGGCTGTCGCCGGGAGCGGCTGCCCCGCCCCGGTGCTTGACTGGATCGCTGATGGAAAAGGAATGGGCTGATGGATACCTTTGGGTCGCTGACGATTCTGGCGTTTTTCGTCCTCGTGCTGCTGGGGTTGTTGATCTCGGCGGTGCGGATCGTGCAGGAGTACGAGCGCGGCGTGATCTTCCGGCTGGGGCGGATCGCCGGTAGCCCGCGCGGGCCGGGGCTTTTCCTGATCATCCCTTTCATCGACCAGATGGTGAAGGTCGATCTGCGGGTGGTCACGCTGGATATCCCGCCGCAGGACTGCATCACCAAGGACAACGTGACGGTGCGCGTCAACGCGGTGGTTTACTTCCGGGTGATCGATCCGGTGCGCTCTGTGGTGAACATCCGCAACTTCACCCAGGCTACCGCGCAGATCGCCCAGACCAGCCTGCGCAGCGTGGTCGGTCAGCGGGAACTGGACGAGTTACTGGCCAAGCGCGAGGAAGTCAACCATGACCTGCAGAAGATCATCGACGAACAGACCGACCCCTGGGGAGTCAAGGTCAGTATCGTCGAGATCAAGGATGTGGAGCTGCCGGAAGTGATGAAGCGGGCGATGGCCCGCCAGGCGGAAGCCGAACGTGAGAAGCGGGCCAAGATCATCCATGCTGAGGGTGAATTCCAGGCTGCCCAGCAACTGCGGGAAGCGGCCCGCCTGATCGCCACCGAACCGTCCGCGCTGCAGTTGCGTTACCTGCAGACCCTGACCGAGATCAGTGTGGAGAAGAACTCGACGATCATCTTCCCGCTGCCGATCGATTTGCTCTCGCCGCTGATTGACATCCTCAAGGGGCAGGCGAGCAAAACCAGACCCCCTTCCAGCCCGACGCCCCCGGCATGAGCGGTGGCTGAGCGTCAGGTAAGCATCAGCCGGGCGTTAAGCGGGTGGATCAGGGGCTGTGAGATAATGATATAACTCGGGGATTCGCATGCCGGTTGAGCCTGGCCTTGCGCCTTTCAGGCGGGGCACTCAACCGTTGGCAGGGTAAAAGACAGGATACCGGAAGTCGTTCGTCTGGATGAGAGGTAAGGAGTGTGCTGTGATGCGTCGCCTGATGTTCCTTTTCGTCGCGCTGGCCCTGGCGCTGCCCTGGGCCGCCTGGGGTCCCGGAATCGGGACCGCCGCGGCGGATACAGGCCGCGAGTGGACAGCCGAATACTTCAACAACCGTTTCCTGGCCGGGACGGCGATCTTCGTCCGGCTGGATAGCGCCATTGCCTTTGACTGGGGTGGGGGTAGCCCGGTGCCGGGCATCATCCCGGAGGACAACTTCTCTGTGCGCTGGACTGGCCCGCAGCAATTCGCCGGGGGGACATACACCTTTGTGGCCACGGCGGCTGATGGTGTGCGGGTCTACGTGAACGACCAGATCGTGATCAATGCCTGGTATGACCAGATGCAGACAACCCACACCGGCCAGATCACGCTTGCCCCCGGCACGTACTGGGTGCGCGTTGAATACTACGAAGCCACTGACCAGGCGTCGATCTTCGTGACCTGGCGGCCCGCTAATGCTCAGACGGCCCCCGGTGGCTGGGCTGCTGAGTATTACAACAACACCAACCTGCAGCCACCACAGGCCGGTGGGCGCCTGGAGCGCACGATCGACTACAACTGGGGCGGTGGCTCACCCATCCCCGGTGTGATCAACCCGGATAACTTCAGCGCCCGCTGGTGGGGCTTCCCCGAACTGGAGGGCGGTCGCTACCGCTTTGTGGCCGGGGCGGATGATGGTGTGCGGGTCTATGTGGACGGGCAGCTGGTAGTCGATGCCTGGGCCGCCGCGCCTTACCGGGAGACTTCCGGCGTGATCGATCTGGCGCCGGGCATCCATACCGTCAAGGTGGAGTACTTTGAGGCCGGCGACCAGGCCCGGATTGTGGTCTACTGGATCCGGGAGGGGGCCGGAGCGATCACCGCTCCCAGCCCGGTGACGGCCGTCATCAACACGCCGGTGCTTAACGTGCGGGCCGGGCCGGGCGTGGAAAACAGCATCCTCACCCAGGTGCGCAGCGGGGAAACGTACAGCGTCATCGGGCGCAATGCCGCCAGCACGTGGTTCCAGATCAGCGCCAGTGGCTTCACCGGCTGGGTGAGCGGTGCCTACATCGCCCTGAGCGGTAACGCGGCGGCCCTGCCGGTCACCCAGGGCAGCAGCGCCCCCGCCCCGGTGAGCGGTGGCCTGCTCTACGCCCAGTCAAACGCCAGCCTGCGCATCCGGCGCGGGCCGAGCACCGATACCGCCCGCATCGACGCCCTGAACTTTGGCGAGCGGGCGCAGGTGATTGGCCGTACTGTTGACTCGAACTGGCTGCAAATCCGCAAGGATAACGGCACAACCGGCTGGGTCTCCGGCGCGTACATCACCCTGGTGGGCGATCTGCCGCTGACCAGTGTCCCGGTTACCGGCTGAGCCGGATAAGGGATCGTTTAAGCACCAGCCCCACGGCCAGGGATGGCCGTGGGGTTGTTTTCATCCCGGCGGGCGCTGGCTTATCCCTGCCACTGGCGGGCAACAGCCATGAAGCGGCGCAGGACATCCAGGTGTTGTTCCAGACGGCTGAAGCCCAGCCCCATCGTATTGATACAGACATGCGTCGCGCCCAGTTCCCGCCATCCGGCAATCTCGGTTGCCCAGTCTGCTTCCGGCGTCTGGCGGGCGTTGATGCGCACATCGATGCCGAAGCTGGCCGGATCGCGTCCGGCGGCCCGCAGGTAGTCCCGTAGCCGGGCGATCTGCTCCCGGCCTTCCTCCAGCTTCCGGGTGTTGGAAATCCAGCCGTCACCCAGGCGAGCCATGCGCCGCAGGACGGCATCGGCGGTGCCGCCGAACCAGATCGGGATCGGGCGCTGGACGGGGAGCGGATTCAGCCCGGCGTCGCTGATGCGGTGATCGCGCCCGGCGAAGGTGACCAGCGGCTCGGTCCACAGGCGGCGCAGGAGCACCACCTGTTCCTCGCTGCGGCGGCCCCGGTTATGGAAATCCTGGCCCAGCGCCTCGTATTCAACGGTGTTCCAGCCGATGCCGATCCCCAGCCGCAGCCGCCCGCCGGAAAGCACGTCCAGGGTGGCGGCCTGTTTGGCCACCAGCGCGGTCTGGCGCTGCGGCAGAATCAGCACGCCGGTGGTGAATTCCAGGCGGGTCGTCAGCGCGGCCAGGTAGGCAAACAGGACGAACGGTTCGTGGAAGGCATCGCGGAAGGTATACGTGCCCTGCCAGCCGCCGGGACGCTCCGGATTGGCTCCCAGCACGTGATCGTAAGCCAGCAGGTAGTCGTAGCCGAGTTCTTCAGCGGTTTGCGCGTAGTCGCGGATGACGCCCGGATCGGCGCCGATCTCCGTCTGTGGAAAGACAACCCCCAGTTTCACAGCAACCCCTTTCTGAGGTGGCCGGTAGTCCTGCCTCCCGGCCAGTTAGTGCATCCCTCGCCGGGCCGCGATGTGCCCGGCAAGGAAGGCCGCATCCTCGCCTACACCGAATAGCAGGCCGGACTTCGCTGTGTGCAGTCAGGGCAGACCCAGGAAGTACAGCCCGGCGTAATCGGTGACGCCGCGTTGCTGAAGAGGATACCCAAAGGCGTCCAGAACGGGCAGTCTGACCCACGTGAAGTCGAAGCGGAAGCCGCAAGCCCAGATCACATTGGCGATCCCGGCGGCTTTCAGGTCAAGCGCCAGGATTTCCCGGGCTTCAAACCGTTCCGCCGGGTGCTTTGCCAGGCCGGGCGATCTTCTCAGCGGCGGCGATACTGGATCGGGAACGGCGACCGGGGCCGCCGGATCTGCTGGCCACGATCGATGACGATTTCCTTCTCTACCAGCGATAGTTCAAAGGCCTGGAACAGGCGAGCCAGGATCACGACCATCTCGTTGGTGGCAAAGCTCATGCCCCAGCACTTGTGTAGCCCGCCGCCAAAGCCGATCAGCGCAAAGGGATGCCGTTTGTGCTCGGCGCGTTCCGGGCTGAAGCGGTCCGGGTCAAAAGTGTCCGGGTTGGTGAAGATCTGCGGCAGGCGGTGGGCCACCGCCGGGCTGACCATCACCAGCCACCCCGCCGGGATATGATACCCGCCAGCGTCGAAGCCCTCGCGCACGTAGCGCATCAACATACCCGCCGCCGGGTCAAGCCGTTCGATCTCCATCAGCGTCCACTGTAACGTCTCCAGGGCGCGCAGTTCTGCCGTGGAAAACGTCTCCACACCGGCCAGCACCTCATCCACCTGGGCGGTGACTCTGGCGGCAAAGGCCGGGTGCTGCAACAGGCGGATCAGCGCCCAGGTCAGGTGGGCGGAGGTAGTCTCGTAGCCGGCGAACATGAAGCCGATGATGGCGTTGGTGATCATCTCCGGCGACATGGGCTGGCCA
>FWPV01016993.1_pt1 | contig 10154 bp, 8 predicted proteins | sample 2228371 | NCBI WGS metagenome assembly FWPV01 (sample SAMEA103939776, study PRJEB20133) | metagenome
CGGGGGTGAACGCAACGGACAGGGCCCGGTCGAGTTCCTCGGCCACGGCGCGGGCGCCGGCCCGCCCGGCCGGGAGTCCGCCCGACCAATCAGCGGTGATCAGCACCAGGCGGGCGAGGTGTGGGTCGGTCGGTCGGGCCCCCGGCGTGACCACGGCGAAGGCAGCGACCCCAGGCCCGCGGTGGTCGCGGGCCAGCTCGGCCCGGGACACCAGCGCCGTGCCCGGGACCACCGGCGGCCCGAGCAGGCCGGTCGCCGGTCGGTGGCCGGCGGTGGCGGGCAGCACCGAGGCCGGTGGCCGGCCCAGCAGCGCCGCAAGGGTGGTGCGCGGCGGCTGGTCCGGGCGATGGAGGCCGAGCAGCGTCTCGAGCTGCGATGCATCCACAAGAAGTGTTGAGACCACTACGGAAGGTGATGAGGCGAGCCCGCCGGTTTCGCCACTTTGAGTGGCGGTCTGCGCGCCGGCCGCCGGCAGCGTGATCGCCAGCTCGCGCCAGCGTCCGGTCACCGCCTGGCCGAATCCCTGGTCAGGGCCGGCGACGGGACCCGTCGGTCCGATCACCCCCTCCTATCGGCACCGCCAGCCCGCCTGTGGAGAACTCCGTCCGGTCACCACGTTCCGTGGTGCAGATGTCACCTGCTGCTGATCTCCCCTAGGGGAAACCGGTGGAAAGCCTGTGGATGATGTGGACAGGCAACCTGACGATCACCGGGACTCAACCGGAGTGGAGGACGCCGACGACCGTTGCAGATGCAACCGTCACGAGAACTCCCGGTCCCTCCACCCCGGAAAGATGTCGGGCAGGCCCTCGCTGACCTTGACCGGGAACACCGGCGGCCGCTTCTCGAGGAAAGACATCACCCCCTCGCGGGCGTCGGCCGAGGCCCCCCGGACGGCGATCCCTCGGGAGTCGACCCGGTGGGCCTCCATGGGATGGTCGGCCCCGAGCATCCGCCACAGCATCTGTCGTGAGAGCGCCACCGACACCGGCGCCGTGTTGGCCGCGATCTCCGCGGCGATGGCCCTGGCCGCCGGCAGAAGGTCGTCCGGTGCGTGCACCGACCTGACCAGCCCCGCGTCGAGCGCCTCCGATGCCGGGAACACCCGGCCGGTGAACACCCACTCCGCCGCACGGTTGATGCCCACCACCCGGGGGAGGAACCACGATGAGCACGCCTCGGGCACGATGCCCCGACGGGCGAACACGAACCCGAACTTCGCCGTCTCGGCCGCGAGCCGGATGTCCATGGGCAGGGTCATGGTCACCCCGACCCCGACCGCGGGACCGTTGATGGCGGCGATGACCGGCTTCAGGCACTCGAAGATGCGCAGCGTCACCAGCCCCCCGCCGTCGCGGGGCACCCCCTCGGGCCCGGCCTTGTCACCACCACCCCCCTGGCTGAAGGTGTCCCCCCCGCCCGACAGGTCGGCACCGGCGCAGAACCCGCGCCCCCGGCCGGTCACGATCACCGCCCGGACGTCATCGTCGGCATCGACCAGGTCGAAGGCGCTGATCAGCTCCCGCATCATCGTGCCGGTAAACGCGTTCAGCTGATCGGGGCGGTCCAACGTGATGGTGGCGATCTGGTCGGTCACGTCGTAGGCGATCTGGGTGAAGGCGGGCGTGTCGCTCATGCGCGGGACCGTACCTGCCGATCGGAGGAGGGATGGACGGGATCAGCCGGGTCCAGGCCCGCATCGCGCTGATCGAACAGCGGGTCGCGACCCTCGCCCGGCCGCCCGCCACACCCGCGGCCGATCGCGTCCCCGGACCCTCGTCGCCAGGCACCGACGCCGCGGCGAGCTTCACCCGGGTCTACGGCGCCGCCCTCGAGCGCACCCCGTACGCAGCCCGGCCCCGCCGGCCCGAGGAACCCGACGGCCCCATCGACGTGCCCGCCGAACTCGCGCGGTACGGCAACGGCCGGATTCCCGCCGCCGCGCTCACCCCCATCGGCATCGGCAACCACCGCCTGTGGGGCCCGGCGGCCGAGTCCTTCCGCCAGCTGCTCCAGGACGCCGCAGCCGACGGGATCCGCATCGGTGTCACCGATTCGTACCGCTCCTACGACGAGCAGGTCGACCTCGCCGCCCGCAAGGGCCTGTACTCCGAAGGCGGCCTCGCCGCTCGGCCCGGCACCTCCAACCACGGGTGGGGCCTGGCGCTGGACCTGGACCTCGACGAGCGCGCCCTGGCATGGATGCGCCAGCACGGCTGGATGTACGGGTTCGTCGAGACCGTTCCCCGCGAGCCGTGGCACTGGGAGTTCCGGCCGGACTGAACCGGCCTCCACTCCGTGGCACTGGGAGTTCCGGCCGGACTGAACCGGCCTCCACTCCGTGGCACTGGGAGTTCCGGCCGGACTGAACCGGAGCCCGCCGGGATCGACCCCGGCTACACGTCCAGGAACCGGCTGACCGCCACGCCCGACCCGATAGTGCCGACCAGCACCCCGACGGCGAGGATGGTGAGGCCCACCCCGCGGATCTCGGCGGCCGAGACCGACAGGTTCTGCAGGAAGTCGAGCGACCCGGTCGGGCCGAGCTGACCCTCGAACCAGCGGTGGGCGGCGAACACCCCGCCGTAGGCCAGCAGCCCGCCGATCAGCCCGGTGGCGAGCCCTTCGAGCATGAACGGCACACGGATGAACCAGTTCGTGGCCCCGACGAGCTTCATCACCTCGATCTCCCGCCGCCGGGCGAACATCGCGGTGCGGATGGTGTTGAGGATGAGCATGCCCGCCGCCACCAGCAGCACGACGGCCGCGCCGAACGCCAGTACCTGGAGGAAGCCGGTCAGTCGTTGCAGCTTGTCGATGGTGTCCTTGGCGAACACCACCTGGTACACCCCCGGCTCACGGGAGAACTGGGTGCCGACCGCATCGATCACCGCGGCGTCGGCGGTGGCCGGCACCACCCGGAACGAGGTGGGGAGATCCTCAGGGGTCAGCGTCTCGGTGAACTGCGGGGAGTTCGGGAACAGCTGCTGGAAGTCCTCGTAGGCCTGGGCCTTGTCCACGAAGGACTTCGAGCTCACCTGTGGGTGCTCGTCCAGCTTCCGGCCGACCGCCTCGATCTGCTCGGCGGTGGCGTCGGGGTTCATGAACACGATGAACTCCACCCCGCCCCGCCAGCGGGCGCTGGCGTTGTCCACGGCGGCCCGCAGCCACAGCGCCACGCCGAACAATGCCAGCGACACGGCCACGGTGAGCAGCGAGGCCAGCGTCAGGGTGAGGTTGCGCTTGAGGTTCGTCCCCGTCTCGCGCAGGAAGTAGTCGACCTTGAACGCCATGGCTACTGGTAGACGCCTCGCGACTGGTCGCGCACCACGATGCCCCGGTCGAGCTCGATCACCCGCCGGCGCATCATGTTCACGATCGAGTGGTCGTGGGTGGCCATGAGCACGGTGGTGCCGGTGCGGTTGATCCGGTCGAGGAGCCGCATGATCCCCTCGCTGGTCGCCGGGTCGAGGTTCCCGGTCGGTTCGTCGGCCAGCAGGATCAGCGGCCGGTTCACGAACGCCCGGGCGATGCTCACCCGCTGCTGCTCGCCGCCGGACAGTTCGTGGGGCATGCGGCCCGCTTTCGAAGCCAGGCCCACCAGCTCCAGGATGGCCGGGACCTGGGTCCTGATCACGTGCTTGGGGCGCCCGATCACCTCGAGCGCAAACGCCACGTTCTCGAACACCGTCTTGGTCGGCAGGAGCTTGAAGTCCTGGAATATGCACCCGATGTTGCGGCGCAGGTACGGGATCCGCCACGGGGTGAGCTGGTTGATGTCGTTCCCGGCCACCCAGATCCTGCCCTGATCGGGCCGCTCGGAGCGGTTCACCAGGCGCATGAACGTCGACTTCCCCGACCCTGACTGGCCGACCAGGAAGACGAACTCCCCCTTGGCGATGTCGCAGGAGACGCCCCGGAGGGCCACGACGTCGCCCTTGTAGACCTTGGTGACGTTGTCGAGTCGGATCATCGGCGCAACGGGCGGAGGCACCAGGCGGTCGCCATCCGCAAGGTGGCCACCGTACCAGCAGGGGCCGCGCGATCCCCGTCAACCGCTCAGACCGTGGCGCCACCTGCCGACGGAGCCGGCGTGCCCGAGCATCGCGCCCGCCTGGTGATCGACCCGGTCGCCGGGGAAGTGCGCTTCGGCGACCTTGCCGAACCCTGCGCCGACCTGCAGCAGCCCCGCGCCCTGCTGGCCAGCTACCTCCGGCTGGTCTGGCGCGCCCGGGACCTGCCCGAAGGCAGCCGGCTTCGGCTGCCGGTCGACGACCTCGATGTGCTCTCCTCCTGGTCGGGGGTGGGGATGGTGGCCACCGCCGCGTTGCTCCACGACCTCTCCCACGACCCGGCGCTCCGGGGGCTGCCACCCCCCGACCCGGCCACCCGGCGCGACCCGCCGGCCGGCCCACCGCCCGCTTCGCCCCCACGACCGGCGCCGGCACCCCCGATCCCCCCACTGCGAAACTTCCGCCCCGCCACCGGCTCGGACTGGAGCGAGCTGCTCGACGACCCGTTCACGGCGCTGCCCGCCGCGCTCGACGACTGGGACCCTTCGGCGCCGTTGCCCGGACCGGCGCCGGTGGACCCACCGGAGCGACCGACGTGGCCGGCCCCGCAACCGGGCCTGGTGCGGGCCGTCGCCGCGCAGGCCGAACTCGGCGACGACCTCGACGAGGCCTGGCAGCGCTGGCTGGTCACGGTGCCCATCGACGAGCGGGAGCGCATCCTGCGCGCCACCTTCGGCGAGCGGCGCCAGTTGCGCCGCGCCGTGCGGGGGGACTGAGCGCAGCGGGACGGAGCGACGGGGATCGACTGGGTCGTGGACCTGCGAGCCGCAGCACCGCCGGAGCTGCGCAGCGGATTCAGTGCTGGCCGGTCGCCCGGCGCCAGCGCAGCCAGGCTTCCATGAACTCCTCGACGTCACCGTCGAGCACGCCCAGCACGTTCCCGGACTCGTGGTCGGTCCGGTTGTCCTTGACCAGCTGGTACGGCTGCATCACGTAGCTGCGGATCTGGCTCCCCCACCCCACCTGGGGCGGGCGGCCGCTGATCCGGTCCAGCTCGGCCTGCCGCTCCTCCTCGGCCCGGGCCGCGAGGATCGTCCGCAGCTTCTCCATGGCCTTCTCCTTGTTCTGGAGCTGGCTGCGCTCGTCCTGGCAGGTGACCACCACACCGGTGGGGAGGTGGGTGATGCGGATGGCCGACGAGGTCTTGTTCACGTGCTGACCCCCGGCCCCCGACGACCGGTAGGTGTCGATCTTCAGGTCCTTGTCGTCGATCTCGATGTCGGGGACGTCCTCGAGCACCGGCCACACCTGCACCAGCGCGAAGCTCGTCTGGCGGCGGGCGTTGGCGTCGAACGGACTGATGCGCACCAGCCGGTGGGTGCCCCGCTCGCTCGACATGAGCCCGTAGGCGTACCTGCCCCGGATGGTGAACTCGGCCGAAAGGATCCCGGCCTCCTGCCCCTCGGACACGTCGTCGATGTGAACCTCGAACCCGCGCCGCTCCGCCCAGCGGGTGTACATCCGCAACAGCATCTCGGCGAAGTCCTGGGCGTCGGTGCCGCCGTCCTTCGCGTTGATCGACACGATGGCGTCGGCCTCGTCGTGCTCGCCGATGAACAGGCTGCGCAGCTCGAGCTGGTCGAACTCGTGGCCGAGCGCCTCGATCTCGGCGGCGATCTCGGGTTCCTGGGTCTCGTCGCCCTCGTCCCGGGCGAGATCGTGGAGCAGCTCGACGTCGTCGATCCGCTGCACGAGACCGAGGTACAGGTCGAGGTCCCCCTTGGCGGCGGCGTACTCGCCGTTGATCCGCTTGGCGTACTCCTGGTCGTCCCACAGGTCTGGACGCGAGATCTCGCCTTCGAGCTCGGCCACCCGGGCGCGCAACTGGTCGATGCGCAGGTAGCGGTGCGCCTCGTCCAGGCGCGCCCTCAGCGCCTTGATGTCGTCGGTGAAGTCCCTCATGAGCGCCCGTGGCAGAGCTTGAACTTCTTGCCACTCCCGCAGGGGCAGGGCTCGTTGCGCCCGACCTTGTCGTACACGCCGTCCTTGACCACCGGGGCCTGGGTGACCGGCGCCGCGTCGGCGGCGGCAGCGGCCTCGGGGTCGAGCTCGCCGGACGCTGCGGCCGCCGCAGCGGCTGCCTGCACCCCGGCGCCGGGCACCTCGTCGGGCGCGCTGTACTGCACGTTCTGCAGCGGCGCCGCCGCCAACGGCTGGGCCACCTGCACCTGGACGTGCATGACGTACCGGGCGAAGTCGGTGGCGATGCCCTTCATCATCTGGCCGAACATCTCGAAGCCCTCGCGCTGCCACTCGACCAGCGGGTCCTTCTGCCCCATGGCCCGCAGGTTGATGCCCTCCTGGAGGTAGTCCATCTCCTGGAGGTGCTCCCGCCAGCGCTGGTCGATCACCCGCAGCATCACCTGCCGCTCGACTTCGCGCATGACCTCGGGACCGAACTCGGCTTCACGCGCCTCGTAGTGCGCCTTGGCCTCGCTCATCAGCAGCTCGTAGATCTCGTCGGTCGACGAGCAGGCACGCACCTGCTCTTCGGTGAGCTGCGTCGGCCAGAAGGTCCGGATCTCGGCCAGGAGGCCCTCGACGTCCCACTCCTCGCTGAAGTCCGCCACGCAGTAGGTCTCGATGGTGGCATCGGTCGCTTCGGCGAGGTACTCGAGCGCCTCCTCCTTGAGATCCGCGCCCTCGAGGATCTGATCGCGGCGCTGGTAGATGACCTTGCGCTGCTGGTTCATCACCTCGTCGTACTTGAGGACGTTCTTGCGGATCTCGGCGTTTCGCTGCTCGACGGTGGTCTGGGCCTTCTCGATGGCCCGGGTGACCATCTTGGCCTCGATGGGGACGTCCTCGGGGATGGCCCTGTTCATCACCCAGCTGACCGCACCGCTGGCGAAGATGCGCATCAGCTCGTCTTCGAGGCTCAGGTAGAAGCGGCTCTCCCCCGGGTCGCCCTGACGGCCCGAGCGCCCCCGGAGCTGGTTGTCGATGCGGCGGCTCTCGTGGCGCTCGGAACCGATCACGTACAGCCCGCCGAGCTCGCGCACCTTCTCGCCCTCGGCCCGGCACTCGGCCTCGTACTTGGGGAGCAGCTCGGCGTACCGGGCGGCGAACTCCTCGGTGCCGGGGGTGAGGCCGGACGCGGCGACCTCCCGCGCGGTCAGACCCTCGGGGTTGCCACCGAGCAGGATGTCGACGCCGCGGCCGGCCATGTTGGTGGCCACCGTGACCGCGTGGAGCCGGCCCGCCTGCGCGACGATGACCGCCTCCCGGGCGTGCTGCTTTGCGTTGAGGACCTCGTGCGGGATACCCCGCTGCTTGAGCATCCGGCTCAGCCGCTCGCTCTTCTCCACGCTCACGGTGCCCACCAGCACCGGCTGGCCCTTTTCGTGGCGCTCGACGATGTCTTCGACGATGGCGGCGAACTTGCCGTTCTCGGTCTTGTAGATCAGGTCCTGCTCGTCGCGCCGCCGCACCGGTTTGTTGGTGGGGATCGGGACGACCTGGAGCTTGTAGGTGTTCATGAACTCGGCCGCCTCGGTGGCGGCGGTCCCGGTCATCCCGGCGAGCTTCTCGTACATGCGGAAGTAGTTCTGGAGGGTGACCGTGGCGAGGGTCTGGTTCTCCTCCTTGATCTTCACGCCCTCTTTGGCCTCGACGGCCTGGTGGATGCCTTCGGACCACCGGCGGCCCTCGAGGATGCGGCCGGTGAACTCGTCGACGATCTTCACCTCGCCGCCCTGGACGATGTAGTCCTTGTCCCGCTTGTAGAGCTCTTTGGCCTTCAGCGCCGCCTGCAGCTGGTGGACGAGGTTCTGCTGGACCTCGTCGTAGAGGTTGTCGATGCCCAGGGCGCGCTCGACCTTCTCGATGCCCGACTCGAGCGGCGAGACGGTGCGCTTCTCCTCGTCGACCTCGTAGTCCTCGTCGCGCTTCAGGCTCCGGGCGATCGAGGCGAACTTGTAGTAGAGCTTCGCCGCGTCGGCGACCCGCCCGCTGATGATCAGCGGCGTGCGGGCCTCGTCGATGAGGATCGAGTCGACCTCGTCGACGATGGCGTAGACGTGGCCCCGCTGCACCTTCTGATCGAGCGAGGTGGCCATGTTGTCGCGCAGGTAGTCGAAACCGAACTCGTTGTTCGTGCCGTAGGTGATGTCGCACGCGTACATTTGGCGCTTCTGGTCGGGCCGGTCCATGAAGCCCGGGATGACGAGGCCGACGGTGAGGCCCAGCCAGTGGTGGATGCGACCCATCCACTCCGCGTCGCGACGGGCCAGGTAGTCGTTCACGGTGACGAGGTGCATGCCCCGGCCGGTGAGCCCGTTGAGGTAGGCGGGCAGCGTCGACACCAGGGTCTTGCCCTCGCCGGTCTTCATTTCGGCGATCCAACCGAAGTGCAGCGCCGCGCCACCCATCAGCTGCACGTCGAAGTGGCGCTGCCCGATGACCCGCCAGGCGGCCTCGCGCACGACGGCGAAGGCTTCGATCAGCAGGTCGTCGAGGGGCTCACCGTTGGCGAGCCGCTGGCGGAACTCCGCGGTCTTGGCGCGCAGGGCGTCGTCGGAGAGGGCCTGCATCTCCGGTTCGAGCGCGTTGATGTCGGGCACCAGCCCGTGGAGCGCCTTGAGCTTCTTGCCCTCGCCGGCGCGCAGGATGCGATCGAGGAATCCCATTGGGTCCCGATGCTACCGGTGAACCCCCACCCGACCGTTGGCGGCTTCGTGGCCGTGCTCGGTGACCGTGGTGGCCCGGGCCAGCGCGCCGCGCACGAACCCTGCGGTGGTGATGCCGAGTCCGGCGACGATCGCAGCCGCCCGCCGGAACTGGCCGTCGCGGACGGCGCGCACCACCCCCACCGGGATGGTCCGGGCTGCGTGGGTGCGCTCGGAGGCCAACCCCTGGTCGGCGCCGGCGAGCCGGCTCACCACCGCCTTCGACCGGCCCTCGGCGAAGCACCGCTGGCGGTAGTACCGCCACGTCCCCCGCCACCCCGGCACGCGGTGGCGCACCACGGCGGCGGGCTCGTAGAGCACCACGGCATCGGGATGCACCCGGCGGAGGCGGATGCACAGCTCGGTCTCCTCGCACCCCACCGGGTTGCGACCCACCCGCCCGATCGCGTGGCTGAACCCGCCCAGCCCCTGGAGCATCTCCGCCCGGAAGGCCATGCTCGCCCCGATCACGTTGCGGACCGGCGCCGCAGCGGCGGGCAGGCCGGTCCACGAGCACCCCACCACCCAGTGGAACTCGCCCGGGAACCACCGCGGCCGGCCCTCGAGCCACCACGGCTCGACGTGGCCGCCGACCACGGCCACCGCCGGGTCGGCGAACGGCGCGGTGAGCCGTTCCAGCCAGGTCGTGTCGGGCAGTGCGTCGTCGTCGAGGAAGGCCACCACGTCGCCGGTGGCCAGCGCCACCCCGGTGTTCCGGGCGCCCGACAGCCCCCGGGGCCCGGTGTTGGCCACCACGTCTACCCCGGCGAACGCCGGGTCGGCCCGCAGTGCGGCGAGCAGGTCGGGGTTGTGATCGACCACCAGCAGCACCTCGTCGGGCGGGCGGGTCTGGGCGGCCAGCGCCTCCACGCCGGCCACCAGATCGGCCCACCGCTCCGCGGTGTAGCAGCACACGATGACCGTGGTCCTCATCGGGTACCCCGGGCCACGGAGAGGACCACGCCGGCCAGGGTGTCGAGCGCGGATTCCCACCGGCCGGGGTCGGGATGGCGGGTGCCCCGCCGGGCGAGGGCCAGTTCGATGCCGACCAGCAGGTCGGGCGGGTTGCTGAGCGCCGCCGGCACGGTGCCGGTGTAGCCGGCCACCGCAGCCGCCCGCCGGTCCCGGGCCGGGGCCACGAGCGGCACCCCCGCCTCCATGACCATCGCCACCGCCCGGGAGGACGCCGGAGGGTCGGGCACGATCACCACGTCGGCCCGGGCGACGAGGGCCCGGAGGCGGCGGTCGTCGAGGTCGGCGGTGAGCAGGTGGACCCGGTCGGCGTGATGGCAGCCGGCCACCATCGCCGTTGTCTCGGCCAGACCCTCGCCCCGGGTGACCACGGTGAGGTGGTACCCGTCGATGCAGGTGTCGGAGATCCCGTCGAAGGCGCGGATGAGGTCGTCGCGGGCCT
>FWPV01011475.1_pt1 | contig 10153 bp, 9 predicted proteins | sample 2228371 | NCBI WGS metagenome assembly FWPV01 (sample SAMEA103939776, study PRJEB20133) | metagenome
AGACCCATTCTGGTTTCAATCATTTGGTTGCTTATTAGGCTTTGATTGGCATTCATCTGGATTAACAACAACAACAACCGGTGCCTTGAAAGAAGCCTTAAAAGGAATTGAAAATTCAATTGGTATTGCTGTTTTAGGAGGTAAAGGCAAATCATCAAGAAAAACTCCCGATGAAATTATAAAAATATCAGATAAATGGGGACTTAACTCATCTAATTTAGTTAAAATCAGCAAATTAACAGCTAAAATTGATTCGTCAGCAATTCAAGATGGCTTTCAACTTTATCATCATTCTTTTTTTCTAACCAGAAAAGGAAGGTGGGCTGTCGTCCAGCAAGGTATGAATGAATCCAATAAATTCGCAAGAAGATACCACTGGTTAGATGAAAAAGCTAAAATATTTAATATTGAACCTCACTCTGGAATTATTGGTGAAAAATCTGACAGAATTCTAAACCTTGTTGCAAAAGAAAGCCTTAATACCCAAATTGCAAGTGTTGAAATCTCAAAATCACACCCGGATTTAATTTTACAAGAATGGAATAAAATTAAAATTTTAAAACTTCCTGAATATCACCCTTTATCCCACTCTGATATCACAGATAGATACCTGAAAAAAGTTTTAGAAAAAACTTATGATGAAAATCCTGTTGATTTTCTAAATCTTCTTGAAATAAATGGAGTTGGTCCTAAAACATTAAGAGCCCTGGCACTTATGGCTGATATTATCTATAAAGCTAAACCATCTTTTGAAGAACCAAGAGTATATACTTATGCTCATGGAGGCAAAGACGGTTATCCTTTTCCTGTTAACAAAAAGATTTATGACAATTCAATTTCATTTCTTGAAAGAGCTATAAAATTATCTAAAATCGGTCTCAATGAAAAACTAAACGCTTTAAAAAGATTATCAATTTTTTACAATTCACCCTGATAATTTCAGTTATTCCTGTCGTTACAATTTTTTTTATATTATTATTTATTTACTTTATTTAAAAATTTTCAGGAGTTGATATGAAATTTGAAACAAAAGCTATACATATAGGTGAAGAGCCAAATTTTAAAGAAGGTGCTTCCGGAGATGTTGTAATTCCTATTCATCTATCCACAACATTTGCAAGAAAAAAAGTTGATAAACCAACCGGTGGCTATGAATATTCAAGAACATCAAATCCAACAAGAGACGCTTTGGAAGCTAGGCTTGCTGCTCTTGAAGATGCTAAATATGGTCTTGCTTTTTCTTCCGGTCTTTCTGCTGAAGCTACCATTATTCTGACATTGCTTAAAAGCGGTGAAAATATTCTGGCTTTCAATGATTTATATGGTGGAACAATAAGACTTTTTAATGAAGTTTTTAAAAACTTTAATATTGAAACAACCTATGTTGATTTTACAAGCACGGAAAATTTTAAAAAATCTATTAAAAAAAATACAAAATTAATCTGGCTTGAAACACCAACCAATCCTCTAATGAAAATATGTGATATAAAAGCTATTTCTGATATTGCAAAAGAAAACGATATTCTAACTGTTGTTGATAACACATTTATGACCCCTTATTTCCAGAAACCTTTAAATCTGGGGGCTGATATTGTTATTCATAGCACAACCAAATATTTAAATGGGCACAGCGACTCAGTCGGTGGAGCTATTATGCTTTCTGATGATAATATCTATGAAAAATTAAAATTCAATCAAAATGCGATCGGTGCGATTCTTTCTCCTTTTGACTCTTATCTTGTTTTAAGAGGCATAAAAACCCTGGCAGTTAGAATGGAAGAACATCAACGCAACGCCATTAAAATTGCTAATTTTTTGTCTTCTCATCCTCTTGTTGGAGAAGTTCTTTATCCGGGGTTAACAAATCATCCTCAATTTGAAATTGCAAAAAAACAAATGACCGGTTCTGGTGGTATGATTTCTTTTAAAATTTCCGGCGGTTTAAAAGAAGCAAAATCTTTCCTTGAAAATCTAAAAATTTTTTCACTTGCTGAAAGTCTTGGTGGGGTTGAATCCCTCATTGAACTTCCTGCTCTTATGACCCATTCCTCCATTCCAAAAAAACAAAGGGAAAAGCTGGGAATATCAGATAACCTTATCAGAATTTCTGTCGGCATTGAAAATGTAGATGATTTAATTTCAGACTTAAGTTTAGCTTTTGAGAAAATAAATCATTGAAAACTTTTTGGTAATTAATTTTTATTAAGAATTTTTAAAAAAAAGAGGTATTAAATGTCAGTTAAGGAAGCAATACAGCAAAGAAGAGCTTATCGTTCTCTTGAAAAAGTAGAAATTACCGAAGATTTGATTGATGAACTTGCTAAATATATTAGTCTCGCCCCATCCTGCTTTAACAATCAACCCTGGAGATTTGTTTTTGTCTATGAAGAAGAAACATTAAAAAAAATGTATAGCACTCTTACAAGAGGTAATTACTGGGCAACAGATTCCTCAATGATTATAGCAGTATTTTCTAAAAAAGAATTGGATTGTATTCAAGAAAACAGAGAATATTATCTTTTTGATACAGGTATGGCAACTGCATATTTAATTTTGATTCTAACTGAAATGGGATTTGTTGCTCATCCTGTTGCAGGTTATGATGAAAATAAAACGAAAGAAATACTTGGAATACCCAATGAAATGACTGTTATCACTCTTATCATCGTTGGTAAAAAAGCAAGCACCATTTCCAGCAAACTTGAGGCCTGGCAAATTGAACGAGAAAAAACAAGACCCGATAGACTACCCATAGATAAATTTGCTTTTAAAAATAATTATAAATAAGTATTTTTATTATAACTTGCTTTATTTAAACCATATCATATGTATCATCAGGACTCTTCTATTCCAACATAGAATTTAAAATTTCTTATAACCACAAATATTAAATTTTTAATTTTTTTATCTTTTTAAAATTCACCTCACAAAAATTTTTTTATTAACCACAGTAATTAAATGAATAAAAATAACCTGATTGTTGTTAATCAAATTAAACAATAATAACCAGATGGTAATTATTGATATTGGTAATTAAATTTATATATTTAACAAATTATTATTATTAAAATGATATTAAAAGAACAAATATTAGAATTAGCTAAAAGAACAATAGAGCCGATGGGCTATGAGATAGTTGATTTCCATTTCAATACTCATGGCAAAAACTGGTTGCTGAGATTCTTCATTCATAAATCAGGCGGAATAACTATCTCAGATTGCGTTATGGTAAGTAATAAAATCGGGGAAATCCTTGATATTGAAGATTTAATCCCGCACAGGTATATTCTTGAAATTTCTTCACCAGGACTGGATAGACCGCTTATTAACCAAAATGACTTTATTAGAAATAAAGGTGAAATTGCTAAAATAACATTCAAAAACGAAAATGAAAAGGTTAAAGAATTAAAAGGTATTATTAAAAATGCTGATGAAAATAAAGTTGAAATAGAAACAGAAAATGGCGAAATTAAATTTGTTGAATATGAAAATATATCAAGTGCAAAACTTGAAATAATCATTGGGAGATAATATGACTGCAAATTACCAGATTATAGAAGCAATCAGCCAGCTTATTCAAGGAAAACAGGTTGAAAAAGATTTTGTATTAAATATAATTAAAGAAGGACTTATTACCGATACTAAAAGAAAGTTCGGCAAGGATGCTAATATAAAAGTTGAAGTTGACCCTTCTACGGGTGGTATTCAAATATTCTTAATAAAAACTGTTGTTAAAAGAGTTACTGATAAAAACAAATGTATCAACATTAAAGAAGCAAAATTATATAAAGAAGATATTGAACCTGGTGAACAACTTGAAGTTCCAATTCCTTTTGATTATTTCGGAAGAAATGCAGTTCAAACAGCAAAGCAAATTATAATTCAAAAAATGATGGAAGCTGAAAAAGAAAGCATCTACCAGACATTTTCAGAAAAAATCGGCTCTCTTGTAACAGGAACTGTTCAGCAAATTGAAAAAAGAGGACTTATTGTAAATATCGGGAAAACTGAAGCCTTAATTTCAACTAAAGATTTAATTCCAAAAGATTCTTTCCACCAGAATAGTATTATCAAAGCTATCATCACAGATGTTCAAAAAAACTCCAAAGGACCACATATTTTCTTATCAAGAACTCATAATGACTTTCTATTGCGATTAATGGAACTGGAAATTCCTGAACTATATCAAGGTATTCTTGAAGTTATAAAAATAGCAAGAGAACCGGGTGAACGCTCAAAAGTAGCTGTCCAATCAAATGATAAGAGAGTTGACCCGATTGGTGCTTGCATCGGAATAAAAGGTAATAGAATTGTAAATATTATCCGTGAATTGCAGGGTGAAAAAATTGATATCATCCCATATAGCCCGGATATTGCTGTATTTTTAATAAGAGCATTAGCACCTGCTAAAGTTTCTGAAGTCATTTTTAGTGAAGACGAGAAAAAAACCTGGGTTATTGTTCCTGATGACCAGTTGTCTGTTGCTGTCGGAAAAAATGGTATCAATGTCAGATTAGCTTCAAAATTAACTGACCTTGATATTGAAATACTAAAAGAATCAGAAGCTGAACAAAAGATCGCTCAGGAAGAAGGTGAATCTATTCCTGTTGAAACTTTGAAAAATTTGCCTGAAAAAGTTACTAAAATTTTATTGGAAAAGGAGTTAGATACTGTCGGAAAAATATTAAAAACCGGATTGGAAGGACTTTTAACCATTGAAGGTTTAAATGAAGAATCTGCAAAAAAGTTGTTGGAAATTTGTAACGATGCTGTTAAACAATTAGAAATAAATTCAGAGGAATTATAAGTTGGCTGTAAGAAGAGTTCACGAAGTTGCTGAAGAAATCGGTATTTCAGGTAAAGCTTTGCTAAAGCTCCTGAAAGATATGGGATATAAAGTTTCCAGCTATATGAGCTATATTGATGAAGGACTTATTCCTCAAGTCCTGGCTAAACTGGAAAATGAAAAAGCAACAGCAAGAAAAGAAAGCAGATTCAGAGACAAAATTCATAGAGGTAAATTAAAAAAAACAAAAAAGGATGATGAAATAACTTATAAACCATCTAAAGTCATCAATCAACCATTCCTGAAATTAAAAGAAGTTTCTAAAACTTCGCTCGGTATTTCTCCTTTAACAAAATTAACTAAACCAGACAGAAGAGTTTCAACGAAAAAAAAGAAATACTCAAAGTGGGAAGATGTTGTTGAAGAAAAAGCTGAATCAAAAGAAATCAAAGAAAGTATCCGCAGAACTATTGCTGATATATCAACAGGCAAAGAAAAGAAAAAATATAAAAGAACAAAAACAGAAAAAGACTCAGTTGAAACTCAAGTCTTTAAAGTAACTGAATATTCAACTGTTGGTGAATTTGCTAATATTTTGAATATCCCTCTCCAGAATGTAATGAAAGAAGCAATTAACCTTGGTTTAATTGTTACAATAAACCATCGTCTTGAAAAATATGAGATTGAATTAATAGCTTCAGCTCTTGAAATTCCTGTGGAAGTTATTTCTCCCGCCGATGAAATTGATACTTCCTTAATCAAAGAAATACAGGAAACAAAGAAAGATGATAAAACAACATTTATAAGAGCCCCCATTGTTACTGTAATGGGTCATGTTGATCACGGTAAAACATCTATTCTTGATTATATCAGGAAAACCAAAGTTGCAAGTCAAGAAGCAGGTAAAATTACTCAACATATTGGTGCTTATCAGGTAACTCTTCCTGATAAAAGAAAGATTACTTTTATTGATACACCAGGTCATGAAGCTTTTACAGCTATGCGTGCAAGAGGTGCCAAAGTTACTGATATTGTTATTCTTGTGATTTCTGCTGATGAAGGTGTTATGCCTCAAACTGTTGAGGCTATTGACCATGCTAAAGCTGCTGGCACTCCTATTATTACTGCCATAAATAAAATTGATTTACCTGATGCTGACCCAAAAAAAGTTGTAAATCAACTTATGAATTATGGCATCGTTGCTGAAGAACTTGGCGGCCAAAATATCATTGTTGAAGTTTCTGCAAAAACTGGTTTTAATATAGATAAACTACTTGAAATGGTTTTACTTCTTGCGGATACTTTAGAATTAAAAACTAATATTGATACTCCTGCAAAAGGTGTTGTAATTGAATCTAAAATGGATAAAAAAAGAGGCCCTCTGGCAACCATTCTGGTTCAAGAAGGAATACTTAAAGTCGGGGACTACTTTGTTTGTGGTAGTTATACAGGTAGAGTCAGAGCTATGTTTAATGAGCTCGGTGAATCTGTCAAAGAAGTTTTGCCTTCAACTCCTGTTGAAATTTTAGGTTTTGAAGGTCTCCCAAGAGCAGGTGATTCCTTTAATGTTTCATCCCAGGAAAAAATTAAAGAAATCAGCCAGAAACTTAATATTATGAGAAGAGAAAAAGAAATCAGACAAAGAAAAGTCTATTCATTATTAAATTTTTCTTCTCAATATAAAAAAGAACATGTCAAGGACTTAAACCTTTTAATTAAAGCAGATGTTGATGGTTCTTTACAAGCTATCTCAGATTCATTAACACAATTTTCCTCTGAAGATGTTTCAATTCATATCATCAGGTCAGCTGTCGGGAATATAACAGAAACTGATGTCCTCCTTGCAAAATCTGCTAAAGCCATCATTATTGGTTTTAATGTTAAAGAGCTTCCCGGTGTAAAAGCTTTTGCTGATAAAGAAGGAGTTGAAATTAGAATTTATAATATAATTTTTAAACTCCTTGAAGACATTAAGTCCGCCATTGAAGGTCTATTAGAACCGGAAACAGTTGAAGTCCCTGTCGGTGAAGCATCAATAAAGCAAGTTTTTAAAATTTCAAGTGTTGGTAAAGTTGCTGGTTGCATCGTGAATAGCGGTTCTATTCGTCGTGGTTTGCATGTTAATATTATAAGAAATGATGAGGTTATCGGTTCCGGTAAAATTGTTTCTTTGAAAAGATTTCAGGAAGATGTTAAAGAAGTTTCAAGCGGTATGGAATGTGGAATTGGAATTGATAGTTTTAAAGATTTCCAGGAAAATGATATTATTAAAGCCTTTGAAATAAAACAAATACAAAAACAGGTTAAAAGTGATAAAATAAATTAATATTGGCTTGTCGTCTAATTGGCAGGACATTGGACTTTGGATCCAAGAGTGGTGGTTCGACTCCACCCGAGCCAGCTTTTTTAATTACTTTTGGTTGTTTATGATTACCGCTGTTCTTATTTTAGATATTTATATTCCTTCAGCTCACTCCCTCAAAGAAAAAAGAGCTATTTTAAGACAGATAAAAGACAAAGTTAAAGGTAATTTTCCGGTTGCTGTTGGCGAACTTGATGGCCAGAATATGTGGCAAACAAGTAAATTGGGGTTTGCTATCGTTACTTCTGATAATAATTTCGCTCGTTCTGTTTTTTCTAAAATTGAAAATCATATAATTAATAATCCTCTTGTTTCAATTGTTAATACCAGAGTTGAAATCATTTGAATTTTAATCTGAACAGGTTTTAAAATGTCTAAATTATGGCGTTCCGAAAAGATTTCTAAGTTGCTTTTAAAAGAAATTTGCTACATCTTGAACAATGACCTGAAAGACAGCAGATTTAAGAAAATTACTTTAACCTATGCCAAAATCACTAATGACCTTCAACATGCTTCAATTTATTTCCAGATAAATAACAAAAACGAACTTGACGAAATAAACAAATTATTAAAAAAAGCAGGTGGCGTTATTAGATTTTACCTATCCAGAAGAATTCATTTGAAAGAATTACCTGATTTTAAATTTATTTACGATGATTCATTGGAAAAAAGTCAAAGAATTGAGGATTTGTTAAAAGAAATAAATAGTGAAAGAAATGAAAATTAGAGAATTAAATAATGTCAATAATAAAAATAAAGCAGTTCCTAATAAAATAATCAAAGAAATAACCAGAAAGATAATATCCGCAAATAGTATTGTAATCGCATCCCATATTGACCCTGACCTCGATGCTCTTGGTTCTGTACTTGCTTTAACATTAGGTCTTGAATCATTAAATAAAAAAGTTTATCCATTAAAAATGTATCCTGAACATTATCTTCATAATGATTTAGATCACATAAATAAATTGATTTCTTTAGAAGAAAAACCTGTTCAAACAGACCTTGCTATTATTCTTGATACAGCCACTCAAGCCCGCCTTGGTTATGCTATTGACTGGGTAAAAAAATCTAACTTCGTAATAAGTATTGACCACCATCCATTTGTTGAAAAAATAAGTGATTTAGCCTGGTTAGACACTAATGCGTCCGCAACAAGCCAGCTTACTTATTTTTTACTAAAAAAACTTGGTGTTAAAATTACTCCAGAAATTGCTTCTTATTTATATCTTGCTATAATTTCTGACACAGGAAGTTTCAGATACGGTTCTATTAATAAGACAACTTTTAAAGTTGTACTGGAACTTGTTAAAGCCGGTGCTGAACCATTAGAACTTGCAAAGAAAGCTTTCTTCAAACATAGAAAAGAAAGAATGAAATTTCTTGGTGAATGCTTATACAAAACTCTGGAATTACATGATAATGGAAAAATTTCTACCCTGGAATTTACTCAGGATATGTTTAAACGCTCCGGTCTTAATAAAGAAGAAATAAGCGGGTTTATTGATTTTATTTTCTCTTTAAATGGTGTTCTGGTTTCAATATTTTTCAGGGAAATTGAAGAAAATCTCATAAAAGTTAGTTTCAGAGGTAGAGATAATATTGATGTTGGAGCTATCGCTTATGCACTCGGTGGCGGTGGTCATAAATGTGCTTCCAGCGCTTCTATAAAGGGCAATCTATCCAGTGTTAAATCCTTTGTTATTGATTTTGTTAAAAATTATATTGATAAAAATAAAAATTAATATCTATTTTCTAATTCTAATTATTGACAATAATATTATTAATGATTAAATTATATGATAACAAAATTCCAATTGAGTTTATATGAAAGGTTTAACAAACAAACAAAGAGAGATTTTAGGCTGGATTATTTCATACACGCAGAAAAACAATTATCCACCATCAATAAGAGAAGTTTCGGACCAATTTAATGTTAGTTATGCCGGTGCATACAGGCATCTTGAGTCATTAATTAAAAAAGGGTATTTACAGCCACCAAATAAAAAAAGACGATCTATGATTCCTTCTGTTATGAAACAGGAAAATATTCAAATTCCTGTTGTTGGAAAAGTTCCTGCAGGTCCTCCAACCATTGCCGTTGAAAATTGGGAAGATACTTTGATCATTTCTAAATCACTTGTTTCCGGTTCAAGAGAAAATGTTTTTGCCTTGAGAGTTAAAGGTGATAGTATGATTGACGCTGGAATTAGAGACGGTGATATTGTCCTTGTTGACCCTAACTTTTCTTATATTGATGGTAAGATCAGTGTTGTTATCCTTGAAGATGGTGAAGCCACCGTTAAAAGAATTAATAAAAAAGGGAAAAATATTATCCTTAATCCTGCAAATCCTAAATATTCTCCTGTTACCCTTGATGCTTCCAGGGTTAAAATAGTTGGTCGTGTTGTTGGCTTATATAGAAAAAACATAGATTGATTTAAATTTCTTATTAAACCTCAAATCCTGAATTAAAATCTATATTGATGAATAATAATCTTCTGCAATTAAATCATTTCTTAATAATGAAATAGTTTTATCAACTGCCCCTCTAAATTCATTCAAAGCCAACAATGCTGATTGACCTGCCTTTTTCCTCCATTCTTTGTCATTTATCATTCTTTCTGTTATGAAAAATATATCATTATCATTCTCAACAAGAAAGCCGCCCATTTTTTCAATCAACACTATTGACGGTTCCTCAACAGCTGAAAGAAAAGGACCAAAAAGAACAGGAACAGAATAATTTGCAGGTTCCAGAATATTATGCCCACCAAAAGGTTTCAATGTTCCTCCTACAAATGACAGGTCAGCAATAGAGTAAAAATAATTTAAATCCCCTATCGTGTTCAAAATCATCAAAGGGACCTCTTTTGAAAAGCAACTATTTTCCTTTTTTAAAAAGTAATTAATTTTCTTTTGTTTAATTAATTTCTCAATTTCTTCTGCTCTTTCAATATGTCTTGGTGCTATTACAAAGCGAGCCTGTGAATACTTTTGATAAA
>FWPV01016994.1_pt1 | contig 10153 bp, 2 predicted proteins | sample 2228371 | NCBI WGS metagenome assembly FWPV01 (sample SAMEA103939776, study PRJEB20133) | metagenome
CCCTGCGGTGGCGACGATTCAACCGACGGGGGTATTCATTTGGGACGGGAGCACGACGCCGTCGATTGTGATCCCGGTGACGTCGACGGGGGTTGGGACGGCGACGATCCGGGCGAGCGGGGTGAACATCCCGGAGGTGACGGCGACGGTGACGGTGGTGGGGCAGATGGCGATCACCACGGCGTCGTTGCCGGACGGGGTGGTAGGGAGCGCGTACAGTGCGGCGCTGGCGGTGGCGGGAGGCACGGGGCCGTACACGTGGAGTGCGGCGGGATTGCCGGCGGGGTTGACGATCAACGCGAGCACGGGGCAAATCACTGGCACGCCCACGGCGGCGGGAACGAGCAATGTGACGTTCACGGTGACGGATTCCTCGTCGCCCACGCCGCAGAGCGCTTCTAAGAACCTTTCGCTAACGGTTAATCCGGCGGGGCTTATCATTACGACGGCTTCGTTACCCAACGGGACGGTGGGAGCGGCATATAACGCCACCCTCGCCGCGACGGGGGGCACGGCGCCGCTGACATGGGGCGCGACGGGTCTGCCTGCGGGCTTGACGATCAACGCGAGCACGGGGCAAATCAACGGCACGCCGACGGGGGCGGGGACGAGCAATGTGACGGTTACGGTCACGGATTCGTCGTCGCCCACGCCGCAAACTGCTTCGAAGACGCTCAGCCTGACAATTGGCGCGGCAGCGGAACTCGCGATCACCACGGCGTCCTTGCCCAACGGAACGGTGGGAACGCCATATTCCGCCACCATGGCGGCGGCGGGAGGCTTACCGCCGTACACCTGGTCCGGCTCCAGAATGCCGCCCGGCTTGTCGATCAACGCCTCCACCGGGCAAATCACCGGCATTCCGACGGATGCGGCGACCTACGCCGCAACGTTCACGGTGACAGACGCTAATTCGCAGACCGCTTCCCGCACGATCATGATCACTGTAACGGCGCCGCCTTTGACGATCACGACCGCCTCTTTGCCGGGCGGCACGGCGACGATGGCGTACAGCGCCACTGTGAACGCCTCAGGCGGGGCGCCGCCTTATGAATGGTCCGCGACCGGTCTGCCTGCTGGATTGTCGATGAATGCGAGCACCGGGCAGATTACGGGAATGGTAAGCATTCCCGGAGTCAGCACGGTGACCGTAAGCGTGCGGGATTCCTCCAATCCGGCGCCGCTCACGGCGTCAAAAACGTTCACTCTGACGATTGCTTCGCTGACGCCGGTGATCGAAACCGACGCGCTTCCGGCTGGCGCGGTGGGCGCGGCCTATAGCGTGAATATCGCCGCTTCGGGTGGGACGCCGCCCTATATTTGGTCTGCGACAGGTTTGCCGGCGGGGCTCAGCATCAATAGCAGCACAGGGCAGATCACCGGGACGCCAGTCGCAGTGGGGACAAGCTCGGTTACGCTCATTGTGACCGACAGCGGCACGCCGGCGCGAACGGGCAGCAAGACCTTGTCTCTCACCATCGCCCCGGCGCCGCTCGTGATCAGCACGGCAACTTTGCCCAACGGCACAGTGGGGACAGCTTACACCGCCGCGCTGGCAGCTACGGGCGGCACGCCGGCTTATACATGGTCGGCGACGGGATTGCCGGCGGGGCTCAGCATCAATAGCAGCACGGGGCAGATTACCGGGACGCCGTCCACGCCGGGATCGAGCTCGGTAACTGTGACGGTGACCGATTCCGGCGCGCCTACGCCGCAAACGGTAAGTAAGACGTTCACGGTGGCGATTGCGCCGGCGCTACTTTCCATTACCACCGCTGCGTTGCCCAACGGCACGGCGGGCGCGGCGTACAATGCCGCGCTCGCGGCGGAGGGAGGCACACAGCCGTACGCCTGGTCCGCCACAGGATTGCCGGCTGGCTTGAGCATCAGCGCGAGCACGGGACAGATCACCGGGACGCCGGCGGCGGCGGGGACGAGCACAGTGAACGTGACGGTGACCGACTCCGGCGCGCCCACGCCGCAAACGGCGACCAAGGCGTTCACCTTGACCATTGCGCCCGCCCCGCTGGTCATCACCACAGCGGCGCTGCCCGAGGGCGTTACGGGGACGGCTTACAACGCGACGGTTGAGGCCTCCGGCGGCACGCCTGCCTTTAACTGGTCCGCCACAGGATTGCCGGCTGGCCTGAGCATAAGCGCAAGCACGGGACAGATCACCGGGACGCCCACAGCGGCGGGGACGAGTTCGGTGACGGTGACCGTGACCGACTCCGGCTCACCCACGCCGCAGACTGCTTCGAAGACCTTCTCGATAACGGTCCTGGTTCCGTTATCCATTACGACCTCCGCGTTGCCGTCAGGCGTTATTAATGTGGCGTACAACGCCACGGCCGCCGCGACCGGAGGCGTGCCGCCGTACTCGTGGTCGGCGGCGGGTTTGCCCGCGGGGCTGACTATGAATGCGTCCACCGGGCAGATCACCGGGACTCCAACGGCGGCAGGCACAGCTTCGGTAACGATCACTGTGACCGACAGCTCCACGCCCACGGCGCGAACAGCGACAAAGACCTTTACGCTGGTCATCAGTTCGGGACTCGCGATCACCACAGCTTCTTTGCCGAATGGAGTTGCAGGGACGGCGTACAGCGCAATGATGGAAGCCGCAGGCGGCACGCAGCCTTACTCCTGGGCGGCGACCGGGCTGCCGGCGGGATTGGCGATCAACTCCACCACGGGCGTCATCTCGGGCATCCCAACAGCAGCCGGCGCGAGTAACGTGACGATTACAGTCACGGACTCGACGGCGCCGCAGCAGAGCGCCTCGAAGACCCTGTCGCTCACTGTCGTAACGCAGTTAGTCATCACCACCGCTTCGCTTCCGAGCGGGATGGTGGGGACAAGTTATTCAGCCACGGTAGCGGCGACCGGCGGCGCAACGCCATACCAATGGGCAGCCACCGGATTGCCGGCGGGATTGGCGATCAACTCCGCCACGGGCGAAATCAGCGGTACGCCAACAGTGCCGGGAGCGTTCCCCGTGGCGATAACGGTGACGGACTCGGCGGCGCCCACTCCGCAGACGGCGACGGCGACTCTCAACCTGGTGGTGAATCCCATGGGGCTGGCTATCACCACGACGTCGCTTCCCGACGGGATGGTGGGGGCAGGTTATAGCTCCGCCGCCATCGCGGCCGGCGGCATACAGCCGTATACCTGGTCGGCTACGGGACTGCCGGCGGGCTTGACGATCAACGCCTCGACCGGGCAAATCACCGGCACGCCGGTTGCGGCGGGGGTCAGCTCTGTGACCATCACAGTGCAGGATTCCAGCATCCCGGCGCCGCAAACCGCCATCAAGACCTTCTCGCTCACGATCGTGCCTCCGCCGCTGGTCATTACAACCTCCATGCTGCCGAATGGCGTTGTGAACACGGCTTACACGGCGCTGGTGCAGGCGAGCGGCGGCACGGCGCCCTATACCTGGTCGGCCGTGGATCTGCCTGCCGGGTTGGCTATCAACCCCACTACCGGCCAAATCGCAGGGACTCCGACCGCGGTGGGCAGAGTGACCGCGACCGTGACGGTGACAGATTCCTCCACGCCGCCGCTCAGCGCCTCTCAGGCGCTATCGATCAACATCGTCACCGCGCTGACGATCACCACGACTTCGTTGCCTACCGGTCTGGTGGGGGGAGCCTATAACGCCACCGTCGCCGCGGCTGGCGGAGTCTCGCCCTACTCTTTTAGCGCCACGGGTCTACCGGCGGGCCTGTCGATCGACGCCGCCACGGGGCAAATTACCGGCACGCCCACGGCGGCTGGGACGAGCTCAGTGACCATCACAGCCACCGATACCGGCACGCCGAATCCGCAGACGGTGAGTAAGACGTTTTCGCTCGTCATCGCTGCGCCGCTTGCCATCACTACCACCTCGCTTCCCAGCGGAGTGAGAGGGGCGCCGTATACGGCGACAGTGTCGGCGACGGGAGGCGTGCCTCCCTACACTTGGTCGGCGACCGGCTTGCCCCCCGGGTTGAGCATTAATCCGAGTACGGGGCAGATCAGCGGGACTCCGACTGCGGTGAGTGTCAGCCCGGTTCTAGTGACCGTAGCGGATAGCAGCACGACGCCCCAATCTGCTTCTCAGACGCTGTGGATTACCATCGCTGCGCCGCCGCTGGCCATGGTCACCGGTTCGCTGCCGAACGGGACGGTCGGCATCTACTACATGCAGACGCTTGAAGCGGCTGGTGGCACGCCGCCCTACAAGTGGGAATGGGAGCCGGCCGAAATTACGGGCACATTGCCGTCCGGTTTGACGCTGGAAACAAACACTGGTTTGCTGGCGGGCGTGCCGGATGCGGCTGGAATTTACAAAGTGAAGGTGACGGTCAGCGACTTGGCAAGTCCGCCACAGTCGGTGTCGCGTGAATTCACTCTACTCATCGGGACGCCGTCGGGTCCGACTACGCTTACCGTCAGCAACGCGACGATCGGCGGCAACCTTCAGGCGCCGGTTACAATCGGCTTCTCGCCGCCGCCGAGCGGCGATGTGACGTTAACCATCACGTCCGGGAACCCATCTCTGGTCTTACTCGGAACCCCGGCGGCGCCCGGCACCGCTTCCGTCACAGCGACCATCTCGGCGGGCACAGCCTCAGTGGTGATTTACGCTAAGGCGCTGGCAGCCTCTGGGACGGTCGCCATCACCGCCTCGGCGCCGGGATACACCAACGGGACCGGCGTAGTGACTCTAGCGCCCTCCGGTTTCGTGCTTGCCGGACCGAATGGAATCGGGGCGCCATTCGCCACATTCCAAGGGGTGACGACGAACCTGACAGTCTATGCCGCGCGGTTGAACGGGGGCGTCTTCGTGGAGCCGCAGCAATTGCGCGGCGGCATGACCGTGAACGTTCCGGTCAGCACGACCTTGACCAGCGTCGGCACGGTGTCTTCTCCGACGGTGGTGTTCAGCGGCGAAATGGATAGTGGAACCGTTCAATTCATCGCCTCCGCTGTGAATAGCGGGACCACCGACATTGTGGTGTCTGCGCCTCCGGACTTCACCACCCCGGCGACAGGCCACACGGTGACGGCGACGGTGCAGCCCAGCGGGATCGTCCCGTTCAGCGCGACCATCGGCAAGAACCTTCAGACAGCGGTCTCCACGTCGCTGACCGGGCCGCCCGCATCGCCCATCTCCTTGCTTATCGAGAGTCTCGATCCGGCCAAACTGAAATTTGCAACCACGCCCACGGCAGCCGGGTCAACATCCATCACCGTAACTCACGCTGCGGGACAAATCAGCAGCCCGACGTTCTATGCGCAGGCTCTCGACAGCTCCGGCACGGCTCGTTACCGGGTGTCGGCGAGCGGCTATGGAAGCGTCGAAAGCACGGTGACTTTGGCGCCCTCAGGGGTGGTGATCAAGTCGCCGTTTGGCATCGGCGCCAACTTTAGTATGACGCTTGGCGTAGGCAACGCGGCTCTGGAGATTTACACCGCTCGCCTGGATGGCTCCGGGAATTATGTGGAGTCCCAGATGGTGGCGGGCGGGCTGTCTGTAAGCGCCACGGTGACCAGCAGCAACACTTCGGTCGGCGTCATAACCGTTTCTCCGGTGACGATCAACGGCGGATCGAATGTGGCGCCGACGGAGTTCCAGCCGCTGGCCAACGGGACATCCACCATTACCGCCACCGCTGCGGGTTACACGCCGTCCATGCAGGGCGTTGTTACGGCGACCGTGGCTACTTCAAGCTTCCTGGTGACGGGGGATGTCGTGATTGGCAAGTACCTACAATATGACGGCACCGTGATCTTGCCCGGCAGAGGACCGTCGTCTCCGGCGACCACCGTCACGTTGACTAGCAACTCGCCGTCGTTAAAGCTCGCCAAGCAAGCGACGGATGCTGGTTCGAATTCGATTACGCTCACGATCCCTGCCGGCGGCACTTTGGCGAGCTACTACATCCAGGCGTTTGATTCCACTGGCAGCGCGACTTACACCGGAACCTGCGAGGGTTACGCGCCGGCTACAGGCACCGTATACTTCGGTCCGTCGGGAGTGGTGGTCTTCGCCACCACGCCGGTTTCTTTGGCGGGCGGACCGAAGCCGGTGACCGTGCTGGCAGCCCTTCTCGACAGCGCCACCAATACGCCGCTGGAATCGATGCCTGTGGCTGGAGGCTTGGCGCCTGTAGTCGCCGGGCTTTCGAGTTCGAACACTGCGGTAGGTACGGTGCCGTCGACGGCTTCGATCGCGCCCGGGACCGACAGCGGCACAGTCAACTTCACGCCGCTGGCGACAGGCGCCACGGTTATTTCGGTGACCCAACCGCCTGGGTGGACGACGCCCAGCGCATTTACTTCGCAGTCCGTGCAAGTGGACCCGTAACGTATCGCTTCGCCGGACGTTCCGGCAACGCTGGCTGAGAGGAGAAGAATTATGGAGCATCGAGCGAAAGCCTGGAAGTGTCTCCTATGGGGTGCGGCGCTGACGGCTGCTTGGCAGGCGGACCGGTCAGCGCACGCTGCGGAACCGCCGCTCATCTTGCCCGAAGAGATTCTGGTGGGGCGAAACTTGCAAACCGGCGTAGTTGTTCATTTGAAGCCGTTGTCGGCAGTACGGAAAGAAGGGGAGAAATCTAGCGAAGCAGTCCAGGAGCCTCCCAATGACATCCCGCCCGTACGGGTGACGGTGCGCAGCCACTCGCCTTCTTTGAAACTGGCCTTGAATCCTCTGGAAGCGGGGTCCAGAGCCATCACCGTCGTGCTCGCAGGACGGACGAAAAGCGGTTACTTCTATGTCCAAGCCTTTGCGGATTCGGGCACGGCGACATATACAGCGGAAGCCGCAGGGTTTACGCCCGCCACCGGGACGGTGCGGTTTGCGCCATCTGGGATTGTGCTGGTGGGTCCGGAACAGATGACCGTGGAAGGCGGCGCTCAAAAAATCCTGTTGCGCACGGTGGCGCTGGACCCGAAGTCGGACCATGAACCGGTGTGCGCTCAACCGTTGACAGGGGGCAAGGGGGTGACAGTCACCATCCGGAACGGGAATCAGTCCGTCGGCGCTATTTCCCCTGCAGGGGTGATTGAAGTTGGCTCTGATACGGGGGTTTTGGAATTCGTTCCTTCTGCGGCGGGGCGGACAAGGGTTTCTGTGGAACAGCCTCCGGGGTGGACCTTGCCGGGCGATATGACGAGCCTGGAGATCACCGTGCGGCAAGGCGCAGAGGAGCCCGACACAGCGGCTGTGGCTCCGTGAATGGGGATTTTCACATAACTCAGATCGTAAAGAGGTGAAGCATGAGGCACATGGCGATCGCCAGAAGGCTGGCTGTGGGTTTGATGTTACCGCTGGCAAGTCTAGCCGCGCCCGCTTTCCTTACCGAACCGGTAGAGGTGGGGCGGAATCTTCAGATGCACATCAACGTCCGGTTGAGTGAAAGGGCGCCGGAGGCGGGTCTCCAGGTAACAGTCAAAAGCGATGATCCCAAGCGGCTCCGGCTGGCCTTGAATCCGGAGACCGAAGGGCAGGAAAGCATCACGCTGAAGGTGGGAGCCGGCATGATCTTCACCCCGGAATTCTGGGTGCAGGCGGCTGGTGATCCTGGTCCTGTGACCTACACCGTCAGCGCGCCGGGATACAGCGCCGCAAAGGGGACCGTCACCGTGACGCCATCGGCTTTCCTTGTCTTGGGGCCATTCCGGGCGCCAAGTTTTTCGACCACGCCCCGGTCTCCAGCCGCAAAGATCCTGATTGTCAGTGCGCGGCTGAACGAATCTCTGGAAATCATGGAAGAGCAGTACATGGCGAAATCCACCGAATTGAAGCTTAAGAATTCCGATCCCAGCGCCGGGACACTGACCCCGATGATCCTACGAATCCCAGCAGGGTCGAGCCAATCAGAGGCGGCGCTCAAGCCGGAGGCCCTAGGGAAAACGACGGTGACTGTAGAACCGCTTCCGGGGTTCAGTGTTCCCACCAAGTTCGCTTCGGTGACGGCGTGGGTGGAAAGACCCGGGTTAGCCATCACTCAAGACCTCATCCTTGCCAAGGACCTTCAGGAGGAAGGAATGGTGTTTCTCGGCGAACCTGCCCCGCCGGAAGGCATCGAAGTGAAACTGACGAGCAGCGACCCTCAAAAGATGGTCCTCTCGGCTTTCGAAGACAAACTGGGTTCAGGAACGTTGATCCTCAAGGTTCCATCCGGACAGGTAACAGCGCGTTACTATCTTCAAGGCATGGGCGACTCGGGTAAGATCACTTACAAAGCCGAAGCGCCGGGCTTCCGTTCAGCCTTGGCGGCGGTGACGCTCGCCAAGCCGGGGGTGATCGTTGCGTTTGCGCCTTACGGTCCTCCGGATGAGGCGGCGGTGTTGCGGAAGAGTGATCTCCACGATACGCGGAGGTTCTTCGCTTCGGTGTCGGAGGCGCGCACCAAGCCGCTGCGTTTGGCGCTGTTCACCGGTTTTATCCACCCCGTCTCCGGACGTATGGCTGACATCACTCTCCAGCGGTTGCGCGCCGGAGTGTCGATTACGGTGGAGCTGACGAGCAACAATCCGGCGGTGGCGAAGGTCGCCTCACCGATTACCATTCCATCGGGGAGGGTAAGCGTCGAAGCGGAGTTTACCCCGCTGGCGCCGGGCGAGGCGATCATCTCGATCAGCCAGCCGCCGGGGTTCGGCAAGCCCGAAAACGCAACGTGGGTGCCCGTCACGGTGCGGGAGTAAAAGGGTGAAGCCTTTTCGGGGGCACGCAATTAACAGGCTGAATCTGTGCGGTTTGGGTGTATACTCTTCCTGAGACAAATGGTCTACAGGAGGGGGAATGAGCGCAAGGGTATTTGCGTCTCTAGTGGTGTGGGGATTATTCGGAGGATATGCCGCTGAGGCGCAAAACCTGCCGCCATACGCAACCCGCGAAGTTCTGGTTAAGTTCACCACCGGCGCAGCAGCGGCGGGCAATCTGCCGCCGGATCTGGATTTGGAGCTGGTGAAGGCGGTGGGCGGCAGCGGCTACGTCCGCGTGCGATCGCGGAGCCGCGATACGAGCTCGCTGGTGCAAACCCTCTCCCGGCGCGCGGATGTCCGGCATGTCGAGCCGAATTATGTTTTCAAGCGGCAGAGACTGCCCGGCGAAAGCCTGGATGAGCTGTGGGGCTTGACCCAAATCAGCGCTCCCGCCGCGTGGGACAATACCACCGGCTCGCGCAATGTGGTCGTCGGCGTCATCGACAGCGGCGTCGATTACAACCATAGCGACTTAGCCGGCAACGTATGGAGCAGCCCGTTTTCGTTTTCCGTCGACTTTCCGTTCCGGCGCGTCACCTGCTCCGCCGGGACGCACGGCTACAACGCCATCACGGGCACGTGCAACCCGATGGACGATAACAACCACGGCACGCATGTGGCGGGCATCATCGGCGCGGAGGCGAACAGCCTCGGCGTGGTGGGAACGAACTGGTTCACCACCATCCTGCCTCTGAAGTTCCTCGACTCGAGCGGCAGCGGCTTTACCTCCGACGCCGTGGAAGCCATCTCCTTCGCCCGGCAACTGAAGCGGCAGGGGGTCAACATCCGCGTCCTTTCGGCGAGTTGGGGCGGCGGGTCTTATTCGCAGGCGCTCTACGATGAAATTCAACTGGCGGGCGATGACGGGATGTTATTTGTGGCGGCGGCGGGGAACAACGGCTCAAACAACGACCTCGACCCGTTTTATCCCGCCAGCTACTCCCTGCCGAATCTGATTTCGGTGGCGGCTACCGACTCCGGGGATGCGCTTCCCTCGTGGTCAAACTACGGCGCTTCACGCGTTCACTTGGGAGCGCCGGGGGTGAGCATCCGGTCCACCATACCGGGCAATTCGTACTCATTTGGAAGCGGCACGTCCATGGCGGCGCCGCATGTGGCGGGAGCGGCTGCTTTGGTGCTGTCAGCCCCAGGGTGCACAAGTCTGACGGCGGGCGAGCTGAAAAACGTCTTGCTCAATAGCGTGGACGCGGCGCCGGCGCTCATCGGGAAGACTGTCACCGCCGGACGCCTGAATGTGAACAAGGCGGTGTCGAACTGCGCCGCGGCGCCGGATTTTACATTAACAGCGCCTTCGAATTCCCGCGCCTCCCGGCAGGGGCAGTTCGTTACGATCCAAATCAAAATTGCCGCCTCAGGCGCCTTTTTTAGC
>FWPV01012348.1_pt1 | contig 10151 bp, 6 predicted proteins | sample 2228371 | NCBI WGS metagenome assembly FWPV01 (sample SAMEA103939776, study PRJEB20133) | metagenome
TTACTCCAGAACCCTGCCTGGGATTATCCTTAAAAATTGATGGAAATTGTTTAAATGTTGATGCATTTCCTATTCCTGTAAAGATAAGTACAATAAAAAATAAAACTAAGAATTTATTAAAATCATAATTTGAAGTAGGATTTAATGTATTGGATAACAAAATAATTAATATGGTAATTCCTATTCCCAAAGTAGAAACTAACGTAAGTAAAGCTGCATTTACTTTATCGGAAATATAACCAAAAATAATTCTTACCCCTGAGCCTAATAGTGGTAAAATAAAAGCATAGCGAAGCGGATCAGGTGCATTTTCAAATTTACCAAATAAAGTATTAATCATTAATGGGAATAAGGCACTTAAACCGGCAAATGTACCAAAAGTAACCATGTACAATAAAGTACAGATGTATGTATGTTTATTTTTAAAAATATCTAATTGTTGTTTAAATGAGGCTTTTATTGGGACATTACGAATAAATAGCCACGAAATTATCGCAATTATTAATAGAATTGGTATATAGAAAAAGGCAGTGCTTTGTAAATATATTGCCTGACGATTGCCATTGGAATTCATATATAATTGTGCTCCCCCAACTAAAGGAATTGAAATTAAAAAGGGTGTTACAAATTGGACTAAACTTATGCCTAAGTTACTTAAACCAGCTTGTAACCCTAATACTGTACCTTTCAATCTTTGTGGAAAGAAAAGATTTGTGCTTGGCATGAAAGACGAGAAATCTCCTCCAGCCATTCCTAAAAATAATGAAAGTAAAACAAAAATCCAAAAAGGGGTTTGAGGATCCATGACTGCAAGACCAATACCCAAAAGAGGTAAAATTTTAATTAAGGTTAGGAAAGTTATAATATTCCTCGATCCAAATATTGGCAGTAAAAATGTATTAATAATACGAAAAACACCACCTGATAATCCCGTTAAAGCTGTCAACCAATAAAGTTGTTCTCTTGTAAACGAAAACCCAATGCCGGGTAATTTTATCACTAAAACACTTATTAAATACCATGATATAAATGAAAAAAATAATGCAATAGTCGTAATAATAAGTGTTCGCCATGCTATTCCACTTGCCGTATTTTTCCAGAAGGTTTGATCTTCAATTTCCCAATTTTGAAAATGAATTTTCATATGAGTTTAATTTATTTTTTCTAAATTTAAATTTGTAATAAAAATTATGTATTTCCGATAAAAATAATGGTAAGGATAAGAAAGCATGTGAATTAACCGAGAAAAAGGAATAATTCCAATAAATAAAAAGCCGCCCAATACATGCATTTTAACCACAAAAGGTAATGTATTTAAAGCAGTAATATCAGGAGCTATATAAAACAATGAATGTATATAGGGGACCAATACTGTAACATACCAGCTAATTCCCCAACGATATTTATATGCAATGAATATTCCCGATATAATTTGTAACAATAGAATTAAATAAACTATATAATCCGTTTTCTGCGTTACGATTCTTACTTTTTCATTTTTAATTCTTCTTATTATAAGTATCATAATTCCCACGAATGTTAAAATGGCGAAAGCGAAGGCCGTTACTTCAATTATTATTAAACGTAATGGATGTTGAACAAAAATGCTTACTCCTCTGGGTATAACTAATCCCACTAAATGCCCAATTAATAGAATTACAATACCCATGTGAAATAATCTACTTCCCCAATATAAATACTTCGATTCAAAAATTTGGGTTGACATACTGCTAACCGTTTGTCCCATAAGCTTTAACCGCCATATACTTCCTATAAAAAATATTATCAATGATAAATAGGGTATTACTATAAAAAGAAATATTTCCATATTATTATTGTTTTAAAGTAATTTCTGTATTTTTTTCAACATTTACAATTAGATATTCCTTTAATATAATCAATAAATCTTTGTAAATTGAAGCTTCCATATTATTAACAAGTATATCTAATGCTGGCAATAAAAGATATTGTATAAGTTCCCTCCTTAATATTTCATCTTTGTGTTTACTTATCAATTTTATTAATAATGGAATATAATCCGCTAACTCATTTTTAAGATCTATATGACATTGATTATATTCTTCTTTTAATTTTTGTAGTAATACACCTCTTTTTAAATCATCCCCAAGAATTACATAACCAGCATACAAATGAGTACAAGGATTAATATCATATAGATTTACATATTGTTTTTGAAGCTCTATTAGATCAGTATCCTTAAAATATTTAATTATCTTATTTACCCTTTCATCATTTGAAAAGGTTTTTTTAAAAAAATCCCATTCTTTAAATTCTACTTTTTTTATTTGAATATCGGGATATTGAAGAAGTAAACTTAAAAGATTTAAGATTTCATTTTTCATCATAAAAATTAAGTTTTCAAATTCACACGCCTTTAAACTTTATTAATATTAAACCCAACCTCTCCTTTATGTAAATAGGTATCTCGAATCATTTCAATACTTTCTTCTCTATGAGAATCGGGTATAACAAAACGTTCATTTATATTTGCCAAAGAGGTTAATCGATATATTTCCCTAATTGTTTCAATGGATAAATCCAATTCTTTTAGCCATTTATCGATCTGTTCCTTATTTATATCACCTACCGTATCCATTCTTCGTACATATCTAACACATAATTGCTTTCTAAGAATATTTTTTATTACTTCTACATTTCCTGCAGAAAATAATTGTGCTAAATATTTTAAAGGTATTCTTAATTTATCTACTTCTCCCCAAAAGCCATCTGAAGTGGAATCTAATGTATTACCCTTTATTTTTCCCATTATAGGCAGTAATGGGGGAACATAAAATAAAGAGGGTAAGGTTCTAAATTCAGGATGTAACGGTAATGCTATTTCCCATTCTTTTACAAATTTATATATGGGTGATTTTTGAGCAGCTTCAATGGTTCCATAAGTTATATTATTTGCCAAAGCAAATTCTATTACTTTAGGATTAAATGGACTTAAATATATCTCTCTGAGTTTACTAATGATTTTATCATCGGGACTTGAGGCTACCTCTTCAATTTTATCTGCATCGTAAAGCAATACTCCTAAATATCTAATTCTTCCCACACATGAATGCATACATGCTGGAGCCTGTCCTGTCTCTAAACGGGGATAACATAAAATACATTTTTCAGATTTTCCTGAATGCCAATTGTAATAGACCTTTTTGTATGGACAGGCAGAAACACACAATCTCCATCCCCGACATTTCTCTTGATTTACAAGCACGATACCATCTTCAGATCTTTTATAAATTGCTCCACTAGGACATGCAGCCACGCATGCAGCATTCAAACAATGATTACAAATTCGAGGTAAATAGAACATTAACATTCTTTCTATTTGAAAGATGGCTTCTTTTTCTTCTGAAGATAACATATTTAAATTAATATCATTGCGCGCATAGTTAGGTGTGCCACTCAAATCATCATCCCAATTGGGCCCTCCTTTAATACTTAATGGTTGATTTGTAATCATTGAGATGGATCTTGCTATCGGTTGTTCTTCTGTTTTTGATGAATTTATCAAATTATGATATTCGTATGTAAATGGTTCGTAATAATCATCAATATTGGGCATATAGGGATTGTGAAAAAGTCGTGTCATACCCTTCACATGTCCATAAGCTCGTAGGCTAACTGTATTTTTATTCTTTACCCACCCCCCCTGGTAAATTTCCTGGTTCTCCCATTGGACTGGATAGCCTGTACCTGGTTTTGTCTCTACATTATTCCACCACATATATTCAGCACCTTTTCTATCTGTCCAAATATTTTTACAGGCTATGGAACAGGTATGACATCCTATACACTTATCAAGATGAAATACCATTGCAATCTGAACTCTTACATCCATTGTTTTTATTTAAAAAATTAGTTTTCTTAATTTTTTAATCATAACATACGTATCTCTATTCACACCTACTGGTCCCCAGTAGTTGAAATGGTATGTAAATTGCCCATATCCACCCGCCAACAAATTAGGTTTTAGGCGAACTCGGGTAAGACTATTATGACCACCTGACCTCTTTCCCCTACGTGTTTCAGAAAGAGGAATTGATATAGTTCTTTCAGTAGCATGATATATAAAACACATGCCTCTAGGAATTCTTGTACTTACAATAGCCCGGGTACAATAACTTCCGTGATCGTTAAAAACTTCTATCCATTCATTATCCTCTATACCAACTTGTTTAGCATCCTCTTCTGAAATCCAGCAAGGTCCAATAATCCCTCTAGAGAGTGTCAACATTCTATGATTATCTGTATAGGTCGAATGTATTCCCCATTTAGTATGTGGAGTTAGTAAGTTTAGTACTATTGTTTCTTCTTCTGGTTCTGATTTTTTTAAATCACCTAAACTACTTGGTTTAGGTAAAGGTTTATATACAGGAAGATTTTCTCCAAACTTTATATATAGTTCATGATCTAAATAAAATTGCTGTCGTCCAGTAAGAGTACGCCACGGAATATTTTTTTTAATATTATATTGAAATGCTGCGTAAGTTTTTCCTTCTTTAACGATGCCAGACCAAATAGGAGAATTAAGAAACCTTTGGGGACGACTTTTTAAATTTTCAAAATTAAATTTAATGTTTTCATTACCCTCGTAATAATCTGACAAATTAATGCCAGTTCTTTTTTCTGCATTTTTATATGCTCTTGCAGATAACTTTCCATTCGTTAAAGAGGAAAATCGTAATATCGTGTCAATAACATCCAAATCAAATTCCAGAGATGGATAGGATTTCCCATCAATTATTGTTTTATTGCTAGTTTTTAATTTATGTTCATATTCATCAGAAACATCAAAATTGTTACCATGTGCTCCTATTCCATTATAAAAATTATCACCTAACGCTATAAACTTATGATATATTTTTGTATAGTCTCGTTCAACCACTAAAATATTATGCATAGTTTTGCCTGGAATAGGTTCACATTCTCCTTTCATCCAATCTTTAATTTCCTTTTGTGAAATTTCTCCAGGTGTATCATGTTGAATTGGAACATTTACAATGTCTAACTGTTTATCCGGTAAATGTCTCTCGGCCAATTTCGAAGTATATTTTGCTAAATTTTTAAATATTTCCCAATCAGATTTAGATTCCCATGAGGGGGGAACTGCTGCTGTCAATGGATGTAAAAATGAATGTAAATCCGTAGAACTTAAATCGTTTTTTTCGTACCATGTTGCAGTTGGTAATACAATATCAGAATACAGTGCAGAGGTATCCATTCTAAAGTTTATATCTATAACAAGATCGAGTTTACCCTCTGGGGCTGATTCTCGCCAAATTATTTCATTTACAAGTTCTTTTGCAATATCTTCATCCAGTGCATTATGATGCGTCCCTAAATAATGTTTTAAAAAAAACTCATGTCCTTTCGCGCTAGACATTAATGCATTTCCTCGCCATATATACCATACTCTCGGAAAACTTTCTTTTGCATCGGGATCACTTACACAATATTTTATTTTATTATCTTTTAAACATTGAACAACATATTGAATTATTTCTTCATTTGTTCTTGCTCCTTCTTCCAGCGCTTTTTTTGAAAGTTTCAAAGGATTGACATTGTATTGTGGATAAAAAGGCATCCAACCCCATCGTACTGCACGACTTATCCAATCAGCTGTATGTAATTGAGTATAGTCATTAATGGGAGAAGAATTATACATTTCAGATTTAGAATCATAACGCCATTGATCAGAATGGATATAATGCCATATTGGAGCTTGTTGTAAACGTGTAACATTTTTCCAATCGCGTGCCGACATAATTACAGACCATGAATCCATAGGTACAAGTTTTTCTTGTCCCACATAATGGTTCATTCCTCCTCCATTTTGCCCTACACAACCTGTTAATGCTAATGCTATTTGAGCAGCCCTGTAAATTAAATTTCCATGATACCAATGATTGATACCTGCACCCACAATTACCATACATTTGCCCCCAGTAGAAGCTGCTGTTTGGATCCATTCTTCTGCAAATTGTAATACTGTTTCTTTGCTAATTCCTGTAAATATCTCCTGCCATGCAGGGGTATAACCATTATCCTTATCATTAAAATCTTTTGGGTATTCACCTATTAATCCCCTATTTACCCCCAATTGGGCCATTAACAAATCATACACCGTAGCAACGGGTACTATTCCTTCGTCGGTTTTTACATATTTAATAGGTACTCCTCTAAAATATTTTCTTTCTAAACCATATTCATCAAATTCAACTAACAGTACTTCATCACATTGATCAATAAATGATAATAGTGGATAATATTCTTCTCCTGTTTCCGTATCTTTAAATTGTAAATTCCAATTTCCTTCCTTCTTATCCCAACGATGACCAACACTTCCCGATGGACAAACAATTTTTCCACTTTTTTCATCGAAATTTAAAAATTTCCAGTCTCCATTTTCAATTGTTTTATATTTATTTAAACTATTGGCTCTTAAAAATTGTCCGGCTTTATAACCATTCTCTTTTGGAATTAATTTAACTAAAAATGGGGCATCGGTATATTTCGCAACATATTCAAGAAAATACTTAATTTTCTTTTCATAATGAGCTCTGGTAAGTATTATATGATTAACTGCTAACCAGAAAGCACCATCCTGTCCTGCATGTATAGGTATCCAGGTATCTGCAAATTTACTTATCATGCTAAAGTCAGGAGAAAAAACAATTGTTTTAGTTCCATTCATTCTTGCTTCTGCAAAAAAATGTGCATCGGGCGTACGCGTCATAGCAATATTAGAGCCCATGACAGCAATAAATTTAGCATTATACCAGTCGGCACTTTCTGCAACATCTGTTTGCTCTCCCCACATTTCTGGAAAGGAAGGTGGTAAATCACAATACCAATCGTAAAAACTTAAATTTACTCCTCCCATTAATTGTAAAAATCTAGCTCCTGCAGCATAACTTACCATGCTCATTGCTGGAATTGGAGAAAAACCTACTATTCTATCCGGGCCATATGTCTTTATTGTATAAATATTGGCTGCAGCTATTATCTCTAATATTTCTTCCCAGCTTATTCGTAGGAACCCTCCTTTTCCTCTTGCTAACTGATATTGTCGTCTTTTATTCTCATCTTCCTGTATATTTTTCCATGCTTCATAAGCGTCTTGGGTACGTTTTTTTTCTTTTTTATATATTTCATATAAAGTACCATTTATTAGTGGATACTTAATTCTTAAGGGACTATACTGATACCATGAGGCCGAAATTCCCCTCTGACATCCCCTGGGCTCATAAGCTGGTATATCACATGATATCTCAGGATAATCTAAAGCTTGGGTTTCCCAAACTACAATCCCATCTTTCACAAAAATATTCCAACTACAGCTTCCAGTACAGTTTACTCCATGTGTACTACGTACCACCTTATCGTATTGCCAACGATTCCTGTAAAATGATTCCCACTTTCTTATTTGTGGATCAAAAATTTCCTTTATCCACGTCATACTACTATTTTTTATTTTGTTTTAATAATATTTGCATGCTCTTAATTCTCCCTTGCCTATATAATATCCTAATCAATAAAACTATAATTATTGAAATTACTATTGTCATGTATAATAATTCCCATGAGAATGAACTACTGAAATTTTTTGAATCTTCATGTTTTAAAAAAATGGTTAGAGTATTTATCTCTTCGTCAGTTAAAGGACTCTTTTCATATGCTTTCGCCATTGCTGGATATGGCATAGAAGAAATTATATTCTTCAATGCTATCTCATTTTTATTCATTCTTGTATATACTTTTGTCAGATCTCTTGCTAAATATCCCCCCTTATTAAATTTCTCAGATCTTATATTATGACAGGCAACACAAGATATTCCATTGTTTTTAAAAGGAATATTTCCAATAAATAGTTTATATCCTTTTTCAACTAAAGCTTGCTCTGTTTCATTATCAATTTTTTTATAAGTATCTGAAGTATCTATTTTTGTAATATCACTCTCTGTTGTTTTCTTTTCACCTTCTATATAGGTTAGAATTGACTCTAACATTTGATCATTAAAATTAAAAGAAGGCATTACCATACCCTTATATTCATCAATTATCTTTTTTGCTATTACATCTCCATTATCATACAATTGTTTTGAATTTAATATAAATTTTTTTAACCATTCCTTTTCTCTTTTCTTAGTAATATCTTTTAAATTTGGACCTACCAGTGGAATGCCATCAATATTATGACAAGCTGCGCAATTGTTTTTAAATAATTTTTCTCCATCCTCACCATATATTGTTAAGGAATTGTATATAAGTAAAACAAATATTGAACAGATAAATTTCTTTTTCAATTTGTGTTTCATATATTACTTATTATTTTACATTTCTTTGTAGGTACATTTTTACTAATAGCAACATAATATAAAATAGTGTTCCTATTATAATCAGCAATATAGCATAGATCAATATTAACAACCATATGGGAACATGTTTCCTATCGCCCCACAAGTTATAGTAGTTATTATTAGGCAGGTTTCGAGGTAGAATATTTATAGTACTAATTGAAAAATAAACATTTGTATCACTGTATTGGTCATTTTTCTCCAGTGAAACTCTTATAAAAAGTTTACCAGAGGTATCTCCAACAATATTTTGGGGTATACTAACTTTAATTCTCCTTTTATTAATTTCATAATCTGATAATTTTAACCATCCAAAAGCTTGCTTTGCATAAAACGTTAATTTGGGATTAATTAAAGTATCTCCATTTTCATTTACTAAATATGCATATATAACTTTATTAAAACTATCAATGTCGGTTTCTATTTTTGCTCTTTTTAAAGTTATTGTGGGATAATTTTCTTTATCTATTAGACTTCTAATATAATGTATTACTTCCCATATTTGATTCTCAGTTAATTGTATTTTAAAGGATGGCATCATATTCCTTCCTGTTATAATTTTATAAAAAATAGCCCCATCTGATTGAACATAAAATTCAGGAGATATAAAACTAGGACTTAGCATCAACCCTTTTCCATCAGCATTACTTCCATGACACGAAATACAGTTTTTTTTATATATTTTTTCACCATTTAAAATTGACTGAACTGAGATAGATACGGGATTTTTAAGGGTTTTATAATTGCTTGGAACAGGCCAGTAAGAAGAATTACACCAACCTGTAATAAGTAACTTAATATTTATTATTAATATTATATATAAATTTCTTTTCACTTATTTATACTATTTAAGGTTGAGTCTGATATTCCTTTCTCTTTAATTATTTCATATACTGAAATAACTGGAAAAGTTTTTATTAAAATTGTCATTACCAGCAAAGAAATTGAAAAACATCCCATACATATGAATATTTCTGGTATCGAGGGTAAATATTGTAAATATTTATCAGGATAATTTTGCGGGGGTAAAAAGGGCACCGAAAGTGTTGGAACAACTATTAAAAATCTTTTCACTATTGAAGCTAAAAAAACAATTGAGGATATTATAACTAATGATTTAGGTTTTCTGAAATATTTAAATATTAATAGTACTATTGGAAGTATTATACCACCTATTTGAGAAAACCAAAATAAAAACGCATATTTCCCCGTAAAAAGAGAATTTAGTAAATAACCCTCATTTTGACGCATTTTATAAAAGGGAATTAAATATTCGTTTATATTAAAATAAAAATATATTAAGGATAATAATACCAATAATTTACCCATAAAATCAAAATGTTTTGATTGAATATATTCGAATAAATTGAAAACTTTTCTTATATAATAGGTAATAACAATTAAAAATGAAGCTCCTGATACAAATGCTCCTGATACGAAATAGGGACCAAAGTTTGTACTATCCCATCCGGGTCTTAATGTTGTTGCAAATAACCATGCTGTAACAGTATGAATAGACAAGGCAACAGGAATTACTAAGATCATCAATATTTTTTCAATTTTTTTTAAAGTATTTTGCTGTTCAAGATTTCCTTGCCAACCTAAGGTAAATGTTGAAAGTAATCTATTTGAATTAGGAAAATAAATTTTTTTAATATATAAGTCAGGAACTAAAGAAATATAATATATTAATATACTAATGAATAAGTATGTATTGATGACTATAACATCCCATATAATTGGAGACTGCATTCTCCCTTT
>FWPV01016996.1_pt1 | contig 10151 bp, 6 predicted proteins | sample 2228371 | NCBI WGS metagenome assembly FWPV01 (sample SAMEA103939776, study PRJEB20133) | metagenome
GTGAAGACGGGAGTCGCCAGAAAGATGTTCCCTTCCATTTCGGTCATCATGAGCAGGAGCTTGTCGGCGGCCGCCTGAACATTGCCCAGGCCCAGAGGAAAGTTCAACCTGAGGCGGCTTCCCGGAGAATGAAACACTTCGAGCGCCTCTCCGACCGGCCTTTTTGTCCGGCTGTCGAGCTTCTGGGCATAGAGCGAGCAGGCGCCGGTTTTTTCCGATAGATAATAGAGCCAGCGGCCGTTCGGTGACCAGGAAGGCGCGCTGAGATAATATTCCGCTTCGTCCAAGGTCATCGTCTCGCCGGTCCCTCCTCCGAGTCCTTCGACCGCGGCGATGCGGATCGCCGCTCTGCCGTCCGGCATCCCCGCGAGCCACCCGATCCACGCGGCGTCCGGCGAAAGCCTGGCGTCAAGGATCGACTCTCCCGAAACGGCCAGAAGAGGCGCGACCGTTCCGCTCTTCAGGTCCATGCGGCTCACATTCTCGGGCCCGGTCCAGACGAGGGCCTGCTTGTTGTCGGGGAAAATATCGAGAACGGCGCAGGAGTCGCAGACCTCCCTTCCGGCAGTTGCGCCCGGTTCCAGGACGTATGTCCGAAGTTTGCCCTCGACTCGATCACGATAGGCCAGAATCTCTCCGTTCGGGCTCAAGACTGCGCCTTCCAGAAGGAACCCCTGCATCGGTACTGATCTTTCCCGGCCGCTGATCATATCTTTGATTCTGATTTCGATTCTCGCCGTTTTCGTCCCTCCGAAGGCGATGAAAGCCGTCACACTCCCATCGCGCGAAACCGAGGGCGAAAAATGCTGCATCATATCTTCGGCGAGTTTTTCCGGCCGGCCGGTCACTTCCCCTTCATCCGGACGCGCGGCAACGCTCCGGGCGTTCATCCGGACGCGCATATCGCTGAAGAAAATTCGGCCGTCGGGCAGGACGGCCGGATAGATTTTCATGCCCGGGTCCGTCGTTACGGCCGTGGCCGGCCCCCTGATGATTCCTTCTTTTGTGTTCAGCGAAGCCCTAAAAAGATTGATCCCTTCGATCGTCGATCCGGAGACAAAACAAATCGTTTCCCCAGACCATCCAACCGGGTACTGCACGGGATCGGTCAATCCGAGGTTGTCTATGGCTTTGGTCCTGACGGCATCGCCTCCGTCGACCGGGGCGAGCCACCAATCCGAGGACCTGGGGTCGTCAAGGCGACGGCCTCTAAACAGCAAGCTCTTCCCGTCGGGCGACCAAACCGGCGCGGCCCCTTGACTGGAGAAGGCGGTCATGAAATCGGGAAGGAACGGCTTGATCTCCCCCGTCTTGGGATGGATGAGGATCATTTTCGCCAACCGGCCTTCGTTCGAAGCCGGATAGACGATACTGGCGATCCACCGTCCGTCCGGCGAGAAACGGGGAATGAAGCCCTTGCCGCCGATCCGGCGCGGCTCGCCCCCTAGGGCGTCGATGAGATAAATGCCGCCGCCGTCCCGCTCGGAACGGAAGGCGATCTGCGAGCCGTCGGGAGAGAAGGAGGGGAACCAATCGTCGGCCGGGTGATCGGTCAGACGGAGAGGTTTCCCGCCCGACACCCGCTGGACGTAAATGTCGAAGTCGCTTCCGTCGCGATCCGAGGCATAGGCCATGAGGCTTCCGTCGAGGGAGACCGTGGGGCTCGCAGTCAGCCCCGAGTCGTAGGTCACTGGGGTGATCTCATACTCGAAAGCTGGCATCGGCTTTTTAAGGACGATAAGCTTCAGAATGACCGCCGTCGCGACGAGAGCCAGGAGAGCCAATGGCACAGCCAGAAAAAGAGCGCGTTTCTTTCCTCGTTTGTGAGGCATTCGGACGGCCTCAAGTTTTCCCGATTCCGAATCCTCCTTGAGGTCCTGGAGCGCGACTTTGAGGTCGGACATCGTTTGCCATCGCCTTTGGGGATCCTTGCGGAGACAACGCACGATGACGCGCTCCATCTCGGCGGGGATCGTCTCTTTGACGGCCGCCGGCGGCTTCGGCTCCTCGTTGAGGACCGCCGCCAGGGTTTTCATCCGGCTGCCGCGGTCGAAGGCCTTGATCCCCGTCAACATCTCATAAAGCACCGCCCCGAAGGTGAAAATATCCGACCGGGCGTCGACCTTTTTCCCCTCGGCCTGCTCCGGCGACATATAGGCCACCGTGCCGAGGATCATGCCTTCTTCGGTCAGGGGCTTGGCCTCCCGGCCCATGGTCATGGTCGGGCCGGCCTCGGGCTCGGCGGCTTGCTCCACGAGCTTGGCCAAGCCGAAATCGAGGATCTTGACCAGTCCCTCGTCCGTCACCATGAGATTCGAAGGCTTGAGATCCCGGTGGACGATGCCCGCGGCGTGGGCCCTGGCCAGGCCGTCTGCGATCTGAACGGCATAATTCAGCGCCTCATCAAGAGAAATTCCCTTGCGGCCGACGAGATCGTCCAGAGACTTTCCCTCGACGAATTCCATGACGATGAAGTCCCGGCCTTGGTCGGCGGCGATGTCATGGATGACGACGATGTTCGGATGGCGCAGGGCCGAAGCGGCTTTGGCCTCCTGGACGAATCGCAGTTTGCGCTCGGGATCGGCCGTTTTGTCCGGGGGCAGGATCTTGACGGCGACGGGACGGTCGAGATGCGTGTCAACGGCCTTGTAAACGGCCCCCATCCCGCCCTCGCCGATTTTTTCGGTCAGACGATAATGGAGAAGCGTTTGTCCGATCATCTTGGCCCGCGGGAGTTGCTCCCTTTATAATGCCTCTCCCGATCCAAAGTCAAATGGGCTGCTCCTTTCTTGACGGCGACAACCGATGCGGACATAATGCCGCTGTGCGCTTCCCGCCATCGGGAGAGAGACGGTCCGTGGGAAGCCGCCGGTCCGGCTGATGAAGGAGGGTCTCATGAGCCCATTGGAATTCGTTTCCGTGGAGAAAACCAAGGACAGCGCCGCGTTTCTCTTCAAGAACATAACGCCGGTCGCATTGTCCGAGGCTCTCCGCGCCTATCTTTTTCGGGAGAATTATAAATTGGAGGAGGGGACGGCGCTTCAGGGAGTCTACGGAACCGGCAGCGCCGTGGCCCGGGCCCTCATCGGCGGCTTCGTCAAGCGCAACAAATTCCGGGTTGACATCACGCCCCAGCAGGAATTGACCCGCCTCGAGTTCTCCAAGGGGATGTCCGGCGCCATGGGCGGAGTGATCGGATATCAAAAAATGAGCAAGGAGTTCGATCGGCTGGTCGAAGGGATCAAAACCCTGGCCGGTTAGGGCCGCCGAGAACGTCGGCCGTCCATCGGACTGCGGGCCGTTCCGAGGAGGGCTTCGATGTCTTCGATCTCCTTGGGAACATCCCGAGTCAGGACCTCACAACCGTCTCGGGTGATGAGGACCGTGTCTTCGATGCGAACGCCGAATCCTTTGTCCGGAACATAGAGGCCGGGTTCGATGGCCATGACCATCCCCTCTCTCAAGACGTCTCCCAAGGGGACATCATGGGTCGAGAGGCCGACGCCGTGTCCGAACCCGCCCTGAAGCCCCCGAGGATCGATCCCCTTGGCTTTCAGAACGGCGGCGACATGGTCCCTGACCTGTTGCACGGTGGCGCCGGGGCGGAACGCTTCGATGCAGGCCTTTTGGACTTCGAGGACGGTCCGGTAGATCTCCCGTTGCTCGTCCGTAAAGCGGCCCGAGGCCGGCCAGGTGCGGGTGATGTCCATGCACATGTGGCCGAGATCGGCCCCGAAATCCATGAGCACCAGGTCTCCGTCCTCGACCCGTCGTGCGTTCCGGTCATAATGCAAGATGCAGGTATTGGGCCCCGAGCCCACGATCGGCGGATAGGCCGGGCCGCGCGCGCCGTTCTTGAAGATGACGGCCAAGGCCGCGGCCTCGATCTCGTATTCATAAACGCCGGGACGGGTGGCCGACATGGCCTGTTTGACGGCCTCGGCGGACAGGCGGCCGTTTCGTCTCAGGATTTCGATTTCTTCGGGGGTCTTGACGACGCGCAGGGCGTCCACGGCCGGGGTCAGGTCCCGGAAGTCCATCTGGGGATAGTGTTCCCTGAGTTTGACGATGCGGTATTGATCCAAGGAGAGCTGGTCGTTGTAGTGGCTGCGGGCGCGGCGACCCGCCATGAGGGCGGTTTCCGAGCGGGCGTCATCGATCGTATCCCGCGGCGAAAGCCGGACATGGAATTTGCCGCCGAACCGCGACAGGTTCCTGGCCAGGAATTCGTCGAGGTACGTCGAAGGATAGATGTCCGCGAATCCCGTCCTGTCTTTGCCCTCCGGATCCTTGAGAAGGTTGGGACCGTCCATCATTTCCTCCCGAGGCGTCTGCTGAGGAAGGAACAGATAGGACTGCCTTGCGGCGGGGACCATGACCAAGACCGCCCCCGCCTCTTCGATTCCGGAGAAATAGAAGAAATCATTGTCCTGACGGAAATGACCTCCGGCGGGCGCCTCGACGTCTCCGAAGAGGATGATCGCGCCTTCTCGAATGTTCTCCATGAGCGCCTGACGGCGCCGGACGAACTCGTCCCGGGAAAAGCCGGCCATTTGTCCCGGCGCGGGAACGACCGCCGAGACGGCCAGAAGCGCGGCGAGGACCATCATGATTCTTCCGCGGCGGATGTCCGACATGTCCGTTCTCCTTTCCACGGCTCGGACCCAGTTTATGAAATCGGGGAACGGATCGTCAAATCGGGCGGGCGGACCGAAACGATTCAGCCGGAAAGGATCGGACTTCGGCCTTGAAGGAGATTGAGGATTTCTTTGAAGCCCAGATAAGAAAAATAGATCAGCGTGATCAACAGGAGCAAATTGACCAGAAGCCCGTTCCGGAATTGCGCTCCGACGAGCGACCGGCGGTTGTTGAGCAAGAGAAGCGTCAGAGCCACGAGCGGCATGAACAAGGCGCCCGTCACGGCGTAGGCCAGCTGGACCTGCTGGACTTTGAACCACAGCAGGCTGAGGGGCAGGACGGTCATGGCAGCCAGAAAAGCGCGGTAGGCGACCGTCCGCTTGACGTCCAGGTCCTCCGGCCGTCCGAGGATCCGGCCCCGTCTCAAGCCGAGGAAATCCGCGAACAGATAAGGAACGCCCTGCCAGACGCCGAGGAGGCTGCTGAAGACGGCGCCCCAGAATCCGACGAGAAACAGTCCTTTGCCGGCCGGTCCGAACGATTCGGCCAGCTCGTTCGAAAGAACGAGCGCCACCGTCGCTCCCTTGCCGCTGATTTCGACCTTGGAGCCGATGATGATCATGGCCGCGCCGAAAAAGGCCGTCAGGCCGTATCCCAGCACAAGGTCCACCCGGGATTCCCTGAGTCCCGTTCGGCCGTTCCTCCCTTTCTCCCGGATCCAGTACCCGTATGACATGATGGTCACCGTCCCCCCCACCCCGCCCAGGACGCCCAACAGCCACGCTTCTCCGCCCCGGGGGATGGAAGGGCGAACAATCCCTTCGGCCACATTTCCCCAATCGGGCGTGACCAAAAGAACGTTGAGCAGAACGGCGACGACCATCAGGACGACGCAAACGGACATGACCGCTTCGAAGACTTTGAACCGTCCCGTCCAGACCAGGACAAAGCCCGCCAGGGAATGCGCGATCCCCCAGACGATCTTGGACATATGGGGATCTCCGAGAGGAAGGAGCGCGGCGCCGGCGACGCCGCAGGCGTTGACCAGGGCGCCGCCCACGGCATAGGACCACAGAAGGAGATAGACGGCGAAGACCCACTGGATCCATTTGCCCAGGTGGGCGACCCAGCCTTCGAGCAGGGTCCGGCCGGTGGCCATCTGCCAGCGGGCCAGGCCTTCATTCAGAACGAGCTTGAGGACGGCGCCGACGAAGACGGCCCAAAGCAGGACGAGGCCTGTCCGCGAGCCGGCCAGTCCGGCCGTGATCAAATCGCCTGCGCCGACTCCGACGGCCGCCACAATGAGGCCCAGAACGATCCGGGAATAAACGCTCATCCCAGTCGGATCCCCACATCGAGGGGGACGAGGTATTATGGATGAATCCGGCGATCGGCGCAACCGAGGGCTCTTCGCAAACGGACGAAAGCCTCTTCCCCGCTTGCGCCTGAAGAGAAAATGCATGAAAATGGACTGTCGAATGTCATCCTTTGATCTCGAGGAGGAACCCTCATGACCGTCCCCTTCGTCTCAAAAATGTTCCGGCGCTTTTCCTGTTCGAAAGGAATCGTCACGGCCGTACTGATCGCGGCCATGGCGGCCCTCATCGGAGCCGCCGCCCCCGTTCGGGAAGGACAGGATCCGGCTCCGGCCGATCTGGTCCTCATCAACGGAAAGGTCGTGACCGTGGATGAGGCCCTCCCCGAAGCCGAAGCCCTGGCGGTTCGCGGGGATCGGATCGCGGCCGTCGGAACGACGGAAGAGATCAAAAGATACATCGGTCAAAAAACGACCGTCCTCGACCTCAAGGGGCGGACGGCCGTTCCGGGGCTCATCGATTCCCACCTCCACTTCATGAGCATCGGCCAGGCCAAACAGACCTTGGACCTGACCAAGACCCGAAGCTTCGACGAGATCGTGGCCATGGTCGCCGAAGCCGTCGAGCAGGCGGCCCCCGGAGAATGGATCAACGGCCGCGGCTGGCATCAGGAAAAATGGGACAAGATCCCCGAACCGAACGTCAACGGACTTCCGTTCCATGACCGGTTGAGCGAGGTTTCGCCCGAAAATCCGGTGGTCCTGACCCACGCCTCGGGGCACTCTTCCATCGCCAACCGGAAGGCCATGGACCTGGCCGGCATCACCTCCCGCACGGCCGCGCCCGAAGGGGGCGAAATCGTCAAAGACTCCCGGGGAAATCCCATCGGCGTCTTCATCGAGACCGCCCAGAGCCTTCTCCGTCGTTATTACGCCCATGAGCTCGGCCGCCGCACGCCGGCCGAAGCCGAAGCCGCGGCCAGGCGAACCGCCGAGCTCGCCGCCGAAGAGTGCCTCTCCAAGGGCATCACCTCGGTCCACGACGCGGGCGTGTCCTTCGCGACCGTCGATCTCTATAAGAAACTCGCCGATGAAGGCCGCCTGGGTGTGCGGATGAACGCCATGCTTTCCGAAAACAATCAGGCTCTAAGAGCGCGCGGAAAGGAGTATCGGCTCATCGGCTACGGACAGAACCGGCTGACCGTCCGCTCCATCAAAAGGCTCATCGACGGAGCCTTGGGCGCTCACGGAGCCTGGCTCCTCGAGCCCTACGCCGATCTTCCCGCGAGCACGGGCTTGAACACGGAACCCCTGGAGGCCATGGCCGAGACGGCGCGCATCGCCGTCGAGAACGGGTTCCAGCTTTGCGTCCACGCCATCGGCGACCGCGGCAATCGGGAAATCCTGAACATTTACGAATCCGCGTTCAAAGCCCATCCGGAAAAGAAGGACCTCCGCTGGCGCGTGGAGCATGCCCAGCACTTGAGCGCCGCCGACATCCCGCGCTTCGGCGCCCTGGGGGTCGTCGCCGCCATGCAGGGCATCCACTGCACTTCGGACGGGCCGTGGGTCTTCAAACGTCTCGGCGAAGCCCGCGCCGAAGAGGGAGCCTATGTCTGGCGGAAGCTCATGGACACAGGGGCCGTCATCTCGAACGGCACCGACGCGCCCGTCGAAGACGTCGATCCCATCCCTTGCCTCTACGCCTCCATGACCAGACGCATGAAGAACGGAGAGGTCTTTTTCGGAGGGCAAAAAATGACCCGGCTCGAAGCCCTTCGCTCCTATACCATCAACGGCGCCTACGCGTCGTTCGAGGAGGATCTCAAAGGCTCGCTCACGCCGGGCAAACTGGCCGACATCACCGTCCTCGACCGGGACATCATGACGGTGCCGGACGAGGACATCCTCAAGACGCGGGTCGTTCACACCATCGTCGGGGGAAAAATCCTCTTCACGCTGCAAAACCCATGATCGGCTTCCTTCGAGCCGCCCGTTTCGTCTGGCTGGCGATCCCCCTCGTCGTCCTGAGCGCCGCGCCGAACGCCTCGAAGTCGGAGAACGTCTTCGAACTCATGGAACGGGTCGCCCGCCTGGAGGCGAAGCCTCTTTGGCCCGGATTCGATCCGGCCTCCATCCCCGTGGCGGTCTACAACGGAAAGAACACCTACGCCTTCGGGTTCCCGTCGTTGCCCAAAGGATTCCAAGCGGTGGACGGCCGGCCGGGGGTCGGGGTCTACAAGGGCGTTCATCCACAGGTCCGGGCCAACAGCCGGGTCATGATCGACGGCGTCTATGCCGCTTCCTGCATCGCCATTCCCAAAGCCTATCTCACCGGACGGGACGCCGCGGCCATCATCCTGCACGAGAAGTTCCACGTGTTCCAGGCGCTGACCCACCCACGCTGGCTTCCCAACGACGCCGTCCTGTTCTCCTATCCCCAAGACTCGGCGGAGACCGTGCTGGCCCGGCGTCTGGAAATCGAGGCGTTCCGGCGGGCGGTCGCCTCCGTGGACGACGAAACGGCCCGCGCCTGGGCGGCCTGCGGCTTGGAACATCATCGCCGGCGGATCCGGTCTTTGGCTCCTCCGTTCGTCAGATACGAGAAAGAGGTCCGACGATTCGAAGGTTTGGCCGAATATGTCGAATGGCAGATCCTGGGCGTCGACCCTCTGGAGCATGTCTATGAGCTCGACGACGCTCCGGCCGCCGTGCGGAACTGGGGCTATGTCGCCGGCCGATGGATCGGGACCCTGCTCGATCGATTCGACCCCCGCTGGAAACTCAAGCTCGAATCCGGAGAGTCGGACGATCCTCAGGACCTCCTCGAAGAGGCCGTTCGGGAACATGCCGGGCTGATGGATTTCAGCGAACCGGAAATCGCCGCCCTGGCGGCCAAGACCGACTCCGATTTCTCCGTCAAGACCAGGGAAAAAGCAAAGCTCCGAAAACGGTTCGACTCCCGCCTGGGATGGAGGATCGTCATGGCCGCGGAAGACAAGCCTCTCCGGCTGAAGTTCTTCCTGGCCGATCACTCCGAAGCCCTGAACCCCGGAGAAATGGCCCACCGCCTGTGGCTGGCCTTGGACAACGAATCCTGCACTCTCGAAGTGATCGGTCAGGATTGCCTGACCGTGAGCCGCAGCCCGGCCGAGATCCGACGGGTCGTCATTCCCAACCTCAGGAACAAGCCGCGGGTCATCCGCAATAGGAAACAAACGATCGTCAGCGCCGCGGGAATCCTCATCCGCCTGGAGAAAGCCTCGGTCAGTCAGAGAGCGGAGACCCTCCTCATCCGCTTCAGGAGTTCATGAACCGGCCGAGCCAGCCCCCTTCGATGAACAGGGCCGCAACGGCGCCGAGGCGGTCCAGAGCCCGGGAGAGATTGCGACGGTAATCCGCTTCCAGATTTTCATCGGCCCGGTCCGTCACGACCCGGAACGAGAGGACCGGGATGCCGTTCCGCGAAGCCGTGCGGATGACGGCGGCGGTTTCCCAGTCGCAGGCCGAGGCGCCGAACCGAGTCCGGAGAAAGTCGCGGAAGGCCGAATCGGCCACATCACGCTCGCCCGAAGCGATGTCCCCCCGGACAAGAGGAGGACCGGGAAGAAGGACTCCGGCCTTTCGGATGAATTCCTTCATGACGGTCTCCGCCTGCCTGGAGGCTCCGGCAAGAGCCGTGGCAACGGCGAGGACGGGATCGACATCGTATTCGAAAGCCCGGTCCGCGCACAGGACCGTCCCCATGGGGAGGGAAGGATCCAGGGCTCCCGCCGCTCCGACGTCCAGGATGATCCGCGGCCCGAAGACATCGGCCAGAAGTTGGACGGCCGAAGCGGCGGCGGCTTTTCCCGGCCAGGCTTTGACGGCCGCCAGGGATAACTTCCGCTCTTCCCTCCGGGAAACATATCGTCCGCCGATTTTCTCCTCCCTATCCAATTTCAGCCCGGCGCGGAGGGCGGCGTATTCCTGCGGGGTGGGACAGACGACCCCGGCACGGATCTTCGAACGTGGGCGGGGCATCGGCGTCCTGTCCTTCGAGAACAGTTAAGGTAACGCTTTCCGCCGTCGATGTCGAGCCTCCCGTCCTCTTAAGACCTTGTCCCCCTCGAGCCTCCCCCCTCTCCCCTTGGAACGGAAAAACCCCGGGAGATATTCCATGTTGAAAAGAGCCCGGATTCGGAGTATGTAAAGATGT
>FWPV01016997.1_pt1 | contig 10151 bp, 9 predicted proteins | sample 2228371 | NCBI WGS metagenome assembly FWPV01 (sample SAMEA103939776, study PRJEB20133) | metagenome
GATATTTTATTCGTGTTCTTCGTGATTAATTTTTTCTCCGTGCCTCCGTGTCTCTGTGTTTTTTCTTGAAAAAATGTGGATAAAAAATTTATGCCTGGGATTGAGACTTATTCGGACATAACAAAATACTGGACAAAGTAAAATTTAACAAATAAAATATCGCTATCAGAAAATCCTTATCACTCTTAAAGAATATAAGAAATTTTATCAAATGAGAGACCAAATCGCTATAATAAGAAAAATAAGAGCCCCAATTATTGGAGCTATACTCATCCCGCTTAACTGTTATTGGGTAGTGAAATGTGAAATAGTAATTTCATCTATTCATGCAACAGTTTTATCAATACTTTATAATGTGATTTTTACGCTACTCATACTTGTATTTTTAAATAAGTTTATTGGCATAGTATTTAAATCTAAGCTATCTTCAAATGAGCTACTTGTCATATATATAATGCTAGCTGTTGCAACAGGTCTTTTTGGAATTGATATGATGACTTTATTGGTGCCTATTATGGGACATTCTACATGGTTTGCAACGCCAGAAAATGAATGGAAGGAACTATTTTCTGCATACCTTCCAGATGAATTGGTTGTTAAGGACATTAAGATATTAAAGGGGTATTATGAAGGTAATTCATCCTTCTGGCAAAGTGAAATTTTGAGAGCATGGGCAATACCTATAATCCTTTGGACTCTATTTATACTATCGCTTTTTATGACAACCCTATTTATAAATATCATAATACGAAAAGCCTGGGTCGAACATGAAAAGCTTAGTTATCCGATAATACAATTGCCAATGGAGATGGCAACAGGAAGGCTCTTTATTAATAAGAATATATGGATTGGCTTTGGGTTAGCTTTTATACTTGATCTACTTGCTGGATTGCATGTGCTTTATCCTGTTGTCCCTGCTCTTAAGGTCAAGTGGTATAACCTTGCTCCTTTCTTTAACACAAAACCATGGGATGCGATAGATTGGCTTCCGATACATTTTTATCCGTTCGTAACAGGTCTTGGTTACATAATGCCTCTGGATTTGTCGTTCTCTACATGGTTTTTTTATCTTTTTTGGAAGATTCAATTGGTGTTTGCAAGTGCTGTCGGATGGCGTATAGAAGGAAGATATCTGGGATGGGAAAAGGCAGGAGCCTGGCTCGGGATAGGTCTATTAGCAATCTGGACAAGTAGAAAGATAATTTTTGAAGCATTTAAGAATGTTTTCAATAAAAACATTTCTGAGCCAATAAGCTCTAAAATAGCATTACCAGGTTTTTTAATAGGATTTACTGCGATGATTATATTCTGGTCATCTTTTGGAGTAAATATATATGCTGGCATAGCATTTTTTGCGATATATTTAATATTTTCTTTAGCCGCGACAAGGATGAGGGCAGAACTTGGTCCGCCAACTCACGAACTGCACTTTGTAGGTCCTGATAGAATGATGACAGGCGTATTAGGAAGCAAACATTTCTCACCAGAAACATTATCAGGATTTGCATTACTATATTGGACAAATTACGGCTATAGATGTCATCCTATGCCGCATCAACTAGAAGGTTTTAAGATAGCTGAGCAATCAAATATTAACCCAAGGCTTGTTTTCAGAGTAGAAATTTATGCACTATTTATTGGCATAATATCATCCTTTTTTGTTCTCCTATCTTTATTTTATAAATATGGAGCAGTTGTCCGTGTTCATGGTGGATCACTGGGACCAAGCTGGGAAACTTACGAAAGGCTTGCAAGCTTACTTTCTGGACAAGAGATGCCTGATAGATCGATCATCGGACAGACGTCTTTTGGACTGGGTGTTACTATATTATTAATGTTTATGAGACGCACTTTCCTATGGTGGAAATTGCATCCAGTAGGTTTTGCAGTTGCCAGTGGTTGGAGTATAAGCTGGATGTGGTTTTCCATATTTCTTGGATGGGTTTGTAAAGCTATAATTCTGAAATGGGGAGGACTTAAACTACACAGAAAGTCGGTTCCTTTCTTTCTTGGCATGATCTTAGGACAAATGACCATTGGAAGTGTATGGTCTATTGTCGGCATGATAATGGGCAGGGGCATTTATAGTTTTTTTGTATGAGCAAAACATTAAAGAATGATTTTTGTCGTCCATTTACATTAACAATAGTGGTTTATATCCGTCAATTATGAATACTTATTAATCAGATAGTAATTAAATCTACAATTCTCCCTTAATAAGATGAAACTTTATGCTTGAATCATATTCTAAGTCCCGTAGGGACGAAATGTTGGTAGAATAAGTGCACAACATTTCCAGAGCGGAGTAGGAGCAACATATTAATAAGCCAATGGAATGGTAAAAGTTTTTCACATATTGCTTCTAACGGAGTTTGATATTATTCTTTCATTTTTTTCTACAAACATATCGCTCCTACGGAGCTTAATATTATCCTTTCCGAATTGCTCGATCATATAATGAGGCATTGATCAATGAGTTTTTTTATGTTATCTTATTTTATGATTTTTTACTATTGGAAATTTAAATAGGAAAGGCAAATGTAGTGCGCAACGGTAAGGATGTTACAATAGTTACTTACGGCTTTATTGTTCACAAGTCATTGGAAGCAGCTGAGCAACTCAAACATGAGAACATTGATGCAGAGATTATAGATCTGTGAACAACATTGCCAATTGATTCAGAAACAATATTAAATTCTGTTGCTAAAACGGGGCGTCTTATCACTGTAGCGGAATCTTGCGCTCCATGTAGTGTTGCTTCTGAGGTTTATGCTATATAATGGAGAAGGGATTTGATTTACTCAAAGCTCCTCTCAGACGTATACATGCAAAGTTTGCACCGATCCCATTTGCTATGAATCTGGAAAATCATGTTCTACCGCAAACAGAAGATATTATATTAGCAATTAAAGATATTTTAATTTAATGACAATTAAAAATTTTTATGAATTTGGAGGATTTTATGCTCTCAATTACAACTGATTATGCGAAAGATACAGGAGACCCATCACCATATTTAAAAAACATTGCAAACGCAGGTTTTACACATATACATTGGTGCCATCATTGGAATACTGATTTTTTATATTCAAAATGGGAAATAGAGCAGATAAAAAAATGGCTGGATGATTATGGCTTAAAACTACTTGATCTACACGGTTCAGCAGGAAACGAAAAAAATTGGGCATCTCCTCAAGAATATCAGAGGCTTTCCGGGGTTGAGCTTGTTAAAAATCGCATAGATATGACTGCTTACCTTTCTGCTGATGTGGTGATCATGCATGTTCCTGGAGACCCTGATTCAATACCAATCAGGAAGTCATTAGATGAACTACAACCTTTTGCTAGAGAAAGAAATGTCCGCATTGCTATAGAAAACGGAAATTTTAACGCCATAAAGAAGCTATTTTCCGAATATCCACCAGATTATATTGGCTTATGTTATGATAGTGGGCATGGTAATGTCAAAGATGCAAATGGTCTTGATCATCTAGAATCTGTTAAAGATCGCCTCATTTCTTTGCACCTGCATGATAATAACGAAACAGGTGACCAGCATCTTCTTATGTTTATGGGAACTGTAAATTGGGAAAGGTTGGCTAAAATAATAGCAAATTCATCATATAAAAAATGTGTCAGCATGGAAGTTTCAATGAGGCTTTCTGGTATTGAGGATGAGATGGAATTCTTAAAAGTAGCTTTCAATACAGGTATTAAATTTACCAAAATGATCGATGAGAGTAAGTAGGTTGGGTTTAAAACCCAATAATTTTCATATTACATCCTTTTCTTTGTTGGGTTTTCAACTACTTACTAAAAATAATAAAGGTTGTTTAGTTCGTTTGTAGTAGCTCAATTTATTGAGCGTTATTAATTTGTTAAGCATTAATAATAAACGCCCGATGAATCGGGCTACTACGAACCTGATATAATGATTGTTTTATTACCGTTTATATTTTGAAGGCTTACTTTGCTGAAAAAACTTGCCAAAAATAATTGATAAAAATTCCTAAAAAGATGCGGATAAAAAGTTTATGCCTGGATGCTATGCAAATCCTTTTTATGGCTATCTGTCTAGTCTTTCTACCGTAGCGATGTGGTTTATGTTATCCTTTATGATACCTTAAAATGATCTCAATGGCTTGTGTTTTTTTTCGTTTTAACCAAAATATTATGAACTATCATTTATGAAATCACCAAATATGAATCATTATTGGACGAAATCTAGGTTTAAAATGATAAAAACAAAAAGCCAGCTCTCAGCAAGGAGGCTAAGCGATCAAACTGAAAGCTGGCGTTTGCTGACTCAATTCCCTGGTAATAATAGCATAGACAGGGGTGGATCTATGCTTTTTATCAGGCAGAACAGGTGCTAACTGCTTTTTGCCAGGAATCAAGTCATGGTATATGATTAAATAATTTGCCCAGCCTTTCAATCTGGTAACAAGACCAGGCTTTAGGCTATTGGTAGGCTCGATGCTATTTTTGAGTAAAACAAGCTGTCCAGCTTGTTCCCTCTATCCAATACAAGATGATTTAATTTTATATGCTTCGCATATACATAAGAAACAAGCTGTCAAGCTTGTTATGTAGTTATGTTTATTTATATGTTACTATTTACTTAACTATATAAAATAAAGACAAATAGTAGTAGCTCAATTTATTAAGCATCATTAATTTGGGCTACTACAATTAGCCGAACCGTTCATTCCAGATTCTGCTTTTTTATGTATGCCCATGCTATTGGTAACTTTTTAACATTTACTGAAGTTGGATTTGGACCGATATTTGGTCCTGTTACTTTGAAATCATCAAATAAGACGCTGAGCGTATCCTGAACTGCTAAGCCGACAGAACCAGAAAGAACTCTTTTATCAGATAATTTACCGATTAACTTATCATCTAAAAAGAATGACATTTTATCATCCACAAGCTCAGCACGCACATTATACCAGGTTTCTAGCTCTAAAGGCTCTTCCTTTAAAAGAAGCATCTCTCCATTGGAAAGGCGAAATACTTCAACAGTCTTAGTTGCTACATGCAATGCAAAAACGTAACCTTCTTCACCTTTATGACGCAGAATCAATGCACCTTTCGTGCATTCCAGAAGATTAGGTGTCATTATATTGATCCGACATTCAACAGTATAATTATCCCAATTTTCACCTATCTCTACCCATTTTAGCGGAAGGAGGAGTATGGGATTTGCATTGATTCCTTTTAGTTTTCCATTATCTATGGAGAAATTTTCTCTGTTGCCGCGCCAATGAGGATTTAGTATCTCACCAGAAAATTCATCAATCCATGTTCCTGCAAAGGATAGGGAGCTGCTTAAAATACATAAAAATGGAATTATAACTTTGTAAATTATATCTTTCATTTGCCACCCATTAATTTAAACGCAATAAAATCTGAAAGGTTTAAATTTTTTCATTTAATAGAGCTACCAACAAAAACTAATTTGCACGAATAGTATGTGATGCAAAGGGTTTTGATGATTTTATCATTTCTTTAATGATAACCTGACTCGCATAGTCAATAAAATTTGTTTGCTCTGATACATCAAAATTTTCTGCTGCTTTTATTATTGCCATTATGCCTACTTGCACCATCCTTGAGAACGGCACTTCATTTTCCTGGGAATACCAATTGGCAAGCTTTACAACAAGATTCATACAAGTCTTTACCATATTCAATTTTACTATTACATCACCTGTAGCAATTCTACATATTTTTTCTTCTTCTTCAGAAGTAAAAGCAATCTCTTTATATTTGTGAGTTACAAAAATTTCTGTAAACATTTACATCTCCCCTCACCAGCTATACAATTGATAAATTTGGGTATCCTATTTTTAAAAGTATCTTCTGGAAATTTATTGCATTTTTGGGACAAAATTTAAACAAAAATGCCTTGTTAACGTCAAATCTATAGTATTGCAATAAATATGCCACACCTGGGTATGCTCTGATTATGCAATAAACAAATAATATCTCATGAGTAAAAGTGTCCATATTTGTGCATGTGTGTAACAAAATGGTTCACTATTTTTTATAAGATATTGTCAGATTTTGAGCAGATGAATAAAAAGTTGACTATGAGTATCAGAATTTTGAAGACTGTCAAATATTTGTCACTACAATAAAATAGGGTTGATCTAATATCTAATTTGGTTTATAATTTTTTATCATTAAAGGGAAAGGTGGTGATGCATTCTAACGTTAAAAACGGATGTTTGCTTGGTAATATTGATTTAAGAATGTATTTTCGTCATCATTTAATTTATTTGTGTTAAAATATAAGGAGGGTATTTAATATCATGAGATTAATTGTATTATTTTCTTTCATTCTTATATTTATATTTGCATTAGGGGCTCAGTCTGCAAAAATTGATCTTAACAGGTTATTGGTATTTTATCCATGTGATGAGACTTCTGGTGAGATACTAAAGGATGCGTCAGGTCATGGATGGGATGCATCGGCGCCAGGTGCAAAATGGGAAAAAGGTGTTTTTGGTAATGCTATGAGATTACAAAAATCTAATACTGAGGTTAAAGGTGACATAATCAGCTCAACCGCTAAAACAGGCGAAATATCTATAATGTGCTGGTTTAACATGTCAGCTCATTCTACATATAATGGTCTGGTTTCTATGTCAAATCCATCATGTGATGCTTCCTGTTGCTATCGTCTTATGATTAATCCTGCTAAACAACCATTCTGGAACGCTGGACATCATGTAGATAAATCACTAGCCAACTTTACTTTTGAGCTTAAAAAATGGTATCATTACGCTATGGTTGTAGATAAGAAATCTACAAAGATATTTGTTGATGGCAAATTTATCGGAGAGGTAGTAGAAAACTTTCCACCTCCAAAATTCGATGAGGTTACTCTTTACGTAGGAACAGGTGAAAAACCAGGCACCTGGACAGTAGAAGATATGGCGTTTGATGAAGTCATGGTATGGGATAAGGTTTTCGATGAAAACGAAATGAAATTAATAATGGAAGGTTCTAAGGTCTTCACAGCTGTTAAATCTCAAGGAAAGCTCTCAACTACCTGGGGAGAACTCAAACACTAGTATGTAGTATGTAGGTTAGGTTGAAAACCTATTAATTTTCATATTACATCCTTTTTCTTTGTTGGGTTTCCAACACAACCTACTGCTTTAGTTGCTTAACTATATTTTTTAGTGAAAAAACACAGAGACATCAGGAGTTTAGGACACAAAAAGAATTAAACATAATGAAGGGTAATCATTGAAAAATAGGTTTTTTGTAAGGGCGGGTTTTGTTTGCTTTTTCGATAACTATGAACCAAATAAAGCCTTTTTGCTTGATTATACTCTTTAATAAACCAACGAAACCCGCCCCTACACTGTGTCAAAATGGCTTTTTTAATAATTACGAAGGTGAATCACGAATTGGACGAATAAAGATCACGAAGGACACGAATAGGACGAATTTTTTGGCGATTTTGCGATATGTAACTTTTTCGTAGTGTAACGCTACAAAATTTTCCAGGCGGATAGGAGCAAAATGTTAATAAGCCAATAGAATGTAAAAAATTTTTACATATCGCTCCTGACCCCTCTTACGAACTTTTATATGCAATTTTTACTACAAACATGATGCTCCTATCGGAGCTAAAAAATGCTTAAGTCAATACATATAGGGCGAATAGCTATTCGACTCTATGGAGGAAGAAAATGTCATCATCTGGGAAAAAAGTGCGTGCATGTATTGTTGGAATGGGCATCGGTAGACCTAATGGTCAAGCTATAGCGAGAAATCCACGTGGCGAAGTTATTGCTTTGTGTGATCTTTTTGAGGACCGCATGAAGGATTTTGCTAACTCGTTACCTAACAGTAAGGATATAAAGTTCTATACTGATTACAAAAAGATGTGCAAGGACCCCGATATTGATGCTGTCTTTGTAGGAACACCTAACCAGATGCACGTTCCAGTTGCGCTTGAAGCAGTAAAGCATAATAAACATGTTATGGTGACAAAACCTCTTTCTGATTCAGAACAAGCAGCATTAAAGCTTGTTAATGCTGCTGAATCTGCTGGTGTTGTAAACATGATGTCACTTTCTACTAGATTTTCAGGAAATTGTATATATCTTGGTGAACTTGCCAGAGAAAGATATTTTGGAGATATATATTATGCACGTGCACGCAGTATAAGGAGAAGTGGAATACCTGCATGGAATTTAGGCTTCATAAAGAAAGGTGGAGGTGCATTTAGAGATATGGGCGTCCATGTTCTTGACGCAGTTTGGTGGATAATGGGTATGCCCAAACCCATTAGTGTAGTCGGAGTTGCAGGTGCAAAGTTCGGACCCCGTGGACGCGGATATTGGGATTTCTCGCAGGTATCTGAAGAAATTTACAAGCAGTATGAAGCTGATGACTATGCTGGTGGCTTTATCAGGTTTGAAAATAATATCGGTCTTCAAGTAGAAAGCTTTTGGGCTTCACATCAACCGGAAGATTTCCAGGTGGAGATATTCGGAGATGAAGCGGGTGCAAGGTTAAATCCTCTAACCCTTTATACAACAAATAAATTCGGCACGGCAGAAGATATAAGAGTTAATCTTGGTCATCAGCCTGAAGCATGGGATAATATTGCCAATCATTTCATTGAGTGCATCCTGGACGGTAAAGAATGCCAGGCTCCACTAAGACATGGGTTGATAGTTCAACAGATGATGGAAGCTGTGTTAAAAAGTGCAGAAACAGGAAAAGAAATTAGGCTGGATAAAAAGGTAGCTATGAATTAAAAGTAATTTCTAATTGGTAGGCTCGATGCTATTTTTGAGTAGGCTTCATGAACAGATGCGCATTAGGTTTTTCAAAACAGATTAAAGCATTTTCGAAATTATTCTTTGCAAAATTCCTTCATTGAATTTACTAACTTTCGTGTTTATGATAAGAACTTTATTTTTTTATAGTTCCCCATGTTGTCACAATATCATATCCAGGATAAATACCTGTAGTTCCAAGAAACTTCCTTATTGCATTCTGAAATGTTTCTGGTTCCTCAATATGTGATGAATGTCCGCTTTTCTCAAATATGACAAGCCAAGAATTTGGTATTAACTCATCCATCTTTTCTTGATCTGATATAGGGAATACAAAATCGTATTTTCCAGCCAATATTAATGTAGGTACTTTTATCTCTTTGAGATTCGGTGTCATATCAAAAGTGTTTTCCTCGTTATAGCAAGCATACCAGGTAGTAAATTTTTTTATCGTCTGGTCTTTTGCCTCCACCTCAAGACATTTTTCCTCTGAGAAATAATAGTTTGCTGATGGGCATTTCCTATTCTCAAGATCTGGTGGCAAATTTCCTTTGAATGCGTTGAAGAAGTTTGGGGCAGTGGAGTATAATATCAATCCTGCAATGCTATTCGGATAACTTACTGCATAATATAAGGCTATTAGACCGCCGTATGAGTGCCCAAGTACTACTACTTTTCCAAGACCTAATGTCTGTCTGAGAACTTCAGCATCCTTAATCAGATTGCTGAAAGTAACTGTATCGGGTGTGCCGCCTGAACGACCATTGGCGCGATGATCATAATAAACTAGCTTGTATGTATTAGCTAAAGGTGGAATTGCCCCAGGCCAATGAAATGTCCAATGATCAGCACCTAATCCACCGTGCATAAGCATTATTGGCAAACCACTACCATCAAGTTCATAATAAATATCAACTTCATTTATCTTTGCTGTAAAGCCTTTGATATTATCATGAGCAAGAATAATATTAGCAAACAAAAGCAGAAATATTAAGACAGTAAGTTTTACTTGAGATTGATTTAATAAATGCATATTTAGTGCTATCCTTTTCAATAGTCATTTGCTACCGAATCCAAATACTGAATCATGAATTTTATCTTTCAACATGTATTTATAATCCAGTAACGATACAAATTAAAACTGACAATTTTTGCTGTCCTCTTTATAAACTAAAAACTCTCGTATTTTACAAAATGTAAACTATAAAGTCAATAAAAAAATTGCCATAAGATTTTTTCTTTTCCAAAGACAGACTCCGACCAAAAACCTTACATATTCTTCTATCAATTCTCTTAAATCACTATAATGCATAAGTCCCTTTTACATTATCCTTTTTTTACATG
>FWPV01016998.1_pt1 | contig 10150 bp, 9 predicted proteins | sample 2228371 | NCBI WGS metagenome assembly FWPV01 (sample SAMEA103939776, study PRJEB20133) | metagenome
CAGCACGGCCTTGTCCGAGGACTGGAACCGGGACCATCCCGCCGCCTGGCTGTGCCTGGGAACCCTTCCCCCCTCCGCCCGCGGCGAACCGGCCCCGGAGCCCATTCCCTTTCCCGCCCCCTACCCAAGAGGAGAAGAGCGATGAGAATACCTGCCTGCACTCGCGTCCTGCCGCTGCTCGCCCTGACGGCGCTCGTCCTCGCTGCCTGCGCCGGCACCCAGCCTACACCAACCGTACCGTCCGGCGTTGCGCCCACGCCTGAAGCCCCGATCGTGCTGCGCATCGGCATGGCCGGGTCGCCCGATTCCCGCAACCCCGGCAATGCCTACCTGACCGAAGCCTTCGACCTGATTGAACTGACCTACGACGCCTTAGTCTACATCGACTTCGCCGGCAACTACCACCCCGAGCTTGCCGAGAGCTGGACGGTCTCCGAGGACGGCCTCACCTGGACCTTCACCCTGCGCGAGGGAGTGAAGTTCTCGGATGGCACGCCGCTCACCGCCGAGGATGTCGCCTTCTCGCTCCTGGCCTATCGCGACTGGGAAGACTTCGGCTACATCAGCGGCTACACCACCCACTTCGCCGACGTCCAGGCGCCGGACGAGCGCACCGTGGTGCTCACCCTCGACACCCCCCTCGGCAACCTGGAGAGCCAGCTCCTCTTCTGCTACATCCTGCCGAGACACATCTGGGAGCCCTACGCCGGCGACCTCGACGCCGCCCTGGAATTCGAGAACGCCGAGATGATCGGCAGCGGCCCCTTCCGCCTGGTCGAGTTCCGCCAGGGCGAGTACTACCGCCTGGCCGCCAACAAGGATCACTACCTCTTCCCGCCCCAGGTCGACGAGGTCATCTTCCAGACCTATGCCAACCAGGACGCCCTGGTGCAGGCGCTGCGCGCCGGGGAAGTGGACATGATCACCGAGCTGCCGAACACCGTCGTCCCCAGCCTGAGGGATGAGGCCAACATGGTGGTGGTCAGCGGCGCCTCGCGCGGCCTGCGCGACTACATCTTCAACGTCATCGCGCCGGAAGACTGCCCGGTGGAGGAAGGCGGCATCTGCTCCGGCCATCCGGCGCTGCGCGATCCGATCGTGCGCCGGGCCATGGCCCATGCCATCGACAAGCAGCAGATCATCGACGTGGCCCTGCTCGGCCTGGGTTCGCCCGGGATCGGGCTCGTCCCGGTGGGCTTGGGCGACTTCTTCGCCAGCGAGTTGCTTGCCGAGGACTACGCCTTCGACATCGATCTGGCCAATCGCATGCTCGACGAGGCCGGCTACCTGGACACCAATGGTGACGGGATCCGCGAGTGCCCACCCAGCCTCGATTGCGGCGGCCGCCAGCTCGACATTGTGATGCAGATCCCCTCCGACATCGGCAGCGGCCCGCGCGAGGCCGAACTCCTCTCCAGCTGGTGGGCCCAGATCGGCATCCGCATGACGCCGCAGGTGCTCGAGCCCGACACCGTCACCGCCAACTGCTGCCCCGCCTTCGACTTCGACATGCTGCTCTGGGGTTGGACAAGCGACCCGGATCCCTCGTTCATCCTGAGCATCCTGACCACGGACGAAATCCCCACCGGCCTGAGCGAAACCGGCTACAGCAACCCTGAGTACGACCGCCTGTTCGCCGAACAGGCCGTGGAGCTGGACGATGACCGACGCATCGCCCTGGTCCACCAGATGCAGCGCATCATGCTCGAGGACCTGCCCTACATCATCCCCTACTACGACGAGGAGGTTCAGGCCTTCCGCAGCGACCGCTTCACCGGCTGGCCGGTTCCGGCCGAGGGATCCGGCGACATCCTCTACCTGCAGGATCCGCTCTCGCTGACCGCGGTGCGGCCTGTCCGGTAGCGGCCCCGCGTGTCTCGCCAGGGGCGGTCGGATAGGATCTATGCTCATCCGGCCGCCCCTCCCGTGCATCGACGTGCCATGGAGCGACGCGACTACCTGATCCGCAAGACCGCCTGGTCGCTGCTGACGGTGGTCTTCGTCCTGATCCTCAACTTCTTCCTGTTTCGCATCCTGCCAGGGGATCCGACGACCGCCGTGGCCAAGGACCCGCGCCTGACGGCCGAGGCCCGGCGCGCCCTGCAGGCCCGCTTCGGCCTCGACCGCCCCGTCTTCCTCGACCTGAGCGGCGGCAACCCGTTCGACACCCAATTCTTCCGCTACTTCGGCCAACTCCTGAAAGGCGACCTGGGCATCTCCTACAACTTCAACCGCCCCGTGGCCGACCTGTTGGCCGAGCGCCTGTGGAATACGGTCCTGCTGGTGATGGGCGGTCAGCTGCTGGCGATCGTACTGGGCGTCGGGCTGGGCCTGATCGCAGCCTGGAAGAGCAAGTCGGCCATCGACGTCGGAGCCATCGCCTTCTCCCTGACGGCATGGTCGCTGCCCACCTTCTGGCTCGGCATCCTGCTGCTCATCGTCGGCAGCACGTACCTCGGGCTTCCCACTGCCGGCCGCGAGACGGTGGGCCTCGCCTCCGCCGGCTGGTGGCCGCGCCTGGTGGACGTGGGCAAGCATCTGCTCTTGCCCACGGTCACCTTCACCATCGTGCTGCTGGGGGAGTACATGCTCATCATGCGCAGTTCGGTGCTCGAGATCCTCTCGCAGGACTTCATCCTCACCGCCAAAGCCAAGGGCATGAGCCACGCGCAGGTGCTGCGCCACCACGCCCTGCAGAACGCCATGCTGCCCATCGTCACGCTGATCGCCCTCAACCTGGGCTTCACCGTGTCCGGCGCCATCCAGGTCGAGACCGTCTTCTCCTGGCCCGGGTTGGGGAGCATGATCTTCGAGGCCGTGCGGCGCCAGGACTACCCCGTGCTGCAGGGCGCGTTCCTGCTCGTGGCGGTCTGCGTCATCCTCGCCAACCTGGCGGCGGACCTGATCTACGGCTACCTCGACCCGCGCATCAAGGCTGCCTGAGGAGGGCCGGCAATGCTGTCGCTGAGGGGCAGGCTGGAGCGCTGGTGGAACGGGCTGCGGGCCTTCTGGTGCGCTTATCGCCGCAACCGGCTCGGGCTCATCGGGGCGGCGATGCTCGCCTTGGCTCTTCTCATGGCGATCTTCGCCGAGGCGATCGCGCCCTACGACCCCAGCGCGCCGGTGCGGGCCCGCGTCGAGGACATCTACGCCCCGCCCAGCCCCGCGCACTGGCTGGGCACCGACGACGGCGGCAAGGACGTCCTCAGCGCGTTCATCTTCGGCTCACGCGTGTCGCTGCTCGTCGGCTTCGCCGCCTCGTTGATCTCGCTCGTCATCGGGGGGATGGTGGGGCTGGTGGCCGGTTACTACGGCGGGCGTCTGGGCAACGTCCTGATGCGCCTCACCGATGTCTTCCTGGTCATCCCCGACCTGCCACTGATGATCGTCACGGTCGCCATCGTCGGCCCCAGCCTGTGGAACATCATCCTGGTCATCGGCCTGCTGGGATGGACGGGGACGGCGCGCCTGGTGCGCGCCCAGGCCCTGAGCATCAAGGAGCGGCAGTTCGTCGTGCGGGCGCGGGCCATCGGCGCCAGCGACCTGCACATCCTACGGCGCCACATCTTCCCGCTGGTGCTGCCGCTCATGCTGGCCAACACCGTGCTCGTCATCTCCCTCTCCATCCTTTCCGAATCCACCCTCAGCTTCCTCGGCCTGGGCGATCCGACCACCCTCAGCTGGGGCGGCATGCTGAACTTCGCGTTCACCCGCGGCGCCATCAGCGCCAGGGCGTGGTGGCCTCTCATCGCCCCGGGCTTGGGTATCGTGTGGGTGGTGCTGGCCTGCACTCTGGTGGGCAACTCCCTGGAGGAGGTCCTCAACCCACGGCTGATCTCCCATCACCTGCAGGCGGAGGAGCAGATGCTCCCGCCGCGCGAACGGGCACGCGCCGCGGAGGCCTAGGCGATGGCTGGGCAGACCGTGGACAAACCCCTGCTGGAGGTGCGCGGCCTGTCGACGCATTTCGTCACCCCGGAGGGTGTGTACCGCGCTGTCGACGACTTGAGCTTCACCCTGCCCCGCGGCGGAACGCTCGGCCTGGTGGGCGAGAGCGGCTGCGGCAAGACGACGGCCATGCTCAGCCTGCTGCGGCTGCTGCCAGCAGCCGGCCGAATCGTCGCCGGCCAGATCCTGCTGGAGGGCGTCAACCTGCTCACCCTGCCCGAGGTCGAGATGCGCCGCGTGCGCTGGAAGCGAATGTCGATCATCTTCCAGGGAGCGATGAACGCGTTCAATCCGGTGCGCACGGTGGGGGATCAGATCGCCGAGGCGCTGGTCATCCACGGCATGGCTCCGTCCCTCAAGGCGGCCTGGCCGCGGGTGATCGAATTGCTGGACCTGGTGGGCATCAGCGGAGAGCGGGCCGCGCACTACCCGCATCAGTACTCGGGCGGCATGCGCCAGCGCGCCATGATCGCCATGGCGCTGGCCTGCCAGCCGCAGATCGTCATCGCCGACGAGCCGACCACAGCCCTCGACGTCATGATCCAGGCCCAGATCCTGGAGCTGCTGCAGCGGCTGCAGCGTGAGCTCGGCTTGGCGGTGATCCTGGTGACGCACGACCTCAGCGCGGTGGCAGAGATCTGTGACACCGTGCTCGTCATGTACGCCGGCGTCGCCGCGGAGTATGCCGCGGTCGATGCCGTCTTCAACCAGCCGCAGCATCCTTACACGCGCCTGCTGCTGCAGGCGCTGCCCGACCTGAACCATCCGGAAGAGGAGCTGATTTCCATTCCCGGCCATCCGCCGCGCCTCAACGACCTGCCCGCAGGATGCCGCTTCGCCCCGCGCTGCCCGATGGTCCACGATCGCTGCCACAGCGAAGCCCCCAGGCCGCGGCAGATTCGTCCCGGCCATTGGGCCTCGTGCCACGCGGCGGGCTGAAGCCGGAAGAGCAGATTGCGATGGACGGCCACTTGCTCGAGGTCGAGAACCTGCACAAGCACTTCCCCTTTCCCCGCGGTCTGCTCGGCACCCTCCTGCGCCGACCGCGGCGGGTGGTGCACGCGGTGGACGGCGTTTCGTTCTGGCTGGATGCAGGCGAGATCATGGCCCTTGTCGGGGAGAGCGGCTGCGGCAAGACCACCACCGCCCTGACCTTGATGGGGCTGCTCGAGCCCACGTCGGGACGCATCCGCTTCGAGGGGGAAGACGTCACCCACTTGGCCCACGCGCGCCGCGCCCGACCGGCGGCCACGATGGCCTCCCTCAACGGGCAGACTTTCCGGCGCGAGCCCTCGGTCCTGCCCGCCATGACCCTCAAGCGGCTTCGGCGCCACGCGCAGATGGTCTTCCAGGATCCGTATGAATCCCTCAATCCGCGCGCCACGGTCTACGAGGCCGTGGCCGAACCGCTGGAGGTGCATGGCCTCGTCCCCGGCAGGGAAGAGAGGTTGGAGCGGGTGTGCCGGGCGCTGACCGACGCAGGCCTTGCCCCCCCGCAGGATTTCCTGGCACGCCTGCCGCACGAACTCTCGGGCGGGCAGCGGCAGCGGGTGGTCATCGCCGGAGCGCTGGTCTTGGAGCCGATCCTGCTCATCGCCGACGAACCGGTGAGCATGCTCGACGTCTCCATCCGAGCCGAGATCCTCAATCTCCTGGAAGGCCTGCGGCGCGACAAGCAGATCTCCATCCTGTACATCACCCACGACTTGGGAACGGCCGGCCACTTCACCGACCGCATCGCCGTGATGTACCTCGGGCGCATCGTGGAGATCGGGCCGACACGACGCGTGCTGTCTCAGCCCCAGCACCCCTACACCCGCGCCCTGCTGTCCGTCATCCCCATGCCCAACCCGCGCCTGAGGCGCCAGCGAATCATCCTGGGCGGCGAGACGCCCAACCCCGTCGACCTGCCGTCCGGCTGCCGCTTCCACCCTCGCTGCCCGATGGCGAAGGAGCGCTGTCGCGAGATCGACCCGGGGCTCGTCCCCCTTGGCGACGGCCACCAAGCAGCCTGTCTTCTGCTCGGGGAGCAGCCCCTTGCCGCCGCGTGAGCAAGCTCCGGCTGCCGCAGGGAGATCGGCTTGGGCATGCGAAGGCCACCTCGCCGTGACCTGCCCCTGCCGTGGGCCGCTCACGCCGGCTGCGTCGGCGCAGCCCGATATCCCGATCGCCGATGCCGGGCCCGCATCCCGGCAAGGACCAGCGACACTCTCATAGGAGACTTTCATGGACCCCACAACAGCATCTCCCGTCAACGACAAGCGCGAGATCCGGGGCTGGGCGATGTACGACTGGGCCAACTCCGCCTTCAGCACCACGGTGGGCACGGTCTTCCTCGGGCCCTACCTGGCCTCGCTCACGGCGGAGGCAGCGAAGGCTTACGCCGACGGCATGGCGCGTCTGGCCGGGATTCCCATCGCGCCGGATTCGTTCCTGCCCTACTGTGTCTCCATCTCCGTCGGCCTGCAGGTGCTCTTCCTGCCGATCCTGGGTGCCATCGCCGACTACTCGCACCTGCGCAAGCAGATGATGCGCCTGTTCGCCACGATCGGTGGGCTGGCCACCCTCGGCCTGTTCGTCGTGGCCGGCAGCCTGTGGTGGCTCGGCGGGCTGCTGTTCATTGTCGCCAACTTGGCCTTCGGCGCGGCCGTCGTCTTCTACAACTCCTACCTGCCCGATATCGCCAGCGAAGACCGGCGCGACAGCGTCTCCTCGTACGGCTGGGCGATGGGCTACCTCGGCGGCGGCCTGCTTCTCGTGCTGAACCTGGCCTTCTACCTGTACCGGGAGGCCCTCGGCGTGCCGACGGGCCTGGCCATTCGCGTGAACCTGGCTTCGGCCGGCGCGTGGTGGCTGGGCTGGTCCCTGATCACATGGGCGCGCCTGCGCCCGCGCCGGGCGCGGCGCCCCTTGCCTCCCGGGGAGACTTACGCCAGCGTCGGGTTCAAGCAGCTGCGGGAGACGCTGCGCGAGCTGCGCCACTTCCCCGAGACGCTCAAGTTCCTGCTGGCCTACTTCCTCTACAACGACGGCATCCAGACGGTCATCGCCGTCTCGGCCACCTTCGCCGCCGCCCCCCTGGCGCGCGGCGGGCTGGAGGTGGACCAGGGCACGCTGACCATGGTCATCCTGATGATTCAGTTCGTGGCCTTCGGCGGCGCGCTGTTCTGGGGGAGATTGGCCGGATGGGTGGGCGCCAAGAGCTCCATCCTCATCAGCCTGGTGATCTGGGCCGGAGTCGTGATCTACGCCTACTTCGGGCTGCAGGGGGACACGCGCATCCTTGAGTTCTGGATCCTGGGAGGCTTCATCGCTCTGGTCATGGGCGGCAGCCAGGCCATCAGCCGCAGCCTGTTTGCCCAGATGATCCCGGCGGGCAAGGAGGCCGAGTTCTACTCCTTCTACGAGGTCAGCGAGCGCGGCACCTCCTGGACTGGGCCGCTGCTCTTCGGCATCATGAATCAAGCCTTCGGCAGCCTGAGGCCGGCCATCCTGTCTCTGATCTTCTTCTTCGTCATGGGGTTGATCCTGCTGCCGCTGGTGAACGTGAGAAAGGCGATCGGGGACGTACGCGCCTATGCGGGCAGGGCGGCCTGAGCCGCCGCATCCTCGACGTGCACAGGCCCGGGTGGTCCCGGGCCTGTGTCGTCTTCCCGAGGCCTAGAGCCTGGGCAGGACGATGGAGCGCTGCGCCTGGTACTTCCCCTTCTTGTCCGCGTACGAGTGCAGGCATTCCTCGTCCGCCTCGAAGAAGATCACCTGGGCGATGCCCTCGTTGGCATAGATGCGGGCCGGCAGCGGCGTGGTGTTCGAGATCTCCAGCGTGACAAAGCCCTCCCACTCCGGCTCGAACGGCGTGACGTTGACGATGATGCCGCAGCGGGCATACGTCGACTTCCCCACGCACAGGGTGAGGACGTTGCGCGGGATGCGGAAGTACTCCACCGTGCGCGCCAGTGCGAAGGAATTGGGGGGGATGGTGCACACCGGCCCCTGGAAGTCCACCATCGACCGCGGGTCGAAGTGCTTCGGATCGACGACGGCCGAGTGGACGTTGGTGAAGATCTTGAACTCATCCGCCACGCGGATGTCGTAGCCGTACGACGACACGCCGTACGAGATCACGCCGTCCCGCACTTGGCCCTCCTCGAAGGGCTCGATCATGCGCCGCTCGCGCGCCATGCGCACGATCCAGTGATCGGGCTTCAGACCCATGGTGAGACGCCTCCCCCGGAATGGAACGATTGGCTGGCGCGGACATCCGTCCGCACGGGATTGGTGAGCTGCCCGATGCCCTCGATCTCCACGGTGACCTCGTCGCCGTGGGCCAGGGGCCCCACGCCGGCCGGTGTGCCCGTGAGGATCACGTCCCCCGGTTCGAGGCTCATGACCGACGAGAGGAAGGCCACGAGCTGCCGCACCGAGAAGATCAGACCGCCCGTCGAGGCCATCTGCCTTAGCTGCCCGTTCACGCGGCAGGTGATCAGGGCGTCGGAGGGATCGAACTCGGTCTCCACCCACGGCCCCAGGGGGCAGAAGGTGTCGAAGGACTTGGCGCGCGCCCACTGTCCGTCCAGGCGCTGCAGGTCGCGCGCCGTGACGTCGTTGGCGACGGTGTAGCCCAGGATGTAGTGCTCGGCCTCTTCGGCCGGGATCCAGCGGCCGCTGTGGCCGATCACCACCGCAAGCTCCGCCTCGTGCTCCACCTGCTTGGACTGCGGCGGCAGCCGAATCGCCTCGCCCGGCCCGATCACGCTGCTGGGCGCCTTGAGGAACAGCAGCGGCAGCTCCGGGACCTCCGCTTGGTGCTCGGCGGCGTGCGCAGCGAAGTTGCGCCCCACACCAAGGATCTTCCCCGGCCTCACCGGCGCTAACAGCCGGACCGACTCCAGCGGCAGCACGGCCTCCTCGCGCCGAAACTCCCCGAAGGGCGAGCCGTCCAACACCCCCACCTTCCCCTCCGACACCCATCCCCACGAGGCAGGCGTCTGGGGTCGACTCACGAAGCGGACAATGCGCACACACCCCTCCTGTCAGACCAGGACCGCCTTGCGCGCCCAGACCAGATCATAATCGACTTGCCACGGCCTGACCTCGACCTCTTCCAGGGCGAGGCTTTCAAAGACGCGCACGACCGAAGCCCTGGGGAAGGTCCGGCCGAGAATGCAGCGTGCCTGCCAGCCCACGCGATTGCTCACCAGCAGCAGTCCGCCGGGGCGCAGCACCCGGACGAGCTCGCGCAGCACGGCCAGCGGCCGCGGCGTGAACTCCAGCACCTCCAAGCAGGTCACCACGTCGAAGGTGGACTCGCCGAAGGGCAGCGGTTCGGACCAGCCCCGCACCCAGCGAGTGTAGCCGCGGGGAGCCCTCTGCTTGGCCAGGAGCAGCATGCGGCGGGAGGGGTCCAGGCCGACGACCAGGCCGCGGAACCCGGCCACGCCGCTCAGCGCCCTGGCCACCCTGCCGGTGCCGGCGCCTACGTCCAGGAGGCGCGCTCCGCTCAGGCCGCGCACGGCCAGCCCGAGTGGTTCTCCCAGAAAGCGCCGCTCCCAATCGAAATCAAACCGCTTGATGCGATCGTAGCGCCAGGCTGCCCTGTCGTAGAGCCAGACGACGAAGCGGCGCCCCAGATGCGCGCCCTCACAGATCCACAATTCCCAGGCAAGGAGGGCAATGGCCAGAGCCGCGCCAGCGATGATGAGGTTCATCGGGGCCAGAGGCGAATCCCCCGATCGCGCCGTCAGGGGCTGCGCGTGCGCTCGGCCGGGCGGCCGCGCCGATCCGGCCCCGCCTGCAGCAGGCGGGCAAACTCCCGCACACGCTGCGCGGTCAACTGCACCCGGTCCAACCTGCTGCGGGCCAGCATGCGAAGGAGAGCCAGCGAGGCAGCGAACAGGGCGAGCTGGGCCAGGGCAGGTTCGCGGCTCGCGTGCAGCGCCACGACGATTTCCGCCTGATTGCCCGCCTCCAGCGACGGCACCGCAAGGATCGCCGCGGTGCGAATGCCAGCCTCGCGCGCCGCCTCCAGGCCGCGCGCCACGAAGGGCGGGTCATCGTCCGCGGCCAAGGCCAGGAAGACGTGACCCGACCCGGCACCGGCCAGGGCTCGAGAGAGGTCCGACGGATGCCCCTCGACGAGGTGCACGGGGTAGCCCGCCTGCTCCAGACCGAGCGCCAGGATCTCCGCCGGCGGCCGGGCAAC
>FWPV01017001.1_pt1 | contig 10149 bp, 17 predicted proteins | sample 2228371 | NCBI WGS metagenome assembly FWPV01 (sample SAMEA103939776, study PRJEB20133) | metagenome
CGGGCCTCCCTTGGACTGGCCGCAGCGTCGCGCTAGGATCGGCGGAGCGACGCAGGGGGAACGTGCCGTGCCTCGTGAGCTTCCATCGCCAATGACAGGGGCGATCAAGGAGGTGCTGACCTCCGAAGGAGCGCAAGTGCGACCCGGACAGGAGGTGTTCATCGTCGAGGCGATGAAGATGGAGCTCCCGGTGGAGGCAGAAGCTGCCGGCACAGTGGTTGCCGTGCTCGTTACGGCCGGGCAGCGGGTGGAGCAGGGACAGCCGCTGTTGCGGCTGGAGTGAGCTGCGATTTGCCGTTTCGAGGGCCGGGCGTAGCATGAACGCGAGGGGAGACGCCAACGCCGGGCATGCGCACCGCCAATCTTGTGTTTTCGGTCATCTCGATCATCCTGGGCGTCGTCCTGATCCTCTTCCTGTTGACGCAGGCCGTAGAGTGGAACATCGGCATGGCGATCGGAGTTGTGCTCATCCTGAACGGGGCGGTGCGCCTGTGGTTCGCACAGGACGACCAGTGACCGGCGTGCGGGCGGGGTTCCGATGGAAAGCGGCGTAACCCTCCTCGTACCGGTTGGCATGGGCCCCGCCAGTCTAGAAGCCGTTGAAGTAGCGGCGACGGTGGCGAAGGCGCGCCGGGGGCGAGTGCACCTTGTGTACGTCATCGAAGTTGGGCGAGCGCTCCCGCTGAACGCGGAACTCGACCAGGAGTCCCGCAGGGCCGAGCAGGTCTCCAGCAAGGCGGAGGCCGTCGCGGCGCAGGCCGGCTGCCAGGGTGTGCGGACCGCGGTCCTACAGGCGCGCGAGGCGGGGCCGGCCATCCTGGAGGAGGCGCTGGCCCAGCGAGCCGAGGCGATTGTGCTGGGCCTGCCAACGTTCCAGGGGGAGGACCGGCCGTTTGCCCTCGGAGCGACAGCGGAGTACCTGTTGCGGCACGCGCCGTGCGAGGTCTGGCTCATCAGGCAGCAGGTGAAGGAGTTGCGCCGACCAGGGAGGCATGAGGGTTCATGAACGTCATCATCATGGGCTGCGGACGGCTGGGGTCGCGGATCGCGACCATGCTCGAGCGCCAGGGGCATGCGGTCACCATCATCGACATCTCGGAAGCCTCATTCCGGCGGCTCCCGGAAGGGTTCGGCGGACGCCGCATCGTCGGCAATGGGATGGACCAGTCAACGCTCGAGCGGGCCGGGATCAGCACCGCCGATGCGTTCATCGCCGTAACGCAGGGCGACAATCGGAACTACTTCGCGAGCCAGGTCGCGCGGGAGATCTACGGGGTGCGCCGTGTGTTATGTCGGGTTTACGATCCGGTCCGGGAGGGCATCTTTCGCGACCTCGGGATCGAGACGTTCAGCCCGACGAGCTACGGAGCCCAGGTCATGGTCGACATGCTCCTGAATGAGCCTGCCCGGAGGTAGCACGTGTACATCATTGTTGGCGGCGGCGGAAAGGTTGGCTTCCACCTGGCCCTGGAGCTCATTGAGCAGGACCACGAGGTCCTCGTGATCGAGCAGGAGAGCGCTCGCGCGGCGCAGATCCGTGAAGAGCTGGGGGGAAACGTCCTGTTCGGCGACGCGTGCGAGGCGACGACCCTCGATCTCGCCGGCATCAGCCGGGCCGACCTCGTGGCGGCAGTCACCGGGGACGACGAAGACAACCTCGTGATGTGCGACATCGCGCGGTACCGCGGCGTGCGGCGCACGATCGCGCGGATTAATAACCCGCGGAACGAGCTGATTTTTCGAAAGCGTGGGATTGAGACGACCATTTCCGCCACGCAGGCCGTGCTCGCACAAATCGAGCAGGAGCTGCCGATGCAGTCGATGATCCCGCTGCTGCAGCTGCACTCCGGGCTCGAACTCATCGAAGTGAAGCTGCCCGATACCTCCCCGGTGATTGGGCGTTCGGTGCGAGAGATTCTGCTCCCAGCCGAGTCGCTCATTTCGCTGATCGTCGACCCGGGAGGGGTGCCGCGCATCCCGAGTGGCGACACACGGTTGCACGCGGGTGACGCGCTGGTGGTGGTCGCGCGGAAAGAGAGCCTCGACATGCTACGCGAGCAGCTCGTGGGCTCGACGCACGGCCTGGATACGTAGCCAATGACGCGCATTGCCTACCTGGGCCCCCCGGGAACATTCGGCGAGCTCGCTGCGATGCAGTTCGACCCAACCGCCGAGCTGATGCCGTTCCCATCGCACGCGGCGGTAGCCGCGGCCGTCGAATCGGGCATGGCCGACCGCGGAGTCGTGGCAATCGAAAACCTCCTCAATGGGTCGGTGCAGGAGACGCTCGATATCCTCATCCACGAGACGGACCTGCAGATCCAGGCGGAGCTGATTGTGCCGGTGCGGCACAACCTGGTCGCACGGCCGGGCACGCGCCCATCCGACGTGCGCGTTATTTACTCGCACCCGCAAGCGCTCGGCCAGTGTCGCAAGTTCCTCGAGCGGTGCTTCCCTGGGGCGCAGGCGGAGGCCGCCCTCTCGACGACCGAAGCGGTGCAGCTCGCGTTGCGGCGGGAAGGCGACGCCGCGGCTATCGCGACGGAGCGGGCCGCTGAGCTGATGGGGGCGGAGGTCATCGCGCGGGACATCCAGGACTCGGAAAACAACGTGACGCGGTTTCTTGTGCTGGGCCGGGGCCTGCCGGCGCCGACGGGACGTGACCGGACGTCGATCGCGTTCACGTTTGCCGAGGACCGGCCCGGCGCACTCGCGAGCGTGTTAAATGCCTTCGCGGCAGCGAACATCAACTGCACGAAGATTGAGAGCCGGCCGACGAAGTCGACCCTGGGCGAATACGTTTTCCTGATCGACTTCGAGGGTCACCAGGACGATCCGCCGGTGCGAGCCGTGCTGGAGCAAATTCGGCCGTTGTGCGCTGAGCTGAAGGTGTTTGGGAGCTACCCAAGGGCACGGTGACGGGGCACGGCTACGGGTAGTAGACCTCGCAGGAGATCGGCCAGGTGAAGGTCGACCCGTTGCGGTAGCAGATGTCGTATCCGTTGCCGCCGTGGAGGACCACCCAGAGGCCCGGGCCGCCGATGAGGACGTCGCTGCCGTTCCCACCTCCCCCAACGATGCAGTCGCTCCCATTGCCGCCGCCCAGGGTCTCCCCGGCGCCGGTGCCCAGCACCAGGTCGTTGGCGTTCGTCCCGGTGCCCCCGTAGACGATGTTTACTAGGGTCATATGTGCGCACTCCGGTGGGGTCAGCTGGGCCATCGTCAAGGGGATGTTGGTAAGCCCGATACGCGTCGCTGGCACCGTATTGGCCGCCGCGGAGGCACCGACGGCAGCCACAACGGCGGTGAGACCGACGGCAGCCGCGGCGAGCCTTGCGAGGCGCGGGGGCGTCATGCTGCGTGCTCCGTGCCGTATTCACCGGGGTCGAAGGCGTAACGGTAGACGATGGCGCCATCGCGAACATAGGAGACGTGGCGGCCCGGGGAAGCCTCCTGCAGGATGATGCCGCCCGTACGTGCCGCGATCTGCTCGAGGTCGGCCATGGAAGCGACATCGACAACCTGCTCCGCTGCGGCGGCGGCCGGCGTCGTGATGCGAACGGCGACGGGCTCGACCGTCTCCGCAGGGTCACGCCAGCCAGCGTGGGCGACCCTGACGAGCAGGGCGGCGGTAAGTGCGGCCGCACCCAGCGCACCGGCGATGCCGACGATGCGGGCGGCAAGCACCGGAATGCCGACGAAGAGGAGGTGCACGGAGTTCGCGACCTGGCGCTGCGCCGGCACGACGGAGGTCGCCGTTGGTGCGAGCCGCTGGTCCGGGGATGCGCCGTCGAGTCGGAGCTGGATGCGATCGAGCGACATCGGCAGCTCCGCCTCGGGGAATGTGGCGGTGAACGGCGTGGCACCGATGCGACCGGATACCTCGACCTGCGGGCGGATGGCGACCGTGTACCGCTCGTTGCGGACACCCGCCTGCTCCTCGAGCGTGGCGATGTGGGCCTGGAGGTCCGCCAGGCGGAGGGTGCCGCTCGTTTCGAACGTAGTCCCGGTGAACGAGCCGGGCTCGCCGATGGGGATGGTGCGACGCCAACCATTCGGGTCGCGGAGCTCGGCGACCAGGCGGTAGGTGCCGGTGAGGTCTGCGGCCCGGCTTGCCTCGAAACGGTAGGCGAAGGTGAAGTGAACGCTATCGCTGAGGCGAAGGTACACCGGCTCGCCTGTCGTGGCCTGGCCGGCGTCGTAGATGCGCCCGTCGGCCGATGCCGCCTCGTAGGCGAAGGTGCCGTGCTGCGTGTACGCCAGGTCGGCGGAGACTGACTTTTCGAGAGGGCGACCGAAGCCGACCCAGGCGAGCGCGGCGAAACCAATCGCCAGGGCAAGCAGCAGGGCGAGCGTGTCCTGCCAGTTTCGGTAGATTGGAGCCATGGGATTTCCTCCAGTGAGCTGCCGCGGCCGCTCCTTCCCGTGCCGCGTACGGGCCGCGTTTGCCCCGCCGGAAAGCAGGCCGGCAAATGCGAAGAACACCACGAACCAGGCCACCGCGGGTGTCCGGAGATGCCAGAACAGCCGGCCCGCGCCGGGGACGTGGAACCAGAGTCTCCCCACCACCTCGGAGTGGGTCGGGCGATAGGAGTCGAGGAAATCGTTGTTGTCGCCCTGGAGCACGAAGCTGCCGCTTTCGATGTCGACGATGCGGTGGATGACGTGGCCGATCTCCGGGTGGCGGTAGGTGACGATGTCGCCGATGGCGTAGGCATCGGCTGGACGGACGATGGCCAGGTCGCCACGACGCATGCCCGGCTCCATGGAATTGCCGTTGACGATCACGTAGGCGGTCTGGCCGCCGAGCTGGGGAGGGGCAAGGAGGAGCCAGCCGACCAGCACGCTGACAGCAAGGAGCGCAGTGGTGAGTGCGGCGGTAATTCGGCCTCGAGGCGACAGGCGGGCATGCATCGGCGACCGTCCCTTTCTGCCTCACTGGGCCGCGACGACGCGGAGGCCCGTCACCGAGGCGACCGAGGCGGTCGTGGTGCAGGTGATCGAGGTGCCCGTGGTGCAGGGCGCGGTCCAGGTTGCGCCACCATCGGTGGAGACGCGGATGGTGCCGGTGCCCGGGACGGCGGGCGAGATGGTGAAGGTGACTGCGGCGAGCTGCTGCGGATTGATGCTGTCGAGCGTGTAGTGGACGTTGGTGACCGTGTAGCCGCTCACGGAAGCGGAGCCGTCGCCCGCACGCGAGGCCGGCACCGTGTTAGCAGCCGCCACGCCGTAGGCTGCGGTAGCGACTGCAGCGAGCAGGGCAGCAAGGCCGAGCCGTCGAACGGTGAGAAGGTGCAGCGGTGACATGGTGTCCTCTCCCGGTGGAGCGCCCGGGGGGGGTCGCCGGGCGCTGCTGGGACGATGACCCCGGCGTGACCGGCGCCGGGCTCCCATCGTATCGCGCTACTGGGCGGCGACCACGCGGAGGCTGGTGAACGAGGCACCGATCGGCTGCGGGGTGGAGAAGGTGCAGGTGACCGTGGCGCCCGAGACGGAGCAGGCCGGCGACCAGGTGGTGCCGCCATCGAAGGAGACGTGGACCGTGCCCGTAGCGGGCACAGACGGCGCGGTATCGAAGGTGACACCGTTGGCGGTCGACGGGTTGGTAGCGTTCAGGTTGTAGTGGATGTTCGAGATTGTGTAGCCCGAGACGGTGCCGGAGCCGTCGCCGGCGTTGCTGGCCGGGACCGTATTGGTCGCGGCGAAGCCGAGCGCGGACACGGCGACGATGGAGAAGACCGCCACGGCGACCAGACGCCGGGGGCTCCTCAGTGTGCGGATGATCATGTGCTCTCCTCCAGGTGTGGCGGACGTGCCGCCGGGATTCCAGGCGCGAGGGCCTTTCACTGCGGGAATTCGGCGGGTGGATGGCTCGTGACAGGTGCGGGGAGGAAATTATTCGTATTTGTCTTGTCTGTGTTACCTTTCTAACGATTCACGCGGGGCGGAATCTGCCGATATGGGCTCTGGCGAACGGATCGGGGAATGCCTTACGTTTCTGTGCAGGAGGCGGGCTTGCGAGGCGGCGCACGGCGGGTGCACCATGAGGGGCGATGGATGCCGTGGTGTACCGCGAGCTGGAGCGCGCGCTGGAGAAGGGCGAGGCGGTCGCTATGGCGACCGTAACGCGAGCGCGAGGTTCGACTCCGCGGAAGCCCGGCGCGAAGATGCTGGTGCGGGCCGACGGGTCTTTCGTCGGGACGATCGGTGGGGGCTGTGGCGAGGCGGAGGTCTGGCAGGAGGCGATGGCGACGCTCGAGGATGGCAGGCCCCGGATGGTGCAGGTCGATCTGACCGAGCCTACCGATGGTGAGGACAAGATCTGCGGCGGAGTGATGGACGTATTTGTAGAGCGACTTGGCTCGCGATGATGCCGAGCTGCCGGTTCGCGCGAGTGCGGGAGCGTGGTAGCATCAGCCTGGTAGCTGCGGGGATACCCCGCCAGCAGGAAGAAGGTAGGAATGTTCGGTTCTCTCGGCGCCCCTGAGCTAATCGTCATCGGGTTGGTGCTCGTGCTCCTTTTCGGGGTTGGAAAGATCTCCGGGCTGGGGCGTGAGCTGGGCACGTCGATCAAAGAGTTTCGTCGCGCCGTGAAGGATGAGGACAACGAGGAGAAAAAGCAGGCGCAGGCGGGGCAGGCCGCGCCCGCCGCTCAGCAGTACCAGCAGACGACCCAGGCTCCCCCGCCGCCGGTTGCCGCCCAGCCCCCAGCGCAGGGGCAGCCGGGCGAGAGCCGCGGTTCCGACCAGCCGGGGATTTTCTAGCGCATCACCCTGGTCCACGCTTGGAGTTCGAACTTGAGGCCCCGGTGTCATGGCCGGGGCCTTGCCGTGCCCGGGCGTAGGCGCAGGCCGGGGCGAGCAGGCAGTCGCCGCACCTCGGGTTTTGCTTGCGGCAACGGTGCTTTGCGTGGAGGACGATGTGAGCGTGAACGGTGCCGTGGAGCACGGGCCAGGCGGGTTCCGGGGCAAGAGGGGCGAGTTCACCGGTCAGCCAGCGCTGCCACGCATCGTAGGTGTTGCCCGCGGGGCCCGCGCCCAGGCGGCGGAAGATGCGAATTGTGTAGGCGTCGATGACGACTGCGGGGTATCGAGCGGCGTAGCACAGGATGCAATCGGCGGTTTCGGGACCAACGCCCCAGGTGGCAAGGAGGCGCCCGCGAAGCTCGGCTGGCGGAAGCCGGAGCAGCACATCGAGCCCACCGGCGGCGCGGCAGGTGGCGAGCAGGGAGCGGAGCTTGCGCGCCTTCTGGCGGAACTGGCCGCTGGGCCGGATGAGATTTTCGAGCTCGGCGTCAGGCAGGGCTGCCATGGCGTCGGGGCTGAGCGCACCTGCTGCGCGCAGCCGTTCGAGGGCGCGCTCGGCGTTGGTCCAGGCCGTGTTCTGCACGAGGATGGCACCCACGGCGACCTCAAACGGCGGGGTCGCACTGTTCCAGTGCCAGTGGAGGGCTCCGTACATAGTGTCGAGCGCGCTGGTGATGTGACGGAGATCGGCACCGGTCATGGCGCGATGGCGGGAGACACCACGGAGCCCCGTTCGGTGTGCACGGTACGGAGGGTGATGGCCGTGATGATGATGGCGCCGCCCAGCACGGCCCACCAGCCGGGTGTCTCGCCGAGCACCAGAAATACCCAGACCGGGTTGAGCACGGGTTCGAGCATCCCGATGAGCGAGGCTTCAAGGGCAGGGATAGTGCGCATCGCGTAGCCGAAAAGCAGGTAGGCGAAACCAATCTGGACGACCCCAAGGAAGAGCAGCCCGGCGAGGTCGCGGACGGACGGCGAGAAGACGCCCCACTCTGCGCGCAGGAGGTTGACAGCAGCGAGGGTGACCACGAGCAGCAGATTGCCGAGGAGCATGGCGAGCGGCCTGGTGGCCGGTGAGCAGCCCGGCGCGCGGAGGAGGAGGAACATCGCGGCGAGCGTGATGCCGGATGCCGCGGCGAGTAGATTGCCGCCGAGCGCACTGCCTTCGAGTCGACCGACGAAAAAGAGGCTCATGCCGCCGAAAGCGACGACGACAGTGGCGGCGTCGAGGCGGGTGGCGCGCTCACGGAGCATGAGCGGGCCGGCGAAGAGCAGGTAGATGGGAGCGGTGTACTGCAGAAAGATGGCGTTGGCGGCCGTGGTGAGCTTGGTCGCTGCGACGAACATGACGAGGGTAAGGGCGTAGGTGACGGCGATCGCCCAGACGAGGCGTGGCGTGCGCCAGGGAACTGCCAGGCGCGGACGCACGAGGAGCGCGATGGTAATGGCGGCGAAGAGCGAGCGCCACATCGTGACGCCAAGCGCATCGAGGGAAACCCACTTGATGAAGAGGCCGCCGGTGCTCCAGAGGATGGCAGCCCCGAGGACGGCGAGCAGGCCCCGCTGACGTGGCGAGAGCGCCGGGACGAAGCGGGCGGTTCGCTGGGCGATGCTCACGATCGGGAGTGTGCGGCCTCCTAGCGGCCACTGGCAAAGCAGGCACGTGGACGGCCTTCTCGGCAGTGGCTATGATCTTGATAGTGCAGCGAACGGGAGAAAGCCTCCCAGGCTGCCACCATGGAGGAGGTCCCCGGATGACTGTGGAGCCCGGCGCATCGACTGTGCTTGTCAATATCACCGAACGCGCGGCGGAGAAGGCCCGCGCCCTGCTTGAGGCGCGGGAGTTGCCGAACGGCGCGTTGCGGGTCTTCGTGGCCGGCGGCGGCTGCTCCGGCTACCAGTACGGTATGGCACTTGCCCGGTCGTCGGAGGAGGACGACATCGTCATTGAGCAGTTCGGTGTGCGGATTCTCGTCGACCCGGAGAGTGCGCGGTACCTGGAGGGTGCCGAGATCGATTATGTCGACGACATCATGAAGAGCGGCTTCAGCATTTACAACCCGAACGCCGTGAAGAGCTGCGCCTGTGGCTCGAGCTTCCAGACGGCGGACGGGAGCGGGCAGCCGCGGGCCTGCTGCTAGGCCGCAGGTTCGGAACGACGTGCAACAGCGGGCGGGAAGCGATGGCTCCCGCCCGCTTATGCTCCATCGCGGCCTGGTGCTCAGACGCGCTTCCCGAGGCTGCGCCATCGTCGGAGAAGGCACGGGGCCCGCGGGCACGACGGCTACATGAGGCGGCGGAGGAGGTTCGTCTCCGTCGTGAGGAAGACCATCGAGGCGCGCGTGGCAGCGCGGAGGCGGGCGAACTCGGCATCGGTGACGGCCATTTCGTCGAACTTTTCGAGCTCGGCCAGGGAGTCGAATTCGGCCACGATAGAGACGCCCGAGGTGTGGCCGGTCATCGCGCTCCAGACGCTGGTGGTGGCATCGATGCCGCGCTGCTTCTGGTAGTCGAGCGCGTGTGAGACGGACAGTACGAACTCGCGGTGGTGGCCGGGCTGCACCTCACCGGTGAGCACGCGCATGAACTTGCGGGGCGCGGTGGCCTCCTCAGATGTCATCAGCCCCTCGGAGTGGTAGGCGAGGCGGTGGATCGAGACCCTGACGTCGTCGTAGACCATGTGGGTGCGAACCGCACGCCGCACCTGGGCAAAGCGAGCATCCTCGGTGGCGAGATCCGTCCACCGCTCGAGGTCCTCGAGGGTGTTGAAATCGGCGGCGATGAGGACCCCGTTGTTGCGCCCAGTCATCGCGCCCCAGACGGCCGTGCGCGCGCGAATGCCACGTTCGAGCTGGAACTCGGTGGCAATGCGCATGGCTTCAAGGAACTCGCGCGTGCGGCCCTGGGCGACGATGCCCGAGAGGATGCGTCGATACATGTTTCACCCCGGCGTGGCCGGCTCGCGGGGCCGGCGGCCGGGCACAGTCTAGCAAAGGGTGGGCATGCAGTCGGCCCCGGATTATCATCGTCGGCATGGCGCTCTACGTTGCGTACTTCACGTTCAAGCCCGGGACGAGTGTGCTGCGCGGGCTTGAAGCGTTCGAGCGCAGAAAGCGATTCGAGCATCCCCGGCAAGCGAAGGTGATTACCGAGCTGTGGGTGAATGCGCCGGAGGGTTTCCCCCAGGTGGTGTTGGCGTGGGAGGCCGACGATGAAGGCCCGGGGGACTACTACGAAGCCGCCTGGGGCGACATCTTCGACATCACCATCGCCCTGGCAACCCAGCCAGTGTCGGAGCTCCCGACCGAGCTGCCGGAATCCCTGCGCGAGCGACTGTAGT
>FWPV01017006.1_pt1 | contig 10147 bp, 6 predicted proteins | sample 2228371 | NCBI WGS metagenome assembly FWPV01 (sample SAMEA103939776, study PRJEB20133) | metagenome
TCCGGCACGAACTGGGCGGCGTTGTCACGCATCTGGTAACCGCCAGCCACGCGCAGTTCGCCGGCCGGCAGTTCCATGACGGAACCCTGCAGGTTGATCTCGATGATGTCCTGCTGGTTCGACGCGCGCGTCTGCAGTACGGCATTGATTGCGTTGTAGCAATCCTCCGACATCGGCTGGTCACCCTTGAAGAAGGTGTCGTAGAAGCCGGACGTACACTTGAAGTCACCCACACCGAAGGCCGGGCGGATGGTCGGAATGACCTGGGCATTGGCCGCCGTGGTACCTACGGCATAGAACATGTTGCCCGTGCCGGTGGCACCACGACCGTAGTCGGGGTAGTTGGTCAGGGCACGCACGCGCGTCAGCGACAGGTTGCCGCTGGCATTGTTGTAGGTGGAGGATTCACCGTGCGAGTAGTACAGCTCGGCGGTCCAGTCACGGAACGGCAGCTCGATGTCGAGACCGGTTTCAATCTGCCAGACGTTGTTGATGTTGTAGGTCTGACGGGCCGGCAGGCTGTTGTCGGGGTTCCACTGCGGCTGCCAGCGTGCGTTCGGGTTCGCCCTGGAGTTCAGCAGCACGGCCATTTCCAGGGGTACCGGGAAGTGGGCGCCGGCACTGCCGGTGGGACGGAAGGTCGGGTTGGCAAAGGCCGAGGGGTTGGCCAGGATCTGGCGGACCGTAGCCTCGTCCTTGTAGTTCAGGGCCGGGTTGACCGGGCTGTCCAGGGTGGGGTTATAGGGTACCGAGGTTTCCCAGCCGCTGATGACGCTGGTGCCGAACAGCAGCGTGGCCGTCTTGCTTTCGGCGTAGGTGGCGCGCGCGAAGGCAGTTACTTTGTCATTGACGTTGAAGGTGCCGTGCGTGAAGAACGAGTAACGTTCCTGGGGCGCGCTGGCAAAGGCGTCCTGGTTGTTCCACTTGACGCCCTCGGTCAGCGTGCGACCGGCCGGATCCTGGGCGCTGATGGCGACGGTCCTGGCGTATTCCTGTCCGTCGATCGGCGTCTTGAAGCGCGTCAGACCGCCGGGCGCCACGTTGGTGAAGATGGTGCCGTCGGGGTTGAAGTTGAAGCCGACGTTTGCCGAGCCGTTGGGACGAATGACCTGGTTGAAGGCGAACGGACTGGTCCCGGCGGGATACAGCGCGCGCACTGCAGCTGCCGCGGGGCAGGTCTGGTCGTTCTGGGTCAGGGTACCGGAGGCGCATGAATAGCCGTTGATGCCCTGCAGGCCGAAGGTGCCTGCGGTGTAGGGGTCGGCCCAGAAATCCTTGTAGATGTCGCGTTCGCGCTGCAGCGCGACCTCGCGATTGTAGTGCTCCATGCCCATGACCACGTTGCCGCGGCCGTCGGCGAAGTTGGCACCCAGTACCACGGAGGTACGGTACTCGTCGCCATCACCAGCATCCGTGATGCCATACTGGGTATCAACCTCGAAGCCTTCGAAGTTGTTGCGCAGGATGAAGTTGGTGACACCACCGATGGCGTCGGCACCGTATACGGCCGAGGCACCGCCCGTGATGGTTTCAACGCGCTGCACCAGCGCCGAGGGCACACCGTTGACGTCAGTCACCATCAGGGCGTTGATCGGAGTGGGGCGCTTGCCGTTGACCAGCACGAGGCTGCGGTTGGGGCCGAAGCCGCGCAGCGAGATGGACGCGATACCCACCGAGTTTACCGGCGTGATCTGCACGTCGCCCTGCGTGGTAACGGGCGATGCTGCCGGGTTGTACGTCGGCAGCTGGTTCAGGAAGGACTCGATGTTGAGGCCGGCCTGCTGCTCGAAGTCGCCGGAGTCCACGGTGACGATCGGGCTGTTGGATTCGAAGTCGCGGCGGACGATGCGCGAACCGGTAATGACGACTTCTTCGAGTGACTCATCTTCCTGAGCCATGGCGCCGGGCGCCATACCACCCAGAACCATCGCACCCAGTGCGGTTGTGACAGACACTGACAGCAACGAGCGTCGTGCCAAAAACGGATTTCTGGACATTTGCTACCCCTCTTTATTAACACTTGGCGTGTTATGTAGTTATTTGTCTTGGACGTGCCCAAGGCCCGACTTTCTTTGAGCCTTGGGCAGGGCAAGACTAGCGATGTTGCCAAGCAGGAGTCAATCCTTGCTTTTTCCATAATATATGCATAATCAACTGATCGAACCGACCAGTTCGGTTCGGCAGGCCACCGCAGAGCGACCCGGCAGCCTCGGGCGGTCCCACTGCCCGCCCACACGCACACGCAACCCCGGGTTCAAGGGTACGCTGTGACGCAGGTCATAAAATTCGTGGTTCGGGAATGTTTGCCCGTATATATTCCTGACCTTCCGGAAAATAATGCCGATTATTACCGCTTGCAGACCCGCTTGGTCGACCACGCCACCACCGTGACATCAGCATGAACGCTACAGCAACAAAAGGGAAAGCACTCACCAGGGGCATGACCATCCTGGAACTGCTCATCACGATGGCAATTCTGGGCCTGCTCAGCACCCTCGCCGTCCCTTCCTTCATCGATACCCTCGGCCGCATGAGCAGCAAGAGCGCCGCGCGCTCGCTGGCCAGCACCTTCACGCTGGCGCGCAGTGAGGCCATCAAGGCCGGCCAGGATGTCAGCATCTGCCCGACCAGCGATGGCCTGGACTGCGCCGCCGATGCCTGGAACCGCGGCTGGATCGTCTTCATCGACGCCAACGGCGATGCCGACGGCGATACCGGCTCCATCGATGCCGGCGACCGCGTGATCCGCGTGTATGAACCGCTGTCCGGCATGGACGTTACGGTGGCACCGCCCACCGACATCGTGCGCTACGACAGCAAGGGCTACGGCAAGAACACGGCGCTGCTGCGCTTCACGATGTGTCCGCTGGACGGCAACGCCGACAACGCCAGGCAGATCGAAGTGGGCCTGTCGGGGCGTGCCCGCTTCGTCGAGGGTGGACTGGGATGCTGAAACTGAAGCAGCTGCAGGCCCGGCCGGGACAACGCGGCTCCTCGCTCATCGAGGTGCTGGTGTCCATGATCGTGCTGGCCATCGGCATCCTCGGCATCAGTGCCATGCAGACCTCCAGCCTCAAGAGCAACCAGAGTTCCTACCAGCGCACGCAGGCCGTGTTCCACAGCCAGGATCTGGTGGAGCGCATGCGCAGCAACCAGGCCGGCGTGCGTGCCGGCAACTACGACGCCCCCGAGCCCGCCCTGACGGCCGCCTGCCTCACCAGCGCCGGCTGCAGTCCCGCCGAACTGGCCGCGCATGATGTCGCGGAATGGGAGGCCAGCATCACCGCCGGCCTGCCCTTCGGCGCCGCTACGGTATGCATCGACGCCACTCCCGACGACGGCACGGTGGACGATGCCGCCTGTGATGGCGACGGCGAGCTCTACACCATCAAGATCTGGTGGGACGACATGCGGGACGGCAGCGCCGACCAGCGCTATGTGATGAGTTTCCAGCCATGAGTACAGCCGTGCGCACCTACCACTCCCCTGCCCGACCAGCGGCAAGCAGCCGACGCCATCAGCGAGGCCTGAGCCTGGTGGAACTGATGGTGGCGCTGCTGCTCAGCGGCACCCTGATGGCCGGCGTGGTCGGCGTCTTCCTCGGCATGTTCCAGGCCGACCGCTCGCAGCAGGGCGTGGCACTGATGCAGGAAGCCGGTCGCTTTGCGCTGAACGTGCTGGCGCAGGATCTGCGCATGGCCGGCTACCTGGGCTGCGCCAGCACGCTGGACCCGGCCGGCATCAACAACACATTGAAGGCGCCACCACCGTCGTTCCAGCCCGACCGCCGCATCCAGGGCTGGGAAGCCAACGGCAGCGATCCCGGCGACATCAGCAACAGTGCGGCCAACGTGGCCGTGGTCACCACCAGCGCCGCCAACTGGACCACCACGGGCGGCAACGTGCTGGACGCCACCAGCGTGGTACCCGGCACCGACATCTTCAAGCTGTGGGGCGCCGACACCAGCGTCGACGGCATCGTCAACGCCAAGACCCCCGGAGCCCAGACCGTGGTCAACATGAACGTGGAAGCCGGCATCAAGAACGGCGACATCCTGCTGCTGAGCGACTGCGAAAAAGCCGACTGGGTACAGGCCTGCAACACACAGCAGATCGGCAATCCGGCTACGCTGAACCTGGTGCTTTCAGCCGGCTGCACGCCCGGCAACATCGCCAATGCCACGCTGCTGACCGGTCCCGGCGCCAGCGTGATGAAGCTGGCCGGCACCCAGTACTACATCGGCAAGCGCGACAATGTCAGCACGAATCCGCCGGCGCTGTTCCGGCGCCGTCTCGGCAACAGCGGCATTGCCGGCACGCCGGAGGAGCTGGTGGAAGGCGTGGACAACCTGCAGGTACTCTACGGCGAAAACACCAACAACGATTCACGCAATGCCGCGGACCGCTACGTGCCGGCCGACCAGGTGACGAACTGGAACGACGTGGTCAGCGTGCGCATCTCGCTGCTGCTGCAATCGCTGGAGAACAACCTCGTGGCAGATCCGCTGCCCTACAGTTTGCCACCCGACGGCCGTCTGCGCCGCGTGTTCACCACCACCATCAACCTGCGCAACATCACGCTGGGTGGCTAGCATGACGACACGCATACCGCAAAGCACAGGCATGGCAGGCAACAGACGCAGCGGTCTTTGCCGGCCCGGCCCGCAGCAACAACAGGGGGTTGTGCTGGCCTTCTGCCTGATCTTCCTCATCGTGCTGACGCTGATGGCGTCCACCGGTATGGATTCGGCCGTGATCGAGGAACGCATGGCCGGCAACATGCAGGACTACAACCAGGCCTTCCAGGCCGCCGAAACCGCGCTGGAACAGGCCGAAGCCTGGCTGGCGGCGCAGGAAACACTGCCGGCCACCAGCAGCAGCGGCGCCACCACCGTGTGGACCAGCAACGCGCCCGATCCCGATACCGACAGCGACGAATGGTGGCAGGAACGCGATGCCGCCTGGTGGGCCGCCAATGCCGAATCCATCGCCGGACTGGCGGAAGTGCAGACCCAGCCGCGCTACGTCATCGAAGAACATTTCACCAGCACCAAGGGCCAGTCACTGGGCCTGGGCACGGGCGAAGTGGCCAACACCCGTGTGCTGCACCGCATCACGGTGCGCGCCACCGGCAGCAGCGACAATTCGCAGGTGCTGCTGCAGTCCACCTACATCCGGCCCTATGACTGACGGCCTGCCGGCGCAGGCCACCGACGAGCGCACTTGCCAAAGGGAAGCGTCATGAAAACACAGTTGAGGATAATGCAGGTGTGGCTGGCCACGACCAGCCTTGCGGCGTGGACCTGCAGCTCGGCCGCCAGTCTCTCGCTGGCCAACCAGCCGCTGTTCCTGGGCACCGCCGTGGATGCCAACGTGTTCTTCCAGGTGGACGACTCGGGCTCGATGGACTGGGAAACGCTGACCAACGAATTCCACTACTACGAAAATTACTGGACCAGTGGCAGCGCGGAGAAGTTCTCGGACGGCATCTGGCACAGCCGGCGCAGCAGCGCCACGGGTGAAAAGGAATTCGCCTACATGTTTGCCGAGGCCGACCGGCTGTACAAGAGCGAGTCGCAGTACAACGTCGCCGCCGAAACCTATCCCGAAGCGCTGGTGCGTGACTGGCGCGCACGCGCCGCCGACTTCAACCTGCTGTACTACGATCCCGAGGTCACCTACGTGCCCTGGGTGGGCCACAGCGACGCCTCCTTCACGGCCGCACGCAGCGACCCGCAATCCGGCAGTGACGGCTACAGCAGCCAGCGGAATCTCACGGGTTTCGTATTCGAAATCGCCATCGACGACCACGGTTACAAGGGTACGGACCCAGGCGGCCCGGCCGACGCCAACGATGGCCCCAACGGCCTGGTGGATCTGTGGGATTCACGCGTCAAGTACACGGTCAACGCAACGACACTGAGCGCCGTCACCTACACCGTGCCGGCAGCCTCCAGCATGGCCGCACTGAACAAGGACTGCACGCTCACGCGCGCGCAGACCGATCCTCCCTACAAGGACTGCTTCGGCACCACCGCCAGCAGCACCAGCTACGCCAGCAGCGATACCAATCCCTGGGGCCGCACGCTGGACCAGGAGAAGCAGAACATCGCCAACTGGTACTCGTACTACCGCAAGCGCTCCTACGTGGCCAAGGCATCCATCGGCGCCGTGGTGGACGAGGCCGACGACTTCCGCTACGGCCTCAGCCTGATCAACGACAGCTCGCTGTTCGTGCAGGTGCCGTCCGCCGCCACCATCGACTACGTGCCGCACAACAACAGCCTGCTGGAACAGCTGTACGAATACGACTGGGACGCCGTGGGCACGCCGCTGCGCACTGGCCTCGAGCGCGTGGGCAAGTACTATGACAACGAGCTCAGCGGCAAGACCGATCCCATCATTTCGCAGTGCCAGCAGAACTTCACGATCCTGCTGACCGATGGCTACTGGGGCGCCCCCGATCCGGCCAACGCCATCGGCGATGCCGACAAGGACGGCCGCAGCCGCACGCTTGCCGACGTGGCCAAGTACTACTACGACAAGGACCTGAGCCCGCTGGCCAACAACGTGCCCACGTCCGTGATCGACACCAACAACAAGCAGCACATGGTGACCTTCGGCGTGGCCTTCGGTGTGGTGGGCGACCTCGTGGACACGGACGGCGACGGCTATCCCAACCCGACGCGTGCCAGCAACCAGACCTGGGGCGAGAACCCGCACAACAGCGATCCCGGCAAGATCGACGACCTGTGGCACGCCTCCTTCAACAGCAAGGGTGACTACGTTGCCGCGCAGACCCCGGCGGCGCTGGTGAGCTCGCTGACCGACGCGCTGACCGCCATCAGCGACCGCGTGGGTTCTTCCGCCTCGGTGGCCACCAATTCAGGTTCGCTGAATTCCGGCAGCCATCTCTACCAGGCGCGCTTCGACAGCGGCGGCTGGAGCGGCCAGCTCATCGCGTATGCGCTGAACACCGATGGCAGCATCAACCCTACCCCTTCGTGGGAAGCGTCGGACGAGCTGGACACACAGAACCACAACTACGGACGCAACATCATCACCTTCAACCCCGCCATCGATGCGGTACCGGGCGGTGGTGTGGAAGGCAAGGGCGTGGCGTTCCGCTTCCCGGCGGCGTACAAGACGCCCAACGGCACCACGGAACTCAGCGCTGCCCAGGTTACGGCACTGATGAAATATGCGCCGCATCCCCTGAACACCGTCAATGCCACCCAGATCGCCGCCAACCAGGCCTACGGTGCAGCGCTGCTGGACTACCTGCGTGGTGACCGCAGCCAGGAAAGCAGCGGCTACAGCTTCCGCCGCCGCAACTCCGCGCTGGGCGACATCGTGGATTCCGACCCGCAGTACGTGGGAGCGCCGCGCTACCGCTACGCGGACGCGCTGGAGAGCAAGCCCTACTCCACTTTCAAAAGCACCTACGCCGACCGCGCGGCCATGGTCTATGTCGGCGCCAACGACGGCATGCTGCACGGCATCGACGAAGACAGCGGCCAGGAGAAGCTGGCCTATATCCCCAACAAGGTCTACGCCAACCTGGCCGAACTCAGCCGCGGCGACTACCTGCATCGCAACTTCGTCAACGAACCGCCCACGGTGGTGGATGCCTACCTCGACAACTACGGCGGCAGCGGCGACTGGCGTACCGTGCTGGTGGGCGGCCTCGGCTCCGGCGGCCAGGGTATCTATGCACTCGACGTCACCGATCCCGACGACTTCACCGAAGGCAATGCCGCCAGCCTGGCGCTGTGGGAATTCGACGACAGCGACGATGCCGACCTCGGCTTCACCTACGGCTCCGCCAGCATCGGCAAGCTGGCCAACGGCCAGTGGGCCGCCATCTTCGGCAATGGCTACAACAACACCACGGCCGACGGCAGCGCCAGCAGCACCGGCCATGCCGCCCTGTTCATCGTGGACATCGAAACCGGCGCGCTGATCAAGAAGATCACCACCAAGGCCGGCTCCACCACGACGCCCAACGGCCTGGCCTCGCCGGCACTGGTGGACGTGAACCAGGACTCCGTCGTCGACTTCGTCTACGCCGGCGACCTGCAGGGCAACCTGTGGAAGTTCGATCTCAGCGCCAACAACGTCAACCAGTGGGACGTGGCCTGGAAACAGGGCAGCACGCCCAAGCCGCTGTTCACCACCAAGGCCAACCAGCCCATTACCACGCGCCCGCAGGTGACACTGCACCCCACGGCGCTGGCCGGCTACATGGTGTACTTCGGCACCGGCAAGTACCTGGAAACCAGCGACAACGTGCCGGCCGGTTCCACCACGCAGGCCTTCTATGGCATCTGGGACAAGAACACGGCCACCACGCCGGCCATCACCACAGCCAACCTGCTGAAGCAGTCCATCACGAACCAGTACGACAAGGGCTTCGACACCGACGGTGACGAGACCGAGGACGCGTTCTACACGCTGCGCGACGTCAGCGACCACGACATCAACTTTGCCACGCACCTCGGCTGGTACATGGAGCTGATCCCGGAGAAGGTCGAAGATGTAGCCAACGCCAGCAACTTCGGCGAGAAGCAGGTCAGCAACGCGCTGGTGCGTGATGGCCGCGTCATTTTCACCACACTGATCCCCTCGCAGAACCAGTGCGACTTCGGCGGCTCCAGCTTCATCATGGAACTGGACTACAAGAACGGCGGCCTGCTGGCCTTCCCGCCCTTCGACCTCAACGGCGACGGCCTCTTCGACGACAGCGACACCTATGTCGGCGGCAGCAAGACCGACGTGGGCATCGTGCCGACGCTCAGCATCATCTCCGACGGCGAGAAGGAAACCGCCTTCGGCAGCGGCAGCAGCGGCGGCATCGAACCGGTTACACTGAACGTGGGCGACAATGCCCTTGGCAGACAGTCATGGCGACAGATCGAGTAGCAACAATGGCAGGCAGAAACAGCAGAATGCGCGGCTTCACCCTGGTGGAATTGATGGTGGTCGTCGCCATTCTCGGCATCTTGGCCGCCGTGGCGCTGCCCTCGTACCGGGAAAGCCAGCTGCGCGCCGGACGTGCCGACGGCAAGAACGCCCTGTTGAAAGCTGCCTCGGACCAGGAGCGTTTCTATTCCAACAGCTTCACCTATTCCACCAACGCCCTGCCGCTGGGTGCCGCGCCGGCTGCCACCCTCACCTCGCCGGACGGCTTCTACGTGATCTCGGTCGCCGCCTGCGCCACCGGCACCATTGCCAGCTGTTATGTGGCCACCGCCACGCCGCAGGGACGGCAGACCGCCGATGTCTGCGGCAGCCTCACCCTCACCAACACCGGCGTGCGCGGCGCCAGCGGTGGCAGCCTGGAAGAGTGCTGGCAACGCTGAGCGGTGGACAGCCGCGAGAGTCCCTTGTAAGTTCTGCGCTCCGGAACCACAGAATCTGTATTCTGGATAAAACCACTAGAGCAAGAACGACAGAGGGGAAACATGAACAAGAAGTCTATGAACGAGTTGGCCCGGGCCTGCCGGCTTGCGTCGCTGGCCGGCCTGATGTTGCTGCCGCTGGATGCCGCACTGGCACAGGACGTGCCGGATCTGGATGGCGTCTGGACCTTCGGCAGCTGCAATCCTGACGGCAGCGGTTTCAACATCGGCTGCATGGTGCTGGAGGAGGACGATGCCCGCCTCACCAACCGCGCCAAAGCCTACCGTGACGTAATCGACGAAGCCGCACAGCCCAAGTATGACTGTGCGCCGATGTCGATCCCGCACATGTGGACCGATCCATATTCCTGGAAACTGGAACAGCTGGAAGACCGCGTCATCATCTACTACGGCAAGGATGACGTGTCGCGCACGATCTGGCTGGAAGGCCATGATCATCCGGAACCCGCCGTCAACGAATTCCTCTACTTCGGCCATTCCACCGGCCGCTACGAGAACGGCGCGCTGGTCGTGGTCACGGACAAGTTTGCCTTCGACCCGCAGGGTCTCAACGCCGACTTCCGTCTGGCGTCCTCCACCCAGAAGCAGGTGACGGAGCGCTTCTCGCTGGACGGCGAGAACCTGGTGCTGGAAGTCAGCACCATCGACCCCTTCTTCCTGAACCAGCCCTGGGACTTCAAGGTCATCTCGCGCCCCGACGCCACTCCCTGGGAAGGCTCCTGGCA
>FWPV01017010.1_pt1 | contig 10147 bp, 8 predicted proteins | sample 2228371 | NCBI WGS metagenome assembly FWPV01 (sample SAMEA103939776, study PRJEB20133) | metagenome
AGCGGATATCGACGATCTGCGCGAATCGCCAGCCCTAGATGTCATCGGTCTGCTGCATCAAAAAGGTGCCCAGGTCAGCTATCACGACCCCTACATTCCCACTCTGAACCACGAAGGGATGGATTATCACAGTGTATCTGACTTGATGGAGGCTGTACGGCGAGCAGATTGTGTGGTTATTGTAACCAATCACAGCAGCTATAACTACGTTGCCATCTTGGAAAATGCCAATCTAATTGTCGACACCCGCAACGCCCTTGGTAAACTCGGCAAGGATCATCCTAAAGTTTTACGGCTCTAGGCTTGCACCGAGCGATCAAGCCGTTTTTTGAATGTGGTTTATAATAAATTCGATGGTACCGCTTTCCCAGGAGACACTTTTTAGCCTAGAAGATTTTACCCTTCTGACAGCCAGGCGTAAGAATGTGATTCGGTCGCCAAAGCAATACGGCAATTCAGATGAAGATGCCTTACCTTACCTTTTGGAAAGCGGTTGGCAGTTGCTCAATACTCCTCAGGAAATCCAATTTCAGCCAAACACCAATGAACCGATACATCGTTGGTCACCTTATGTGCAAGGATTTTCTGCCAGCTTTGCACAGCGAACATTGGAGCGTTACCAAAAAGATTATTCGCAGCCGGTTGTTCTCGATCCGTTTGCGGGCAGTGGTACCGTTCTCGTCCAAGCTAAGCTGAATAACACCCCCTCAATCGGAATTGAGCTAAATCCTCTTTTACATTTCATTGCCTCGGTCAAGGTTAGTTCTTGGCATATTCCTCCTGAAAGATGGTTACAAACCACCGAGAGATTGTTACAATCTAAGTTTGAAGATTCTCCCCCACCTTTTACAGCCCCCTTATTCCTTAGGTCTGAAAAGCATTTTCGCCCACCTGTGCTGCGCAACCTTGAAAAGCTGAAAGGAGCCATTGATCGGTTAGAAACCTCCACTCCGCAAGACCAAACCATGAAGAACTTGTGTTTATTGGCATTCGCCTCTATCTTGATTGACTGTAGTAATCTAAAGCGATCGCCCTGCCTTGGATACTGTCCCAACAAACAAGTTGAAGAGGATACTCCTTATCAACTTTTTGCGCAAAAGTGCCAACAGATTGGGGCAGACCTTTGGTACTGTCAAATTCAGCATCCAACTGCTTTGAATACACCCAGCACAGTTTTGTTGGGTAATTCGATGGATATCGAATTACCAAGCAAGGTTGACCTCATTATCACATCCCCTCCTTATATGAACGGACTGGATTATGTCATGAACTATAAGATCGAAATGGGGTGGTTGGGATTTGGACAAGATCATCGAGAGCTAAAAGGGCTAAAGGATCAAATGGTGGTATGTGATAACGTCTCTAAGGGCTTAATTCGGGAATTTTCTCAGCGTGAGCGATATACGGATACTTGGATTGAGCAGATAAAAGAAGCCATCCGAAATGGAATTGAGCGTCGAGGTAACTACCGACGCAAAGATATGCCCGAAATTGTCCATAAATACTTTGATGATATGTACCAAGTTATGCGTAATATGGTCAAGTACTTGAATAAAGGAGGACGTTTTATCCTCGTAGTTGGTGACAGTTTGATCGCTGATGTTTATGTCCCAACCGATTTAATCCTCGCCCGCATTGGCGAACAACTTGGCTTAAGGGTAGAGAAATTAGAGAAAGCACGCGAACGTCGCTCCGGGCAGATTCGTAGCTATCGGTTAAGAGAAACGATTATCACACTTTTCAAAGGGACAGAATGACAAGAGAAGACTTAGGATTTATCCATAACCCTGCCAATGGCTTAGGAATTGTCAGGGTGAGAACGTTGTTGGGGAATTTACGCTTATGGGATATTCCTCGTTCAGAACAAGCCCTTCAAACTGTTATAGGAGAAATTGGACTCTCTCCTATACCTGCTCTGTATATCTTAATCGACGAGCGGGCTGATAAAAAAGTCTATATTGGACAGTCTGAAGACATCCTAACACGCTTGATGAATCATCTTCGCAACCCGGATGAGAAGATAAAAAATTGGCAACGAGCGTTAATTTTCAATGATGGAAGAAATGCTTCTCAATCGGATTTGAATGACGAAAACATTCGCCTTGCACTCGAAAATTACTTGGTAGCTTTATTCAAAATTAACCGCTATCAGGTGGTTACTTCAGCCTTTGAACGCGATACCGTTGACCTGTTTATCCGTTTTGACGATGAGCATTTATGGTTGGTTTATAAACAGGGTCAAAAAGATATAACCGCTTTTTGTGTATTACCTTACTCGGAGAAATTAGAAGAATGAGCCATTATCTCCTGACCGGTGTGGCAGGTTTTATCGCTGCGCGAGTGGCGCAACGCTTGCTCGAGCAGGGACATACCGTGTACGGTGTGGACAACCTGAATGATGCCTACGACGTGCGCCTCAAAGAATACCGCCTGAAGAAGCTCCTGCCGCTTCCCAACTTCACTTTTGAGCGCATGGATATCGGCGAGCCGCAAGCGGTGCAGGCGTTGTTTGCCCAAATGCCCACCCAAGGTTGGGATGCGGTGATCAATTTAGCTGCCAGGGCTGGGGTGCGTCAATCGCTGCTCGATCCATGGGTCTATTACCAAACCAATCTCACCGGCACACTCAATTTGTTAGAAGCCTGCCGTCAGTATGGGATCAAGAAATTCCTGCTGGCTTCCACTTCCAGTGTGTACGGTGCAGATGCTCCGCTCCCTACTCCCGAAGACGCCCCGAGCGACCGCCCACTGCAACCTTACGCTGCCAGCAAGAAAGCCGCTGAGATTTTGTGTCACACTTATCATTATCTCTATGGTTTGGATATCAGTGTGGTGCGCTATTTTACCGTTTATGGGCCTGCCGGTCGCCCAGATATGGTGATGTTCCGCTTTGTCCAGGGGGTGATGGAGGGAAAACCGGTCACGATCTACGGCGATGGGACACAGTCACGCGGCTTTACCTATTTGGATGATATTGCCGAGGGGACAATTTTAGCGCTTCAACCGCTGGGGTATGAGATCGTCAATTTGGGCGGGCATGAGACGATCCAGATTGGTCAATTGCTGGCTCTGATCGAAGAATTAACCGGTCAACGCGCTCAGGTTACCTATACTCCCTTTCACCCGGCAGATATGTACGCCAACTGGGCAGATACGCGCAAAGCCCAAGCGCGCTTGGGCTGGCAACCCAAAGTTGGCATTCGCCAAGGGATCGAGGCAATGGTGGCATGGTATCTTGAGGAACGCGCTTGGGCGAGCCAAGTGGCAACATGAGTTCGCGGGTGAACAATCGCTTCCGTCACTTAAAAGACACCTTGCTCGCTAATCCTCTGCTGCGCAGAGTGGTTAAAAACTCTGCCTACCTGTTCAGCGCCACCGGTCTGTCGGCGCTGATCGGGATGGTTCAGGGTATTCTGACAGCACGCTTGTTAGGGGTGGAGAATTTCGGGATTTTAGGGGCAATTATTGTTTTTACCAGCGTCATCAATCGCTTTGCCTCCTTCCGCATGAGTGAATTGGTGGTGCGTTATGTGGGACAATTCGAAGAACAGGGCGACCAAGAACGCTCCGCTGCCCTGTTCAAAGGGGCAGCATTGCTCGAAATGAGCGCTTCTCTGGTGGCATTTGCGCTGATCTGGACATTGGCGCCCCTCGGAGCACGTTGGCTGGCAAAAGACTCTCAAACCACCTCTTGGTTTATCCTCTATGGTTGGATCGTGATTGCCAACCTGATCTCCGAATCGTCCACCGGCTTGCTGCAGATCTTCGATCGCTTTCGGCGTTTGGCGTGGCTGCAAGTCACCGCCAGTCTGGTGACCTTGCTGTTCATTGCCTTGGCGACCATGACGCGCAGTGGGTTGGCAGGCATCCTATGGGCATATATTCTGGGCAAATCGGTCGGCGCACTGGGTTTTACCTGGGCTGCCTTGCGAGAAGCCGCTGCCCGATGGGGAGGCAAGTGGTGGCAAACCCCTCTGCATCTCCTGCGCCCGCAACTGCGTGAGTTAACCCGCTTTGCAATCAGCACCAACATCAGTGCCTCGCTGAGCCTGATCAATAAGGACAGCGAATTGTTGTGGATTTCCTTCCTGCGCAATCCCTTGGAAACCGGCTATTACAAACTGGCGCTCTCACTGATCAATATCGTTCAGATGCCCATCAGTCCCTTGCCTCAAGCTACCTACCCGGAGCTTTCCCGTGAGATGGCACGCGGCAATTGGGCAAGTGTGCGTACCTTGCTGCGCCAAGGCAGTTTGCTCGCCGGCGGATACACCCTGGCTGCGGCACTTGGAATGGGTTTGTTGGGAAAACCGCTCATCCGCATCCTGTACACCGAACCCTACCTGCCGGCTTACCCGGCGCTTTTGATTTTGTTGCTCGGCTTTTTGGTTGCCAACACGTTTTACTGGCACCGTCCTGCTTTGCTCGCCATCGGCAGGGCGGAATTTCCCGCTCAGGTCAATTTCGGATTGGCGATCTTGAAAATCGGTGGCATTTTCCTCTTCGTGCCCAAGTACGGTTACCTTGCCAACGCTGCCTTGCTATCTGCTTCGTATATTTTGGGCGTCAGCCTGTCGGTGTTTGTCTTTGGGATGACCTTGCGTCGAAAGGCAAGCCAATTTGCCCGCCAGAGCCTGCCATGAGAGTGGGATTCGTCCTGCCCGCCTTGAAAAAGCCCTCCGGTTGGCGCACCTATGCAGTAGGATTAATCGGCGAGCTCAGCCGTCAGGTGGAAGCGGTGATTTTCGTGCCGGCACAGGAGGTGGCAGCCGCCCACCAAGCGTTTCCCGATTTGCGTATTCTCCCCCTGCCAGCCACGCAAAGCGCTAGCCTGCAAAGCCTCGGCGGCGCATGGCGTTTATGGAGGACTTACCAATCGGTAGGCGCGATTCAAGAGTCTCTGGACTTGATTCATTCGTTAGAGGCTTATCCCACCGGTTTGGTCGGACACTGGCTTTCTAGACATTGCCATTGTCCCCATGTCCTCACCGCCCATGGAACGTATGGCGTCATCTGGGTTAGTTCCTTCTTTGACCGAATCTTGTATCAAAGGGTGCTACGCTCGGCTGCGCATCTCTGCCCGGTGTCTGAGGCAACAGCAAGGCGGATTCGGCAGGCATTTGGCAAGGTCTTATCGGATCTGCCAATCACGCCTATCCTGAACGGAAATGATTTCTATCAACGCGTTGCACCTCAAATCGCTCAACAGCGACGTTTACCCTCCCAGCCAACCTTGCTCAGCGTCGGGGAGGTCAAGCCCCGCAAGGGGTATCATGTCTCCCTTCAAGTCTTTGCCCGCTTGCAGAAAGGACTCCCCAACGCACGGTACGACATTGTCGGCTTTTGTCCACAAAACGCCTATGTAGCCAACCTGCGAGAGACCATGGAGCGAGAAGGGCTTACCAATGTGACCCTCCATGGGGCAGTAAGCCAAGCCAAGTTAGAGGAGTTTTATCAGCAAGCCACGCTATTTCTCCTGACCCCGCAAGATGGAGATGGGGCAAAGAACCTTTCTTTCGAGGGTTTCGGCTTGGTCTATTTGGAAGCTGGAGCGTATGGCTTACCCGTGATTGCCAGCGACTGCGGCGGGGTAGCTGAAGCAGTGCGAGACGGCGAGACGGGTTTTGTCTTCCCTCAAGGGGATATCGAAGGGATGGCAAGAGCGGCTTATCGCCTGTTGACCGATGAAGCGCTGAATCTACAGATGGGAAGGGCAAACCGCCGCTGGGCAGAGACGCTCACCTGGGCAAGGGCTGCGGATCGATTTTTGGACATCTACCAAAAATCGGTGGAGGGAAGATGAAGCTTGCCGTCATTGCGCCGTCTGCCTTGCCTTCCAGAAGGGCAAATGCCATCCAAACCCTGCAAATGGTGCAAGCTTTTGCCCGCCTTGGGCATTCGGTTCTCTTGGCGGCTTATCCTTCAGACCCTGCTGCCCTTTCTCTTCGCAGTGCGGAGAAGGGTGAAAGCGCCGAGCCACTCAGTTGGCAAGCTCTCGCCGCCGAGTACGGCTTAGAGGTTGCCTTTGAGATCAAATGGCTCAAGGCGCGACCTTGGGCACGGCGTTATGACTACGCCGTGCGAGCGGTTGGAGCAGCCCAACGATGGGGGGCAGAGCTGTTCTTCACCCGCTTGCCGCAAGCGGCTGCTTGGGCGAGTCTGTTGGGAACGCCAACGATTTTCGAGGCTCATGACTTACCGCGCCGCGGCGCTGCTTATCTGGTACGCCTTTTCCTGCTGGGCAAAGGAGCAAAGCGGGTGATTGCCATTTCCCATGCGCTGGCGCAGGACTTGAGCAAAACTTTTCCCAGCCTCGGTAGCAAGCCAAAAAACTTTCTCGTTGTCGCCCCAGATGGAGTTGACCTGCGTCGCTATACCCCGCTCCTCACACCGATGGAGGCACGCGCCAGCCTGCGTCAAAGCGGTTGGGAGATCCCCGACGGCTTCGTTGCTGGATATACGGGGCATCTATACCGCGGCCGCGGGGCAGCAATGCTCGTTTCACTGGCAGCGGCTTTCCCTGAGATACATTTCTTGATCGTGGGTGGGGAAGCTCCGCAGCGGCAAGCCCTTGAGCAGCAGTTCAAATCGCTCGGTTTATCCAACTATACCCTAACGGGGTTGGTTGCCCCCCCTCAGGTTGCGCAATTTCAACTGGCATGCGATGTGTTATTGATGCCCTACCAGCGGCAGGTGGCTGCATCTTCGGGGGGAGATATTGCCCCTTACCTTAGCCCGATGAAGCTCTTCGAGTATCTTGCCAGTGGCAGGCCGATTTTAGCCGCCGATCTCGCGGTGTTTCGAGAAATTTTGAATGCCGAAAACGCTATCCTATTACCGCCAGAAGAGGTTGGGGCTTGGTCTTCTGCTTTGCAACTGCTGATGGCAAACCCCGCTCGACGCCATAAACTCGGCGAAGCAGCCCGAAACACGGCGCAGGCTTATAGCTGGGAAAGTCGGGCGAGGCTCATTCTGGGGGATTAAACGGAAATCCAGGTCGGTCTGTAAGCCGCATTCTGTCCGGCGGTCCTGTCTAACTGCGCCGCGGCGCAACCTGACAGCCGCTTGGGTGATCATCTCTCTAAGGGCACGCGTAGCCGCGCACCTCATGCGGCCTACCCGGGACTCGGGTGAAACACCAGGAGGCGAGCAGCCTCCCCGCTTGCGCGCTGGTCCCTGCTTGGCCTTGCTCCCGACGGGGGTTACCTGGCCAACCGCATTGCTGCGGATGCCGGTGGTCTCTTACACCACCGTTTCACCCTTACCCTGTCTTGCTGACAGGGCGGTATGTTTCTGTGGCCCTATCCGGCGGGTTACCCCGCCCCGGGTATTACCCGACGTCGCGCTCTCTGGAGTGCGGACTTTCCTCAGCCCTGACGAGGCAGGGCCGCGATCACCCGACCGACCTGGCGCATCTCTATCATACCGAATTTTATCCTGCGCGTCAACCTGTGATTTTCACCAATGCTGGCTCTGTTTCAAGACGACCCCTCTCCGAGCGCTGGCTTCGACTCTTAACCTTTTGCTCTCCCTGCCGATAATGAATTTAGAGACCGATCACGGTGGTGCGTGAGATGCAAATCGAATTGCTGCCCGCTCAATCCCTTTTGATCCAAACAGCCCCATCGATTTTGAAGGAGGGTTCTAAAGCCTGGCCGCTTTCCGATCAAGATTCAGGAGGGAGGTCGCTTTCAGCATTGAGCCACGTTGCCCTCAAGCAGGGCTGGAGCGAAGTACAATTTTCCGCCGAGTCCAGCAAATTTGCTTATCGACGCGATGGCAGCCTTGCACTTTCAGTCCATACTCGCACGTCATTGATTGCGCACCTCGAAGAGGTCTCCATTGAGATCAAACTGCCGGCCTCGCTTCTCGGTGAAGGAATCAAGCTGGATAGCCCATTGACGATCGAGTTGCAAGCATGGGATCAACATCTCTCTGTGCAAACCTCAAAATCGGCTTCGTTTATCAGGCCCACGCGGCGGGTGGAAGAGATCTTGACCGATATCTTGCAAGCTGTGCGCGAAGCGTTTGGACATAAAGGGGTGAAATCCTTGACCTTGCTCTTCGATGAGGAAGCCCTGCGCATTTTATCGGCCGATGAAAAGCTGCGAAAAGCGATTCAAGACATCTTAGCCTTGGTGCAGATGATTAATGCTCTGCGTCAGGATGATCAGGAAGCAGAAGCCCTTGTTGCACATATCTCGGGAAAAGGAAAACCCTATTGGCAGGTCACGCAGGATCAATCTATCCTTGCCGAGGAGAAGAGGGTCACAGTGAAATTGATTTTTGAAGCTGAATCATCTGCCAAGCCCGACTCGGATGGCGCATCCGTAACGGGAGATTCTTAGCCATAGGTTATCCAAGAAGGTAGCCGAGGGGATTTCCCAAGAGTGGAGACGCGTCCTCGCCCTTGCAGGTCATTTTGAACGCCCACTCTTGTCGTGTCGGACACACTCTCGCGTATTGTCACACGCCGTCTGGTGTCGTTTTGCACACCCTGTTTCGGCGTTTCGAATATCCCTCCTTGTCATGTCGAACGTTCTGTTCTGTCGTTTGTAACGCCCTGGTTGGTTTTTTCGAACGCCTTCTTCTGTCGTTTCGAACGCAGTGAGAAACCTTAGACCCCTCACTTCGCTCATGGTGACCAGGGGTCAAATCCGGGTTCGGCCAATCGAGCCAGGGGCAGCACTTCTACCCGCTCGGATAGCGGGTAAGTCCGGTCCCCAGGGTAGAAGACCAGCAGGCGTTCCAGTTTCAGATCGCTCAGAGCGGTGCGCATGGAGGGGGTTAGGCGCGGGGCGTCCATCCGTTTGCATTCTACGCCCAAGCGGCGGCCCTGTTTGATCAGGAGCAAATCCAATTCCGCGCCGTTGTGGGTTGCCCAAAAATACGCCTCGTCAGGCGCCAAGATTTTGATCACTTCCTCGATGGCGTAGCCTTCCCACGAGGCGCCGCTCTTGGGGTGAGTGTGTAACTCGAATTCGTTGTGTATGCCAAGCAGGTAATGGAGCAGACCACTATCGCGGAAATAGACTTTGGGCGATTTGACCTGGCGCTTGCCCAGGTTTTCATACCAAGGCGGCAGGGTGCGCACCATGAAAATGCCTTCGAGAATATCCAGATAGCGGCGCACCGTCGCCTGACTGACGCCCAGAGAACGAGCCGGCTCTGCCGCATTCCAGACCTGACCGTGATAATGGGCTAGCATCATCCAGAAGCGCAACAGAGTCACAGCGGGGACACGTACACCCCATTGCGGCAGATCGCGCTCCAGAATAACCTGCACAAAGTTCTTGCGCCAGGCAAAACTGTCTTCTTCGCGCTCAGCCAGGAAGGAGGGGGGAAAGCCTCCCCGCAACCAGTGTCGAGCCATGTGTTGTGCACCCAATTCGCTCAGGCTAAAGCCACTGACAGGAATGATCTCCAGCCGCCCGGCAAGGCTTTCGGAGGCAGAGCGAATCAATTCGGGAGAAGCACTGCCCAGAATCAAAAATCGTGCCGGGAGCGGATGGCGGTCAGCCAGCACACGCAGCAGCGGGAACAGGTCGGGGCGGCGCTGGATTTCGTCAATCACGACCAGCCCGTTGAGATCGCGCAGGGCGGTCATTGGTTCTTCCAGGCGCAGCAGGCTGACCGGGTCTTCCAGGTCGAAGGTATTCAGGGAATCCGGCGGGACGAACTGGCGTGCTAGAGTGGTTTTCCCCGCCTGGCGTGGACCGATCAGGGCGACAACGCGACTGCGACGCAAGGCGTTGCGTATGGTCTGCTCGAGGGCGGTTCGTGGTATCATGATGACATTTTACCATGAAATAAGTGATTTACAATTCCGTTTTTCATGGTAAATGCGGACATTCTGTGCAGGGTAAACTCGCAAAGGATAGGTTGAACTGCGAACGTAGAAATCTTAACGCCAGACACAAAGAGGCAGGAATTCGGTGTTATGGTTTCACCGAATTGTTATCACTCGTGATAACGCAGTAGTTGGGTCTCGATACGGGCTGACGCCCTACTCGACCCGCGTTCTACCTTCCCGTGTCATTTCGAACGCAGTGAGAAATCTTAGACCCCTCACTATATCACCCTCACCCCCGGCCCCTCTCCCGCGCTGCAGGAGAGGGGAGTCAAGCTCCCTTCCCCCAAAATGGGG
>FWPV01017012.1_pt1 | contig 10146 bp, 12 predicted proteins | sample 2228371 | NCBI WGS metagenome assembly FWPV01 (sample SAMEA103939776, study PRJEB20133) | metagenome
GCGCAGGCGGGCGGCGGTTTCGAATTCGAGATTGGCGGCGGCCTCGCGCATCTTGGCCTCCAGGTCCTTGAGCGCGGCCTTGAAGTTGTCGCCGCTGAACGGGCGGTCGTCGGTCTCGGACATGCCCATGGGCACCAGCACGCGGTCGCCGCGCTCGTAGGGGCTGTTGAGGATGTCCTTGATGTCGCGCTTGACGCTCTCGGGCGTGATGCCGTTGGCCAGGTTATAGGCGTGCTGCTTCTCGCGGCGGCGGGCGGTCTCGGCCATGGCCCGTTCCATCGAGCCGGTGACCCGGTCGGCGTAGAGGATGACCTTGCCGTCGACGTTGCGCGCGGCGCGACCGATGGTCTGGATCAGGCTGGTCTCCGAGCGCAGGAAGCCTTCCTTGTCGGCGTCGAGAATGGCCACCAGGCCGCACTCGGGAATGTCGAGGCCTTCGCGCAGCAGGTTGATGCCCACCAGTACGTCGATGTGGCCCATCCGCAGCTCGCGGATGATCTCGATGCGCTCGATGGTGTCGATGTCGGAGTGCATGTAGCGGACGCGGACGCCCTGCTCGTTCAGATATTCCGAGAGGTCCTCGGCCATCTTCTTGGTCAGCACGGTGACCAGGGTGCGGTAGCCCTTCTTGATGGTCTGGCGGATCTCGTCGACCACGTCGTCGACCTGGGAGGCGCCGTCCTTGGACACCGGGCGGACCTCGACCGGCGGGTCGATCAGGCCGGTGGGGCGGATGACCTGCTCGGCGAAGACGCCGCCGGCCCGCTCCAGCTCCCAGTCGGCCGGGGTGGCGCTGACGTGCACCGACTGGGGCCGCATGGCGTCCCACTCCTCGAACTTGAGGGGGCGGTTGTCCAGGGCCGAGGGCAGGCGGAAGCCGTACTCCGCGAGCGTCCATTTGCGGTTGCGGTCGCCCTTGTACATGGCGCCGATCTGCGGAACCGTCTGGTGGCTCTCGTCGGTGAAGAGGAGGGCGTTGTCGGGGATGTATTCGAAGAAGGTCGGCGGCGGCTCGCCCGGCTTTCGGCCCGACAGATAGCGGCTGTAGTTCTCGATGCCGGCGCACGAGCCGGTGGCCTCGATCATCTCCAGGTCAAAGGTCGTGCGCTGCTCCAGGCGCTGGGCCTCCAGGAGCTTGCCATTGGCGACCAGCCACTCCAGGCGCTCCTTCAGCTCCTGGCGGATGGCGATGATCGCCTGGCGCAGGGTGGGGCGCGGGGTGACGTGGTGGCTGTTGGCGTAGACCTTGATCATCTCAAGGTCGGCGGTCTTCTTGCCGGTCAGGGTGTCGAACTCCGACAGGGCCTCGACCTCGTCGCCGAACATGGTCACGCGCCAGGCGCGGTCCTCGTAGTGGGCGGGGAAGATCTCGATGGTGTCGCCCCGGCGGCGGAACGTGCCGCGCTCGAAGGCCTGGTCGTTGCGCTTGTACTGCTGGGCGACGAGGTCGGCGATCAGCTGCTTTTCATCGACCCGCTGGCCGACCTCCAGGGTGAAGGTCATGGCCGTGTAGGTCTCGACCGAGCCGATGCCGTAGATGCAGCTGACCGAGGCCACGACGATGACGTCGTCGCGCTCCAGGATCGCCCGGGTGGCCGAGTGGCGCATCCGGTCGATCTGCTCGTTAATGGAGCTGTCCTTCTCGATATAGGTGTCGGTCCGGGGGACGTAGGCTTCAGGCTGATAGTAGTCGTAGTAGCTGACGAAGTACTCGACCGCGTTCTCCGGGAAGAACGACTTCATCTCGCTGTAGAGCTGGGCGGCCAGGGTCTTGTTGGGGGCCAGGATCAGGGCCGGGCGCTGGGTGCGCGCGATGACCTGTGCCATGGTGAAGGTCTTGCCCGAGCCGGTGACGCCCAGCAGCACCTGGTCCTGGTCGCCGTTCTCGATGCCCTCTACCAGTTCGGCGATGGCGGTCGGCTGGTCGCCGGCGGGCTGGTAGTCGCTGACCAGCTTGAAGGTCTTGCCGCCCTCGGACTTGTCGGGGCGCGCCGGGCGGTGCGGGGTCCACAGCGCCGGGATCGCGCCGCCGGGAACCGTGTCCAGCACGAAGGGCGTCGAGACGTCGGAGACGCCGGAGGTGTCGCGAGAAGGCATGGGCCCAAGTTAAGAGCGCGCGGGGGCGAAGGCTAGAGGGCCTGCTGACGAGGAGTGGCAGCAGTGTGGCGGTAGCGGCCCCGCGCTCTGGCCTCACGCCGCCATGTTGGCGATGTGCTGGCGGTTGATGCGGATGACGCCCAGCTGCTCCAGCGACAGCAAAAGCCGCCACAGCTGCGACAGCTCCAGGCCCAGCGAGCGGCGCATGGCCGGGTTCTCCAGGGCCTTGAGGTTGATGGCCAGGCCCGCGCTGAGGCCGCTGCGCTCGCCGTCGTCGTCCTCCAGCGGACCCATGCGCTCGACCAGGCCCCGGGCGACCAGGGCCTTCAGGCGGCGGCGGACGGTCTCGCTGGAGACATTGAGCGCGGCGGCCACGCCCTCGATCGACACCGGGTGGCGCTCGTCGCCGGCCTCGGGATCGTTGAGGTCGGCGCGGCGGCTGGCGGGCAGGTGCTGCAGGTTGGCCGCCGCGATCGTGTGGACGATCAGGAACTCCAGCGGATCCAGATCCATCGCCCGCTGTCGGGCGTCGATCCAGTTGAGGACGAACGTCGTGGTCGTGCGGCGCACCGCGCGGGCGACATCGCTGGGGATCAACATGCGGGCGTCTCCGAAAAGGGTTGGAAAGGGGGCGAGCGTCTCACCAGGGGATGGGCTGGCCGTCGTGGGCGAAGAAGCCGCCGCTGTCGGCCGGCTCCAGGCGCGAGAGCACCTTGAGCAGGCGCTGGGCGGCGTCGTCGGGGGTGAACAGGGTCTTGGGTGACCGGGCGAAGGGGGCGCTGAGATCGGTGGCGACCGTGCCGGGGTGCAGCACCACGCAGACCGCCTGCGGCCGCTCGCGGCGCAGCTCCAGCGCCTGGCAGCGGATCATCATGTTCAGCGCCGCCTTGCTGGCGCGATAGGCGTGCCAGCCGCCCAGCCGGTTGTCGCCGATGCTCCCGACCCGCGCCGACAGGGCGGCGATGATGCTCGGCTCGTCCTTGGGCAGCAGCGGGACCAGGTGTTTGAGCACGAGGCTCGGAATGATCGTGTTGACCTCGAACAGGCGCTGCATCGCCGAAGCGTTGATCGCCCGCATGCTCTTTTCGGGCGCAAGGTCAGTGTCGTGCAGCAGGCCGGTGGCGATCAGCAGCAGGCCCAGGGTTCCCCGCGCGCGCAGCTGGACGGCGAGATCGGCCAGGGCGGTCTCGTCCAGCAGGTCCATCGCCAGGAACGGCGTGCGGGGATCGTCCGGCCAGTCGTCAGGACGGGCGCGGCCGACGCCGATGACGGCGCTCCAGCCGGGCTCGGCCGCCAGACGCGCCACGAAGGCGCGACCGAGGCCGCCGCTGGCCCCGACAACAACGGCCAGGCGATGGTTCATGCGGGAAGGCTCGCCACCAGCGCGCCGACCAGCAGGGCGCCGCAGGCCACCACGGTCAGCGGCAGGCGCAGCTTGCGATACCAGTCGGGCAGGGTGCGCGCGGTCATGTCCCAAGCGCCTTGGGCGGCGAGGGCCAGGGCCAGGCCCAGGAGGCCGGCCGAGACCCTGGCGGGCGAGCCGGCGCTGGCCACCAGGGCCGCGACCGCAAAGCCGACGATCGGCGGGGCCATGGCGACCACCAGGGTGGCGATGTCCGCTCGGGCCCCCAGCGCGGCGTGGGCGGCGCGGACGCCGCCGAGGAAGGCCAGGATCGCGCCGGCATAGGCGGCCTGAGCGATCCAGGCCGCTCCGGCCGGGATCAAACCCGTCAGAACCAGGAGAGGCGGCGCGACGAACGGGATCAGACCCAAGGCGCCCAGAAGCGCCATGCCCTTGGCCGCGTCAGCGCCCGCGCGCGTTGGGCTTTCGCCGCGGGGCTCGAGGATATGGATCGCGCCGTCCATGCTGGCGTCTCCCTCGGTCAAACCTGATCGAGGATTATTTAGTGTATCAATTGGTATAAAGAAAGGGCGGCAAACCGCTTAAGGGTTTGCGGTGGCGTTCAGCGCGTCTTTCGAGCGAAGTGGTCCCGGGTCGCGTGAAGAAAAACGCGTCAAAACAATGGCTAGCGCTTACGACCAGGCGGCCAGGTCGTAAGCTCTAGCGCCAATCGGCCGCAGCCAGGGCCGGGGCCGGCGGCTCGTCGGTTCCCCACACGGGCGGTGAGGTGGCGAAGGCGCGCAGGAACGCCCCGCAGGTGCTGGCGATCAGCTTTTCCAGGCTCATGGCGCGCAGGTGGGCGCCCTCCAGCTGGTCCTGGTGAAGGCAGGCCAGCAGCAGCGGCGAGACCAGTTGCAGCGCGGCCATGCGCGGATCGACGTCGGCCCGCATCTCGCCGCGCGCGATATGCAGTTGGAGACGCGCCTCCAGGGCCTGCAGGGTCGGCTCGACGATATGCTCCAGGGCTGGCCGGCCGTAGCTCGGGTCCATCAGGCCCTCGGCCAGGCTGAGCGCGAACACATCGCCCAGACGCACGGTCTTCTCCGCGCGCAGCGCGTCGACCAGGCTGCGGGCATAGGTGTAGATCGAGGCCTCGAACGGCAGGTCGCTGACGCGTTGGGCGTCGAGGCCGATGCGTCCGCGGCGCAGGCACTCCTCCAGCACCGCGTCGATCACCGCGCGGCGGTCGCCGAAATAGTGACGCAGGGTCGGCGGCGACACCTCGGCGGCGGCGGCGAGGTCGCGAAAGCTCGCGCGCTCCCCCCCACGCGCCATCAGGTGGAGCGTCATCTTCTCCAACAAGTCGCGGCGCTTGGTCTCGTGGTCGAGGTCCCTGGCGCCCTTGGTTCTGGACAAGGTGATCGTCCCCCTTCGCCTGAAAGATACTGTCGCCGTTGAGGCCGCGCAAACCTTGGCCCCCTCGAAATCCAGGGGGATCGCGGACGCGGCGGTCTTTCGAGGCCGCGTCCGCGTCCGGCGTGTCAGGTCGTCGCCGCTCGTTTCTGGGCCCGGTAGGTCTCGACGGGCAAGCCGCAGACGCCCCAGTTCTCCAGCGCGACCTCGTCGATGACGACAAAGGTCGTGTTGGGGTCTTTGCCCAGCACCGCGCTCAGGAGCGTCGTCACGCCCTCGATCAGGCGCGCCTTCTGCTCGGCGGTGACGCCCTCTCGGGTCACCTGGATGTTCACATAGGGCATGGGCTCATCCCTTCTCGATGATCTGGAAGACCTTGGCGATGATCCGCCAGCGGCCGTCCTCGCGGACCAGGGTCAAAAGATCGACGAAGTCGCGCGCGCCCAGCGTGCAACGCACCCGGGCGGCGGCGGCGTTGTCCCCGGCGAAGGCGATCTCGTCGATGATGTCCCGGCGCGGATCGGCCGAGGCGGCCGGCGGGGTGCGCCCGCGCACCACCTCGAAATAGGTGGGCATGTCGCGATAGAGCGGCGGAGTCTCATCGGCGGTCGCGTAGATCGCCCGGTGATGAAAGACCTCGGCGAGCTGATCCACGTCGCAGGCATAGAGCGCGTCGAAGTACTTCTGGAGGACGTCCTGGACGCCGGCGAAGTCGCTCATGCGGCGTCTCCGGCGGGCAGGAGGCCTTCTTCGACCAGCGCGCTGCGGACGGCCGGAAGCGCCTGGACCTGGTCGACGAACCGCGCCGTGTAGGGCCACGCCGCTAGCGAGACGCCGATGAAGCGCGTCCAGTTCAGGACCACGAACAGATAGGCGTCGGCGACGGTGAAGTCTTCGCCCAGCAGGTAGCTCCGGCCATCGGCCAGTTGGCGTTCGACGTCGTCGAGGCGTCGTCCCAGATGGGCCTCAGCCTGGGCCTTGTCGTCCGCGCTCATCGCCCGTCCCGAGAACCAGGGCGCAAACGCCTTGTGCAGCTCGGACGAGATGAAGGCCAGCCACTCCTGCAGGCGGACGCGTTCCAGTCCGCCGGCTGGCGGCGCCAGGCCCCGCTCGGGCGCGAGGTCGGCCAAGTACTGCAGGATGGCGGGGTTCTCGGTGATCACCACGCCGGGGCTGATCTCCAGCGCCGGTACGTAGCCTTTCGGGTTGATGCGCTTGTAGTCCGCGCCGGTGGCGGTGGTTCCCTTAGTCGTGTCGACAGGGACAGCCGCGAACGGCAGGCCCAGTTCGATCAGGGTGATGCGGGCGGCCAGCGAACAGGCGCCGGGCTTGAAGTAGAGGTGCATGGCGACGTCTCCAGTTTGAGTGCCGCCGCGCACCTATGGGCATAGGTCACCCTTGCCAACTTAGTTTCCAAGAGTTAGCGCGTTTTGACGTTTCCTGGCGGTAACCGAGAGTCCGACATGGTCCTGAAAGTCCGCAAGAACCGCAGCGCCCCGCCGCCCGAGCCCTGCGCTTTGACCGAGTGCATGGCGGTGATCGCCGGGGCCTGGGCTCCGAACGTGATCTGGCACCTGCGGGCCGGCCCAAGGCGCTTCAGCGAGCTGCGGACCGACATTCCGCCGGTGTCGGCCAAGGTGCTGTCCCAGCGCCTGAAGGAACTGGAAGCCAAGGGCGTGCTCTCGCGAACGATCCAGCCCACCTCGCCGCCGTCTGTGGAATACGCCCTGACGCCGCTGGGCGAGGGGCTTGTCCCGGCCCTGGAGGCGATCGTGGCGGTGGGCCATAAGCTCAAGGCGGCTCGCACGGGTGAGGCGGCGCCTGCGTCAAAAGGCGACATCTCCGGCGGCCCACTGGAAGGGCGCGGATAACCCCAAATCAAGTACTAAGGCCCTCGGCGCGGAGTTTGGGGTGCGGTCGGAGCGATGGACAAGTCTGTAGCGGCTCGGGAGATCGCCCGCGTTCGGGCGCTCCTGGACCTTGGCATCCTGGATACGCCGCCCGAGCCGGAGTTCGACGACATCGTCCACGCCGCGCAGGACGCCTGCCAGGCGCCGATCGCCGTGGTGTCGCTGATCGATGATCATCGTCAGTGGTTCAAGGCCCGGGTCGGCATTGATGTCTGCGAGACCGAGCGCGCCGCCTCATTCTGCGCCCATGCGGTGGCGCAGGCCAGCACGCTCCTGGTGCCGGATGTGACGCTGGATCCGCGGTTCAAAGATAACCGGTTCGTGACCGGCCCCGAGCACGTCCGCAGCTATGCGGGCGCGCCGATCGTCACCGAGCAGGGCGTCGCCATCGGCGCGGTCGGCGTGATCGACCAACGAACGCGCGACTGGTCGGCGAAGGAGGTTCAGGCCCTCGAACGCCTGGCCAGGATCACCGCGCGCCTGATCGAGATGCGGGCCCGCTGCGAACTGGCGGATGTCCAGGCGCAGCAACTGCTGAACCTGGCGGCCGAAGGGGTTCAGTTCCGGACGATCTTCGCGGCCATGCGCGAGGGGGTGGTGCTGCAGGATCGGACCAGCACCATTCTGCGCCACAACCCCGCCGCCGCCGCGCTGTTGGGCCTGACCCACGACCAGTTGCTGGGCAAGAGCTCGGTCGACGACGACTGGCGGATTATCGACGCCTCAGGCGCGCCGATGCCGGCGGAGGCCCAGCCTTCCATGGTCTGTCTGGCCACGGGCGAGCCGGTCCTGAACTTTGTTCTGGGGGTGCATCTGCCTGATGGCGCGCTGCGCTGGCTCAGCGTCAATTCGCTGCCGATCTTCGACACGGTGGGTGAGCCGCCGAACCTGACGGTGACCTCGTTCATCGACGTGACCGAGCTTCGCGAGCGCGAGACCGAGCTTCGCGACGCCGTGGAGCTGGCCGAGCGCGCCAGTCAGGTCAAATCCCAGTTCGTGGCCAATGTCAGCCACGAGATCCGCACGCCGCTCAACGGCATCCTCGGCCTCTCCAATCGCGTTGACCGATCGACAGCGCGAGATGGTCGAGATCATCGTCGAGTCCGGGACGACCCTGGAGTCGATCCTGAGCGCGCTCCTGGACCTGGCCAAGATCGAGGCCGAGCGCATGGAGCTGGAGGTCGTGACCTTCGGGATCGAGGATCTGGTCCGCTCCTCGACCGACCTGTTCAAGATCAAGGCCGACAACAAGGGGTTGGGGTTCGACGTTTCGGTGATCGCCCCGCCTGGCGCGCGCTATAGCGGGGACGCCCAGAAGATCCGCCAGATCCTCTGGAACCTGCTCGCCAATGCGATCAAGTTCACCGACGCGGGCGAAATCGGGGTCAGTGTCAAGGTCGAGGGGGCGGACGAGGCGGCCCAGACCCTGCTCATCGATGTGCGCGACACGGGCGTGGGTCTCTCGCCGGACATGCAGCACATGCTGTTCGAGCCCTTCATCCAAGGCGACGCCTCGGTGACGCGCCGGTTCGGCGGCACGGGCCTTGGCCTGACGATCTGCCGCGCGCTGGCGCGGATTATGGGCGGCGACATCGAGGCGGTCGCCGGGGGCGAACGGGGACGTGTGTTCCGGGTCCGACTGCCGGTGGCGACCGCCGAGCCAGAGGCCGCGGTGGCGACCGAGGGCGAGGCGGACCTCGCCGTCGCCATGAAGATCCTGCTCGTCGAGGACAATCCCAACAACCGCCGCGTCGTCGAGCTTTTGCTGGAGCCGACGGGCGCGGAGCTGGTGATGGCCGAGAACGGCGCCGAGGCGCTGACCGTTCTGGCCGCCCAGCGCTTCGACCTGATCCTGATGGACATGCAGATGCCGGTGATGGACGGCCTGACCGCGACCCGGGAGGTCCGTCGCCTGGAGGCCGACGCCGGGGAGGGTGGCGCGCCCACCCCGATCGTGATGATGACCGCCAACGCCTCGCGCGAGCATCGCGACGCGGCCCTCGCCGCCGGGGCCGATGGGTTCATCACCAAGCCGGTGACGCCGGCGACCCTCTATGCAGGCATCAACACCGCGCTGACGGCGGCGGCCTGAGCAGGATCAGCGCGGGTCCAGGCTGAGCAGATAGGCCTTCAGATCCGCGCGCTGGTCATCGTCGAGCTTGACCTGCGGCATGCGGGGGTGGGTGTGGGGCGAGCCTTCCTCGGGCGGCGATTTGGGCGACAGCATGCCTTCGGACAGCATCTGGTCGACCCCGCCCAGCGGGTAGCGCAGATAGAGCTTTGCGAAGGCCGGCGCGCCGGGAAGGGCGCTTTTCAGGCCGCTCACGGCGTGGCAACCGCCGCAGTGGCGCTGAGCCAGCTTCTGGCCATTGGCCGCCGAGGCCTGGGCGGCGGCCGAGGTCGCCGTGATCAAGAGAGCGCCCGTTAGCAGGGCAGTGGCGGCGAGGGGGTGGATGGTGCGCGGCATCGGCGGAGCTCCTGAGCTGGCGAAGGCTACGACATTCCGGTCGCGGCGGTATTGGGTACGAACACCTATCGGCGGATGAGGGCGAACGCCGTTCGACGCCTTGACGCACGTTTATACTGTGTGACATACAGTGTGTGTCACACACCATGTGATGCACACTATGTGGCGCACACCGAATGCCGACCGATACGGACATCTTTGAATCGCTCCGCCAGGAGCTGCGGCGGGGGACCCTGATCCTCGCCGTCCTCGCCCAGCTTCGGGAGGAGCGCTACGGCTACAGCCTGCGTCAGGCGCTTTCGGGCGTAGGCGTGGAGATCGACGAAGGCGCGCTTTATCCGATGCTGCGCCGGCTGGAGGCCCAGGGCCTGCTGGCCAGCGAGTGGCGCGAGGAAGACAAGCGCAAAAAGCGTTTCTACCAGCTGTCGAGCGAGGGGAGGGCCGTGCTGGCCCGCCTCGCCGACGAATGGCGCGCGATCAACGCCGCCCTGGAGCCGTTGTTGTGACGGCCGCTACTCTCACCAAAGGACCCCATGACATGAGCGATCTGGTCGATCGTTACCTGGGCGCCGTCGCCGCCCTGCTGCCCAAGGCCTCGCGCCAGGACATCGTCGCCGAGCTGCGCGACCTGATCATGAACCGCGTCGAGGATCTCGAAGCCCAGCGCGGCCACCCGCTGGACAAGCGCGAGATCGAGGAACTGCTGCGCGAGATCGGTCATCCGATCGCCGTCGCCGGCCGTTATGGGCCGCATACGGCGCTGATCGGGCCTGAGCTCTATCCGTTCTGGCTGTTCAGTGTGAAAGTGCTGGTGGTTGTGGCGGCGATCGCGGCGGCGATCCCGGCCGGCGTGGCCCTGCTGACCGTCCACGGCGACGCGCGTCTGGTGATGCGGACGATCACGGACTTCATCCCGA
>FWPV01017016.1_pt1 | contig 10145 bp, 6 predicted proteins | sample 2228371 | NCBI WGS metagenome assembly FWPV01 (sample SAMEA103939776, study PRJEB20133) | metagenome
AAGGATTGGCTCTGGGTCGAAAAAACTCAGGTCGAAAGAGCAAAAAGGAGCTGGCTGGCAAAATATGGGCCCAGGGTTAAAATTTCGGCTAAGAAGAATTTTCTATAGAACCGATTGATGGCCAGCACGGCATCAGAGAAGAAAAAAAGAATGGCTCCCGCCATCACCAAAAGGCTCTCCGTATTCCCAAAAGTTAAGAAACGGTTCACTGCTACCCAGACAAGAAGAGAAATAACAAGAATGTAGACGAGCACAGGCAACCGCAGGCCCTTTATCGAACGGAAAATCAAGCCGTAGACGATAGCCCCACCAGCCAATACGGGGACAGTGACAAAGAAGGAACGAACCTCAATCCCGCGACTGAAGGCCAGAAGATAAAGAAGATGAGCGCCAAGAAAAGCAACCAGGCCGAGCTTAATCCTGTCTTTAGGCAGCATCAGGAAAATGTCCCCAAAGAGAGAAAAGAAGAGCCCGGAGATGACCAGATAAGCATAAGGAGAAGGCGAGGAGAGAACTCTCTCCCAGGCGAGAGAAATGATGAGCACCATGGTCAGCGGCTTGAACGCGTAATGGATGAACCTCGGCGGCCTGTATTTGCCGTAAATGGACAGGCCGGCGGAAAGCGAGATCACGAGGACAGAGAGGATAAGGCTCAACTTGTCTTTCTTTTGACTTCGATACGAAAGTCCTCGAACAGTCCGTAGCCAACCACATGGTAGGCCGAGCCAGAAGGAAACCCTCCTTCTGCCCCTCTCTGGAAAGAGCCTGGCCAGGCTCGTCCAAGCGGCGGGTTGTTATGGTGCGGACCGAGGGTATTTTTGAGCGTTCCGTAGACGAGGACGCTGACGAGGTTTTCCCCTGCACCAAGGCAATCCGTGAGATCGAGCTCAAACGGATGGCCGATGATAAAGCCAGCCCTTTTTTCTCCCACCCTAATTTCAGCCGCTGACCCCAGCCAGTTACCGAGCTTGAGAAAATAACGTTCCTTTTCTGGGTCGAATGAAGGAATGGTAACTTTCCTGGTGTAACTTACCGTGCCGGCATAAAAGGGCAAACCTTGACCGGACCAGAGACCGAGTTTGAGCTCTTTTGACGGGACAACCCGGAAACCCTTGTTCTGACTTTCCAGGCAAAAATCACCGCGGAGGTAAACGGGTTCGAGCTCGGCGAAGATGGTAAAAGGCTGAACTCGAACCGTGATTCGGTTGGACCCGATTTTGGCGACTCGCCCGATTTCAAAAACGCCAAAGGCGCGGTCAAGCCACCACCGATTTTCCGCTGGAAGAACTCTCTCACCGTTGACAAAAACCTCACCGTATTGAGGTCTTTCGATGACGACTTCAAGAGTGTCCAGCTTAACTCCAGGAGCAATCTCAAACCAGTAAGTCGCCTCAAATCCTGAAGACGAGGGAAAGTTGTCGAGTTCGAGAATACGGTTTCGAAACTGGACGGCACTGTCCCACGGGTTGCGGTCCAGGCCATGGCGCCTGAAAATCTTCGTTTGCGCCTCATAAAAATAGAGGTCTTTTTCTACCTTCCCGTCGAGGCGGAGGTCGCAATAGTCGAGCGTCAGAACATTCGCTTCCTCTCTCCTGATTTCCAACCGAGAATCAAGCTCAAGCTCAAAATGCTCGTGTTTTGGCGGCTCAAAAGGCCGGCCCTTCGCTTTCTTCATTAAAAGGAGCAAACTCCCGCCTGCCGGAAGCTCAACCTCTATCTCCGCCTTTCCCCTTTTTCGAGCGAAAGGAAATGGCGTGGTCTGGCCGGTCCAGGGGTCCCATTTCTCGACCGAGCCAGCTCGGCCGGATAATCGGGCAGAGACTTCCCTTTCAGGATGGATGTTCGCCAGAAAAACAAGATGCCCGTCTTGGAGCTTGCGGCGGTGGTGGAAGAAAAACTCCCTTGGTCCCTGGATGTTCGAGATAAAGAAGTCTGAAGGCGACATTCGGCGCATTTCTTCCAGACCGGGCCAGGCCACATTTCGCCAGCGAGCCGGGTAGCGGAGAGAAAGTTTAGCGAACTGGTCGGAGGAGCGGCCATCGATAAACGCTGGGGTTCCGGCAACAGAAAGCACCCGGCCGCCCTTCCGGAGATACTGCTCCAGGAGCTCGGCTGTCGAGCTGTTCAAATTCTCAAGCCCGGGCGGAACAACGACCAGTTCATAAGCTCTCCGGCCGACAATCAGTTTTTTCCTCACGACACGGCCGTGGTTCTTGAGGACGTCCTCGCTCGCCAGGTCGTACTCGATGTGCTCGGCTTCCAGGCGATTGATGAAATCCTGGAAAGAAGTACCCAACTTTTCAAGAGAGGCTGATTTATAGGAAGGCGAATAATACATCCAGCCCGTGGTTGTTGGTTCCAGGACAAGGATGCGGTTGAGCTGTTCGCCGCTTGACATAGCCACAGAGAGACGGGCGATGTAGTCGGCCAGGGAGCGGTAAGCTGGCCACCACGGCTCGTGGTCAGAAAAAGACAGAGGATGGTCACGCTTGCGGGCACCCATAATGGTCATGTAGGTGAGATGCTGGTTGATAAAATTGATGCCCAGGCTGAGTTCCCAATCGGCAATCCTTTTCTGGTCGGCCAGGGTCATATCCCAGCCGCTCGCGCCGTAGGTCTCAGATAAGGTGCGCCGCTGCCCTAGCTGGTTGGCTACGCTTCGGATTTCCTTCACCGCCCGAGCGTTTCCAAACTGGGCATGGGGTCCTGTGTCCCAATCGTTCATCAGGCAATCAATGCCGGGCATCTGAGCGTAGCCGGCCATGGCCATGTTATCAGGGGAAAGTCGGGGGATTGGCCACTCATGCTCCCAGTAATGCCCGGTCAAAATGAGATGATTCGCCTCACAATATTCGTAATAGGGCTTAGCCCATCCCTCAATGAAGAGGTCAAGCAAGAGGGCGTAGAAATTGTGTCGCACCTTCTTCCATTCGCCCCTCTCTTCAAAAAGCGAGGGCAAATGGAAGCGCAAATCATAGCCCCATTTCTTGCGGAAAGCGTCAAAAAGCTGGGGCGTGAAGTTGACCACGTTTTTCCCGCCGACAGGAGCAATCTGGGCTTCGTCCTGGAAAACACCGGGCACTGTCTTTCCAAACTCAGAGCCGATGACCTTTTTATAAGCATCAAGGGTGATATGGAGGAATTTTTTCGTCACCTCGGGTTGCATCAGGTCCACATACGTGAACCCTCCAAACCACGGCGAAGGAGCCGCTTTCTCGATATAAAAGAAATAGTAATCGCCCTTTCCGAGTTTTCCGGCCACTTGCGGATTCATGGCCTGGGCAGTGATGTCGAGAAACCCGACCTCTGTTGAACGAAGGACGAGCCAGGGCAATTCAGCGAAGGAGGCGGGAATCTCTGTCGCCTTAACCATCCGGAGGCCCTGGCCAGTAGCTTCAGGCATTTCGGCTGGAACATGGCCTCCAGCAAAGCCCGAAGGGTAGGAATTCTCGTCATAAAGCCAGATTTCAAGGCCCAGCTTTTTCCCTGTCTCAACGGCATGCTGGCAGAGAGATAGCCATTCCTCCGAGAGATAAGGAGTGATTAAGCCTGGCCGGGGATGGATGAAGGCGCCCCCCATTCCATGAGCTTTAAGGTCGGCAAGCTGAAGTTCGATTTTATCTTCGGTCACCCGGTCATTCCAGACCCAGAGCGGCATGCTCCGATAGGCAGGGGGCGGGTCCTGAAAAAGATTCAGGACCTCAGCCGATGGCGGCAGCGCTGATTTCGGATGGCAATGGATGATGGAAAAAACGAGGCAACAAAGGAAAAAAACTCGACTCAATCCTATTTTTTTTCTCATCTTTTTTCTCCATGCAAGGAATCGGGAATTGAAGGCTGGGTCCAAACAACTGCATCCTCTCCTGGAATAGAAAAAATGCTATTGGAACCTAAATTTCTTTTGCCATGAGATGGCGGAGAGGGTGGGATTCGAACCCACGGTCCCGGCATTCACCAGGACAATCGCTTAGCAGGCGATCCTGATCGACCACTCCAGCACCTCTCCGCAGCAGCCTGACAAGCGGAGCTATTTTATCACAATTGGGTTCCAGGAGGAAGGAAAGAAACCGAGGATTGGCGGAGGGAGAGGGATTCGAACCCCCGTTCCGGAGACCGGAAAGCGGTTTTCAAGACCGCCGCCTTCAACCACTCGGCCATCCCTCCGGCACAGCCCTCTATTGTACCCGGCTGAGGGGAAACCCGCAAGCTCCACACTCGACTGGACAACTTGGGATAACCACAGGGATCTTGGGTCTTGACACTTGTCTTGATCCAGCATAGATTATGGCCAAGCTTCAACCAGGAATTGGGTGCAAACGAAGTTGGAAGCCAAATTCGCCGCTTTTCGTTCTTCTTTTATTGACCATCCAATATGCTCCCAAAGAATAGTTGAAGAAATCCATCATCATGCTGAAAATCCTCCGCGGGAGGCACGGAGATGAAAAGAAGCCAAAAAAGATTCTTGAAAAAGGCGACCGCGACCGCTTTCGCCTTGTTGATGGCAAAGTTTGTGGTGCTCTCGCTATCGCCTGGAGAACCTGCTCTGTCTCATTCCTCAGCGTCGTCAGTTCCCGAAACCCAGGTTCAATCAGCTAAGCCAAAGGTTTCAAGCCAGCCTCTAAAAATCATCGACCTTCTTCCCCTTTCCGGCGCCAAAACGACCCAGTGGACGAACGGCAATATCTCGTTGCCTTTTCCCGGAGAAGAGACTGATGAAAAGGGGTTTGCCCGTTTATTAGAAAATGTGGAGCTCGAGGATGGCCAAGTTTATGAAAAAGTCCTCCAAACGCACCCTGAATGGAGAAACGAGCACGGGCTGATCGTCGGTATTTTCAAAATATCCAAAATCCCTCCAAGGGCGCTCTTTCTGGCCGATGTCGGGTTTCTGAATGGCGCTACCCAGACAGACGGCGTCAGGTTCAAGGTTTATGTCAAAAAAGACCCCTCTTATTCAGCCACAACCTGGGCCTACTTTGATGGCAAACTCGACCCGATTGGCATCTCTTTGGACGAATACGCGGGAAAAGAAATCGAACTCGTCCTTGAAACTCATGTTTTCCACACCTCAGCCCAAGATTGGGCGGTCTGGGTAGCCCCCAGAATTGAATGGGAATAAGCCTCGGTTCGACCGACCTCTCAAAACCCGGTTGACTCTGGAAAAATTTTGACCCACCTGGTTATCAGCTCAAATAAAGAAAAAGTCTCGCCAGAAAGCTAAAGGCATAAAAGAAAAAGCGATTATTTTGTGAATTATGTATACTGTGCCTCGATTTCCCCCAATTTAACAAGCGGGGGTAATCTTCTCCAGCCCCTCCATGTACGGACGGAGAGCCTCGGGAATGATGACCGAGCCATCCTCCTGCTGGTAAGCCTCGAGGAGGGCGCTTACGGTCCGGCCAATGGCAACTCCAGAACCGTTGAGCGTATGAACAAACTCCGGCTTTGCCTTGGGTTCTCGCCGGAAGCGGATGTTGGCCCGTCTTGCCTGGAAATCCGTGCAGTTCGTCACCGAAGAGATTTCCCGGTATTTTTTCTGGTAAGGAAGCCAGATTTCAAGGTCATAGGTTTTGGCGCCAGCAAAACCCAGGTCGGCGGTGCAAAGGACGACCACCCGGTAGTGGAGTCCGAGTCTCTTGAGGACTTCCTCAGCGTCAACAGTCATTTTTTCCAGCTCATCAAAAGATTTCTCGGGCAAGGAAAAAGTCATGAGCTCGACCTTGTTGAACTGGTGCTGCCGGATGAGCCCTCGGATGTCCTTGCCGTAGGAACCCGCCTCGCTCCGGAAACAGGGAGTGTAGGCGACCAGCCTCTGGGGCAGCTCGCTTGCCTCTAAGATTTCCCCGCGGTAGAGGTTGGTCAGGGGTACTTCAGCAGTCGGAATCAAGTACCAGCGCCGGCCCCTCAATTTAAACAAATCTCGCTCGAACTTGGGGAGGTTCCCTGTCCCGGTCAAACTTTCAGCGTTAGCGATAAAAGGGGGGAGGATTTCCGTGTAGCCCCTTTCCTTGGTGTGGATATCGAGCATGAAATTGATCAAGGCCCGTTCCAGGCGCGCCCCCCAGCCCCGGTAGACAACAAACCTCGAACCGGCTATCTTGGCCGCCCTCTCGAAATCCAGGATGCCGAGTTTTCGCCCAACTTCCCAGTGGGGCTGAACAGGAAAAGAAAAATGAGGTTTATCGCCAAAGCGGCGGACCTCGATATTATCCCCAGAACTTTTCCCTTCCGGGACCGATTCATGGGGAAGGTTGGGCAGACGAAGAAGAACCTCGTGGAGGCGCTCATCAAGGCGGCGCAATTCCTCTTCCAGCCGGTCAATTTCCTGTCCCACTTCTTTCATCTCGGCCACAAGCGGGGCAATATCCTGTCCCGCTTTTCTCAATCCTGCAATCTCGTCAGAAGCTTTGTTTTTTCTTGCCCGCAGGTCTTCCACTTTCTTCATTGTTGCCTTTCTTTCGTCAGCCAGAGAAACAAACTCATCCAGATTGAAGCCCAAGCCTCGGGCGGCCATTTTCTGGGCAACGAATTCCTTGTTCTCGAGAATAAACTTTAGGTCAAGCATGGGGGCAGATTATAGCACAAAGCCAGGCTCCAAAAAACCGCACTTTTTTGTTGTCAGCCCTGCTCGACTTGTGTATATTGCTGAGGAAGCTGCTCGAGAGAGACTTCGGACATGAGTCGCTGGTCATCACTTGCCTCACGGATGGATAAGCTCTATGAGTTTGACCGCGAGCCCGTCGCCCCCCAAAAGCTCCAGTCGGGGAGCAAATTCGCTGGCCTTTTTGCCGGCGAACACGTGGCCGCTACCGAGTTCGTCATCGGTGCTTTCTTTGTCCTCCATGGAGTGACGGCCAAAGACCTCGTTTTTGGACTTCTGGTGGGCAATCTCTTAGCCGTTCTCTCGTGGACTCTTCTTTGCGCTCCAATCGCCACGAAGACCCGGCTAACCCTATATTGGTACCTTCGGAAAATCGCCGGCCCCGGTCTCTCCCTTATTTACAACCTTGCCAACGCTATCCTCTATTGCATCCTTGCGGGAGCCATGATTGCTGTCTCGGCGACGGCCCTCGGTCTGGCTTTTCGCATCAAGACTCCTTCTTTGAATGATGTCTTTCCCTCAAGCTGGGGGTGGGTGCTTCTAACGCTGGCCATCGGCTTGCTTTTTGTCATCCTGGCCATCCTCGGGTTCGAAAAACTCAGTCGTTTTGCAGAAATCTGTTCCCCCTGGGTTTTCATCGTTTTTATCGCCGGAGCGCTGGCCGTCCTGCCCCGGCTCGGAGTCAAGCCCGGGTTCAACAACTTTTGGGAAGTTGCCACGACCCGAATCTGGAACGGTCTGGCTGCTCCGGGTCAGGACAAGTTTGGCTTTGCCCATATCATGTTCTTTGCCTGGTTCTGCAACCTGGCGATGCATGTCGGGCTCTCGGACATGGCCCTTTTCCGCTTTGCCAGGCGATGGACATACGGCCTTTATTCTGCTTTTGGCATGTACCCGGGCCACATGCTGGCCTGGATTTGCTCCGGCATCATGGTTGCTGCCATCGGGCGAGAAATGAACCCGGGTCTGATGGCCTATGAAGCAGCTGGTTTAGCCGGAGCAGGAGCTGTCCTTATCGCTGGTTGGACAACGGCCAACCCAACTCTCTATCGGGCAGGTCTCGCTCTCCAGACGCTTACTCCAAACTGGCCGCGATGGAAAGTGACACTGGCAGCGGGTTTGGTTACAACAGCGCTCTCTTGCTTTCCCGTTTTTTTCATGAAGCTTCTCGATTATGTCGCCATTTACGGGCTCGTCCTGATGCCGGTTGGGGCGATTGTTTTTGCTGAACACTGGCTTTTTCCTCTCTTGAAGCTCGAGCAGTACCGGGCTGAAAAGAAAGGTTGGATTATCAACTGGGGAGCGTTGGCGGTCTGGATAGGGACGTTGGTTATCGCGTTTCTTCTCCCCTTTCACCTCTTTTTCCGCTGGCTGCCTTGTTATTTTATTGCTTTGATCTTCTACAGCCTGTGGAGAGCAATCGAGAAAAAATAAAATGAGGAAAATCCTGTGGGCCTCTCTCGCGCTCGTTAGCCTGGGTGTTTGTCTTTTTTCAGCTTTGCTTTACTTCCTTGGAAAACTCCAGGCTTCATCCTATAAGACAATTTTTTTGGTTGCCTCCCTGGGCTGGTTCATCTTCGCGACCTTGTGGTCCACCCGCCCCAATAACTAAAAATTGAGGCTGTTTATTGGCTGGAGAGGGAGAAGGAAAAGGCTCCTGAGCCTGTCCTGATTAAAAAGCCGGACTTTGTCTCTTCGACTTTTTCCACTCCCTGAACGCCAGGCGTAAATCCCCGGCTGTCCCAGATAATTTGCTCTCCTTCCTTGATGACCACATTCTGGAGGTTGAACCTCGGCAGGATGATTTCAGCCTCGCTCCCGAACGGGACCGAGACTTTGAGCCGAATTTCCTGGTCGGTTCGCCACCATTCCGAAGAGACAACCCCCCGGACCGTCTTCGTCGAACCGGCTGCATGCCGAAGGTCCCTGACCATTCGAGGTTCAATCCGAATTCTTTCATAACCCACAGAACCTTCAGCCTGGCTGATCCCGGCCAGCGCCTTGTAGAACCAAGAACCCACGCTGCCAAACATCGGATGGTTATGAGAATTCATCGACGGTCCCTGCCGAAGCTGCCACAGCTCCCAGAGGGTCGTCGCTCCGTTTTCAATCATGTATCCCCAGCTGGGATAAGTCGTCTGGGTAACGATATCATAGGCCAGGTCAGAAGCCCCCTGACGGGTGAGAAGTTCGAGGATGTATTTTGTGCCGATGATACCCGTTGTCAAATGGGAATTATTCTTATAAACGATGTTGTCAAATAGATTTCCCCAGACCGAACCTCGAACACTCTCGGGGGCAAGGTCGAGGAAGAGGGCCAACGTATTGGCCGTTTGGGTGTTGTTGCCGTAAGCTCTCGTCTCCGGGTTGAAATAGTGCTTATGAAAATCTCCCTTGATGCGCTCTGCCAACGCAGAATAGACCTGGCTGTCCTCTTTTTTCCCCAGAACCCTGGCTATCTCGGCGAGGATTTTCACATCGTAATAATAATAAAAGGACGAAACAAGGCTTCCCGGCGTTTTGTCCACTGCCACCCAGTCCCCGTAGTAACTGAACTTCACCAGCCCATTTTCCTCGCGCGTGCGCAAATACTCGACATATTTTTTTAGCCCTACATAATGCTCTTCCAGGATGCGCCGGTCTCCGTAATATTGGTACATATACCAGGCGATAAGCGGGTAGGCAGTGCCCCACGCCGGGTCCGCTGGCCTCGAGCCCCAGACATGAGGCACTGTATCGGTGATTGTACCCGCCTCGTCCTGAACATCGTTGATGTCTCGCAGAAAATTGGTATAGAAAGCGGCCATGTCAAAATTGTGAATCGCTTCTTCCGCCGTCACATGGGCGTCTCCCATCCAGCCCATGCGTTCGTCGCGCTGGCAGCAGTCGGTGGGGATGCTGTGAAGGTTTGTTTTCTGCCCCCAAAGGATAATCCGCTGGATGGCATTGACCACGGGTTTCGAGCAGGAAAAATTACCCACCGGCTCAACCGCGCTGTGAGCCACTCTTCCGCGGACCGAATCAATTTTTGGAACACCCGGAAAGCCAACCACCTGGACGTACCGGAACCCGTGGTAAGTGAATCGAGGCTCCCACACTTCTTCTCCTTCGCCTCTTAAAATATAAACATCCTCTGCCCTTGCTCCCCGGAGATTCTCCTGGTTCACGGTCCCGTCCTCATAGAGGAGCTCCGCAAACCGCATCCTGACCTCAGTCCCCCGCTCTCCTGAAACGCGAATCCTCGCCCAGCCGCTAAAATTCTGGCCCATGTCGAAAACGTAAACTCCGGGCTTCGGGTTGGTCATCTTCAAGGGGACGAGCGTATCGGTAACTTGAATGGGCGGCATCATCTGGGCGGAAAGGACACCCGCGGGCCCCTTTACTTCCTGGGCAAAATCCCAGCCGCTGTCCTCGTATCCGGCTCGGTCCCAGCCGGGGGTTTCCAGCCGCGCATCGTAGGTCTCACCGTTATAAATGCTGGATGAAAGAATTGGGCCGTTCTTTCCCTTCCAAGAAGAATCGCTCACCACCTCGAATCTCTCGCCCC
>FWPV01017018.1_pt1 | contig 10143 bp, 9 predicted proteins | sample 2228371 | NCBI WGS metagenome assembly FWPV01 (sample SAMEA103939776, study PRJEB20133) | metagenome
ACGCCTTCTGGGTCAGCCCCGATGCCTCGGGCGCCAGCCACGGCTACGTGGCCGCCGGCGGCCCAGGCTTCACCGGCCCAACCGACACCGTCGGGGCGCCGGCCCGCTGAGGGGTCCCCGGCGGAATCCTGTGGCGACAGGCGTCCCGCTTGTCCAAGGGTCGGTCAACCGCAATCGGGACGCTTGCGGCTACAGGAACTAACGAATCGTGGCCCTACCGCACCATGTATGACGAGGGGCAGTTGTCACCGTCTGCATAGCCAGGAGGAAGGCCGTGACGAGGCGGATGCTCTTGGCAGGTTTGGCTTTGGGGATTGCCGTGGCGGGGACGGCCTCGGCGGGGGGCCGCGTGGACAAGGCGAACCTCAAGCGCGTCAGCGGCACCTTCGTCTCCCTTGCCATCGAGGGCGCCACCGCGAAGTGGAAGCTGACCATTGAGAACGAGGGCGAGAAGACCTTCGAGATGCCCGCAGCCGTCGTCGTCGCCTACACCGAGAAGAACGGCGTGAAGATCGTCCACCAGATCCGTGCGGCCGGCGGCCGCGTGCCCGACAAGGGGAAGGGCCTCATCGCCCAGGGCACGCTTCTGAAGGCCGAGCCCCAGGGCAACGGCGTCGCCTTCAGCATCAAGAGCGGCGAGGGCGAAAACGCCGGCCAGCAGGACTTCACGACGTCCAACCGCCTCAACATCGCCTACCAGGACGGCCAGCCCCCCGTCATCTTTGCCATCCACCCCGAGGGCCGCGTCAAGGGCAAGGCTGAACGCGGCGACAAGCCCCGCGCCAACAAGCCCGACAAGCTCGCCAGGGAGGCCCCCGAGAACTTCTGACCGCGCACACGGTGGCGCGCCTCTTCCTCGCAAGGACAACCCTCACCCTCCCCTCTCCCTGGAACGGAGAGGGGGTCCGCCCCCCTCCCTCTCAGGGAGGGGGCAGGGGGAGGGTCGGGGCCTTGCAACCGGGGCGTTGATGTGATAGGTTAGCGGCTCGTGGCGCCCAGGCCACTCCACCTTCCCGAGGACCACGCATGCCCGAGCCGTTCCCGAACCATCTGGTGAGCATCTCGAACAGCATCCTGAGCTTCAAGCACTACTTCCTGGTGCACGACCAGCGCTTCGGGCGCACGGCGCTCTATCTGGGCATCCTCGCCCTGCTCATCACGGCGCTGACCATCGGCCTGGGCCTCATCGGCTACGCGCGCGAGGCGCCGAAGATCGAGGCTCGCCAGGCCAAGGAGCTTGCCGGGAAGCTCGCGGGCCTCAGCTTCAAGGACGGCAAGGCGGCCTCCGAGGCCCAGCAGCCGGAGGTTATCTACCAGGACTACGATTCCCCCGGCCAGGAGCGGCGGCGCGCCGAACCGGCCGTCAAGCCCCCGCGCCGCAAGCCCCGCGTCATGGTCGTGGTGCTCGACACGACGGGCAAGGTGACGACGCCCGAGCAGGCCGCCCTCGCCGCCGGCTGCCCCGAGCCGAAGCGCATCTTGCTCTTCGGCCGTTCGGGGGTCACATCGCTCGACACCACCCAGCCGCCGCCCGCGCCTCAGGGCGGGTGTGGCGGCCCGCCCCCCGGCCCGAAGCCCGAAGCCTACACCAAAGAGAAGCTCGACGAGTTGCGCAAGCTCATCGAGGAGAAGGGCGGCAAGATGCCCGAGCTGACCCTCGACGCCGCCGGCGCCGCCACCTTCACCCTGGAGGCCGGCAAAGTCCACCTCGCCCTCCTCACCCCCGACCTGATGGTGCTGGTGGACACGACGGGGAAGGACGTGCCGCTGGGCCAGGCCCACCAAATGGTGGTGCAGGAGAAGCCGGAAATCCAGATGCCAGAGTTCCTTGTCCTGGTGTCCGCCGCGGGCGTCATGCTTAAGGCAATCTACGACAAGGCGCCGCGGACCCTCGACTACGGCTCGCTTGGCTCGCTCAATGCTGAGGCGGTGGCCCGCTGGGTCGCCGTCACTGCCCGCCAGGCGCGCCACGATGCCATCTCGGGCGGCTTGGCTCCCAACTCCCTCAAGATGCTCTTCTACATCGCCTTCGAGGTGCTCATCATCGCCCTCATCTGTTCAATTGCTGGGGTGGCCGTCAACTGGATGATGCGGGCCGGCCTGCCCTACCCGAGCATCCTCACTATGGCGGTTTACGCCATGACTCCCGCGCGGCTCCTGCTGCCCGTTGTCCTGGCGCTCGCGGGACTCGACGAGGCGTGGGTTGCTGCGCTCCCGTTCGTCATCGGCATGGGCTACACGGCGATGGGCGCCTATCGCACCGCCCGCGAGTTGGTGGGCACCGGCCTGGCCCCGGCGCCGAGATTGTAAGGAGCACACAATGAGTAGCAAACTCAGCCGTCGCGGGTTCCTGGCGACCTCGGGGGCAGGGGCGGGGCTTCTGGCCGCCCGCAGCGCGCTCGCCGCGCCCTTCAAGACCAGGCTCTACAAGGCCGTCATCGGCAGCCATCCCAACGAGGCGGCGCTCAAGGGGATCAAGGACAACGGCTTTGAGGGCCTGGAGTGCAGCGCCTGGAGCACCACGCCCGAAGAGGCCGCCAAGGCCCGCGAAATCGCCGAGAAGGTCGGCGTCCGTATCCATTCCGTCCTCCGCGGCTGGACGAACTTCAACGACCCGCAGAAACTGGAGGGCGACCTGAAGAGCGTGGAGACGGCTCTGAGGACCGCTCAGGCGTATGGCGCCGACGCCATCCTGCTGGTCCCATGCCGCATCGGCGGCATGCCGACGCCCCAGGCCTGGGAGTTCGACATCCGCTTCGACGACAAGACCGGCCACATCACCCAGGTGGTGGCGGGCGACAACGAGAAGTTCAAGGCATACATCGAGGCGCACAACCGCTCGTCCGACGCGTCCGTGGAGGCGGTCAAGAAGCTCATCCCCACCGCCGAGCAGTGCAAGGTCATCATCGCCCTCGAAAACGTCTGGAACAACATGTGGGTGAAGCCAGCGATCTTCAAGTGGTTCGTCGCCTCGTTCAACAACCCGTGGGTGGGCGCCTACTTCGACATCGGGAACCACGTGAAGTTCGCCCCGCCCGAGCAATGGCTCCGCGAGCTCGGGCCGCTCACCGCCAAGCTGCACGCGAAGGACTTCAGGCTGAGCCCCGACGGCAAGGGGGGCGACTGGGCGAAGATCGGCGAGGGGAGTGTCAACTGGCCTGCCGTCCGAGCCGAGGTCGAGAGGATTGGCAAGGACCTCTGGCTCACCAACGAGAGCGGCGGCTTCTCGCCCCAGGAGTTCAGCCGCCGCTTCGACCTCATCAACCAGGGCAAGGACCCCGGAGGAAGGGACAAGTGAAGAGCGCTGTTCGGTGTGAGGTGTTCGGTGTTGGGGGTCAAGACAAGTAGGGCGTGCATACCTGCACGCGGAACCCGTGAAGGAGCGTGTCATGAGCATTTGCGTGAGCCGTCGTGACTTCCTTGCCGCTTCCGCCGCGGGCGTGGGGCTGGCCGCCGTGGGGCGGGCCGCCGAGCCGCCGGCCTTCAAGACCAAGCTCCACAAGGCCGTCATCCTCGACGCAAAGAGGATGAACGAGGAGACGTTCAAGAAGCTCCAGGACGCCGGCCTGGAGGGTATCGAGGCCCACACGGTGCCCGTGGACGAGGCGAAGGCCGCCCGCGACCTGGCCGAGAAGCACGGCCTCCGCATCCACTCGGTCATGCGCGGCGGCTCGGAGGCCGGCCTGCGCGCCGCCCAGGCCTACGGCGCCGACGCCGTCCTCGCACCAGTTGGCGGCGTGGGGGCGAAGCCGATCCCCGAACCCTGGGAGTTCGACATCAGGTTCGACGAGTCCAACGGCCACATCACCCAACTCGTCGCAGGCGACAACGAGAAGTTCAAGGCATACATCGAAGCCCACAACCGCTCGACCGACGCGGTCCGCGAGAGCATCAAGAAGCTCATCCCGATCGCAGAGGAGGTCAAGGTCGCCATCGCCCTCGAGAACGTGTGGAACAACTGGTGCGTGCGGCCCGAGCTCTACAACTGGGTCGTCGCCTCCTTCAACAGCCCGTGGGTCAAGGCGTACTTCGACGTTGGCAATCACGTGAAGTACGCGGGCATCCTGCGTGGCGACAAAGTGGAAATCGCCTATATGCCCGAGGTCTGGATTCGCACCTTCGGGCCGCGGCTGGCCAAGATTCACGTGAAGGACTACAAGCTCAGCGATGATGGCAAGAGTGGCAACTGGGCCGCGATAGGGCAGGGGAGCGTCAACTGGCCCGAGGTCCGCAAGGCCCTCGACGATGTAGGCTACAACGGCTGGCTAACCGACGAAACCGGCCTCGCCTGGCCCGAACTCTCGCGGCGCCTCGACCGCATCATCGCCGGCGAGCCACCAGTCCCGCAAGGGAAATAGCCGCTCCGAGCGCTTGACATATACGTATGCCTGGGCTATAATGCACGTATAGCAAGGAGGTCGAACCATGCAGGCAAAGTCCAAGCTGACGTTATTGGTCGAAACGCACACCATCGCGCTCGGGAAGCAATACGCGGCTCGTCAGGGCACTTCACTCTCCCGCCTCTACGAGGAATTTGTCAAGGAAAAAGCCCGGGCCCAAGAGCCGCTGTGGGCGACCAAGTGGCTAGGCAAGCTCAAGAAGGCCCACCGGCCCAATGACCCCAGAATGCGCGCGCTGGAGAGGAAGTACGGATGACCGTGCTGGTGGACACCGATGTTCTCATCGACATCACCCTCAAGCGCCTGCCCTGGGCACTCACCAGTCGGGATTGCATGGACTACTGTCAGGCGCATGCTATCCCCACCTACGTGAGCTGGCACTCGCTGGCAGCGCTCTTCTACTACGCGTCCGATGAGAGCAAGCAAGCAGCCAAGCAGTCCATCAGAGAGCTCCTTCGGCACGCGCGCGTCGTCACGGTCGGCCACGCGGACATGCAATTCGCGCTAGACCAGGACATGCCCGATCTGGAGGGTGCGATGCAAGTCGCGGCCGCAGTCGCCTGCCGCGCCAGCCGCATCGTCACCCGCAACACCCGTCACTATGCCCGTTCGGTCATTCCGGCCATCACCCCAGCCGAGTTCCTGCGATGGGTGCGGAAGGCAAGGTAGGCGCTGCCTCTCCTGGGGCGCGCCGTCTTCGCAAGAGCCACCCTGCCGCGACCTCACTTCGACGCGACGAAGAAGTTCTTCTCGACGTGGGAGCGGACGATGATGTAGGCCCCTGGCATGGTGGGGACGTAGCTTGCCCCGAAGCTGGGGTCCGCCTCCTCCATCGCCAGCATGCATTGGGCGATGAAGCGCTGCCACTTCAGCGGCTCCTCATCGTTGTCCAAACCAAAGAAGGCGTTCACCCGCCCAGGGTTTCGCTCGCCATACTCCCGCAGCTTGACGAAGAGCCCCAGGCCGATGGTGTTGGCGAACGCGGGCACGGGGGCCGAGCCGCTGGAGGTCGTCTCGTTCTGGTCAATCGTGCCGTAGGTGAGCGGCGCGCCGCGAATCCACAGCACCTTCTCGCTGAGGGCCTTGCCGAGGCGGACGCCGAAGGTGCTCTCCCAGAACATGATGTGGCCGATCTTGCCCACCCCGCCAGTGAAGACCACGCCGGCGCCCTGGGCCAAAAGCTTGTCCATATCGGCCTCATATTGGAGCAGCCCCTTGCCCGCGGCGAAGTGGCGGTTGGCCTCGGGAATGCGCATCGCTGGCGAGATCCTGCTGTAGAACTGCTCTTCCATGTCCTCCTTGAAGCTCGTCATATAGGGGTAGAGCTTCTTATCCACCGGCCCGCCGTCACGGCTGGCCCACTCGTCCATTGCGAAGGGGAAAACAAGCTTGGGGTTGACGCACCGGGCGCCCAGGCGGTTGAGAAGCTCGGCGATGACGGGATAGTGCCCCATCGGTCCGACGGGCGTCACCCAGATGACCGGGCGCCCCGCCTGCGTGTGCTCGCAGAGCTTGCTGAAGATGTGGATGGCGAACTTGTAGTTGTGCTGCTCCAGATTGTCGGCGAGGTCAACCGAGAACTCTGGGTGCCAGTGTGCCTTTCGCCGCAGAAGGTCTTTCGGCCCGAACTTCCCCTGCTGCACGGCCTGCCGCACGGCCCACACGGCTGGCGTATACTCCGCCGCGTGGCCGCGGTAGACCTTCTTGCCGCGAACCGTCTGGAGGTTCCCCCTGATGATCGCCTCCAACTTCCTCGACGCTGCCGGGATGTTCGTCTGAACCATGCCAGTTCCTCCTGAGAGGCCCACGGGACGCCCCTCCCTATCGGCGTTTGATGATACCGCACAGCCCCGCCGCGCGCAAGGGGGATGGCCCACCGACGCAAGACGTGCGGAGGGGCGCCGGCCGGTGAACCGAGAAGAGGGCGCGGCGTAGCGGTTCTATCTTTCCAGCCGGACGACTTTGACGCCGCGGACCTCCAGCCAGGCGGCGTCGCGGGGGGTGTTGAGGCCAATCATGAGGGCACGGACGGCTTTGAGGTCGAGGGCGCCATTGGGGTCCTTGGGCGAGTAGCTGCCCCAGGCGAGGTCGGCGAAGGCAGCAGTTGCGCGAGTCCAGTCCTTCCGAGCCTTCCAGCCCGTCGCCGTGAGGTAGCAGGCGCCGTTCGGCTCGATGAGCTGGAGGCGGACGGTCGTCGCCTCGTCGTCGGCGTGGCAGCGGAACTCGAACGCGATGCCCTGATAGGCCGAGAAGTCCATCGCGCGGCCGAAGTCGGCCCGCGGATAGCACCAGCGGTCGCCGGACGCAGTGAAGGTGGCCTCGAAGCGCACGCCGCCCTCCTTGCCCGCGGCAATCTCCATCGTGCCGTTGCCCGAAATGTTCTTCTGCCACTTGCCCGGTTCGTCGAGGCCAAGGCCGAGTTCCTTCGTGGGCTTCACGCGGGCCAGGTCGAAGCGGAAGGAGGAGACGGCGAGCGCGGGCTGCTCGCCCTCGAAGGCGGGCCGCACGCGAACTCGCTGCGGCCCGAGCGTGGTAAGGGCAGGCGTGATGCGGAACTCGCTGACCATGCGGCCCATCGGCTCCAGGCTCACCGCCGCCTCCGCCGGCTCGGCCTTCCAGCCGGCGGGCAGCTCCAGGGCGATGCGGCCTGCCGTGGGCCTGCCGCCAAAGTTGCACGCCTCCACCGCGTAGGCGAATGGCTCCTCGCCAATGACGTAGCTATCGCTGTCCTTGTGGAGCTGCGCCACCTGTGCCCGGCCGCGTATGACGATGGGCGAGGGGCGATTGGCCGGCAGCTTGCCCTCGGGCCGCGGCGTGCCACGAAGGCCCTTCAACGCTGCCTCGCCAACGCCAATGACGTATTGCGGGGAGGGGCCGATCGCGAGTCTCAGCTTGCCGCCCGCCACCTCGCATTCCCGTCGCCGGCCCACCACGTTGGCGGCGACCACCTTTCTTGCGGCGACGTCAAGCTCCACTTCGCGCGCGGCATTGCTCCACACGACGAGCACGCGCCCCTTGCCGCTGTCGAAAGCGATGGCCGTGAATCCGTCCTTTTCCCGGGTGGCGGCGAAGCCGAGGAAGCGGGCCTCGCCCAGAATGTCCACCGCCGCGGCGATGGCGATGAAGCCGGGGCGGGGCGACAGGTCCTTGCGCAGCGCGCCGAACTGCACGCCGTTCTCGAGGTAGTAGGGCAGGACGAAGAAGAAGTGGCGGTCGGTGCCTGCGGCGAGAGAGTAGGCGAAGCTCTTGGGCACGAAGTCGGCCTGCCGCCGCTCGTCGGCCGCGTTGATCTCGCCGTCGGGCTCGGTGGCCTGTATGCGGATTCCGGCCTCGGTGAGCCACACGGGGCGGTCGTCGCAGCCGTGGCGCTTGAGCAATTCCAGATAGCGAGCGAGCGTGGCGGGATACTGCTCGGGCGGGGCATAGATGTGCCAGTTGAAAATGTCGAAGTAGTCGCGGATGCCGGCGTCGAAGAGGTTCTCGTCGAAGGGGCAATAGCCGCGGCAGAACGAGCCGATGAGAACGGGCAAGGCAGGGTCGCCGGCCTTGAAGCCGAGATAGGCCGCCTTCTGGAGGCCCGCGAACGTGTCGGAGAGGTCGGGCCAGAAAAAGATGTCGGGCTCGTTCCACACCTCCCAGGCGGCGACGCGGCCCTTGTAGTGCTCGGCGAGGCGTTTGGCAAAGGCGAAGGCGTCGCGCAGGTCGGCGGGGTTCCGCGTGTTCTTGCGGCCCGCGTGCGACCAGGCCGGGCTGTCGTGGAAAATCTGGTAGACGCGGACGCCGTGCTTGGCGAAGGCGTCGGCCACGGCGTCGTACTGCTTCCAATCCACCTTGCCCTTCTCTGGCTCGGTGCCGGCCCACGAGAACCGCTCGCGCACCCAACCGATGCCGACCATGCGGAGCATGCGAGCCAGCTCGTCGTGGCGGCCGTGGCGTTCAAGCCACGCCGTCGCCCCATCCACGTTGAGCCTGCCGGCGGGCGGCTCCTTCGCCGAGTGGTCGCTCACCACGCCGAAGGCGATCTTGGCTGTTTGCTCCCCAGCCTTTGCCACCAGTTCATAGTAGCCGTGAGGCAGCCCGGCGATCTCGATGGCCCCATTGCCTCTTGCCACCTCTGCCCCATCGAGATCGCTCACCCGCCATTGAACACCCTTCGGCTCCGCCTGCACCACCACCTTCTGCCCGAACCCAAATAGATTCCCCGCCCGGTCCGTCTTGAGCATCATCTTGGCCTCCGCTGCCCAACACCATGCCGCCAGGAGCAAGACGCTGCATACCTGGACCGGCTGGGTGGATCGAGTCATGGGTTTGTTTCTTCAGTGATGGGAAACCAGCGCCGCAGTACCGCGCAGAACCGGTTGAACGATGGGTCCGTGCAACCGCGTGTTGTCACACGCTCGGCGAGCAGACCATAGAGCCTTGGCGAACGCCGCTTTCCGACCTCTCTTCGCACCCGTTCTACGGCCGCTTTTGGGTCGGTGGGCTTTGTGGCACCCGACTCCCAGAGCTTCTGTTGCTCAAGCCATTGGCGCAACGGAGGCCTGTCGGACGGCCATCCGAGACAGTCAGCCACGCTACGAGACGGGCTCCACACCCACGCTTCGAATTCCGGGTCAAGCACCAATACCTCACAACGACCCAACCAACCGCAACGCTCAAGGCTGCGGCGCGTGGCATCTTCGATATCCTGAGCGGGGAGCGAGCTTCCGCACCCGTGCCTATCGAACATCACCAGCGCGTACGCATATCCCTGCGCCTGGGGCCCCAGGTAGTCCGCCGCCTTGGCGCGGCAGCCTGGGTCCCGGTCATCGTGCTTGAAAACGTCGAAGGAGATGGGGCGAATCCCGAGGGCAGGGTGTCGCGCCAACAGGGCCGCAATGCCCTCCCTTACGTCAGCATCCGCGACCAAGACGACCAGGTCCTTCCGGAATCCCCCTGGAGAACTCACCCAAGGACTCCTCCGGCCAAGTAGGTGCCTAGGCTCACTTCCTGACGCCAGTCCTTGAGCCTCGGGTGCTCTGATCCAGAGACGACATCCACTGCGCCGTCCTTGGACTTCGCGAAGCAGAGCACTTGATCGAGAGTAGCCATGCTGAGCATCACCGGGGAGTGGGTCGCTACGAGAACCTGTCCACCATAGACCGAGGTAAGCGATTGAAACACGGCCTCGAGCGCTACTGGATGAATGCCATTCTCTGGTTCCTCGATCAAGTAGACCCGGCCGGGTTCACTGACATAGGGGAGCACTGTGAGCGCGAGCATCCGAAGCGTCCCGTCAGAGATGGCCCACGACGGTACCTTCAAGCCATTTCGGTAGCGAAGGCTCATGTAGCAACTGCGATCCTCCATTTCGACGGTCTCAATCATCGCCAAGTCAGGCAGAGCAGTTTGGAGATGACCTACCCACTCGCCATAGTCGGCCTGACGCTCAGCGAGCGAACGTATGACCCACGGGAGGTTGAAGCCGTCGGACAGGAGCCCTCTGCCACGGGCGCTACGAGTTATTGGGCACGGCTGTCGCATCGCCCTTGGGTCGAGAGCGATCACGTGGATGCCCTCAGTAAGGAAGCGACGGAACCATGTCGCGGTGGGGAAACGGGTTTCATCGTCAGGCAGATTGCCCAGCGCAGATTTGTGGGGACCAAGCTGAAAGATAGGGTTCCATTTGCCGGTTTGTGTATAGAAGACATCATTTCCCCTTGACGATTTGTTGATCAGTTTCAGGGATGCGGCCCGGCGCTCC
>FWPV01013775.1_pt1 | contig 10142 bp, 5 predicted proteins | sample 2228371 | NCBI WGS metagenome assembly FWPV01 (sample SAMEA103939776, study PRJEB20133) | metagenome
CGATCATCGGCACCTTCACCATAATGCGGGCATTGGGCTTTACCTTGAACAACATGACGATGCTGGCTTTGTCACTTGCAACCGGCATCGTTATCGACGATGCCATCGTGGTGTTGGAAAACATCTTCCGCTACGTTGAGGAAAAGAAGGTCTTACCGAAAATCGCCGCTTCGCGGGCCACGAGCGAAATCGGACTAGCGGTAATAGCGACCACGTTATCGCTGGTTGTGATTTTCCTACCCGTGGCGTTTATGACCGGGCAAATCGGACGCTACTTTTACAGCTTCGGTATCGTCTCCGCATCCGCGTTTATGCTCTCCATGTTTGTGTCGTTTACGCTTACCGTCGCCCTGTGCGCCGTTTGGCTCAGACCGACCGATACCGGACATAGGGGGTCGAAGTCAAGCAGGTTTTACACGATCATCGACCGAAGCTATGGCAGCATGCTGAATTGGAGCCTCAGACATCGCTCTCTGATCGTGATGATGGCCATCGCGGTTGTAGCCTCGGCAGCTCTGCTCTTCCCCCGAGTAGGCAAAGAGCTTGTACCTGAGGACGACCAGAGCGAGTTCAGCGTTAACGTCCGGCTGCCCAGAGGCACTAGTTTCCCACGCACCGATGAGTACGTAAGGCCGATCGAGGAAGGACTCCGGCGATTGCCCGAAGTACAAACCGTTTTCGCCACTGTCGGGGCGGGCAACGCCAATTTTTATGTTGGCCTGACGCCCCTGGAAAAGCGCAAGGTATCACAGCAACAACTGATGCGCAATGCGCGCGCCTTTTTGAGCAGGTTCCGCGATGCCAGAATCAGCGTCTCGGGAGGCAGTGATATTTCCGGTACCTCCGGTGGGGGCGGAGGACGAGGCGGCGGAGGCGGCGGCCTTAATCGAATTCAGTTGCAGCTTCAGGGGCCCGATATCGACCAATTGTCGCAATACGTTGGAGAACTTTTGGCCAAGGTTAAAACGATTCCCGGCATAGTGGACGCCGACTCCAATTTCGAAGCTACGGCGCCCGAATTACGGGTCCGCATCGATCGTGCCCGAGCAGCCGATCTTGGGGTGTCCATCGATTCCCTGGCATCCAATCTGCGGCTCTTGGTCGGCGGAGAAGAAATATCAAAGTACAAAGAGGGAGACGACCAAATCGCGGTAAAGCTAAGACTGGACGAACAGTTCCGTAACGACCCGTCAAGAATGGGGGAACTCCTGGTGGCCGGTGCCGGCGGAAGGCTTGTGAAGGTCAGTGACATCGCAACCCTTGCGCTTGAACCGGGTCCGGCTAATATCGACCGTTATAATAGGCAGAGACAGGTTTCGCTGATGGCCGGGCTTGACGGGATTCCCCTCCAGACCGCTATCAATGCCGTGCAGAAGAAAATAGACGAAATGAACCTAAAACCGGGCTACACTGCAGTGTTCGGCTTTGGAGCCAGGTTACTAAGCCAGGCTTCCAGCGATTTCACAATGGCCATTATCCTGGCAATTATTTTCATTTACATGGTTCTGGCCTCGCAGTTCAACAGCTTCATCCACCCGCTGACCATCATGACCGCCATTCCCTTAAGTTTGCCTTGCGGTTTGTTTTCCCTGATGTTTTTCGGAATGACCCTCAACGTCTATAGCGCCATAGGACTGATGATGTTGTTCGGGATCGTAAAGAAAAACTCGATTCTTCAAGTCGATTACACAAATACTCTGATCTCTCAAGGGATGGAAAGGAACGAGGCCATAATCGCGGCAAACCATGTACGCCTGCGGCCGATTTTGATGACCACGATTGCCATCGTGGCCGGCATGCTGCCAATCGCTCTCGGACGGGGCGCTGGTTCACTATCCCGAGCTTCCATGGCAGTCACAATCATAGGCGGGCAGACAATCTGCCTTTTGCTGACCCTATTGGTCACCCCCGTCATCTATTCGCTATTTGATGATGCAAAATTGTTTTTGCAGCGTTTGGTGGGCTCAAGAAGCAGGAGGGCGGCCGCCGTCGAAGCTCCGCCGGTCGAGGAAAGCGCCGGCTAGCACCTTCAATCATCAAGCCTGGCTGCCAGAATAGCTTGCAGGCGCTTCGCATCGCGCCTCAGACGGATGATTTTCCCACCCCTAACGTAGACCAAGCCGGGCTTGGCCCCTTTGGGTTTTTTTACATTCTTAACCGGTGCTACGTGAACATCGGCCGTATCGGCGGTTTTCAATTTTGAGAAATGTACCGCCAGTTCGCAGGCATCCAGCACAGATGAGGACGATGGAGGAAGTCGGCCTTTGGTGCGCAATATAACATGACTGCCCGGGCTACCGTCTAGGTGAAAGAAAAGATCATTGCCGCGCGCCAACCGCGTGGTCAAATAATCATTCCCCTCGTCACTTCGCCCTACCCAGATCTCTAATCCCTCATCGGTTCTATAACGCCTGGGTAGAAGTCGCGCCGAGACACCCGCAGCCAAGCTTTTGCCGGCCATCTTATCCGCCTGCTTGCGATCCGGTGAATATCGGTTGAGCAGACGCTTCAGCACAGGTTGACTAATCAAACTCTCGAGCTCGATAGTAGGCGAATCTTTTTCCAGAATCTCGGTCAATAAGCTTTCGATTCTGTCAAGCTCACAGCGAGCCGCCTGTAACTCCTGCAATTGTTGCAGGATCATCTTTTCCCTTCTGGTCTCCTTGCGATAACGCTCAAAGTAAGATTCCAGATTTGCAACCGGCGAAAGTTTTGGATCGAGCGGAATTTCTACCCTTTCCCCTGTATGGTAATCGGTGACCCAGATCTGGCTATCGCCTGCTTGTACCTTATGCACGACAGTTTTTAAAAGTTCGCCCCGGTACCTAAGAACCTCCGCTTGCCGCGCAGCTTCCAAATCCTCCTCAAGGTTGATGTACTTTCGCTGCTGAAAGGAGCGCTCCTTGCGGATAGCAGACTTTATTCTATTTACCATCAACTCCGCTCTGCGCTTTTCTTCCAGTTGTGCATAGCTTTTGCCGATTGCCTGTAGGTAAGCAGCATCGGTTACCGCTTCCCAGCGGTCTGTGCCTGCTCTCGGCACTTCACCTTCCGGATCTACCCAATCTCCTCCGATTTTCAGCTCCCGGCGCGTCTCTTCCAAAGGTCGCATGGAATGCAAGAGTTTTCCGCTGGCGCTTACCAGATAGCAATTGCTACGAGCCCCAAGTATGGAATATATCCAGCAAAAGCGCTCGGATCGCGCTTGAAAATACATGTGGATCTGCCGCTCGCCGGGGTGTGCGTCCACTGCAACTAGACGGCTGCCGAGTAAATGAGCACGAAGGTATTCGCAAAAAGAGCCCGGTGGGCCCGGAGTTGCCTGTGCATCAACCAGGCAGATTCTGGCAAATTCGGGATGAACCGATATCAGCAAGTTTGATTTTGAATCCGGCGCTTCAAGTGTCAGTAGCAGCGCACGCTCGTCGAGCTGGATAACTTGCCTGAGTCGTGCATTCAACAATCCTTCCTGCATTACACGAGCTACGCGCCTTAGCTCAACTAAACTCAGCATCGCCGCTCTCCTAATCAGCCGATGAACCCAAGGTCCTGTAGAACCTTATAGATAATTGCACATCGCAGTTTGGCTGTGCAGAGCCAACAGATACCAGCTCCAGCCCGCACCTGGGTCTCAGGGCGAGAAACATTGTGCGCGTTCATTGCCTATGCACTTAGGCTGCCGGGTGTTCTATCCGGCTGTCAGACTCCTTGTGCCTCATGCCAAGGACCGACTCAATTCTTCATTCGCCCTCTTCTCTTGAATAATGGAACAACCGCTCACTACCGGCTCTCAGCCTACAATAACATGCATTGCGTCTCCTTAGTTCGGCTGGATAACAATTGGGCTTCAATTTATTATTAGCTCCATGCCGTTGGTTCCTAGAAGATGGGCACTAGCAGCCCTAGCGCTCTTTGCGGCGATGCTTGTTTTTCGCCCTTTGAGCAACTTGATTTATGCCGGACGCCTTGCCTGGATCCTTAAATACCAGGCCTCCAATGCATTTGCAGGGAACCATACGGTTAGGCAAGTAAAGATCTGCCGCCGACACGGGAGTGCAAGTTACGAAGCCCTGATTTATTATCCGGTAAAAAAAAGCGCTCGCACGGCAGTAATCCTTTCGGCCGGGTTAAGCGAGCTTGGCTGTTATCATCCCGGCCTGATAGCTTTTTCCAGATCAATGGCTAATATGGGGTTGTTGGTCGTCACCCCGGATATCGGCATGTTTCGTAAATTTGAAATCTCGGCCAAACCGATCGAGCAAATGATTTTTTGGTATGAACAGATAGGCTCCTTTGAGGGGAGCGAGGATGTCCGAAAAATCGGGCTTGCCGGTATATCCTTTTCAGGCACCCTTGCCCTTATGGCTGCCGCCAGACCTGAGATCCGCGATAAGGTCAGCTTCGCCATAGCAATCGGTCCCTATCACAGCCTGATTCGCTGTGCCCGAGGATGGTTTGCCGCCGGTCCGGTAACTGTTGCTAAAGAGGACTACCCGACGCGCTTTTACGCAAAATGGATCATCATGCTGGCAGCACTTGATATGCTTCCGGCGCTTGAGGACCGAGTTTTTTTAAATTCGGTTCTCAACGCGCTTTTGCTGGAAAAACAGGTTCCCCGGCCCCCGTCCGGCCTGACCGCCGAGGGTAAGCGCTGGTACCGGCTGGCGACGCTGCGCGAGGATCAATCGGATTGGGAGCTAGCAAATCGGATCCAGGAACATCTGTTGGCTAAGATCTACCACGAACTCGATCCCGATCCGTTGCTGTCGGATTTACGCTGCCCGACTTTTTTGCTCCATGGAGCCTACGACGACCTTATTCCCAGCCAAGAAAGTCGAGAGCTGCATCGGCGCATCGACCGCTCCTATCTCTTGATAACTCCGTTTCTTACCCATACCCATCCGTCCCGTAACCGCCTTGGGTTGCACCGAAAGTTGGGAGCAATCCTTGATACAGTGCTGTTTTGCTACCGTCTGGCTCAAGCAATTCAATAATTGCACGACGGCTATTAAGGTTTCCTTAGGCAAGCTGCTGATTAGCCCAAACTGAGCGGATATGCCGGACAAGCTTATTGCTGAGCCTTAGCCTGGTCCACGGCTACAACTCTTCCAATAAATTCCACCGCCTGTACCCAAGCTAATTCGGGAGCGCCCGTCTCCGGATTGCGATACCAGTTGTTTTGCCAAATCATTTTGTTATTCAAATCCCATTCAACCAACTGGCCGGGTTGATATTTCTTCCGCGTCGGCATGCACTCGGTTACCTGGTGGTTTTGTTTGCAATCTTCACTGCGCAAAACAACAAGGGTGGCTCCTTGCACTCTGAAGCGGCACTCCGGATCCGAGTAAAAAGGCAGGTCGGCATGAAGGACCCGGTAAGGCCGTGCCGGCATTGTATCTACAGTGCCGGGGTTAGGATCAAAGAGCTCGGACCTATGGGATTTTTTCCGGCCAAAAAACAGTGGCATTGCCAATTCCTCCGGTAAAACCTGCAATATCTTTGCCCGACGCCTTAAAATGCGTCGGGGAAATTCTAGTTTCGCAGGCGAAAAATTGTCAACCGCGCCCGTCGCCGGGTTTCTTTACTTTTCCGTCCCTGCTGAATTGTGGGACCGGGAAATCGGCTGCTGGGTCACCTACCGTAGATTTCGTCCCTACGCGTAGCCATAACCAAACCGTCTCGATCCCACCGTGCCGGCGATATCGAAATTTCTAAATTTGCACCTGGGTCCCTTTTGCCTAATGCCGCCTTGTGTATGCTGAGGTTCCTTTTCCCATAGGAAAACAACAGTTTGTCTATTAAAATTACCACCCTCGGGTTGATCGACAGGTTAGAGATGGCAGAAATCTATGCAGTAGTAATGGCCGGCGGAAGAGGGGAAAGATTTTGGCCGCTCAGCACCACGGATCTACCAAAACCTTTCATTCCCCTCGTCGGTCCCAATTCAATGCTCCAGGATACGATTGCAAGGCTCAAGCCTATGGTACCGATTGAAAGAATTTTGATTTCAATCGGTTCAGCTCATTTGGAAATTACCAAAAAACAAGTCCCGGATGTACCCGAGGAAAACCTGATTGTCGAACCCGTGGGCCGCGACACCTCGGCATGCCTTGGATTTTGCGCACTCCACATAGAGCAGCGCGATCCTGAAGCAATAATGCTTGCTCTCCCGGCGGATCATTTTGTCGGCAACCATGAAGCCTACCGCCACACTCTGCAACTCGGACTTCAAAACCTAGAAGGTGCAACCGGCATTGTGTTCGGCATTCAACCCACACGCCCGGAGACAGGCTATGGGTACATCCTGGCGGAAAATCCGGCCATTTGCTGCGACGCCTGGCCTGTGGTGCGATTTATTGAAAAGCCGGACGCAGCAAGCGCTGCAAGATACGTCGCATCCGGAAACTACTTTTGGAACAGCGGCATGTTTCTTTGGAAAAACCAGACTCTGCTACAGCTGTTCGCAAAATACATGCCGGAAACTTACAAAGGGTTATGCGCCCTGCGGCCGCTGATCGGTAAAAAAGATGCGGGCCTCGAAATACGCAGGATTTTTGAATCCTTGCCGCGCATTTCAATCGACTACGGAATTATGGAAAAGACGTCGGGATTGCGCCTAGTCCCTGCGCGCTTTCATTGGGACGACATTGGCAACTGGGCTTCCTTGGAAAGAGCTTTACCTCGGGATGCCTACGGAAACGTGACCCGGGGGTCATGCCTCACGCTGGGTTCAAGCGGCTGCGTGATCTACGCGCAACAAGCAATGGTTGCAGCCTTTGCAGTATCGGATCTGGTGATAGTCGAGGCCTTCGGCAAAGTCCTGGTATGTCCAAAGGAAAGAGCCGCGGATTTAAAAAAGCTGGTAACGGCATTAGAATCGCCAATCCAATAAGTGGAGTTTTCCATAATGAGGACAAAGGTAAAAAAAGTTGTACTGGCATACAGTGGCGGACTGGACACCTCAATAATCATTCCCTGGCTTAAAGAAAACTACAACGCCGAGGTAATCGCGTTTGCCGCCGATATCGGCCAAGGCAGCGAACTGAGCGGACTTGAAGAGAAGGCGATCCGGACCGGGGCTGCCAAGTGCATCATCGAAGATCTGAGGGAAGAGTTTATTTGCGACTTTGCTCTTCCCACCCTAAGGGCCGGTGCAATATACGAAAGAAAATACCTTCTCGGTACCTCGTTTGCACGTCCTCTGATCGCACGCAGGCAGGTTGAGATTGCAGAGCAGGAAGGAGCCGATGCGGTTGCGCACGGCTGCACAGGCAAAGGCAACGATCAGGTACGCTTCGAACTTGCATACAAGGCGCTCAATCCCAAGCTTAAGATTATTGCCCCTTGGCGCGAATGGGATATCAAATCCCGGGAAGAAGAAATCGATTACGCCCGAGATCACAAGGTCCCGATTACGGCAACCAAGGAAAAGATTTACAGTGAAGACCGGAACTTATGGCACCTCAGCCACGAGGGCGGCATCTTGGAAAACCCATGGGCGGAGCCGGAAGAAAGCATGTACTCCATAACGCTATCACCCGAAAAAGCACCCGATAAACCGCAATACTTGGAAATCGACTTTGAAAACGGAAGCCCGGTCGCAGTCGACGGGGTAAAGATGGGACCGGTGCAGATTGTGGAAACGCTTAACCAAATTGGTGGCGCTCACGGCATCGGGCGGGTTGATCTGGTGGAAAACCGACTTGTGGGTATGAAATCGCGAGGCGTGTACGAAACACCCGGTGGAACGCTTCTGTTGGTCGCGCATCGGGAACTGGAAAGCTTGACCCTCGATAGGACCACTCTCCATTTCAAGGATATGATCGCCGGCAAATACGCCGAACTGGTTTACAATGGCCAGTGGTTCACCCCGCTGCGCTATGCCCTGGATGCCTTCGTCGACACCATTCAAACGCGGGTAGCGGGTACGGTCCGGCTTAAACTCTACAAAGGAAACATAATCATTGCCGGAAGAAAATCGCCTTACTCACTCTATCGTGAAGATCTCGCCACTTTTGCTGAAGACAGCGTTTACAACCAAAAAGATGCAGAGGGATTTATTAGCCTATTCGGCCTGCCCAGTAAGGTTGAGGCGCTGCTCAATATGTCAAGCGTCTGCCATATCAACTACCGGGAAAGAAAATATAAAAAAGCAGCCGGTAATTAATTCCGACGGAGGGCAACTCAGCCTAGATGGAAATTTGCCATGCTACAAAAGCAAACCCGGGCCCGGCCTGCCGATGCGAACAAGACCAAGGAGAGCAATCAGCAAACCCCTGAGCGCATCGCTCGCTTTCGTGCACTGCTCACGATCGGGTAGATCCATTTTTTGCCCTCATGATTGCCTTTTGACCTTAGGCGGCCAATCCTATAAACCCTGCCCAGGGTACTCCAGGTAAAGGACCGGGGGCACTATTCGAGTACAATTGGTTTCCTAAACGCCGTCCGCCGGATAAAATCGATCAGGAGCCAGCGGACGGCACCGTCAACTTTAATCCCCTTACTGTTGACGGCCGACGGTGAAACTCAACCCCAGACTGATGAGCTATGGTAAAGATCGAGGACATACCATTTTGTCAAATCCCGAATCAGTCCAGACTATTTCTTGACTACCTGAGGCTCTCCCCAACAGCCTTGCGTTTTTATCGACAAGCGCCGACTGTTGAAAACCTCAAGCACCAGCGTATCGAGCCTTCAGTCTATCCCCAGTCGCGCAGGTCGATGATGGTCTCCATTTTGCGACGGCAAAACGAAAGCTATGGCTGCGACCAGGCGACCAGGAACCTAATAGATTTGCTGCAAAGGGAGGGTAGCGTCGCCATTGTTACCGGACAACAAGTAGGTCTTTTCGGCGGCCCGCTCTATACCCTTTACAAGGCGGCCACCGCAATCCGCATGGCCGAGAGGCTTCGGCTGGACGGGATTCCGGCGGTGCCGATATTCTGGATGGAGGGAGAAGACCACGATCTGGCCGAGGTAACGCGGTGCACGGTTTATCATCCCGGAACCGGCACGCAGCGCATCGATTACAGAAGCATCCTTTTCAATGAGGTTGACAAAGCCCCGCGCGCAGTTGGCTCGCTTCAATTCCCTGAGGCGATCAGGCAGGTAGTGTCTCACTACCTCAGTTGCATCCCGGATTCAAAATGGAAGCCGAAGGCCCAATCACTGCTCAACTATGCCTACTATCCGGGAACCACTTTCACCCAGGCCTTTGCAAGACTGCTTACCCGCATTTTCGGCGGAAACGGCCTGATACTCTACGACCCTCAGGATCAGGAGGCAAAAAAACTGATTATAAACATTATACGGAAATCTCTTCAGGAAGCGGACACGGTTGGTAATCTTCTTGTGCAGCGCGAATGCGAGCTACAGGCTGCAGGCTTTCACTCTCAGGTCAGAATCCAGAAAAACTCCACCCTTCTTTTCATTTTAACTAATGGGGAAAGGCGCTTGCTGGAAAAGCGAAATTCCGGCTTCGCCATTAGAAACAGCGACCACACTTTTTCTTTGGCAGAAATGCTTGAGGCTGCAGAACAAAAGCCGGAATTGTTCAGCCCCAATGTTCTTCTTCGACCACTGGTCCAGGACTACCTGTTGCCCACGATCGCCTACGTGGGCGGGGCCTCCGAGATAGCATATTTTGCTCAGATCGAAGTCTTATACCGCCACTTTGAAAGGCCGATGCCTGTCCTGTGGCCGAGAAGCAGCTTTACCCTGATCGAGCCGGAGATCGCATCCATCATGCAGCAGCTCGGTATTGAGTTCCAGGATTGCTTTCTTGGTAAACAGGCGCTAAGCGAAAAGGTCGTGCGAAATTCGAAATCTTCTCGCGCGCTCGAGGTAATGGATCAGTTACAACATCGGCTACAGGACACGCTCGCCGACTTGGAGCCGGAATTGAAATCTATCGAGCAACCACTGGCGCGCGCTCTGGAAACGGCCAAGCGAAAAATCCTGCACAATATCCAAAGCCTAAGATCAAAAGTGATACGGCTCGAAGAAACACAAAATAGTTCACTCGACAGGGCAATCAGCCTTTTCCTGGCCCATTGCTTTCCAAATCAAAACCTGCAGAACCGTCAGGAAGCGGCGGCTGAAGCTGAGCAAATGATTTTGCAGGGCGTCAATGAGCTCAATTC
>FWPV01012086.1_pt1 | contig 10141 bp, 11 predicted proteins | sample 2228371 | NCBI WGS metagenome assembly FWPV01 (sample SAMEA103939776, study PRJEB20133) | metagenome
CGCCCACCGTCCTGCGCGACGTGTACGGGCTTCCCTACCAGGAGATCGCCGAGCTCACCGGCCGGCCCCTGGGCACCGTGAAGGTCATGGTCCACCGTGGCCGCGCGTCCCTGCGCCTGCGGCTGCGGGCGGCGGGCGTCGCTCCGGGCGCGACCGCCGGGGAGCGAGCGGCGGGCGCCGCTCCGGGTGCGACTTGCGGGGAGGCCTGAATGGACTGCAGCGGCGTGCGCGCCCTCATCAACCGCTACATCGACGGCGAGCTCGGCTACGTCGAGACGGCCGAGTTCCAGCGGCACCTGGACTTCTGCCCCGACTGCTCCGCCGAGCTCCGCGAGCTGAGCGGCGTGCGGGCGACGCTGGCGGCGTGGGGCGAGGCCAGGCTCGCCGTGCCGGCGGGGTTCGCGGGACGGGTGATGGCAAGCGTCGCGCAGCAACCGCTCCCCGGCGCTCCCCGTCCGCTCGGCGTGGTCGTCCACGACACCCTCGAGGCGCTCGACCGCGCCCTGGGCCGCGTACCGCTGCCGGGTGGCCGGACCATCCCGGTGAAGAACGTGATCGGCTGGGGTCTGGCCGTGGCCGCCTTCGTCATCGGGATGCGCCGCCGGTCCGCGGGCGAGCGTGAGGCGGCGGCGCGATGAGGCTCGACCGCGCGCAGATCGAGGCGCTGCTCCCGCACCGCCCGCCCTTCCTGCTCGTCGACGAGGTCGACGAGCTCGAGGCGGGCGTGCGCTGCGTGGCGCGCCGCACCCTGCGCGCGGACGACTGGTGGTTCGCCGGCCACTTCCCCGGCAACCCGGTGATGCCCGGCGTGCTCATCGTCGAGGCCCTCGCGCAGACGGCGACCATCGCCGCCGCCAGCGGGGGTGCGACGCAGGGCAAGATCGGCCTCTTCGCCGGCATCGACAAGGTGCGCTTCAAGCGCGTCTGCGTGCCGGGCGACACGCTCGTCCTCGAGGCTCACATCACCGCGGTGCACGGCCCGGTGGGCCGCGCGACCGTCAAGGCGACGGCCGACGGCCGGCTCGCCTGCCGCGGCGAGCTGATGTTCGCCGTGGTCGACGCGCAGGCCGTCGCGGCCGGGGAGGCAAGGCTGTGAGCCCGGCGACGGGCCGGCGCCGGGGGACGGCGCGATGATCGGCCTGCGCCGCGGCCTCGTGCGCGGGGCGCGCATCGCCGCCCTCGGGGTGCACGTCCCCGAGCGCGTCCTCACCAACGACGAGATCTCGCAGTTCCTCGACACCTCGGATGAGTGGATCACCACGCGGACCGGCATCCGCGAGCGGCGCGTGGCGCGCGTCGACGAGGCGACGAGCGACCTGGCCGAGGTGGCCGCGCGCCGCTGCCTCGAGTCGGGCGGTGTCGATCCGGCCGAGCTCGACCTCGTCATCGTCACGACGATCTCGCCCGACCACATGATGCCGGCGACCGCGTCGATCGTGTGCGACCGCATCGGGGCGACGCGCGCCGGCGCCTTCGACATCCAGGCGGGCTGCACCGGCTTCGTCTACGGGCTCGCGACCGCGACGGCCTTCGTGTCGGCGAACATCTACCGCAACGTCCTCGTGCTCGGCGCCGAGGTCCTGTCCAAGATCCTCGACTGGGAGGACCGCAGCACCTGCGTGCTGTTCGGCGACGGCGCCGGGGCCGTGCTCGTGCAGCCCACCGACAACGGGAGCATCTTCTCGTTCGACCTCGGCAACGACGGCGCCGGCGCCCCGTTCCTCAACATCCCCGCGGGCGGGACCCGCGAGCCCGCGTCCTACGACAGCGTGCGCGCCCGCCGTCACGCCATGCACATGACGGGCAGCGAGGTCTTCAAGTTCGCCACGCGCACCGTGGTCGAGTCGTGCGAGAAGGTCCTGCGCGACGCCGGCGTAGGCGTCGAGGAGGTCGACCTCTTCGTGCCCCACCAGGCGAACATCCGCATCATCGAGTCCGCCGCCCGCCGCCTGGGCTTCACCGAGGGCCAGGTGTTCGCCAACCTCGACCGGTACGGCAACACCTCCTGCGCCTCCATCCCCATCTGCCTTCACGAGGCGAGCAGGTCCGGCCGCCTCAAGAAGGGCGACACGCTGCTCATGGCCGGGTTCGGCGCCGGTCTGACGTGGGGTTCGTGCCTCACGAAGTGGGAGCTCTAGGAGGCCCCGGCAGTCCTCGTGGGCAAGCTGGTCCTCATGTTCCCCGGCCAGGGGTCGCAGACCGTCGGCATGGGCTGCGACCTGGCGGGCGCCGACGAGCTCATGGCGCGCACGTTCGCCGAGGCCTCCGAGGCACTGGGCTTCGATGTGCAGGGACTCTGCGCCGAGGGACCGCCCGAGACGCTGGCCCGCACCGACGTGACCCAGCCGGCGCTGCTGTGCGTGTCGGTCGGCATCGCGCGCATCCTGCGCCGCGACGGCCTGCGCTTCGAGGCGACGCTCGGCCACAGCCTGGGCGACTACTCGGCCCTCGTCGTCAGCGGCGCGCTCGACTTCGCCGCGGCGGTGCGCATCGTCCGGCGGCGCGGCGAGGCCATGCTCGCCGCGGCCGAGCGGTCTCCCGGCGGCATGGCCGCGGTGATCGGCCTCGCCGACGACGTGGTCGACGGGCTCTGCGCCGACCTCGACGGCGTCTGGCCGGCGAACTACAACGCGCCCGGCCAGGTGGTGGTGAGCGGCACGCCGGCCGGTCTGGAGGCGTTGAGCCGGCGTGCCGCCGCGGCGGGCGCGAAGAGGGTGATCCCGCTCGCCGTGAGCGGCGCCTTCCACTCGCCGCTCATCGAGCCGGCGCTGGAGCCCCTGCGCGTCGCCCTGCAGGAGGCCGAGTGGCGACGCCCCGACCCCGCCTTCTTCTCGGCGACGAGCCTGCGCTTCGAGGCTGACGACCTCGCGTCACTGCTGCAGCGTCAGCTCGTCTCGCCGGTACGCTTCGCCCCGGCCGTGAGCGCCCTGTCGGCGGCAGGGTATGATTCGTTCCTCGAGGTAGGGCCGGGCAGCGTGCTCAGCGGGCTCGTGCGGCGCATCGCCCCGCAGGCCGAGGTGGCGCGCGTGTCCGACGCCGGGACGCTCCCCGCGCTGCGCGGCGACGGACGCTCTCTGGAGGAGAGGTGACGGTAGAACTCGATCTCGGCGGCGCGGTCGCGTTGGTGACCGGCGCCGGCCGCGGCATCGGCCGCGAGATCGCCCTGGCGCTGGCTGCGGCCGGCGCCGACGTCGCCGTGAACGACGTCACCGGCAACGAGGAGGCCTGCGCCGCCGTGGTCGCCGAGGTCGAGGCGCGCGGCCGCCGCGGCCTGGTGGTGACGGCCGACGTCGGCGACGAGGAGCAGGTCAACGCCATGGTCGAGCGCGCCGAGCGCGAGCTCGGACCTCTCGGCGTCGTCGTGAACAACGCCGGCATCACGCGCGACAACGTCGTGATGATGATGGACGCGGCCGACTTCGACGCGGTCATCGCCACGCACCTGCGCGGGACCTTCCTCGTCTCGAAGGCGGCGGCGCGGCGCATGTTCCGCCGCCGCTCCGGCTGCATCATCAACCTGTCGAGCGTCGTCGGGCGGCGGGGCAACGCCGGGCAGGCCAACTACGCGGCCGCCAAGGCGGGCATCATCGGCCTCACGAAGTCGCTGGCCAGGGAGCTCGGCGGGCGCGGCGTGCGCGTCAACGCCATCGCTCCCGGCTACATCGACACGCCGATGACGCAGGCGCTCCCCGAGGCGACGCGCGCCGCGATCGTCGAGAACACCCCGTTGCGCGCGATCGGCCTGCCGGCCGACGTCGCCGACGCGGTGGTCTTTCTCGCCTCGCCGCGGGCGCGCTTCATCACCGGCGTGACGCTGCCGGTCGACGGGGGGCTCGGCATCTGACGCCCGCCGGGGCGCGGACGAGGCCGGGAAGAAGCGGGGCCGTGCGGACGACGATCGATGACCCGGAGGGCGACCGGCGGTGAGCGCGAGTCTGGAGGTCGAGGGCCTGTGAACGCGGCGGTGCAGCCGGCGCGGCGCGTGGTCGTGACCGGCATGGGCGTCGTCTCGCCCCTGGGGTGCGACCTCGACCGCTTCTGGCGGCGGCTCGTCGCCGGCGAGTCCGGGGTGCGCGAGATCACGCGCTTCGACCACAGCGACCAGCGCGTGCACATCGCCGCCGAGGTCCAGGACTTCGACCCCGAGGACTTCCTCGACAAACGCACCGTGCGGCGTCTCGACCTCTTCAGTCGCTACGCCGTGGCCGCGGCCAAGCTGGCGGCTGCCGACGCCGGCCTCGAGCCGCGCGGCGAAGCCGAGCGGGTCGGGGCCGTGATCGGCAGCGGCGTCGGCGGCCTGCAGACCCTGACCCAGGAGATCGAGAAGCTGCTCGAGCAGGGGCCGGAACGGACGAACCCCCTGCTCGTGCCCATGATGATCCCCAACATGGGGGCGGCGCACGTCTCGCTCGAGCTCGGCACGAAGGGCCCGCTGAGCTCGACCTGCACGGCCTGCGCCGCGGGCTCCGACGCGATCGCCTCCGCCTTCCACGTCATCCGCCGCGGCGAGTCGGACGTCATGTTCGCGGTCGGAGCGGTGCGGACCTTCGAGCGTGCGGCCGGCGGCGCGGTCGCGTTCGCGGGCGGCAGCGAGGCGCCGATCAGCGCCATCGGCGTGGCCGGCTTCGCCGCGGCGCGTTCGCTCTCGCGGCGCAACGACGACCCGGCCGGCGCGTCGCGGCCGTTCGACGCCGGACGCGACGGCTTCGTGATCGGCGAGGGCGCCGGCTGCCTCGTGCTCGAGGAGCTCGAGCACGCGCGCCGGCGCGGCGCCCGCGTGTACGCCGAGCTCGCCGGGGCCGGCCTCAGCTCGGACGCCTTCCACATGACGGCGCCCGACGAGAGCGGCGAGTCGCAGGCGCGCGCCATGACGGCGGCGATCGCCATGGCCGGTCTCGCCCCGGGAGACATCGACTACATCAACGCCCACGGCACCGCCACGCAGGCCGGCGACGTGGCCGAGACGCGCGCCATCCGCGTCGCCCTCGGGGAGCACGCCGACAAGGTCGCCGTCTCGTCCAACAAGTCGATGATCGGCCACTGCCTCGGCGCCTCGGGCGCCATCGAGGCCGTGGCCACGGTGCTGACGATCGTGAACAGCCTGGTGCCGCCGACCATCAATCTGACCGACCCGGACCCCGAGTGCGACCTCGACTTCGTGCCGCTCGAGTCGCGCTTCATGCGGGTCGACGCCGCGGCCTCCAACAGCTTCGGCTTCGGCGGCCACAACGTCACCCTCGTCTTCCGCCGGATCGACGGCTGACGCCGTCCGCCCGGCCACGCCCGTGAACGTCACCATCGAGATCGAGCGCCGCGACTCCCGTCCCGCCAAGCCGGAGTGGGTCTGCCCGTCGTGCAAGGACGGCGCGCGCCTCGCGGACGTGCGCGGCAACCTCTTCGTGTGCCCCTACTGCGGCTTCCACGCGCGCGTGACCGCCAACGAACGCATCCGCCAGCTCGCCGACCCTGACAGCTTCCACGAGCTGTGGGCGACGGTCCGCACCCTCGACCCCCTCGGCTTCGTCGACCTCGAGGCCTACCCGGAACGGGTCCGCGAGGCGCAGGCCAAGACGGGCCTGACGGAGGCCATCGTCACGGGGACGGCGCGCATCGACGGCAACGCGTGCGTGCTCGCCGTCATGGACTTCGGCTTCATGGGCGGGAGCATGGGCAGCGTCGTGGGCGAGAAGCTCTGGCGCAGCGCCGAGCTCGCCGCCACCGAGGGGCTCCCGCTCGTCGCCGTGTGCAGCTCCGGCGGGGCCCGCATGCAGGAGGGCATCCTGTCGCTCATGCAGATGGCCAAGACGAGCTGCGCGGTCGACCTGCTGAACGAGACCGCGACGCCCTTCATCGCCGTCCTCGTCGACCCCTGCACCGGGGGCGTCGTGGCGAGCTTCGCCACGCTTGCCGACATCTGCGTCGCCGAGCCCGGGGCGCTGCTTTCGTTCTCGGGGCCGCGCGTCATCGCCGAGACCACGCGCGAGCCGCTGCCCGAGGGCTTCGGCAGCGCCGAGCGCAACCTGGAGCTCGGCCACCTCGACGCCGTCGTGCCGCGCGGCGAGCTGAGGGCCAGGCTTGGCAGCTACCTCCGCCTGCTGAGAGGAGGTGAGACCCCTGAGCGACGAGAGGCCAGACGAACGCGAGGCAGAGGCAAGGGAAAGCTGGCTCAGGCAGCGGCTGAGCGAGCTCGGACGCTTGCCGCTCTTGCCCGGCGTCCATTTGTCGGAGGAGATCGACAGGCTGCAGAACCGCCTGAAGAGGCTCCAGCGGGAGAGACGCCGGCATGACGCCTGGGTCACGGTCGAGATCGCGCGCCACAAGGACCGTCCGCGTACCCGCGACTACATCGCGCGCCTGATCGACGGGTTCGAGGAGCTCAAGGGCGATCGCCTGCGCGCCGACGACGCGGCGATCGTCGGGGGTCTTGGCTGGTTCGACGGTCGCGCCGTGCTGGTCGTCGGTCACCAGAAGGGACGTACCCTCGACGAGCAGACGGCGCACAACTTCGGCATGGCGCGGCCGGAGGGCTACCGCAAGGCCCAGCGCCTGTTCTCGCTCGCCGACCGCCACGGGCTGCCGGTGCTCACCTTCGTCGACACGCCCGGCGCCTACCCCGGCGTCGCCGCCGAAGAGGGGGGGCAGGCGCGCGCCATAGCCGAGACGATGTTGCGCATGGCGCGCCTGAGCGTCCCGGTCGTGGCGACGGTGATCGGCGAGGGCGGCTCGGGAGGCGCCCTCGCCCTTGCCGTCGCCGACCGCGTGCTGATGCAGGAGAACGCGACCTACTCGGTCATCTCGCCGGAGGGCTGCGCCGCCATCCTGTGGCGCGACGCCGCCTTCGCGCCGCAGGCGGCCGAGGCCCTGCGTCCGACGGCGTCCCACCTGTCGGAGCTGGGCGTCGTCGACACGGTCGTCGAGGAGCCGCGCGGCGGCGCGCACCACAACCCGGACGCCGCCGCGGCCAAGGTCGGCGAGGCGATCCACGCGGCGCTCGCCGAGCTCGACCCTCTCGAGCCGGCGGAGCGCCGCCTGCTGCGCCGCGAGCGCTTCCGCCGGCTCGGCGTGTGGACCGAGCCCGACGCCGCCGGGACCGTCCTCTCGGCGATCCCCGACCTCGGGCCCTGAGGAGCGGGGCCGCGCGGACCGCCGGACGGAGCCCTGCCGGCGAGCGACGGCCGTCAGCGACGCGCTACCATCACGCAGCATGGACACCGACCTCGTCATCGAGGTGCGCGACCTGCGCAAGGTCTACGGCCACCACGTCACCGCCGTCGACGGCGTCTCGTTCGACGTGCGCCGCGGGGAGATCTTCGGGCTGCTCGGGTCGAACGGCGCCGGCAAGACGACCACGGTCGAGTGCGTGCAGGGCCTGCGCACGCCGACCTCGGGCACGGTCCGCGTGCTCGGGCGCGACCCGCGCGCCGAGGCGGCCGCCCTGCGCGGCCGCCTCGGCTGCCAGCTCCAGGAGTCGCGGCTGCCCGACCACATGAAGGTCTGGGAGGCGCTCGACCTCTTCGCCAGCTTCACGCCCGGGGCCGCCGACCCGGACGTGCTCCTCGAGCAGTGGGGGCTGGCCGACAAGCGCGGCGCCTCCTTCGCGAGCCTGTCCGGGGGCCAGCGGCAGCGCCTCTTCATCGCGCTCGCCCTGCTGAGCCGCCCCGAGGTCGTCTTTCTCGACGAGATGACGACCGGTCTCGACCCGGCGGCGCGCAGGGTGGCCTGGGGCCTCATCGAGCAGGTGCGTGACGGCGGCGCGACCGTCGTGCTCGTCACGCATTTCATGGACGAGGCCGAGCGGCTCTGCGACCGCGTCGCCGTCGTCGACGCCGGGAGGATCGTCGCGCTCGACGCGCCGCGCCTCCTGGTGGCCCGCTACGACCCCCTCGAGGAGGTCTCGTTCACCTGCGAGCGCGACGACCTCGAGTGGCTGCTGCGCGTGCCGGGGGCGCGCTCGTTCGAGCGCCGCGGCCGGCGTATCGTCGTCCTGGGCACGGGGCCGCTCCTCGTCCACGTCGCCGCGGCCCTCGTCGCGCACGACATCGTGCCCGACGACCTGCGCGTGCACGAACCCTCGCTCGAGGACGTCTTCCTCAAGCTCACCGGCCACACCGTGGAGGACTGAGCGTGCGCGCCCTGCTCAAGCTGACCTGGGTCGAGCTCAAGCTCTTCCTGCGCGAGCCCACGACGCTCGTCTTCACCTTCGCCTTCCCGGTCGTGATCCTGTTCGTGATGGGCGAGCTGTTCGGGGGCAGGTTGAGCGACCCGAGGGAGCCGATGTTCCGGGGGTTCGCGCCGCTCGACTACTACGTCCCGGCCTACCTGGCCCTGGTGACCGCCTCGGTCGGCGTGATCATGTTGCCGGCCCGCCTCACCGCCTACCGCGCCGGCGGCGTGCTGCGGCGCTTCCGCGCCTCGCTCGTGCCGGTGTGGGCGGTGCTGGGCTCGCAGATGCTGGCCGCCAGCGTGCTCGGAGGCATCGGCGCCGTCCTGGTCTGGTTCTTCGGGGAGCTCGTCTACGAGGTGCGCGCCCCGGTCTCGCCGGGGGCGGTCGTCGTGAGCTTCCTCGCCAGCGCCTTCGCCTTCGCCGCCCTCGGCGCCCTGCTCGGCGCGGTCATGCCCTCGACGCGCGCCGCCCAGGGCGCCGGCCTCATGCTCTTCTTCGTCATGCTGTTCGTGAGCGGGACGGGTCCGCCCGTCGAGACGATGAGCGACACGATGCTGCGCATCGGCGACTTCCTGCCGTTGACCTACGCCGTCGAGGCGCTGCAGGACGCCTGGAACGGGCTGGGCTGGACGTGGGCGGACCTGTCGGTGCTGGCCGGGGTCACGGTCGTGGCCGGCTGGGTCTCGCTGCGCGTCTACCGCTGGGGCTGACGCCTCGGTCGGGGGGAGCGCGGGAGACGCGCCGGGCAGGAGCGACGCGCCTCGCGCCGGCTCAGAAGTCCCTGAACACGGCGTCGAGGCGCTCGCGTACGGTGCGCTGCAGGCGCAGCAGCGGGGGCTCGGCGTAGAGCCACACAAGGCCGATCGGGTCGGGCGCCGCGACGAGGCTGCCCTCGGCGGTCGGGCAGACCGCGACGGGCAGCGTGACGGCCGCCGGCGCACCCGGGTCGGTCTGGACGGCCTTGGCCGCCGCGGCCGGCACGCCGACCAGGAGCAGCGCGTAGTCGGCGGGCAGGCGCGGGCCGACCTGCGCCGCCTCGACCTCGGCGAAGACGGCGAGCCCGTGCTGCTCGAGCAGCTCCCTGAGGCGGGCGAGGGCGGCGCGCGGCGCGAGCGACGACGTCAGCGTGCTGCGGTAGCGGGCGAAGGCGACGTGGTCGGCGGCGTCCTCCGGCGCCGGGTATGCGTCGCGAAGGTAGGCGACGATCTCGTCCGAGCCGACCACGACCCTGTCGCCGTCCTGGAGCACGGGCACCGTCGCCTGGTCGCTCAGCGCGAGGAGTTCGGCGCGCTCCTCGCGCCGCGCGGCGACGTTCACCGTGAGGTAGGTGAGGCCGAGCTCGGTCATCACCTGGCGCACGCGGTGACAGTAGGGGCACCACTCGACCTGATGGAGCGTAAGCACCTGGCGGACCTCCGCGACGGTCGGGGTCGGCCTCCGCGCCCGCGCGGAGGCCTTCGCGTCGCCGCGCCGCGCGGCGACCCCACGGTCGCAGAGTGTCGCATCGGGTGCCGCGCGAGCGCAAGGGCGAGGCCTGCGCGCCCCCTTGCGGCGGAGGGCCGCGCGCCCCCCGCTGACGCGCGGGCGAGGCCTGCGCGTGACGTGCGCGGCGCGGGGCCGCGTGCCGGTCGCCGACGCGTGGGCGGCAGGGCTTGTGCCGCTTGACACAAGATACCCCGGGAGGTATTCTTCACGTGCATTCGGATGAGCGAATATCCGAATCCCTACCTCAGTACTCGGGATGCAAGGCGACCACGAAGGAGACCAGGGCTTGGACGAACGCCTCGAACGCGAAGTGAGTCTCTTGCACGCCAACATCTGCCAGGCGCTCGCCGACCCCAAGCGCATCCTCATCCTGTACGCGCTGAGCGACGAGGCCAAGTGCGTGAACGAGCTCGCCGACGCCCTGCATGTCCCGCAGCCGACGGTCTCGCGCCACCTCAAGGTGCTGCGCGAGCGGCGGCTGGTAAGCGCCGA